>Ga0315902_10001034_pt1 | contig 45574 bp, 34 predicted proteins | sample LakEriMetagenome_9_FD_203523 | JGI IMG/M metagenome (GOLD analysis project Ga0315902, IMG submission 203523) | Freshwater fungal communities from buoy surface, Lake Erie, Ohio, United States - Buoy 12 MA117 | ecosystem: Environmental > Aquatic > Freshwater > Lake > Lake biofilm | place: USA...
ATGAGCGTGCTTTTGCCATCATCGACAGAGCCGGCGGTCGTGAAGCGGAGGAGAGAGGATTCGGTGGGATTGACGAGAACGTCCATGATCTGGGGAGAGTGGTGTGGGTGTTGGGTGCTGCGGTTCTCGGAATGATTTAGAAGTACCCTTCCTTCTTGCGGTCCTCCATGGCGGTCTCGCTGCGTTTGTCGTCGGCGCGGGTGCCGCGTTCGGTTTGGCGGGCGGCGGCGACTTCAGCGACGATGTCGTCGATAGTGCTGGCGGTGGATTCGACGGCGCCGGTGCAGGACGCATCGCCGACGGTGCGGAAGCGGATGACCATCTCCTTCACGCGGGGCTTTTCCTCGTCGAGCAGGGGAATGATCGGATTGCCACGCTCATCATTGAGGCCGACGGCGAGGAGCTGGCCGTGACGCTCGATGATCTGGCGTTTGTGGCTGAAGTAGAGGCTGGGCAGCGGGATGTTTTCCTGACGGATGTACTGCCAGATGTCCATCTCGGTCCAGTTGCTGAGCGGGAAGACGCGGAAGTGCTCGCCAAAGTGTTTGCGGCCGTTGAAGATGTTCCAGAGTTCGGGGCGCTGGTTCTTCGGGTCCCACTGTCCGAACTCGTTGCGATGCGAAAAGAAGCGCTCTTTCGCGCGGGCCTTCTCCTCATCGCGACGACCACCGCCGAGGCAGGCGTCGAATTGATGCTCCTCGATGGTGTCGAGCAGCGTGACGGTTTGCAGCTTGTTGCGCGAGGCGTTGTGACCCTTTTCTTCCTGCACGCGGCCGTCGTCGATGGACTTCTGCACGCTGCCGACGACGAGTTCCGCGCCGATTTCCTGCACGAACCAGTCGCGGTAGGTCATGGCCTCGGGGAAGTTGTGGCCGGTGTCCACATGGAGGAGCTTGAAGGGCAAACGGGAGGGATAAAACGCCTTCCGTGCGAGCCAGGCCATCACGATGGAGTCTTTACCGCCGGAGAAGAGCAACGCGGGCTTTTCAAACTGCGCGGCGGTTTCGCGGAGGATGTAGATGGCCTCGGACTCGAGGAATTGAAGATGCGTGATGGATGACATGACGAATTAAATGAGGGCGAAGGCTTTGAGGAGGTTGCGGGCGCTCACGACGGTGATGAGGACGCCGACGAGGATCATGAAAGGCTTGTGCGGGATGCGTTTGGCAGCCCAGGCGCCGAGCGGCGCGGCGATGACTCCACCGAGGGCAAGGCCGAGGATGATGCTCCAATGCGTGAGGCCGATGGTGAGCAGGAAGGTGATGCTGGCAGCGAGCGTGACGAAGAACTCGACGGCGTTCACGCTGCCGACGGTGATGCGGACGTCATTACCGCGCACGATGAGGTTGGAAGCCACAATCGGACCCCAACCACCGCCGCCCATGGCATCGACGAGAGCGCCGAAGAAACCGAGCGGTGTGAGGTGCGTGGTCACGTTCTTCGGCGGCACGCGGAAGAAGGCCTTCGCGATGATGACGAGGCCCATGATGATCAAATAGCCGCTGACGTAGGGCTTCAGCACATCGCCATCGAAGGCGGAAAGCGCATACGCGCCGATGATGGCACCCAAAACGGCCGGGATGAGCAGCCGACGAAACAAAAAGCGGTCCACATTGCCAAAGGCGTGATGCGAAATGGCCGAGGCACCCGTGGTGAAGCACTCCGCGGCATGCACCGTGGCACTCGTGGCTGCCGGAGGCACGCCGAAGGCCATGAGCAGCGACGAAGCGCTGACGCCATAGGCCATGCCGAGGGCACCATCGATGAGCTGGGCGACAAAACCCGCGGCGATGTAGAGCAGAAAATCTGGAGGGAGATCGGGCATGGGCGCTTACGCTTTGTCGGTGACGAGCTTCGCGTGCAGGCCGCATTCGTGTTTCTCATCGCCCTTTGCGGGATCGTAATAGGTGCGCTCGTTCGGCAGCGCGTGCTCCAGGAGATAGGCGTCCATCTCCACGGGGGTCCAGTCGAGGATGGGGTTCACTTTGAGGCAGTTGAACTTCGCGTCCCACATGAACGGGGCGAGCGTGGCGGCACGCTGCGGGTTCTGTTCGCGACGCAACGCGGTGATCCACACTTTGGGGGCCAGTTCACGCATGCCGCGCTCGAAGGGCTCCAGCTTCATGATGCGGCTGAAGGACTCGACACGCTCGACTTCGTCCGGCATCGGCACCTGGCCACCATTCAGAGCCAACCAATGGGCGGCGGTCATGAGCGGCAGGTAGGGCTTCAAATTGAGCGTGAGCTGGGCGCGGCATTTTTCGGCGAAACGGTAGGTTTCCGGCAGATTCGTGCCGTGGTCGATCCAGAGCACCGGAACGTCGGCATTGGCCTTCGTGACCAAATGCAGGATCACCGCCTCGTAAGGGCGAAAATTTGTCGTCACGGCCGCCAGGCCGTCGGCATGAGCGAGGGCGATTTCGATGATTTCCGAGGGCGTTTTGCCTTTGGCTTCATCATTGAGGGCGGCGATTTGTTCAGGGTTCATGGTCGGGGAGCGATGTATTAACCTAATTCTCGATGTGTAAAGTAGGAAATAGGCGTCTCCATGAAAAAGCCCGGCCTTTCGACCGGGCTCCGTAGGGGAGAACTCTCCCACCAAACTCAGCGACCTCCACCAAAGAGGCCTGAAAGGCCACTCTTCATGAGGCTGCCGAGCACCCCTTGGATCTGGTCGCCGGAGGGCTCATTCGTTTCGATTTGGCCTTTCGGGGTGAGTTTGTCGATTACCTGCGGCAGGAACTGGGAAAGCATGGGCAGCAGAGAGCCCGCATTCATCCCGAGCTTGTTGGCGAGGCCTTGAATGGCATCGGCACCGAGGGCGCTTTGGACCTGATCTTCATTCACCGGCTGATTTTCGCCCGTGCTGACCCAGGAGGCGAATTGATCGCCCAGTCCGGCTTTCTGAAACTGGCCCATCAGACCGTTTAGACCGCCAGATTCACTCATAAGCCCACTGAGCATGGACACGGGGTCAGATTGGCCGGATTTACCGCCGAGCATGCTGCCCAGCGCCTGTTTTGCAAAAGTATCGAGGAGTCCCATAGAGGGCGCGAGTGTCCGTTTCACCTCGGGGAAGTCAAGCCGGGCACTGCACTATTTCGAGGCGGCCTCAAACGGGCTCGACTCCGCGCTTTTCGGCTGCTCGGATTCCGGCTCCGGATTCAGCGTGAGGATGTAGGCCACGATGTCATCCAGCATCTTGTCGTCCTCGATGAAATTGGAGGAGAGCACCATCTTCGCGCCATTCACATCGCCTTTCACGGTTCCGCGTCCGCCGGTTTTGAACTTGTGGATCTGCGCCTTGATATACCAAGCCTGCTGCCCGACCAGCGGCGGGCTGCCAAAGGCCATCTCGCCGCTGGCGTTGTAGCGATGGCATTCCATGCAGCGCTCTTGAAAGAGCAACTGTCCCTCCGCGATGTCCACGCCGGCGGGTGAGCGATCGATGCCAGCAGGCGTCACCACCGGGAGCTTGGCGGTGTGTGCCACGACGGCCTCGATTTGGTCGGCCGAGAGCGATTTCGCGATCGCCGCCATCATGAAAGCCTGCGCATCCGCCGGATCATGACCGCGTCGTCCTTCTTGGAAGCCTTTGATCTGCGGTTTCGCATACCACTCGGGCAGACCTGCAATGGCGGGCGACTTCAATTCGGCTTTTCCCTCGCCATTCGTGCCGTGGCAGGCCGCGCAGACGTTTTGAAACAGCACGCGCCCATCCTTCATGTCCGCCGTGACCACCAGCGGCGCGGCGGGTGGCTTTTCTCCTCGGGAAGCCGCCACGCCTGCCAAGCCCAGGCCGAGGAGGGTCGTGAGAGTCAGGGTGCGACAGAGCATCATGCGTCTAAAACGGGCTTACCGATGCCAACTTGGCCTCGGTGGCCGATTTGCCAGCCGCAGGCGCAACATGAGCAAAATCGAGCGTGCCCGCGGGCGAATCGGACCACACTCAGGCCCTCGCAGCCGCCTCACGAGCCTCTTTGAAGCTGCATTTGCCCGCACGGGCCAATTCATCGCAGTGTGCCTCGATGCGCATGCTGCTCAGCCGGGGCTGAAAGCCGAGGCGGCGGGAAATGCAGTCGTGCAGCAGCGCGATGTGCTCGTCCTCAAACTCCACCACACGGTCGCAATCCAAGCAGATCAGGTGGTTGTGCTGCGGTTTGTCGAGAAAGTTCGGATCGTAGTAGGTCTGGTCGCGGCCGAGGTCCACCTCGCGCAGCACGCCGCACTCCGTCATGAGGCTGATGGTGCGGTAAACCGTCGCGCGGGACACCGTGCGGTCGATTTTGCGAACCTTGTCGAGCAACTCCTCCGCGTTGAAATGATCGTCGGTGGCAAACGCCGCCTCCACGATCACATCGCGTTGCTTGGTGCGGCGCTGGCCTTGCTGGGCCATGTGGGCATCCAGGCGTTGTTTGACTCGTTCATCCATGCGGGAAAGGCGGCGACGTTAGCGGCGGGCAAGCGGGGGCGTCAAGGTTTGCTTCGCCCTGTCTTGACCGCTCCCCTGCCCTCGCCAAAGGAACCGCCCGCATGTCCGCCCTCGACACCCGTGAAATCATCCTCGAAGCCCGCGAACTCACTCGCGAGTTCGACGGCGTGAAGGCGCTGGACCGGTTTTCGTTCCAACTGCATCGCGGCGAGGTGCTGGGCCTGCTCGGGGCCAATGGCGCGGGCAAAACGACTGCGATGAACTGCCTACTCGGCCTCACGCTGCCCACCGGCGGCGATTTGTTCGCCTTCGGCCTCCCGCTGCACCAGCACCGCATCAAGATCCTCCAGCGCTGCAACTTTTCCTCCGCCTACACCGCCCTGCCCGGCAATCTGCTCGTCGGGCAGAATCTGCTCGTCTTCGCAAAGATCTACGGCGTGCGTGATCCCAAGAAGAAAATCGCCGAGCTGATGGAGCTGCTGGAGATCTCCCATTTATCCAAACGCGTCACCGGACAGCTCTCCGCGGGCGAATCCACCCGCGTGAACCTCGTGAAGGCCTTCCTCAACGACCCAGAGCTGCTCATGCTCGACGAACCCACCGCGTCGCTCGATCCCGATATCGCCGACAAGGTGCGTAAAGTCGTCCGCAAGGTGCAGAAGGATCGCGACATCGGCATCCTCTACACCTCGCACAACATGCGCGACATCGAGGAGGTCTGCGACCGCGTCATCTTCCTCCACAAAGGTAAAATCGTCTGCGAAGGCACCCCGCATGAGATCGTCACTCGCTCCAGCAGTGCCACGCTGGAGGACGTCTTCATCAAAATCGCCCGCGATGGCGAAATCATCGACGAACCGGAGAAGGAGGCGAAACCATGAATTTCAACACCATCAGCGCCCTCGTCCTGCGCTACCTCTTTCTCTACACCCGCACCCCGATGCGTCTCGTGGAGCTCGTTTTCTGGCCGGTGGTCGATCTCGTGGTGTGGGGGAATGTGACGGTCTTCATTCAGGCCAACAGCGACCCAAAATTCGGCGAGTTCATCCTGTTCTTCCTCGGGGCGATGATCCTGTGGGACATCATGTTTCGTGCGCAGCAGGGCGTGGCCATCTCCTTCCTCGAAGACGTGTGGACGCGCAACCTGCTGAACATCTTCGTCGCCCCGGTGCGCACGATTGAATACGTCAGCGCCACTTTCATCGTCGGCATGTTGCGCATCACTGTGACCGCTGTCGTGCTGAGCCTGATCTCGTGGTTCGGTTACTCGTTCAACATCTTCCAGCTCGAGTGGTGGCTGATTCCGTTCTTCCTCAATCTGATGCTTTTCGGCTGGGCACTCGGCATGATCTCCACCGCGCTCATTCTGCGCTGGGGGCAGGCCGCCGAATCGCTCGCCTGGGCCATTCCGTTCTTCTTCCAACCCGTGGTCGCAGTATTCTATCCCGTGGACAAAATGCCTGTGTGGTCCCAGCCCATCGCATGGTGCTTCCCGCCGACTTACATCTTCGAAGGCATGCGCGAGGTTATGAAGTCCGGCACGATGAATTGGAGCTACCTCGGCTACGCCGCTGCTTTGAACATCGTCTTCATGGCCCTCGCTGGCTGGCTCTTCCTCTGGATCCTCAATCTCACGCGCAAACGCGGCCTGCTGACGAAATTCGCCACGCAGTAAGCCCCGCCGTAGGCCGGTTGTGTGCGGCGGAAAACGCTTTGCCACCGCCCAAGATCACCGCCGCCGCATCGCCCGGCTGCTTGGTGGGTATCAGGCCGATTCGTGACCGCCAGGACACACGGGCGGGCTTCGCCACACCCGTCCTACATCCTCAATCTCACGCGCAAACGCGGCCTGCTGACGAAATTCGCCACTCGTAGGCCGGGTGTGTGCGGCGGAAGAGCGCTATCCCAACACCCGAGACCATCGCCGCCGCACCGCCCGGCTGCTTGGTGGGTGTCAGGCCGATTCGTGACCGCCAGGACACGGGCGGGCTTCGCCACCCCCGTCCTACATCGTCACTCAGACAAAACGCCGGATCGCCGCGATCAGCAGCACCACGATCGCGCCGCCGACGCTACCCCACAAAAACCACGCCCCCTCCACCACCGGCGTGGGCGGCGGCGGAGCTGCTTCCGCAGTGATCGTGCTCACATCCGGCGCTGCTTTGGGTGTCTCCGCCTTCACGGCAGCGGTGGATGTGCCAGCCTTGCGTTTCGCAGTGACTTTTTCCAGTTCCTTCGCCCAGTCCACATTCATGAGCACATCCCAGCCGGGGTTTTGATCCTTCACCCGGCAGGAGCAGCGCCCGATCAGAAACATGCAGGCCTCCTCCAGCGTCGCATCGTCCAGCGCGTCGAGCGGGAACGCGCTCAGCACGCGACCGCGCGCAAAAACCGCCGCCGCTAAGGGCTGATCCGGTCGCACCTTGCCGTCGGGTCCGGCCAGCATGGCAAACAGCGGCTTCTCCGCGGCATCCGAGAGCTTCAGGTGCAGCACGCGAAACTTCAGGCGCAATTCCGGGCCGGGACCGAGCTGACTGTCAGGATCATCCGGGTCCTGAATCGGCAGCGCCGCCGCTTGCTCCAAAAAAGACAAGCGTTTCGCGATTCGCTCCGCGTGTTCGGTGCCGTCATCCACCACCACCCACGTCACGGAGTCCCCCGCTAGCACGTGCTCGAGGATTTGCTTTCGCGCGGGCGAATCCAGCAGCGCGGCGAGGCTCGGAGCGTTCAGTTCACCGCTCCACACCGGCGTTTCGCCATTCTTGGCCGCATACAATCGCGTTTCCGTCACCGCGGCATCTTTGGAGGTGCTGATGTCCAGATTCGCCACGCCACCCGCGCGCAGCGGACGCAGCAAATCGACGATCTCCAGTCGTGCCGCCGTCGGCGCGGCCACCACCAGCCGGAAACGATCCGCCTCCCAGCGATCCAGCGCGTAGCGAAACACCGGAATCGTGCAGCACTCCGCCGCATGCGTGGAAACGATCCAAGCAAAGCCGAGAGCGATGGAGAGTCGGAGTGATTTCATCATGTGCGTTCTACAACGTGCGCGAAACGCCAGACATTGCAGCGCAAAACTCGCTGCGAATCACTTCGTCACCGTCTGCACCAGTCGCGGAGCCTTCGCGGGATCGAGCCACTTCAAAACGCGGATCAAATCGACCTTCGCCATCGCCGTGCAGCCGCTGGTGCCGATTTCGGGGCCTTGCCAGATGTGCATGAAGATGCAGGAGCCCGCGCCGGGTTTGCCGTCGGCGTTGTGATGAATGATGAGGCCGTAATCGTAGCAGCCGTTGCTCAGGAGCATCTGCTCCGCGCTGCTCCAGTCCTTCGGCGGCGCATTTCGTAGGTCGATGAACTGGTTGTAGTGCCGCGACTTCGGATCATCCACGGCAATTAGGTCCTGCGTGCAGCGCAAAAACGGCATCCGCAGCCAATCCGGACGTGCACCGCGACCAAAAGCCGTGCCGAGGCTGAAGACGCCGACCAGCGTGCACGAATCACCTTCCACTTTGCGACGCCAGTCTTCGGGATGTCGCGCGGAGTGCTCGCCGCGTCCCCAGGCCATACCTTTTCGGCCAATTCGCACGCGAATCGGCTCTCCGGACGCTTTCCATCCTTCGCGGCCGTTTTTCTCCAGCAGCCAAAGTTTCGCCAAAGTCGCGTCCTGAGCCTCCGCGACCGTGAAAAGTACCTGCGACGAGTTTTTCGGCAAAATCGCCGCAAACGCCTTCGGCAGCGGTGGAGGCATTTCGGCGGCATTCATCGTCAAAACACTCCCGAACAGCCCAGCGATGGCAACTCGGCGTTTCATGACTCCGCGTTTTCCGCCCACTGCTTTCTCCAATGGTCGAGCCGCTCCTTGATGCGTGCTTCGAGGCCGTTCGCGGTCGGTTCGTAATACACGCTGCCGCCTTCGAGGCAGCGCTGCGGCACAAAACCGCCCTCGTAGTCGTGCGGATACAAATAGCCTTCGCCGTTGCCGAACTGCTTCGCGCCTTTGTAGTGTCCGTCGCGCAGATGGCGCGGCACCGGCAGTGTGCGGCCTTCGCGGATGTCCTTCAGCGCGGCGTCGATGCCTTTGTAGGCGCGATTGCTCTTCGGCGCGGTGGCGTTGTAAACCGCCGCGTGTGCCAGAATGATGCGCGCCTCCGGCATGCCGATGGCCTCCACGGCCTGTTGAGCGGCCACGGCCACCCGCAGCGCATTGCTGTCCGCGAGACCCACATCCTCGCTCGCGGCGATGACGATGCGCCGCGAAATGAAGCGGATATCCTCACCCGCGTGGAGCATCTTCGCCAGCCAGTAGAGCGTGGCATCCGGATCGCTCGCACGCATGCTTTTGATGAAGGCGCTGATCGTGTCGTAGTGCGCATCGCCGTCGCCATCATACACGACGGTCTTTTGCTGCATGCTCTCCTCCGCCGCGGCCAAAGTGATGACGATCTCGCCCTGCGCATCCGGCGTGGTGGTCAAAACGGCCAGCTCCAGCGCGTTCAGGCAGCGCCGCGCATCGCCATCCGCCACCGTGGCGAGATGCGTGCGCGCATCCGCGTCGATGCGCACGTTTTGCGAGGCCAGTCCGCGCTCCGCATCGCTCAAAGCGCGATCGACCAGCCCTTCGAGATCCGCAATGCCGAGCGGTTCGAGCTGGAAGACCTGCGAGCGGCTCACCAGCGGGCTGTTCACGTAAAAGAACGGATTGTGCGTCGTCGCGCCGATGAATCGCACCGTGCCGCGCTCCAGATGCGGCAGCAGCACGTCCTGCTGCGCTTTGTTGAAGCGGTGAATCTCATCCACAAAGAGGATCGTGGACTTGTCGTAGAGCCGCGTGTGCTGCTGCGCGTGCTCCGCCTCCCGCCGGATGTCTGCCACGCTGCTCTCGACACCGCTCAGCGTGATGAAGCGCGACTTCGTCTCCTGGCTGATGATGTGCGCAAGTGTGGTCTTTCCGACGCCCGGAGGCCCATACAGGATGATGGATGAAAAACGGTCCGCCTGCACCGCGCGGCGCAGCAGTTTCCCTTCCGCCAAGATGTGCTGCTGACCGGTGTATTCAGCCAAAGAACGCGGACGCATGCGCGAGGCGAGCGGCGCGGCCTTCCCATGCGTCGCCGCAGCCGCGCGAGGAGGCTCCGGGGTCGGCTGGGTGAAGAAATCGTTGTTCATGCGCGGCGGAAGGATGCGTTTGCACAGCAAAACCCGCTTTGCACTTCGATTTTGCCCGCCAGACTGCGCGCCGCATGAGACTCTCCAAAAAAGCCGAATACGCCCTCCGCGCCCTCGTGGCCATGGGGCGTGCTCGTGAGGGGACAAACTTCTCCATCCAGGATCTCTCGCGGAGCGAGGCCATCCCGCTGAAGTTTTTGGAGCAGATCCTGCTCGCGCTGAAGAACGGCGGCATCCTGCGCAGCAAGCGCGGCGTCGGCGGCGGCTATCAGCTCATGAAAAGCCCCGCGCGCATCACGCTGGGCGAGGTGGTGACGCTCTTTGACGGCGCTTTCGACCCGCTGCCCGGCAAGGATGCCCTTTCCGAAATCTTCGGCCACTTGCGCGATCAAGTCGGTGCCTGGATGACCAGCAAGACCATCCAAACCGTGATCGAAAAAGAGCAGCAGCGCGCAGACGTGAGTTTTGAAATTTAGCGCTGTCGACACGGCATTTTCAAAAGCGCGAAAAACAAAAGTTTTTCACAGCGCACAATCGCTTGCCGCGTGAAACCGCGTCGCTAACACGACGCGCCCAACCAACACCTTTTCGATTTTCCCCAACCATGTCTGCTGCCAACGAACTGAACATCAACATCGCCCACGTCGAACGCATCGCCGGAGAGCTGAAACTGCGACCGATCCAGGTCGGCGCGACGGCGAAGCTGCTCGCCGATGGCGCGACGGTGCCCTTCATCTCCCGCTATCGTAAGGAAGCGACCGGGGAACTCGACGAAGTGCAGATTCAGAACATCCAGGAGCGCATGGGCCAGCTCGTGGCGCTGGATGATCGTCGCGCGGCCATCGTGAAGTCGCTGGAGGAACGCAAGCTCATGACGGACGTGCTACGCGCGAAGATCGACAAGGCGGACACGATGAATGCGCTGGAGGACATCTTCGCGCCGTTCCGTCCGAAACGCCGCACGAAGGCCACCATCGCGAAAGAGAAGGGTTTGGAGCCGCTGGCGGACTTCATCGAGCAAAACGTGCTCACGAACGCGGTCGATCTCGATGGCGAGGCGGCCAAGTTTGTGAAGCTGGAGGCCGAAACGGACGAATTGAAGGTCAAAGATGCCGCCGAGGCGCTCGCCGGTGCCCGCGACATCATCGCGGAGCGGATCAGCGACACCGCCGAAGTGCGTGCGGCCTTGCGAAAGCTCTTCGCGGACAATGGCACGGTGACTTCGAAGGTCATGTTTGGCAAAGAAGAGGACCCGGAGGCGCAGAAGTTCCGCGATTACTTCGACTGGACGGAGCCGGTGAAGTCCATCCCATCGCATCGCATGCTCGCGATCCGTCGCGGTGAAAAAGAAGGTTTCTTGCTCATGCGCATTCAGCCGATGGAAGCGGATGCCATCACGCTAGTCGAGCGTCTCACGGTGAAGGGCAACAACGCATGTTCCGCGCAGGTCAAACTGGCCGCGCAGGATGCCTACAAGCGTCTGCTCAGCTCCAGCATGGAGACCGAGGCACGCCTCGAATCGAAGAAGAAGGCCGATGCGGAAGCGGTGAAGGTGTTCGCGGACAATCTGCGTGAGTTGCTGCTCGCCGCGCCGCTGGGCCAAAAGCGCGTGTTGGGCATCGACCCCGGTTTCCGCACGGGTTGCAAAGTCGTGGTGCTCGATGCGCAGGGCCAGCTCGTCTATAACGACGTCATTTACCTGCTCGGCGATGGCAACAGCCTCCTGCATGCGAAGACGTTGCTGCTGAATTTGATCGAGCGCTTCAAGATCCAGGCCATCGCCATCGGCAATGGCACCGCCAGCCGCGAGACGGAGATGTTTGTGAAAAAGATCGGCGTGCCCACCTCCATCCCTGTCATCATGGTGAATGAAAGCGGCGCGTCGATCTACAGCGCCAGCGAGGTGGCCCGCGAGGAATTCCCGAACCACGACGTCACCGTGCGCGGCTCCGTTTCCATCGCCCGCCGTCTCATGGACCCGCTCGCCGAATTGGTGAAGCTCGATCCGAAGTCCATCGGCGTGGGCCAGTATCAGCACGATGTGGATCAGACGATGCTGCAGGGCAGTCTCGACAACGTGGTCATCAGCACCGTGAACGCTGTCGGCGTGGAGCTGAACACGGCGTCGAAGCAGCTTCTCAGTTACGTTTCCGGCCTGAACAGCGCACACGCGGCGAATATCGTGGCCTTCCGCAATGAGCACGGTGCTTTCGCCAGCCGCAAAGATCTTCTGAAGGTCCCACGGCTCGGCGAAAAGGCCTTCGAGCAGGCCGCGGGCTTCCTGCGCATCCGCAGTGCGCCGAATCCGCTCGATTCCAGCGCCGTGCATCCGGAGCGCTATCCGCTCGTGGAGAAAATGGCGGCCGATCTCGGCTGCGGCGTGGCCGATTTGATGCAGAAGCCGGAGCTTCGCGCCAAGATCGACCTCAAGAAGTATGTCAGCGCCGATGTCGGCCTGCCCACCTTGCAGGACATCATGAATGAGCTCGCGAAGCCGGGTCGCGACCCGCGCAAGCAGTTCGAGGTCTTCAGCTTCGCCGAAGGCGTGAGCGAGATGAAGCACCTCACCGTCGGCATGAAGCTGCCAGGCATCATCACGAACGTCACGGCCTTTGGAGCCTTTGTGGACATCGGCGTGCATCAGGACGGCCTCGTGCATGTGAGCCAACTCGCCGATCATTTCATCCGCGATGCCGCCGAGGTGGTGAAAGTGGCCCAAAAGGTCATGGTGACCGTCACTGAGGTGGATATTCCGAGAAAGCGCATCGCGCTGAGCATGAAAGCGAAGCCGGATTTCGAGAAGAAGACCGGTCAAGGTAAGCCGATCGGTCAAGCAGGCCAAGGCGGCGGTCAGCCCCGCACCTTCAGCAGCGGCGGCGGCCAGCGCAGCTCCGGCAGCGGTGGCGGCATGGGCAATCCCTTCGGTGGAGGCGGCGGTGGCGTCGATTGGTTCACCGCTGCGGCGCAAAAGGGGAAGAAGTGAGATGCAACACGAGCGCCACCCCGAATGCGGCAACCCACGCCTCCAGCGCCTCGTGCTGCGGGTGATCGGGGCGGTGTCGTTCATCGCGCTGCCGGCGATTGTTGTGCCGCGACTGGCCGTGGAGAAGTTTTCGGTGTTGCTGGGCTTTGGCAAACCGGCGGCCTCGCCGCTGCTGATCTACATGACCGCAGGAGCGTCCTGCGTGTATGTGGCGCAAGGCTTGCTGATGTGGCTGATGGCCCGCGATGTGGTGCGCTACCGTCCGCTGATCGTTTTCTGCGCCTGGGCGTTTCTGGCCTTCAGCCCGCTGTTTCTGTGGATCGACCTGCACGCCGGGATGCCAGCCTTTCAAGTGGCCGCGGACTCCCTGAGCTGCCTACTCGCGGGAGCGGCGTTGCTGGTGGCGTGCTATCGCGGTGGGGCGAAGGGCGGGTAAGAATCGTCGTAGGCGTTCTTTTAACCGCAGAGGGCTGAATTTTGAGTCTCTGCGTTTCTCCGCGATCTCTGCGGTGAACTTGAATGGGTTCCCGCTGGGTCTGTCGCGCCCAAGTCGAGCTGCTTTTTGCGCTCGCCAAACGCGGGTGGCTCTGAAAAGATGGGCGCGCATGAAAACACGCCGACACTTTCTCGCTGGACTCACCACGGCTGCCGCCGCCACTTGGACGCAGACTTTGCGCGCCGCGCCGGACCCGAAAAAGGACGTGGTCATAGGCCATGGGACGCATCGCTACCGCGTGAACAAGGAATGGGTGCCTGCGGGTCAGGGTCGGCATCACCCGATCCTGAACTGCCACGAGATGGTGCAGGTGAAGGACGGTCGCTTGTTCATGATCGGCGATCACTGGGACAACCAGATGCTCATTTTCAAACCGGACGGCACGATCCTCGACTCCTGGGGCAGCGTGTGGCCGGGCGGACACGGGCTGACGCGCGTGGAGGAGAACGGCGAGGAATTCCTGCTCGTGACGGACAGCGGGCTGTGGAAGAGCGGCAGCGGCGGCTTTCGCCAGACCGGTCGCGTGACGAAGATCGACCTCGCGGGGCGCGAGATCTTCTCGATCAGCCATCCGATGAGCGTGGGCGCGTATGAGCCTGAGATGGTCTTCAACCCGACGGAGACGGCGGTGGCGCCGAATGGCGACATCTACATCGCGGACGGTTACGGCTCGCAGTTTGTGCTGCGCTACGACCGCAACGGCAAGTTCATCCAGCGCTTTGGCGGCAAGGAAGGCGTGCCGATGGAGCAGCGGCTGAACAACGCGCACGGTGTGGCTATCGACACCCGCGCAGGCGCGGACAAGGCGACCGTGATCGTGACCTCGCGCGCGGACAATTGTTTCCAGCGTTTCTCGCTCGACGGGAAGCACCTCGGGACGATCCAGGTGCCGGGCTGCATGGTGTGCCGGCCGGTGATCGCGGGCAGCGAGCTCTACGCGGGCGTGTGCTGGTCGAAAACGCCGGACATCAACAAGCAGCCGCAGAACCCGAGCGGCTTCACCGTGGTGCTGGACGCGCAGGACCGCGTCGTGAGCGCCCCGGGCGGCACCGCGCCGGAGTATGTGGAGGGCAAACTGAAGCCGCTGATGCAGGCCGAGCGCGTCTTTGACCACGGTCACGATGTCTGCGTGCTGGACAATGGCGATCTGATCGTGTGCCAGTGGAACGCGTTTCAAACCTACCCGATCAAGCTGGAGAAGCTCGCGTGACGCGAGAATGAGGCTACGAAGTCACGAAGTGAAACCAGAATGACGAATGCAGAACTTTTTGATCCCAAGCTGAGAGGCCTTTTCCACGTCTAGAAATCCGATGCGCGCGCTCAAGCTCCTCCTTTTTCTCTGCTCCACCGGCTTTGCGGCTGAGACGACGTATTGGATTGATGAAGTCGGGCAGCGGCAGCTCACGATGGTGGAGGATGAGGCGCGGCGGGTGACGTTGAGCTTTCGCTGGACGTATGATCCTGGCGCGCTGCCGGGCTGGAACGGAAATGGGCAGCGCGCGGGCGATTCGACGGTGTTTGCAGTGACGGTGGCGGATGAGAATGAAATCCGCGATCCGTTCTTCCGCGCGAAGCGCTCGGAGAACCGTCTGGAGATCGATTTCCGCTCGCCGGACAAGCCGGATCAGCCGGACCCGGGCATCCGCGGCGTCTTCACGCGGCTGTCGGATGAAAAACGGCTCCTGGTGGCGAAAAGGGAGTTTGAGGCCGCGGAAGCGCGTCTGGTGCTCGCTTTGCAAAATGCGACTCGCGACGGCCGGCATGACGACAAAGTCATCGTGAGCGACTGGCGCGCGAAATGGGCCGATCTGCGCAAAAAATGGCTCTCGATCTCCTACGCGCCGGATGGCGTGAAACCGGAGGCCGATCCGCTCTTTTGGCAGCGTCTGGCGCAGGCAACGATGTTTGGCTATGCCTTCAACGAGCAGCGCGTGGACCCGAAAAACAAGGGCGGATGGGCCGGCGACTACAACGACGGCTTTGGCGGCAGCATCACGATCCGCGAGCGCAAGGAGGGCGCGCTGCGCATCAACTTGAATTGCTCGCGCGGACTGGATGCCGGTGATTTGAACGTGACGGACGTGGCGGGCGACATTCCGGCCAGCGCGGTGAAGAAGCAGGGCGAGCTGCGCACCGCCGAAGCCGTGCTGGAGCTCAATGGCGGCGCGGAAGGCGCTCCGCCGAAAAAAGTGCGCGTGAAGCTGCAGCGACGCGGCGGTGCGCTGTGGGTGGAGGCGGTGTTTTTGCAGCCCGGCGACCGCAAAGGCTGGCTGGACGGCATTTACCGCTGGTATCCGGTGCCGGAGATGGCGGAGTGAGGCCAGTCGTCTAAGACGTCGATGGAATAGACCATAGACAATAGACGATAGGTGCCGAGGGCTGCCGTGAGCTTATCGTCTATCGTTTATTGTCTATTCCCGCAGAGGCGAGCGTTGCTCCGAGCGCTGGCGAGAGCCTGCCAAGAGGCGAGCAGGCTTCGCCATGCTCGCGCTCCATGGCTCAGCGGGCTTTCCATTCATCGTTCGCGGCTCCCAAGAGAGTGAGAAACACGGGCTAATGCATTTGCGTGCGGGGGAATGTTGTTTAATGCGCAGGGGACATGTTCACCTCCTTCATTCCTGTACTCGACGCGTTGCCGCAGCGGAAATCGCCGCTGATGGAGCGTTTTGCAGCGCTGCTGGAGCCGAAAGGGCCGACGCAGGTCGAGGCGATGGCGCAGGAGTCGCGCGCAATCACCCGGCGGAACTTTGGCCGCACGATGCGCCTCTTTGCGCCGCTGTATGTTTCGAACGAATGCGTGAACAACTGCAGCTACTGCGGCTTTTCCCGCGACAATGCGAGCATCCTGCGCGTGACGCTGACGGTGGAGCAAGTGGTCCGCGAGGCGCAGCATCTGCTGGAGCAGGGCTTTCGAAACATCCTGCTCGTGGCGGGTGAGCATCCGCGCTTTGTGAACGATGGCTACCTAGAGGAGTGCATCCGCGCGCTGCGTGAGGTGGTGCCGACGATCGGCATCGAGGTGGGCCCGATGGAGGCCCCGGAGTATGAGCGCATGGTGAAAGCGGGCGCGGAGGGCCTGGTGGTGTATCAGGAGACCTATGATCGCGTGGTTTACGAGCAGATGCACACTGCGGGGCCGAAGAAGGACTTTGACTGGCGGCTGGCGTGCCCGGAGCGCGGCTACGAGGGCGGATTCCGCCGCATCGGCATCGGCGCGCTGTTTGGACTGAGTGACTGGCGTCTGGAGGCGCTGCGGCTCGCGGCGCATCTGGAGCATCTGTATAAGCACTGCTGGAAATCGAGCTTCACCGTGGCGTTTCCGCGTCTGCGGCCCGCAGCGGGCGGTTTTCAACCGATGACGGCTTTTCCGGATTGGGCGCTGGTGCAGACGATTTGCGCCTTCCGCCTCACCTTTCCGGAAGTGGGCATTGTTTTGAGCACGCGCGAGCCCGCACCGCTACGCGATGCACTGGCTCCGCTCGGCGTGACGATGATGAGCGCGGGCAGCCACACGGAACCCGGCGGCTACACCGGCGCGGGAAGCGAGGATCTGCATCTCACCGTGCGCGGACGTCGTGTGGAGGCGGAAAAGAGCGCGGAGAATCGCGCAGAAGGCCAGTTTGGCATCGCCGACGAGCGTAGCCCGCAGGAAGTGGCAGGCATGCTGCGCACGCGCGGTCTGGATGCGGTGTGGAAGGACTGGGACCCGGCGATCCTCGCGGCGTGAGGCGTGGAGCGGCTTACTTGCCGATACACCACAGGTTTTTGTAGCCGCGAATGTAGATCCGGCCGTCGCTCACGGCGATGGAGCCGATGATTTTTTCACCGAGTGAGTTTGTGGCGAGCAGTTCAAACTTCGGCGCGGCCTTGAAGACGAAGCAATCGCCGATCTGGTTCGCGGCGTAGCACAAACCATCGGCGCTGAGCACGAGCGAGGACCAGTTTTGTCCTTTGAGCCGCTCTTGGAACACCATGGCTCCGTTTTTCAGATCACGACACTCGGCGATGCCGCCGTCGCTGAGGATGTAGTGATAGCCGTCCTTCACCACGCCGCTGCCGATGCGCTGGCTGACCTTTGGAAGATGCCAGACACGTTGGGAGTCGGTCACATCCCCCTGCCCTCCCGCTTTCACGGCGAGTCCCATGCCGTTGTAGCCGCCAAAGGCGATCACGGTGCCATCGATAAAGAGCGGCGAGTTGTACACGAGCGGGTTCAGTCCTGCACTGGTCCAACGTTCTTTTCCGGTCGCGGGATCAAAGGCGCACACGCGTCCGGGCCAGCTCATGATGAGCTCCTCGTGATCGCCGACGCGACGCGGCAACGGATCAGCCCAAGAGCCGAGCCACTTCTTGTTGTCCCCCTCACCCGAGGCACCGCCGGGCTCATCGTGCTGCCAGAGGGTCTTTCCCGTCTTCTTGTCGAAGCACATCAATGCGGTCTTCGGACCGGGACCGAAATTCAAGAACACGCGATCGCCCGAAATGACGGGCGAGGTGCCATTTCCCCAAATGTGATGCTGTTTGCCGAGATCGGTGCGCTTCCACAGCTCTTTGCCGTCCATGTCGTAGCAGAAAACACCGGCAGAGGCATGAAAGGCGATCACGCGCTCGCCATCAGTAGCGGGTGAGGCCGCGCAGTAGGGATTGGTGGCATGCGTGAGTTCTTTCTCGCGATAGATGATGCCCGCATCCCAAAGTGGCTTACCGGTCTTTTTGTCGAAGCAAAGCAGCAGGCGCTTTCCTTCCTTTTCGATGGCCTGGGTGAGGAAGAGTTTGTCCCCCCAGATGACCGGCGTGGAGTTGCCGCGATCCGGCAGAGCGACTTTCCAAAGCACGTTTTCCGTGGTGCTCCATTTCAGCGGCAGAGCGGACTCCGCACAGGTGCCATCGCCATTCGCACCGCGCCACATCGGCCAGTTTTCCGCGAAGGAATTCAAAACAGGGCAAAGCAGCAGAAGCGAGAGCAATCGAGGTGTGTTCATGATGGCGAGTAAACGTCTACCCTGCCCTGCTTCTACCGCGTGAGTGAGCAAACAACGGTTGCGAAAGTCCGCGCTTACCGGTTGGATGTTCGAAAGCCTGCACGCCATGTCTGAATCGATCCGCATCCTCGTCCTGCTGCTCAGCGCAGTGGTTTATGCGTTGGCCTTTCCGCCGCATGACTGGCGTCCACTGGTGCTGGTGGGTTTGGGCGGCTTTTTCTGGAGTCTGCAAGGCTGCACGACCGGCCAGGCATGTCTTTATGGACTGCTCTGGGGCCTCGTGACGTTTGCATTCGGCCTGTCGTGGCTTTGGAACATCTTCCACGGTTTTGCGCTGCTGCTGTGGCTGATCCTCGCGCTGTTCCCGGCTGCGTTTGCGATGCTGTGTGCCTCCGCGCAGATGCGCCGGCTTGGAGGCTGGTCGTTGGCGGCTTTCATCGCGTTAGCGTGGTGCGCGATGGAGTTCATCCGCTGCGAACTGATGCCGCTGCGCTTTCCGTGGATGAGCGTGGGCCTCGCTTTGGAGCCGTGGCCGCTGGTGTCGTGGATCGGCGTGTATGGGCTCGGTTTGGTGATCGCTTTGATCGTGGCAGGCATGCAGCAGGTCGGCTGGAACGTGATGTGGCTGCTGCCAGTGCTGGGTGTGGCGTGGACATTTGAGATGCGCTTGATCCAAGCACCCGAAATGCCGATGCCGGTATCGCTCGTGCAGGCCGAAATCGCGCCTTTGAGCCGCTATCTCGCTCTGAGCGATCAAACGGCCGAAACGGCCAAACTCATCGTGTGGCCCGAATATGCCGTCCCGAAGGACGTGCGGGCCTCCAGCGACCTCGTGACGATTCAGGCCCTGGCGGCGAAACGGAAGGCAATCCTCGTTTTCGGCACGCAAACCGGCCTGGGAGGAGCGAAATGGCAAAACACCGCCCTGACCATCGATGGCAGCCGCGTGCTCGGTGAACACGGCAAGCATCACACCGTGCATCTCTTCAACGATGGCGAAACCGGCCCCACGATGAAGGCGATCGATACGCCGCTCGGCCGCATGGGCACGCCAGTGTGCTTTGATTGCGATTTTCAAGATGTGGTGCGGCGCATGACGCTGGATGGCGCGGCGTTTTTCGCGGTGCCGTCGATGGATGCGTCTCACTGGGGTGAAAAGCTGCACATCCAGCACGCGCAGTTCTTCCGTCTGCGCGCCGCGGAGAATCGCCGGGCTTTCATCGTGGCGGCATCCTCAGGCGTCTCGCAAATCATCACCCCGAATGGCGTTCAGAGCCAAAACCTGCCTACCATGGTCGAAGGTGTGATGGATGGGGTCGTCACACCTCAAAAAGACATCACCTTCTTCACGCGGTTTGGCTGGCTCACCCCGTGGTTGGCACTGTCGGCGGTCACGCTGTGGTTTGCGTGGCTGCTTTGGATGCCTCACGGCCCCATCGTCACGCCGAGCTTGAAGTAGCGAGCGGGCTGGCCGCCGATCAGCGGATATGGGATGCACAGCGCCTCGTAGGTGCCGTCATCGGCGAGCACGGTGGGTGTAGCGGTGCTGGCCTCCCAAGTGCTCAAATTCACGCTGAAGTGTGCTGTGTAGGTCAATCCGGCCTGCGCATGATCTTTGCGGCGGATGAAGATGGCGCACCATTCGGGTGCGCCGCCGCCGGGAGGCGGGAGCTGGCGGGCGACGGGCTGGCCAGTGGAGGAGAGCGTACTGCCGTTCAAAACCAACGGGCCGGTGCCGCCGCCGCTCGCCCCCGCCATGCCCATCGCGTATTCGAGGACGTTGGCGATGCCATCGCCGTCGAAGTCATCCAGCGGGCCGACGTTCGTGGTGCCGGTGATACCTGCGGCGGTGCTCCATTGGGTGTAGCCGGATGGGCGGGTGATTTGGAGGGTGTAGAGTCGCAGCGTGACCTCATCTTCGGCAGTGACTTCGATTTGCACGGTGTTGAGGCCGGTTTCGAGCGTGACCGGAATGGCGATGCCGTTGGTGGTGGTGTATTCGGAGCCGTTCACGCGGTATTGCAGCGTGGCGTTCGCGTTGGCGGTGGTGGCGGTCAAATTCAGGCTGGCGGTGCTCGCGGTGACGCTGGCGGTATAGCTCAAGGTGCTGCTGGCAAAGACGGGCGAGAGTGTGCCGGTGCTCATGCTCAGAGCGGAGAGGCTGGCGTCGTTGCTGAGGGTGGTGAAGGTGAGGTTATCGCCGTTGCCGGTGCCGCCGAGGCTGTTGGTGCTGATGCGGAAATGGTAGGTGGTGCCCGGAATCAGTCCGGTGAGCACCTGCGAGACGTTTTCCGCCGTCACGCCGGAGGGTGCGGTGAGCGTGATGGGCGAATTCGTGCCGTAGCCGATGCTCGTGCCGCTTTGGAAGAGAGCCGTCGTGGCGGAGCCGTTGGGATTCACAGTGGCGTTCAGCGTGGCGGTGGTGGTGCCCACATTCGTCGCGGCAAGGGTGGTGGCGGTGGGCGCGGCGAGATTGATGTAGGCGTGGCGGATGTCGCTGGCCTGCCAGTAGCTATCACCGGGCTGGTAGGCGATGACGGTGACGAGTCCGGCGGCGTTGATGGTGAGCTTGTCGCCATTCAATGAAGCCGGGCCGGTGACGATGTAGCGTGCGGGCAAGGCGCTGGAGGCTGTGGCGTTCAGCGTGATCGTATCGCCCACGGGCACGGTGGAAGGCGGAGTGAAGGTGATCGTTTGCGCGGTGTTCGAGAGGAGCGGCACGCTGATCTCCGGCGCGAAGTGCTGCCTGCCGGCGAATCCGACTTGCCCATACGCATTCCAGCCAAAGGCCCACAGCTTGCCATCGACGGTGGTGACGAGCGTGTGGTTGGAGTTCTGATTCTGCTGCACCTCGACCCAGGCTGTGCTGCTGCCGATTTGAGTGGGCGTGGTGGTGGAGCCGAGATTGGCGCGGCCCAAGCGACCGACGAAACTGGATCCCCAGCTCCACAGCGTGCCGTCCGCGCGTGAAGCGATGCTGTAATTCGTGCTCGCGCTGACGCTGCGCCAGTTGGTGGCGGAGCCGATCTGCACAGGGGCGTTTCGTTGCATCGTCGTGCCATCACCGAGCTGATTGGCGCTGTTGATGCCCCAGGCCCAGAGTGTGCCGTTCGTCTTGATGCCAAGCGAGTGCGTGACCCCAGCGGTGATGCTGCGCCAGTCCGTGGCAGTGCCGACTTGAACGGGGGCATTGCGCTGCGTGGTGCTGTTGTCGCCAATCTGGCCGTTGGTGTTGAGTCCCCAGCCCCAGAGCGAGCCGTTGGTCTTCAAAGCGAGCGTGCGTGAGCCGCTGGCGGCGATGCTGCGCCAATCGGTATCCGTGCCGATCTGCGCGGGCGTGCTTCGATTCGTCGTGGTGTTGTCACCGAGCTGGCCGTTTGTATTTGTGCCCCAGGCCCAGAGTGTGCCGTCTTGCTTCAAAGCATGGCTGGAGATGCCTGTGGTGACGATTTCAGCCCAGTCGTTGTCCGTGCCGATCTGTGTCAGCGTGGTGCGATTCGTCGTGGTGCCATCACCGAGCTGATTGGCGGCATTCAGGCCCATGCCCCAGAGCGTGCCGTCATCGCGAATGGCAAAAAACACCGCGTCCGCGCCACTGGTGCCGCCAGCGATGCGCTGCCACGTCGAGCCGCTGCCGATGGCCACGGGCGTGTGCGTGGTGACGGTGCTACTGCCGAGTCCGAGGCTGCCGTTGATGTTGTAACCGAGTCCCCAAATGCTGCCGTCCTCTCGCAGCACATAGCTTTGCGCATTCAAGGTCACCGCCATGCTCACGCGGCCAAAGTGGTGCACCAGCGGCCTCGCGACGCGATGCACCATGCTGAGCTGACCTTGGTTGTTGTGTCCCCAGCCATGCAGACCATCGCTGCGAGTCGCGAGGCTGCCATTGGCACTGGCAGCGACGATTTGCCAGCCGGTGAGGTCGCTGATTTTCACCGGTGTGTTCGCGGCCAGTTGCGTGTCGAGTGTGCCCTGGCCGAGCTGACCGAGGTTGTTGCGTCCCCAGGTCCAAAGCGTGCCATCGGTGCGAGTGGCGACGACATGCTCCGCACCGCAGGCGATTTGATCCAAGTCGGTGCCGATGAGGCTCTGCACGGGCGAGGTCGCCTGCGTCAGATTGCCATTGCCATGCTGGCCGCTGGTGTTGATGCCCCAAATCCAGAGCGTGTTATCCGTGCGAGTCGCCAAAGCGAAGGCATTCCCGGCCACCACGCGGTTCCAAGTGTTCAAAGAGCCGATCTGCGCCGGTGTGGTGCCTGTCGTGGTGCTGCCGACACCGAGCTGGCCATTGCCATTGCTACCCCAGCTCCAAAGCGTGCCGGTCGTGCGCAGGGCGAGGGTGAAGTCAGCGCCGGCAAAGAGTCCTTCGCCGACTTCCGACCAGTTCGTGGCGGTGCCGACTTGTATCGGAGCGGGATAATTCGCGGTGGTGGTGTTTCCCTGGCCGCACTGACCGCTGCCGTTGGCTCCCCAGGCCCAAAGCGTGCCATTCGTCTTCACCGCGACGCAGTGATTCGCGCCTGACACGGCCCACGCCCAGTTGGTGTCCGTGCCGATTTGAATAGGCGAGTTGTATTGCGCCGTCGTGGTGCTGCCCTGGCCGGCTTGACCATTGTTGTTGCGGCCAAAGGCCCAAAGCGTGCCATCCGTGCGGGTGGCGACGGCATGATCCGTGCCCACGCTCACCTGCCGCCAGTTCGTATCCGTGCCGACTTTGGTCAGCACACGCAATGCAGTGGCAGTGCCGATGCCGAGCTGGCCGTGGGTGTTCTGGCCGGTGGCCCAAAGCGATCCATCCTGCGCGATGGCGAGCACATTTTCCGTGCCGCGGCTCATGCTGATCTGCACGAAGCGTGTGCCTGACGCCGCGAGCACAAAGGTCTGAAACTTTGGCAAAGCACTGCCCGCCGTCGCTTTGACCGTCACGGTGCCAGGTGTGGAGGTCAGGGTGACGGTGTTTCCACTCACACTGGCACTCGCGGCTCCGGCGACGATTTCATAACTCACTGCCGAAGCGCCGCTGGAGGTCGCATTGAGCGTGAAAGCCGGATCACCGACGTATTTCACGCCGATCTCGCCAAACGTGATCACCTCGCTCACGGCGGTCAACGTGATGTCATTGCCATCTCCGCCGCTGTAGCTGATTTCGAAGGTGTGCGGCGTCGATCCCTCCAATGCGGTGAGCAGGCTGCCTTCGGGCTTGTTGGTGAAAATGCCGCTCACAGGCAAAAAGCCGGTGTTATCGACCAATTTGAGCACCAGGCCCGCTGTGGGCGTAAAACCCAGCGTGATGTTCGGTGCGCCGCTGGCGAAAAACTCGTTGGAAACGATCGGCACAGTCGTTGCCGCAGCAAAATGGATCGTCGAGCCCGTGGTGAAGGTCTGATTGATGCCGCTGGTGGTTCCCTGCGCATTTTGCACCACGAGGCGGTAATGATATGTCGTGAGTGGATTGCCGGAAAGCGCCGCCGTGACCGCTGTGATGGCGCTGCCTGCGGCGAGATTCTGCGTCGGCGTGACCTGGCCGTAAGCGGGCGTGAGGCCGTATTGAAACCAATAGCTCGTGGCAAGACCGCCCGGCATCACGCGGCCATTCAGCGTCGCCCCGGTGGCGATCACCGCCGTGGCAGGATCGCTAAACGCCTCCGGCATGGAGATGTTGTTCACCGTCAAAGTGTGCGTGCTGGTGCCGAGGTTTGCGCCCGTTTGATTCAGCAATTGCACAATGATCGTCTCCGCTGGCTCGGGGAGCTGGTCTTGCACGATGGCGATGGGGATCGTCTTGCTCGTCTCGCCGCTGGCGAAGTTCAGCACGCCCTCGGCGAGTGAGAAGTCGATGCCATTGCCCGCGGCGGTGCCGCCATTCACGCGATACTGCACGCTCGCCGCCCCCGTGGAGGTGCCGGTGCGGTTCACCGCGAGGTTGTAGGTGCCCACGGCCTCATTCGTGGTCGCCGTGCCAACCGCGAAGGCCACGCTCATGCCGCTGAAGCTGTCGTTGTCACCGAGCAGCAGCGTGGCGCTGCCCACACGCACGCCGTAGCTGCCGCTGGTGAGCGTCATCACGATGCTCTCCGTGCCCTCGGGCGTCGTGTCATTCACGGGAATCACATTCACATAGGCACCCGTACTGCCCGCCGGGATCGTGACGGTGCCGCTGAGAGCGGTGTAATCCGTGCCCTCGACCGCTGTGCCGCTCATCGTGTAATTCACCACGAGGTCCGCCGTCGTGCTGCCGCGTCGGCTGATGAAAAAGTCCTCGCTCGTCGAAGTCTCCGTGAAGGGCACGGTGAGGCTGCTGGTGCCGTCCGCCGCATTCACCTCCACCACGGGCTGATCGGCATCGTAGATCCAGGCAGTGGCGCTGTGATTCTGACCGGCGAGCATCGTGTAGCCACTGCCTGACTGGAGCGTGAGCGTGACCGACTCCGCATCCTCCAAGGCTGTGTCCGCCAGCATGCTCACAGTGAGCGTGAGGCTCGAATCACCCGTGGCAAAGGCCAGCGTGCCCGGCAGCGCGGTGAAATCCAAGCCACTCGTCGCCGTGCCGCTGATCGTGTAATTCACCGTGAGAGCCGTGCCGCTGGCCGGGCGTGTGATCTGGAAGACAGGACCAGCAGCACTGCCGCTGGCGGGTTCGTTGCCGCTGCCGGTGTTCAGCTCCACATAGAACTGCGAGGCATCATTGTCCACGATAGTGAGCGTGGCCGTGCTCAGCGTGGGGCTGATGAAATACTCCCGCGTCGTCCTGAGCTGCAAAACGACATCCTGCGTGCCTTCATCCAGCGCATCATCAAAGGGCACGATCTCCACCGTTGTGCTCGCGAGACCCGCCGGGATCGTCGCACGGCCTTCCAGGCGGCGATAATCCGTGCCGAGCACCGCGCGACCATTCACGCCGTAATCGACGATCAGCGCCGCCGCCGTGCCGCCGGTGCGGGTGATGGTGAAGACGCCCTTGTCAGGCCCTGTCTCGCTCGCCGCCGCGTCGCTGGCGGTGATGCTCACCACCGGCATGTCATCGTCATTGAGCTGGCAGGTCACCGTCTGCTCGGCTGTGAGCGGGCTGCGGATGTAGGCGGCATTCGTCGTGGTCGAGCAGACGATTGTCTCCGTCGTCTCGATGTCGCTGTCATTGATCGGTGTGATGGTGAAAGTCGTGCTCGCCTCACCAATCGGGATCGTAACGCTGGCGGGAGAAGTGAAGTCGGTGTTGCGCACGGCCGTGCCGGCGCTGTAGGCGAGGTTCACCGTGAGCGCCGGCGTTGTCGGTGTGATGGTGCCATTGCGCTCCACTTTCAGCGTCAGCGTGTCCGGGCCTGCTTCATGGCCGGAATCATCCACGGGCGAGAGTTTCACCACGGGCAGACTGCTCTCAGCATCCGTGATCGTGACCTGCGCCTTTGGATTTCCCGCCATGATGTAACCCTGCGCCGTGTTCACAAAATCGAGCGACGCCACTTCCACGCCCTCCGCCGCCGTGTCCTGCACCGGTGTGAGCGTGATGTCGAGCGTGGCCGAGCCTGCGGGAATGATGTACTGCGAGGTTCCACTGCCGCCGTCCGGGCTGGTGCCCGCCGTGGGCGCGGGACTGATGGTGTAGTCCGTCGTGCGGGTCGCGGAGCCGGTATTCACGTTATAAATCTGCACCGAGAGATCCGCCGCAGTCGATCCATCACGTGTGAGGCGGATCGTGGCCGGATTTGCCACTGCACCCTCAGCAGCGTCGCTATCAGGATACGAGATCGTCACCGCAGGCAGGCTGGCGCTGGTGAAATTCTTCGCCGTCGTGCTCGGTCCCACCGTCAGCGGATTCGCGAAGCCATCCGGCGTGAACACGAGCGGATAAAGCCCCGGCGAGATGCTGTAACTGCCCGCTGCGAGTCGCGTGAGCGTGTAATTGCCATCGCTGTCCGTCCACGTGCCGCGGAAGGTGGCGCTGTTCGTGTGCGAGGTATTGTTCGACGGCGCATAATTCGCCACATACACGCCTTCCAGCGGCAGCGAATCCGTGCCGGTGATGGTTCCGCTCACCGTGAAGTTCGTCGGCGTGCCCACGGTGATCAGAATCGACTTCGTCGTGCGCTTGCCCTTCATGTCCGAGGCCGTGCAGAGCACCTGATAGTGCCCGGCGGTGCCCCAGGACTTTGTCTGCACCGCGCTGTTGTTCAGCGAGTAGTTTCCATCATCAAACACCCACGCATAGGCCAGCGTGTCGCTGTCTGGATCGCTCGCCGTCGCGGTGAAGGTCACACCGACGCCCGTTCCCACGCTCGTGGCACTCGCAGCGATGCTCAGCGTGGGCGCTTGATTGCCCGGCGCATCGCCAATTTGCACCTGCACATCCATCGAAGGCGGCACCGTGGTCGTGTTGTTCGCCACTGGGGTGAAGTGGATGTTGAAGTCGGGATCACTGAACGTGCGGCCCATCCACAGTGCGGAATCGTTTCGCGTGTCCGTGATGGCGCTGCTGAAACTTCCCGGTGTCATGTCCAGGAGCTGCGCACCGCGATTGCTGCCATTCAAAGGTGCCCCACCGCTGCCACCGATGCCACCCAGGCCCCATTGGTCAAAGGTCATCATGAGACCATTGGTAAAACCCACGTTCGTATTGTGCCGCAGGCGAAACTCCGCCCAGAAATCACGCTCCGCATCCCGCCGCACGCGCACCGCGTAGCGCAGGCTCGGGTCCGCGATGCTCGCATCCGTCTGGCTGATGCGATACAGCCCGCTCGACGTCACATTCCAGAACTGTTCCGGCGGCATCCAGCTCAGCGTGTTTTTAAAGCTCGCCGTGTATTGCCCGTTGCTGCCGCTGCTGCCCATCACATCGAAGGTGTTGCCGTATTCCAGATTATTGCCCGGCCCGGTCACACTCGGCGGCGTGGTGCGCCAGTAGTTCGCATGCCAAACGCCCAGATTATGCCCCAGCTCGTGGAGGAAGACGCCGCTGCTGCTCGATTTCATGCGCATGCCCGCCGCGCCGACGCTGGCGCTGCCGCCGTAGCTCCCAGGGCCGCCGCTCCAGCGCACCGCACGCAGATTGTAACTCGCCGTGTCATAGCCCATCGACTTCGCGATCTGGATGGCGTGGTTTTGCAGCAGCGTGTCACCGCCGCCCACATCCGTGTTGTAGCGGTTGTACCACTCCAGCGGATACGGCAGCACCACCAGCGGCGGAAACGCATACGTCAGGTAGCAGCGACCGTAGCTCGTCTGCACGATGTAGTCGTTCGCCGCCTTGAACATGTCATGGCACTCCTGCTCGTTCTGCGGATCGACCGGATTATCCGGGAAACAGGCTCGGATATAAAGGAAGGAGCGATTCCCCGTCGTCCAGCTGTTTGGGATCGTGCCCACCGGCCCGTGCGATGGACCGCTGCCCGTGCCTGCATTCAATTCCGTGCCGAGCTGCTCCCAGTGCGCTTTTTCCTCATCGCTCAGGTATTGCTCCGCGATCTGCGTGATGTGACCGCCGCTGCACACATAAATCACCCGCTCCGGCGTCTCAAAAGCCGGCGTCTCCTCCGAAACCGCCGCCAGCGAACCATCGGGAGCCTTTTCCACCTCAGTCTCGATGCCGGAAACCGGACAAGCCTCCACCACCGTGCGTCCATCGCCCTGCGGCACCTCACCCACCTCCAAGACGCGAAGCGGCGAATCACTCACCGCCATCTCACGCCCCACCGCCACGCCATTGAGCGAGGCATTCGAGGTGCTGCGCTGCCACTGGCGCTTGCCATACACATGCGCATTCCAGCGCTTCCCATCCTCCGTCGTCACCGTGCGTGTGTAAGGCTCTGTCGTCGCCTCCTGGCCTGGCAGCGGCGTATTGCCATACACCTCGTAATCTCCGCGAACTCGCACGCGATCCTCCAGCAGCGCCACGATCTCCTTCGGCAATTTTTGCCGCACCACCATCGGCACCGCACTCTCGATGGCGAGCTGCGGATCACTCACGATGAGCTTCGCGATCTCCGCCGTGTGCTGCTTCGCATACGCTTTGCCCAGCTCCAGGTTCTCCGGCGATGGATTCGCCGTGTACTCCGAAAACCATGCCGTGAAGGCCTTCGTCGGCGCGGAGAGCTTCACCGCTTTTTGCTTCGAAACTGGCTGCTGAGCCGTTTCGGGCTGCGAAACGGCTTTTTCGGCCTCACGAGGCCAAAACAGGAGTAAAGCGGCCAAGAAGGCCAAAAGGGCGAGAGTTGGGAATTTGCGCATGGAAGCGAACTTGGTTGGTCGCAGGCAATATTGGCCTGCGTTTTACCAAATCCGGCTCAAAAGCACAATACCTGTCTGGAGCGACCGCCGAATCACCTCGGAGCGGCTAGATCGCTGATTTCCACGCGGTAAAAGCGGTTTACGGGCGATGAGACCGGGAGCGTGACACGCCAGGTCTGGATGCTGCCCGTTTGCTGATGCAAAACCGGCACCAAGTCCGTCCAGCTGCCCGTTTGGAGCGTCTCCGAAACCTGCGGGATCACGCGAATGCCCCCGGCCAGCGTATCCACCTGATATTCGAAATACGTGTTGCCAGAAGCCGCGGCAATCCGAGGCAGAACGCTGCCCGTGCCGCCCAGCGGCGACCCGCCGAAGGCAAACTCCAGGTAATTCGACACGCCATCATCATCGGGATCATCCTCAGGATCGGCATACTCCGGATCCTCCTCCTGCGCTGGCGTCATGTACACCGCGCGGAACTGCGGGAAGGTCCGCGCCGCCGTCTCAAACACGTCGAGCGCCACCGCGAGGTTTGCGGAACCTGCCGTGTTCGTCGCGGTAACCGTGAAGTTGAAGGTGCCGTTCGCCGTCGGCGTGCCGCTGAGTAGGCCGTTGGTCGTGTTCACCGTCAGCCAGGAAGGCAGACTAGTGGCCGAGAAGCTCGTCGGATGTTGTTCGCCGTGATTTGGTAAGCAAACGGGGCATTCTGATTTCCCGTGACCTGGGCTGGGCTCGTCACCACCGGCGTCGCGACCAGCGGAGCGGCACGCGTTCCGTAAAACTCGAGCTGCACATCATTCAGTGTGCCCACATTCGCCGCCGTGCGGTCGGAAACCGTCACCGTCCACGTGCCCACCAGATTTTCACCCCAGTGACGCACGCTGAGCAACGGGAAAGCCAGCGCGAGGTCTGGATTCACGTCGTTGTGCGGCACAAAGAACACATCGCTGACACCCGAGGGCGCGGTGAGGCGGATATCCAGATCGCCACGGCGCGGATGCGTGATGTTCAGCGCCAGCAGCACATGTTACAGCCTCATTGCCTCCACAGCGGAAAGGTCAAACGTGCGCGAGATGCCCGTGGGATTGTTATCAGGGATCGCCGTGGCGATGGCATTCTGCGAGACAATGTGAGAGCGGCGCGTGCCCAGATTCGTCCATGTCAGTGCCATGGTCACCGCGGCTTGGGCATTGATCGTGCCTGCGCCCCACTTGTGGTTGAAATTGAAGCCCGCGCCATTCACCACCCATTCCGGATCAGTCGGCGCGTTTTTGCGGGCCGTGCGGATCAAGATTTCCTGCACATCACGCCAGCCGAGGTTCGGATTCGCCTGCAGCATAAGCGCCACCACGCCGGAGGCCAGCGGCGTGGCCGAGGAGGTGCCGCCAAAGTTATCCGTGTAGTCCACATTGTTCGTGGTGGTGATCGACTGACGGTTCGCGCCGTTGGATGAGGCACTGATGACTAGGTTCGGCCCGTGCTCGCTATACCAGGTCATCAAACCGCGGTCATCCACCGCGCCGACGCTCAGCGTGTAAGGCGAATTGTTCCATCCGTCGTAGGTCGAGCGGTCACCTTTGTCGTGGCCATTGCCTGCCGCCCACATGTAGATCACGCCGCGACCGCCGCGACCGGTGTTCACGCCCTGCTCCAGCGCACCACGCGCCAGCGGGCCCGGGCCGCCGATGTTTTTGCCGTCATCTGTCGGCCCCCAGCTGTTGTTGGAGATGTGAATCACATCCGTGCGCCAGGCCATCGCCTCGGCCTCGGCCACATCGCCTACAGAAACGGCGATGAGCCGCAGCCCCACTAGGCTCGCATTCATCGCCGCACCGACGACACCCACGCTATTGTTTCCTACCGCCGCAGCCACGCCCGCGCAGTTCGTGCCGTGATTGTCCTGAGCGAGACGGCCGCGCGGATCCAGCGGTGTGTTGTCATTCCAGTCGCGGTGGAGCGTATTGCCCGTGTTTGCCAGCAGATCTGGGTGATCGATCTGCAAACCGTCATCCACGATGGAAATGGTGATCCCATTGCCGCGATACGTGTCCCACACGGTCTCGATGCCGCCCACATCCTCGCCTGCCGTCGCGTCATTCGCCCCGGTGTTCTTCAAATGCCAGAGATAGGACGGATTGGTAGTCTCATTAAAGGCATAGCGCGGATCATTCGGCACAAAACGGGCAAAACTCTGCTTCGCCAGCCCTAGCTGCGCCTCCACCACTCCCGGCAAGGTCGGCAACAGGGCCGCAGCAGCCAGCGCGGCCTCCCCGCTGCTGAATTCGAAGATCACGAAGCCCGGCGCGTAGGACGGCTGCGACAGCGAGATGGCGCTCACCGCCGTTTTGAGGCTCTCGAGGCTCGCACTAGGCAAAATCTTGACCACCACCTGCCGGGTGACGACGCGGCGGTTTTCGATCGTTTGCGGCTTTCCAGCCTCATAGAGCACCAAGTCATGTTTTTCACCGCTGGCACGCTCCAAGGCCTTCAAATGCCCCGCAGCAGCTTTCGCATTCGCCCGTGCGCTGAATCGCAGCACCTCCGGCATGCCATCGGTTTTGCGGACGCGCTGCGCCTCGGTGCGGGAGATTTCGAACTGCCGAGGCAGCCCCCCTTCCCTCACGATGAGTTGATCCGGGATGTTTTGGGCGCTGGCAAAAGCCGTGACGAGGACGAGAGAAAGCAGGAAACGAATCATGCGGGACATAGGATTTCGGTTAGCAGCTTTCGTTCAAAGACGCACGCTTTTTGTCTCTGCATTTCCAATCTCATCTCTATATATTTCCTGCATGTCTGCCGCATTCATCACCGGGTCTCAACATCCAGCTATGCCGCGCCTCACCATTCTCGCTGCCATCGTCACCCTCAGCAGCGGCCTGATCTTCGCCGCGGATTCGCCCATCATGCTCAAAGGCCCGTGGGTGCCGGAAAACACGCATGACATCGACTTTGCCGCGTTGCCGAAAGTACCCAGCGAGCACGTCATCATCAGCGATGTGCGTGCAAAGGGTGGCGAACCCGCCAAGCTCGACAAAAAGTCCGGCGGTGTGAATCAGCACAACTACCTCGCGCATCACGACGGGCAGTTTTGGGCCATGTGGAGCGATGGGCCGGGCATCGAGGACCGCGTGGGCCAGCGCGTGAAGTTCGCCACGAGTGCAGATGGCCTCAAATGGAGCACGCCGCAGTATTTGACGCCCATTCCGCCAAACTCCGGTCCCGTTTCGCCGCACTACGGCACTCGCACCGACAAAGGCATGCGCTGGATCTCGCGCGGCTTTTGGAAACGCGATGGTGAACTGCTCGCGCTGGCCTCGCTCGATGAAGCGGCGGGCTTTTTTGGCCCTAGTCTCGAATTGCATGCCTTTCGCCTTCAAAGCGATGGCTCTTGGTCAGATGCCGGCGTTGTGTTCGACGACACCATCAACAACTTCCCGCCAATGAAGCTGCGCACCGGCGCCTGGATGATGTCACGCCGTCAGCACGACTACAAAATGAGCGGCGTGCATTTCCTCGTCGGCGGAGTGAAGTCGCTCAGCGATTGGCAGTCCTACCCCGTGCTCGGCAGCGCTGCGGAACTGAAAGCCGAGGAGCCGGACTGGTGGATTTTGCCGGATGACACGCTCGCCGCCGTCTTCCGCGACAACCGCCGCAGCGGCTTCCTCTACCGCGCCTTCTCCACTGATAACGGCCGCACCTGGAGCACACCGCAGAAGACGAACTTCCCCGATGCTACCTCCAAAATCAGCGGTCTGCGCCTCCGCGATGGTCGCTACGTCCTCGTCTCGAATCCGAACCCGAAGAAGCGCGATCCGCTCACGCTCTCGATCAGCGATGACGGCCTCGTCTTCACCAAGATGCTCTTCCTCGTCGGCGGCCGTCACATCGACTACCCGCACGTCATCGAGCACGGTGATGGTTTGTTGATCGCTTTTGCAGGTGGCAAGCAAAGCGTCGAAGTGTTGAAAGTGAAGCTCAGCGATGTGGATGCCATCAAGATGCCGCAGAAGCCGGTCGTGAAGTAGCTCGATTGACAAAGGTAGGCTTGGTAAATACTGAGGTGTTGGAGCTCACTTCACCAACGCATTAACGCCACTCATGGGATCGCGTGTCACCGCTTCCCAGGCGATCTCTTGAAGCAGGCGATTGAGCTTCTCATCCCACTGCGGCTTCAGTTTCTTGCTGCGGATGAAGTCACGCGCCAAGGGCAAGCCTACGGGCGAGCATTGGTAGATGATAGCGAAGTGGCAGTAGGCGGAGAGGATTTGCAGCGGATGCGTCGGATGTCCCCAAGTGTCATAAAAGAGGTCTGATTGCGCTTTGAGGCTGGGCACCTGGCCTGCGATGATTTTCTCGCGCAGCATCCAGGCGGCCTGCCCGACGGGCACGGTGACGATCACATCCTTGCCGAGCTGCTTGTTGATGGCTCGCACGTAGTCATCGACGTCCCGGTCATAGCGATCCTGATGCTTCTTTATTTCGGCAAGCACGGTGGCGTTGTGATCGACCTTCTTGCGTGTGTCCAACGGGTTAATCGGCTCATAGGTGTCATTGGGCAGCCAGAACTTCTGCAGGGTGATGCGGAGGTTCGGATTGTGATCGAGACCCAGCTTCGCGAACTTGGCGATGCCCTTATCCGGCAGCCAGATGGGCGAAAGCGTCAGCACATCGACCTTGCCTTCCTGCAGAGCCTTTTTGGCCTGATGCTTCTCATCTTCGAGGTCCCAATGCTGAATCACTCGCGAGCCACCAATGCTGGAAAGCCCGACCGACACATGATCTTTGATGCCCGCATCCAAAGCCGCCTCCGCCACCTGCCGATACACAAAGGCATGGAAGCTGTGAGCGCAGGTGAACATGCGAATGCCCGCTGGCGGTGAGTCCGCGGCGATGGAGCGAATCGCAGCGCCTTGGATCAGGGCGAGTAGAATGAGATGCTTTAGATTCATCAGAGACAAGAAACATGGGTCATGTGTTTGCATGGCAGCACTTACTTCTTTGTCCAGCGCGGCACGATGGTCTTCACATACTCACTCTGCCACGCGGCGATTTCTTCACGGGTAATTGCAAGCGCATTAGGATCGCTGATTTGAGCCTTCACATGGCGGATGATGATGCCGTGCGGATCAGGAGTGCTCGCGGCGGAGCGAATGCGGACATAACTCACACCATTCAGCGTGCGCGAGTGCAGCGGGAGGGTGGAGATGAGTTTGTCGTCGAGACGATACTCGCATTGGCCGCGTCCGAGGTCCCAGCGGAGGGAAAGAGTGTGCCAGGTGTCCGGCTCGGTTTTCTCAGCGGTCACGCGAGCCTGAAACACGGCGGCGTCTTCGCCGAGGGTGTTCGAGGGATCGAAGAAGCGGTCGTTGAGAGAGAAGATCGCGCCTTGCGAGCCTGCGGGCAGGCGAATGCGGGCGGTGAGTTCGCCGCGCCAGCCGTTGGGGAAGTTCCATACGGCGGTGTCGGGTTCGCTGGGGGCATCGGACGATGCTGCATGGCGAACATGCAGGCTGCGGGTGCCTTTTTCGCCGGGTGTTTCGATGAGTTCGCAGCCGATGCGGCGGGCACGCCACCAACGCTTCGCGGGGCCGATGTGTTGATAGACGGTCCACTGCGCGAGACCGTCGTGGAAGTCGGATTCGGCGCTGGTGGCGGTGATCCAATCGGGATCGACGAGGATGGGATTGCGTCCGCCTTTGCCCTGACCGGCGAGGACGACGATTTGCCCCTCTTCGGTAAAAGCAGCGAGCGGATAAGCCGTGCCGCGATCACCGGAGGCGGCAGGATTGTCGTTGCGGCGATGATCGAGGTAAATCTCGCGGAATCCCTGCCAAGTGCGGCCATCATCACTCGAAATGGCCATGTGCAATGCATCGCGTCCGCCATACACGCCGACGCCCGCGTGCTTCGGTGGCAGTTCGCAGTTGTTCCAGGTCAAAACGAGCCTTCCATCGCGGTGACGGAGCAGATTCGCAGGCCCGGTCGAGGTGCGGAAGCGTGTGGGAGCAGCGGCGGACCATGTGGTGCCGTTGTCTTTGGAAATAGACTCGTAAAGACAACCCGCCTGCGTGCGCACGAGCATCCAGATAGAGCCATCGCGCAGTTCTTCAAAGCAGGGCTCGCAGGCTCCTTCGTTCGAGCCGTTGTAGCCTTCGTAGCATGGCGAGGTGAGTTTTGAGACGCTGAGTTGCCAGCTTGCGCCGCCGTCGTCGGAGTATTCGATCACGGTCTCGTGGCGACCGGTGGGCGGCACGGCCTTTCCAAAAGGACGATAGCTGCCATGCGGCACGAGCAGGCGCCCGCTCGCGAGCCGCTGATACTCCATCTGCGAGCCATTGTAGCCGCGCCAGGTGCGCATCGGCTCCAAAACCTCCATCGCATTCCCCTGCCGATACCACATATCCAAATAGAGCGGCAGCCCGATGCGAGCCGCGTCCTCTTTACTGTGGCGCTCCGACTTCACCGTGATGCTGCGGATGGTGCCATCGGCTGCGAGCAAGGTCTGCGCGTTGTTGAGGATGCCGCTTTCGATCAGTGGCTTCGACGTGGCGATGCTCTCAGGCAAAGCAGGCCGCAGGGTGTGCTTCACGCCCTGCGCGTCCGGCAGACTCAGCGGCTCCGCGCTGGGCGCGTAGGGGTTGTAGAAGCAAAAGCTGCCGTCCTCGCGGCGCAGGATGGCATAGCCTGAACGCGTGCCGCTTGGCGCGGTGGCATCGTGACCGGCATCTTCGAGAAAAAGCATGCGTGGAGGCTCAGCGGCTCCGGAAACGCTGCAGCACAGGCAAAACGCCAGCGTGGCGCATGGAAGGAAGGGATTCATGTTTGGGATTCTTCCGATGAACGCGATGTCAGGCTGATGTTTGTGCTTCGCTGACCGACTTTGTTCTCAATTGCTTCCAGCACCTTGGGTTTGATGTCGCCGAGGCGTTGGTTTTGTGGGATGGTGAGTGGGTTTTCGGGTTCCACGCTTGAGCGAAGCTCGCGGAGCTGGCCAAGCTGGCGTGCGAGATTGTAGTGGGGATTTTGGCGAAGGTTGGCTTCTAAGGTGGCGAGGCATGATTCGTCCACGGGGCGGTCCACGACGAGGTCGTAGCCGGTTTGGCCTGGGTGCTGGTTTGGCCTCAAAAAGGCCTTCAGGGGCCGATTTTTGCCATGAGGCCATTGGGCGGCGAAGACTTGGGCGATGAAGAGTTCGGAGAGTTTTTCGCCGCAGAGATCGCTGACGTTGCCGATGCGTCCGAGGAAGCGCAGGAGCGGTGTGCGCTGGCTATGGCCGGTGCATTCCACTCTGTCGCCGAGGCGGTATCTCCAGAGGCCGCCGCCATTGGTGACGATGACTTCGTAGGCTTTGCCGGTCTCCAACTCATGGGCGGCGATCACGTCGCCCTGCTCGGTAAGGAACTCGAAGTAGTGCGAGCAGATCGCCAGTGGGTAAACGCCGCGCCAGGGGATGGTGACGACGGCTTCAGTGGCGAGCAGCCCTTTGGCCTGAACGCGACATCGTGGAAACTCTGCCTCCAGAGCACGCAGCCCTGGCTCGGCGGCGAGGTCTCCCCAACAACTGATCACTCGCAGTGAAGGCCACCAGGAGGCGGGTGAACGGGGGCCGGTGCGTCGCAGCTCGGCAGCTCGGCCAGGAGGCAGTGTGGAGAGTATTTCGTTCCAGTTTTGTTCGGCGGAGCGCAGAAGGAGATCGAGAAAGGAAGGATGCCATACAGAGATGAGGCGCAGATCACGCCGCGCCAACAGGCAGGTCGCCGTGCGTCGCCAGAAGGTGTCGATGTCACGCTCGTGTCGCAGATCCGCCGGTGCCGCCATCACGAGTCGAGCCAGACGGGCCTTCCATCCGCCGAGGTAGTCCGCGTCGTCCGCGAAACCGACGCGGAGTGCGCCCGTTTCATCGGCATCTTCGGCTGCGAGTGGTGAGATGGACCAGTAGGCGGGACCTGTCAAAAGGCCGGGTTCTGCGCGAGTGAGGTCCGTCATCCAAGCACCCACGGCCTGTGCGAAGGCATGATGCAGCGTGTGTGTAAAGGGGATGAGTTTCCGCGCACCAGAAGAACCACTGGTGGGTGCGAGATGAGTCACTGGGGCCATGCTCAGCACGGCTTTTTCACCTTTGCGCAGGCGGTCGATCCAGGGTGAAAAGGCATTCCAGTCCCGCAGGGGCACGGCACGCGTGAAGTCGCGAGCATCGCGGATGGTGGAAAAACCGTGCTCACGACCAAAGGAGCTGTTCGCATCCTCCAGCAGGCGTTTTTTCAACCAAGCGGCCTGGGCCTGCTGCGGGTCATGCAACGCGGCGGCGAAACGTGCAGCAGAGACGAGGTTTCCAGCGGCCCACAAGCCTTGTGCGATGACGGTGGCCGGATTCATACGGGCAAATCACGGGTCATGCGTCGGCCTGCGGCGGTGAGGTTGTCATCGCAGATTTCCGTGAGGCAGACGAGTTCATCACCTGCGTGCCATCCGGGATTGCGCTGAAGAAAAAAGGCGATGTGAGCATCTTCGGCACGTCCAGCGGGCACCACGGCCAGAGGTCCGCGCAGCCGGTGCGGTGTCTGAAAACGCACGACACTGGCCTGCGCATCGAAACAGTCGCCAAAACGCCTGCGGGAGATCTCATCACGCAGGCGGCGGATGTCTTCCGGCATGGGCGAGTCATGGCGCGGCCAGAAATGCCGCCAGAAGACGGGCAGGAAACGATACGTGCGGAATCCGGAGGAGAGCAGCAGCCAAAAGCACCGCCCTGATGGCATGGCCGCGACGACCTTCTTCACCATGGCGATCCATGCGCGAGCCAGCACGGGCGAGCCCCAGCAGTCGGGAGACATGATCGTATCGCCCGAATAGAGCAAATTGAGCCATTCACCATCGAACTGCTCGCGGCAGGCGAGCAGGGTGGAGAATCCGGCGAGCCGTCCTGAACGCCACACGCGCAGCACATCGGTTTTTTCCTTCAGATCCTTCTCAAACTGCTCCACTGCTACGCCGTCGAAATGTCGTTCGAGCAAGGCACGCATGTCCGCGATGTCGGCAGAGGTCAAATCTGCCAGCCGTGAGTGAGTGGTCTGTTCGAGGGTGTGGGTAGAGTCCGGCATCAGCCTGAGATAAGGTCAAAGAGTGGCGCATTCTGGCCGGAAAACACCGGAGAATGGCGTCTGCCATCTCGCGGGGAATCCGCCCCCTTCCACCGCATATAAAATGGTGCGGTAGCTGATGCCAGGGCTTCTCATCCGGTGCGTTTTCCACAAGGCATCCTCGGCATCGAGGCCCAGCGCCAGCCAGTCGATCCGACGCTGCCGTGCGAGAGATTCCAATTGCTGCCACAGCTCCGGCAAGGCGCTCGGCTCACTTTCGGCGATGGCAAATGGAAACACCGATGCCAGTGAGAGTCTGCCGCCTTCACGAGGAAGACCGGGCAAACCCAGGCTGGCTGCGCCGATGCTGATGCAGGGTCGCAAAAGCCGCAGCCATGCCGGATAGCCATGCACCACGACTTGTTTCCATGCGGATTGATCCCACACGCCCGCCGCTGCGACGATGCGGCCTTTGCGCCTCACGACGCAGCAATCCTGCTCCGTGAAGCCGCTGCGTGCGAGTGCGCTCCACCGCTGCGCATCCCATGTCAGTGCGAGTTCATATCTCGAGGCTTCGCGATTGAGGAAATCGGTCAGTTCCGTGCATGACTCAGGCTTTTCCACGGCGGAGAGAGCACCGCGACGGGGCATGGGGAGCACGCGGGTGAGGTAGTGTGCCATCGGCGTGTATCTTGGCAGAGCGCTTGCTCGGCTTTCCAAAACTCGACGTGCTCGCGTGTTCTCCGCGTCCATGCTGGTGAACCAACCGACTGCCTCGGAATGCTTCAAGCATTCCGCCAGCTCGCGGTATCCCTGCCGCAGCACGCTCATGGAGCCACGCGTGCGATGAGCCATGCGCAGGCCATGCAGATAGCCCACGGTTGTCTCTGTGCCGTTCATCCAGACTTTGCGCTCCGACCATGAGCCTACGCTGATCAGCCGACCATCACGCCGAGCGAGCAGGGTTTGCTCCGCGAGTCCTGCTGGAGCTGGGCAGGCGAAAAAAGAAGGCTCGCGTGCAAAGCCGATCTTGAGTGCACCGGCCATCGGCACGCTGCACAGCAAGGCACGGATGTCTGCATCATCCTCAGCGGTGGCACGGGAAAACTCCGCGCGACTCAGTGGGCAGGCAGGAAGGATCCGGTCCATGATTCATCTCCGAGAGGGTAATCATCGCGCAGGCTCACATCGCCACGGTGCATGGCGTTGATGAGGTAAAAGTTTCGCCACATGAAGCCATCTGCACGGTTCACCGGATCGAAGCCGCGCTGCAGGATGCTCTTCCATGAGTAAAAACGCCGCCGCGCCTCGATGCACTGGCGTCGCAGCTCTTCCGGCTCCATGCCCAGCGGTTGAAAAGGGATCAGGTTGTAGGTGTAGGATGCATCCAGCCACCAGGCGTCATACAATAGGCGGCCTTCATCACGCAGCCGGGCATACAAAGGCGTGCCGGGAAAGGGTGTGAGATGATTGAAGGCCGCAATGTAAAAGCCGTGATCCTGAGCAAACTCGACCGTCGGAGCAAAGCTCGCCGCTGAGTCCCCATCGTATCCGAACACGAAGGTGCCATACACGCGAATCTTGTGCCGGCGCAGGTTTGCCAGCGCCTTCTCAAAACCGCCACGCGAGAGATTGAAGGTCTTATTCATCGCCGCGAGGTTTGCCGGATTCAGGCTCTCGAATCCGATCAAGACACCCTGGCAGCCGCTGCGCACCATGAGATCGAGGAATTCTTCATCATGCGCAGCATTGATGCTGGCCTGACTCACCCAGCGCAGCTTCAGCGGGATCAGGGCACGCAGGAAGTCTTTCGCCTGCGCGATGTTCGAGGTGATGTTGTCATCCACGAAGAAGATCAGCTTCCGCGTGTCTTTGATGGCCCGCAGTTCGGAAAGGATGGCATCCACCGGACGCCGCGTCTGGCTGGCATTAAAGACCGTCTGCACCGCGCAAAAATCGCATCGGAAATGACATCCTCGCCCTGCCTCCACGAGACCGACGGAGAGGTATCGCTTGCCAAGGAAGATCGAGCGGTCCGGCATCATTTTCACCAGCGAGGGCCTCGCAGCAGAGCGGTAAAATTTCTCCAGCTTCCCATGCCGGAAATCATCCAGTAGCCTTGGCCAGGATTCCTCCGCCTCGCCGATGACCACAGCCTCCGCGTGCTGCGCCACCTCATCCGGACAGAGGCTGGGATGAAAGCCACCCATGACCACTGGCACGCCACGCGCACGGTAGCTGCTGGCGATCTGGTAGGCCCGCCGTGCAGTATAAGTCTCCACGCTAATGGCCACTAAATCCGTCGCCTCGTCATAGGGTATCTCCTCCATCCGATCATCGTAAAAACGGATGCTCACATCCTTTGGAGTGAGACCCGCGAGTGTGGCGGCAGGCAGCGGCTCCATCTGCCAGGTGCGCACGTAGGAGCGATCGCCAGCACGGCGGCCCACGCATGGGTGGATGATCGTCAGGCGCATGGGCGGGCTTTGTTCTTTATGGCTTCCTGAGCCGCATCCGCCCCCGCTTTGGGCGCACGACCGATGATCCAGTCACAGTTGTAATAGCGGGAGAGGTTATGCGCATAGAAGCGGTAGCCGAGATTCGTGCCGATGCGCACCGCGAGTGGCGCTGGCGAGTGACGGATGCGGCGAAGGATCGAACGGAAGCTGTAGGCGTGCTTCCATGCGGACTCGATGCCTTCCTGCAGCTCACGCACGCTCATGCGCTTCGGTTGGAAGACCACATGCTGGCCGTCGTAAAGCTCCCAATCACGGGTGAGGATGCGCCCCTCGGCCTCCAGGCGCAGATAGAGCGGCGTGTTGGGAAATGGCGTCACTACCGCGAAACGCGGCAGGTCCACCTTTGCCTCCACCGCGAACTCCGCCGTGCGCATGAAGACATCCGGGTCATCATCATCCAGCCCGAACACAAAACAGCCCTGGAGAGCGATGCCATGATCGTGCAGACGCCGCACCACAGCGGCGAACTTCTCCGGTGTGTTGAAGCCCTTGCCGCTCTGCTTCAAATTCGTCGTGGAGATGGACTCCAGCCCCATCAGCAGCCCCCGACACCCGCTGCGCTGCGCCAAGCCCAGCAGTTCGTCATCATCCGCTAGAATCACCGTGCTCAGCCCATACCATTGCAGCCGCAGCGGGATCAGCGCAGTGAAAAGCTCCTTCGCATAGCCGCGGTGGGAGATCAGGTTCAGATCGATGAAAATGATCCGCCGTGCTCCACGCGCCGTGATGTCCGCGATCACCTCAGCTACAGGCTTTTGAAAAGGCTTCCGCCCCCAAGCGGTCGGCACCACGCAGAAGTCACAGTTGTGAATGCAGGCCCGTGTCGCCTCAAAGACATCGCTGGTGATGTAATGACGGGAAGGAAGCAAATCACGTCTCGGGAAAGGCCTCCCGCCGATGTTCAGGTCCGCTGCCTGTTGATACGACGGCTTCATTTCTCCCGCCGCAAAGTCCCTGAGCAATTGCGGCCAAGTATCCTCCGCATAACCGATGACGATGGCATCCGCATGTGGACGAGCATCCTCAGGGATCAGGGTCACGTGCGGGCCACCCAGCACCACGGTGATGCCGCGTGCCCTGAATTTTCCGGCCAGTTCATACGCCCTTTTTGCCGTGCCCGTGATCACCGTGATGCCCACCAGATCAGCTTCCAGATCATCAGGCACATCCTGAATGCCTTCATCGATCAAAGTGATATCCGAGGGGAAATCCTCCGGCACGAGCGCCGCCAGCGTGGTGAGTGTGAGCGGTTGGTAGCGCAGCGATTTTTTGAAAATGCCCTTCCGGTGCCGGTAGAGCGGACCTTTTGGAGAAATCAGCGCGATGCGCCATCTCGGCTGCCGCGTGTCGTTCGATCCAAGTTCAGCGTGGGGAGCAATCATGAGAGTGTGGCGTTCATTTTCACTTCATCAGGCTGCCCGCAAGGTCGAAGCACACCCAGTGGAGCTAAACTCAGCCCGCGCAGACGACGGAAGAAGCCCAACAGAAAGTCATGATACGATGGGGCATACAAAGCACGCGGCAGCCGCCCCCAGACCAGACGATGCGCCCGCTCTAGATGATAGCTGGGCACCTGCGGGAAGAGGTGATGCTCCAGATGATAGTTTTCATGCAGGAAGAGGAATCGCACCAGCGCATTACTCCGAATCGTGCGGCTGGAAAGATAGATATCCTCGATGTCTCCCAGTGCATGGGACGCAAGACCGCGAACATTGGTCAGCGCCATCATCACCAGCGATGGCGCGATCCAATACGTCAGCCACACCTGAGCGGGAAAGGTCTGCACCAGCCACAGCACCCATGCGGCGATCAAGGTCAGCTCAAAAACGATCAGCGCACGCGTTCTCCATGAAGCACCGAGCATTCCCAGTACCGGGATCAACAGGATGTAGAGCACGCTGCCCAGCATGAGCTGCAGCAGATAAGCGAACCACACGAGCACCGGCCTCCCCAGATGCTGGCGATACGTTCCAAAGTCCGCCTTTCGGCCAAACTCGAAATGGTGGTCCGTGTGTGTCTTCCGATATGCGGAAGCAGAAACCAGCAGTGGCAGTCCGCATAAAAAGCTCCAGAAGCGGTTCGCCCAGACGTCACGAGCTAGCAGCCCATGCAGCCCGTCGTGAATCAGAATGCCCAGCGTGTTCATGGCAACCCCCATCACCAGTATCCCCATTGCCAGCACCCACCATCGCCCGTCCGCTGTATCCGCCAGCCATGCCCCGGCCAGGTACAGCATGATAAAAGGGGCCACCTCAGCGATGCGCCGCGCATGAGAAATCTGGTGGCATGCCTCGAACTCCGCTTCGATCCCGGCCAGAGCCGACGGATCCATTCGCCGGGATTTCGCCATGCCTTCGCGCACGCTGTTGTGTTGTTGAGGACTCACCGTTTTTCCTCGGAATTGCCGCTGGAGGGCCTCGTCCATGCCATGACCCCAAAAATCAACGCCAGACTGATCATCGCGAACACACTGCGACCGCGTGTCACGCCGAACGTCTGCTCGATGGTGGTGAGGAACAGCAGTTTGTTCATCAAACGAATGCCAAACAGAACTAGCGCCGGAGCCAGCAGCGCACGCAACTTCACCGGCCTCCAGCACAGCAAGGCCAGCATCACCCCGAAGGCCAGGATGTAAGCGGCCACAAATCTGCCGATCAGCAGCAGCCGAGGATCGAATTCCAGCTCCATGCCCAGGAACAGCGCCGCCGTCCGCCCCATCGCCCCCTCCGGCAGCACCAGCAAAGCCGCGCCAAGCACCAGATGATACAACGCCGCTATGCCAGTGGTCAGTCGGAAGAGTTTTTGTTTCACGAATTGAACTCTACGGCTCCGATGCACTGAGGCAAGGGTGGAAAATTCACGTCCCTTGCCGACGATCCGTGTCATACCAGTCATCTCCATGAAAAATCTCCTCCTGATGTTCTTAGGCGGCTTATCCATCGTTACCATGGCCACCGCTCCAACTGACATGAATCACGCCACCACCCTCTCCGCCTACGTCGAGGCTCTCAACACGCATTCGTGGGATCGAATCGCCCCCCATGTGGCGGAGGATGCTGTGTTCATTTTCACGGAGGACACCTTTGTCGGCAAAGCCGCGGCGAAGGTGGCATTCGAGAAGACTTTCAAGCTGATCGAAAACGAGGTCTTTAGTCTTCACGACATCGCATGGACCGTCGTTACCGATGATGTGGCCACCTGCCGCTACGAGTTTCGCTGGAAGGGCCTCATCAGCGGCCAAGAATCCTCAGGTGGCGGTCGCGGCACCACCATCTTGCGCAAAGTCGATGGCCACTGGCTCATCGCGCATGAGCATCTGGGGCCTTATCCTCGAAAGTGATGCCTCTCTCATTGTGTTATCTCTTTTGGTCTCCAACTCTGATTATCCCACACGCTCATCTCCATGAAAACCACTCAAGCTTCTCCCACTTCTCGTCGTCGATTCGTTCAAAACACCGTCGCAGCGGGTTTGAGCTTCAATTTCCTTCCAGCCTACCTGACCAGTGCACGCGCGGCGGACAATCCGAAGTTGCCGCCGAGCCGACGGATCAATCTGGGCTGCATCGGCATCGGTGGACGGGCGGGAAGTGTCATTCCGGGGCTCACGGCGGGTGGCATTGCCACGCCGGTGGCTTTTACGGATGTGGATTTCGTGACCGCGAAGAGTCTGGAGAAAAACCTGACTGCATTCCCGGATGTGAAGCGCTTTCAGGACTTCCGCGAGATGCTCGACAAGATGGGCAAGGACATCGACGCCGTGAGCGTGGTCACGCCGGATCACACGCACTTCGTTGCCGCGATCAGCGCAATGGCGCTCGGCAAGCATGTGTATGTCGAGAAGCCGCTGACGCACACTTTTGAAGAAGCGGAAATCCTCATGCGTGCCGAGAAGAAGTTCAAAGTGGTCACGCAGATGGGCAATCAAGGCCACACCTCGGCCGGAGCGGAGCAGTTCAAGCAAATGCTCGCGGCGGGCATCGTGGATGACATCGTGAAGATCGACGCATGGAAGTCGCCGTCACTTTGGTTCATGAATGCGACGGAGCGTGCGCTCGTGAAGGGCTATCCAGCGGAAGAACCGAAGCCAGAAACACTGAACTGGGACCTCTGGTGCGGTCCGCAGGAAGTGAAGCCCTACAGCAAGATGTATCACCCCTTCAACTGGCGCGGCTTCCACCTCTACGGCGGCGGCATGTTTGGCGATTGGGGTGCTCACATCATCGATTTTGCGCATGATCACCTGAAGCTCGGCCTGCCCACGCGCATCACGCCGCTGGCGCTCGCCGATTACAACCAGATCAGCTATCCGCTCAGCTCGGACATTCGTTTTGAGTTCCCTGCTCGCGGCGAAAAGATGCCCGCCGTGGAACTGCATTGGAAAGCCGGCAGCGACATCAAATTCGACATCGATGAGAAGTATGGCGATCCGGGCCCTGACAGCAAAGTCGTGATCCCCAATCCCGGCAATGCAGGGTCCCTCCTCCACCGCAAACAGGGCGACTACCTCGTGCAGCGCGGCTCGCACGACCGCCATTCGCTCCTGTATCCTCGGGCGAAGATGGTGGAACGCAAAGACGCCATGGGTCTGCATCCTTTGGAGCGCAATCACTTCAACAGCTTCATCAACGCCTGCATGGGCGAAGGCAAGAGCGAGTCGCCCTTCAGCGTCTCCGGCTTGCTCACTCAGGTGCTGAACCTCGGCACCATTGCCGAGTATCTGAACGTCGATCTGAAGTTCGATCCGGCCACGAAGCGCTTCATCGGCAACGATGAGGCCAACGCGCGTCTCTCCGGCCCGCCACCGCGCGCCGAGTGGGCGGATTGCTACAAGCTGGCGTGATGATTCAGCCGCAGTTTGCCCATCCAAGACAGAACCCCGCCCCGGCTTGCGCCAGGACGAGGTTCTGCGGGGGTTTTGGGTTTCGGATCACTTCGACAGGTCGAAGCGGTCCAAATTCATGACCTTGGTCCAGGCGGCGATGAAGTCGGTGACGAACTTCGCCTGGTTGTCGGTGCTGGCATAGACCTCAGCAATGGCGCGGAGCTGGGAGTTTGAGCCAAAAACGAGATCGACGGAGGTAGCCATCCATTTCATCTGGCCGGTCTTGCGGTCGGTGCCTTCGTAGAAGTGCTCGCAACGAGGAGAGACCTTCCACTCGGTGTCCATGTTGAGGAGATTCACGAAGAAGTCGTTGGTGAGGGCACCGCGACTCTGTGTCAGCACGCCAAGATCGGGATGGCCGGTGTTCGTGCCGAGCACGCGCAGCCCGCCGATGAGTACCGTCATCTCAGGCGCGGTGAGCGTGAGGAGTTGAGCGCGATCGACCAGATTCTCAGGCGCAGGGCGGTCAAGCTCGTGGCCGAGATAGTTGCGGAAGCCGTCGTGCTTCGGTTCCAGATACGCGAGGGAATCCACATCGCTCATGTCCTGCGTGGCATCGGTGCGGCCGGGCGTGAAGGGCACGCTCACATCGTGACCTGCCTTTTTCGCGGCGGACTCGATGGCGGCATTGCCAGCGAGCACGATGAGGTCGGCGAGAGAGACCTTTTTATTGCCGGTTTGAACCTTGTTGAAGTCGCTTTGGATTTTTTCCAAGGCGGCGAGCACTTTGGCGAGTTGAGCAGGGTTGTTGACCTCCCAGTCCTTCATCGGCGCGAGGCGGATGCGGGCACCGTTGGCTCCGCCACGCTT
>Ga0315902_10001035_pt1 | contig 45532 bp, 44 predicted proteins | sample LakEriMetagenome_9_FD_203523 | JGI IMG/M metagenome (GOLD analysis project Ga0315902, IMG submission 203523) | Freshwater fungal communities from buoy surface, Lake Erie, Ohio, United States - Buoy 12 MA117 | ecosystem: Environmental > Aquatic > Freshwater > Lake > Lake biofilm | place: USA...
TACTGTCCTCCCATTGCTGCTGTACCTGCGGATCGTTGGACGCCTCCATTTCCTGAATGCGCTTTTGCAACAATTTCGAATTGAATGCACCGGTTAAAGAATCCGTAAATCCTTGAGCCAAATCAGGCATTACCGTAAAACCATTCGTTCCATATAAATAGGCATCAAATTCACGCTTGCTAACATCGATTCCTAAGGCATCGTATTCTTTTTGAAAAATGATCGTCTCAACCGTATAATTCCATGCTTTGTCTGCTGAAGCCTCCTCGTCCTTTTGCGTGTATTCCTTCTGTTGTTGGCTGAATTGCATTTGGTCCTGCTGACGGAACTTCACTACAGCCTCTTCGTAATCGGTGTAGTCAACAATGTCACCAAAGACTGTTCCGTAACCGAATTGCGCTTCGGAAACGCCGGTAATGCGTTGCCAATCACCCAAAATAAAGGCAAGCAAAGCGATTCCCACAACAATTACCAATAAACCAGATTTCTCACGAATTTTTCCAATCAGTGCCATTTTTTTCGATTTTAAGCCTGCGAATATACACAGAACGAACGAGTTTTAAAAATTTTCAGCACCTGAATGGAAACAAGAAAAAGAAAGCGGGTCATGTTTGACCAGACGAACTTTTTGTTACGGCGTAAACCCCCGCAAAAATGAGCATCATAAAAGCTACCTTTTCTAAGGTAATAGATGCGGTATAGTCGGCGCTCCAACCGAGAAAACTCAGTAGGTATGCAAAAAGGATCACCATGACTGGTTGCACGTAAATGTATGAACTGGATACCGAAGCAGAAAGGTGCTTTAAACCGTACATGGTGAGCAGGTAGGTTAAAAACGTTACCCCGACGATTACGTAAACGATTTTGATCCAGACGGCATTTGGAATGCGCTGGAAATTGGTGGCCAGTAAATCGGATGATGTCGGAGGAAACACAAGCACCATAACTAAACCAAGTGTGAAAATCCAAGTAATTAGTGACAAGGGGTTGTATTTCTTCATCATGGGTTTAGCGAGCACGAGGTAGACAGCATAACTTGCTGAATTGACCACGAGAAAAACATCTCCCGCAAATGTTTCTGAAGCATCCACCCCTGAAGACAAGGTCAATAATACTGCGCCTGCGGAACCGGATAGAATACCAGCTATTTTCCAACTGTTCAAGGCTTCCTTCAAGACCAGAAATGACAAAATAACCACCATGATGGGGTTCATCGCCATGATAATGCCCGAATTAATAGAGGAGGACAGGTTTAGGCCATGAAAAAAGAACAATTGATTGATGGCAACCCCAAAAGCAGCGCAAGCAATAAGTCGGCCCCAATCAGAACGTTCTATGGGTTGAATACCGTTGAAAATTGCAATGATCCAAAACAGTAAGGTTGCACCAAAAACGCGGAATAAAATAAAGACATTTGGACTTAAGTATTCAGGCATGACGCCTTTTGCGAGGACATGGCTCGCCGCGTACAAGGTATTGACTAAAAACAAGGCGAGGTGCGCCGCAAGAACTGGATTTATCCGCATGCATCAGGATTGAAACACCGCTTTGGCGGCCTCCACTTCTTTTTTGGCATTTCCAACAAAAGCATTTTCCCCGTGAAGGATGACAGGCCTTTTAAGAAAGGTGTATTCTTTTAACAACCACTCCCTGTAATCCGCCTCAGTCAGGGCTTGTTCATTCAAACCAAGGCTTCTATATTTGATGGCTCTTTTGGAGAAGAGGGCTTCATAACTTCCCGCCTTTTCCTTCAACCAATCCAGTGTAACTGCATCGATATTCTGACCCTTGATGTCTTGAAGGACGGTCTCACTGTCAGGCGATAGTTCTTGCAAAATACGTTGACAGGTGGAACACGAACTTAGGTGGAAGATTTTCTTCATGTTTTAGTTGTTTTGCATGTACTCCTTGTTCCGTCGCTTGTCTTCTTCAGTCCCCGGCGTGCTGCACCCTTTTGTTTTCTTTTTAAAGAGGTAAATCCATTTCACTTGAGCTTGCAAAGGCACATAATTGGAACTGAACCATTTGATGGCGGTACTTCCCTTGCGCCATTCCGTCAATCCGAAAAAAGGAATTTGCACACCGATTGACCAAAAACTTCTGCGTGTATTGCGAATTCCCAAGCCAATGCCGTAATGCATTTGTATGGCCAGTGGTTTTTGGAATGCCTGGTTGGCACCTTCCCAAACACCAGGGTAGTTTTCCTTGGCGCTTGCGCTGATGCGGTAATCAACATTCATCCCTAGGCGGTTATCGATGTAAAACGTCTTATTGAAATGGATGTTCTTGTGGATGCTAAAACGGCCATAAACGTGCCCGTTCGAAAAAGTGCCTTCACCAAAAGAAGTTCCCAATTCGCTTCCGTCTACCCCATAACGTGTTATCGTGGTTGATTCATACCCGTTGATTTTCTTATATCCCACCCCCCAGTCGTAATAGGATATAAGCGCCATGTTCAACTTATCCGCAAGTTTTGATGTTTTTTTAGGGAAATGCGCCATGCCTGCTTCCAGAAAATAACTGGGTTTTCCTTCGGGATCAATCAGGTAGGCAATAGGACGTGAATCGATGGTAGTGCGGTACAACACATTTGCTGCATCGGACCTGGTTAGCGTTTGCACCAATCCCCCAGCAACTTGAAGCCCATAAAAAGTGTAGTCGTTGTAATCTTTGGCCTTTCCAAAAACGTCTTTTCGTTTCTTGGGCACTAACACTTTTGTTTGTGTGAAGCCAACTTGTGCGGTTGCAAGGCAAGCAATCAATCCAAAGAGCATTCGTTTATTCATATTCTTGTTTTTCTCAATTGTTCGTTAATTTAAGCATTTCGTGCATGACAAATTCCTCGTCCCATCGGGTGTGAATGTCGGGCAGAGCCATCACCTGATCCATGACCTCGTTCTGAACCTGCCCCTGTCTATACGCAACACTGTACCGAATGTTACTAAATGTAACCTGCGAGTAGAGCGGTAACCATTTTTCGGGGTATAATTCACTGAATTTTGCTTCAATCTTCTTGCGCAATAAAAAATCCGGATCTGCCACATAATCGCGCATCACATAGTAGTTATCTAGGGATAAATCCTGAAGGGCGTCACCGTCGGGTTTGCGTTCTTGGCTGTACTCTTCAAAAACCGCTTCCCAATTTTCATCGTGTTTTTTCATCAGTTCCGAAAGAACCGTACAATCTTCAAAACCTGCATTCATTCCTTGCCCGTAAAATGGTACGGTTGCATGCACGGCATCGCCCATGAGTGCCGTTTTTCCCTTGTGCCAAGGTTGACAACGAATTATGGCAAGCGAAGAAAGGGGATGGTCTTCCCATGCATCGGCGATGTTGGGCATCATGTCAAAAAAGTCAGGGAAAACGGTTTGAAAAAATCGGTTTACTGCCTCTCTTGATGTCAATTGATCAAACGCATGTTCACCTCCCGAATGCGGCATAAACAGCGTACACGTAAACGAACCGTCTTCGTTTGCCAAAGCAATCAACATAAAGCGACCACGTGGCCAGATGTGCAAGGCATTTTTATCCATTCGATACGAACCATCCGGATGGGCAGGCAAAAGAATTTCCCGGTAACCATCGGCGATGAAACGTTGGGAATAATTGAACCGATCGATTTTCTGCATGGAATTGTAACGAACCGCAGAGAAAGCACCATCAGCACCAAAAACCAGGTCAGATTGCACCTCAAACGACTCTCCCGAAATATTATTCGTCAAGAAGACAATCCCTTTGTCCAGGTCTACCCTCTTGCATTCGTGGTTGTAATGAATGGTCGCATTGCCGTATTTTTCAGCTATGTCCATCATGGTGGCATTGACTTTTCCCCTGGAAACAGAATAAATGGCCTCTCCGTCTTTTCCATATTGCTGGTAAGTCAAGTTCCCTTTGAGGTCGTGCATCATACGGCCATACATAGGAATGGCAATTTTACGTATTTCATCTCCGACGCCAACGGCATCCAATGCTTTCCACCCTCGGGTAGACAATGCCAGGTTGATGGATTTTCCGGCAGAAATATCTGCTTTACGAATATCCGACCGTCGCTCATAAATGGTTACTTCGTATCCGGCTTTAGACAAATAAACTGCCCATAGGGACCCGACCAGTCCTGCACCGATGATTGTAACGTTTTTCTTTTTTTCCATGTTCATACTTTTTTGCCCACTTCTTATTGAATGGCCTGTTGCAGCAACTGACCAAACCGAAAACAATCCTCAAACGAATTGTACAACGGTGCTGGAGCCACCCTTATCACGTTTGGTTCTCGCCAATCGGCCACAACACCCAATTTGGTTAAGGCATCAAACAATGCCCTTCCCTGACCTTTTGCCATGATGGACAACTGAGCGCCTCTTTTTGTTTGGTCGCGTGGGGTAATTAACTCGAAAGAAACGCGCTCTGGGTTGGCCTCTGAAATGGAATCTATTACAAATTCCAGGTACGCCGTCATCAAATCCCTTTTATGACCAATTCGGCCCATTCCTGCTTCGTGGAAGATTTCCAATGAAGCCAAATGAGCGGCCATACCCAAAACGGGCGCGTTGCTTAACTGCCAGCCTTCTGCACCCGGTATTGGATGAAAACCTGATTCCATTTTAAAGCGTTCATCTTTATTATGGCCCCACCACCCAGCAAAACGCAGCAAAGAAGAATCTCGCGCATGACGCTCATGCACAAACATGCCGCTCACACCTCCGGGCGAGGAATTCAAGTACTTGTAACCACACCAAGCAGCAAAGTCAACTCCCCATTCGTGTAGATGCAGGTTGATGTTACCGGCGGCATGCGCCAAATCAAACCCAACGATGGCACCGGCATTATGTCCCGCCTCTGTAATAGCCTGCATGTCAAATAATTGGCCTGTAAAGTAGTTAACCCCACCAATCATCACCAATGCCAGTTCATCTTTATTTTCCTCGATGGCGTGAAGTATGTCTTCGTGCCGAATCAAGTATTCGCCTTCCCTTGGAGAAATTTCAATTAGGTTCTTTGCCGCATCTAAGCCATGAAATTGCAACTGCGACTGCAAAGCATATTGATCGCTCGGAAAAGCTTTTGCTTCGCAGAGAATTTTAGTCCTTTTCCCTTGGGGTCGGAAAAAGGATACCATCAACAAGTGTAAATTGGTAGTCAAGGAATGTGTGACAACCACCTCAATGGCTTTCGCTCCGACAATTTCAGCCGTAAATTCCGTTAAGTGCTCGTGGTAAGCAAACCAGGGTCGTCGGGAATGGAAATGCCCCTCTACGCCATAGGCAGCCCAATCATCGAGCTCTTCTTCGATGTACTTTCGGGCGGTTTTAGGCTGCAAACCCAACGAATTTCCTGTAAAATAAACCACAGGATTAGTGGTAAAAGTAGGAAAATGAAAACGCTCTCGAAAGGTGCGAAGCGGATCTTGCTGATCCATTTGTTGGGCAAATTCCAACGAATTGATAAATGCTGTCAAAATTCTTTTTATTTCAAAGATAAACAAAGGCAAGCATTGACAAACTGCGAATTTCCGACATTGTTTTGTGTACAATCCAATCGAACAGAAAACGGTTGAAATCTGTTACCTTTGCACGCATAACTTTTAGTACGCCATGGAATCAAAAAAAGCCATCGATCGCACCCAATCAGCAGCCTTATTTGAAAAGTCAAAACAGTATTTTCCGGGAGGGGTAAACTCGCCTGTTAGGGCTTTTCGATCGGTTGGAGGCACACCTCTGTTCATCAAAAAAGGCGATGGTTGTTACCTATGGGACGAAGACGACAATAAATTTATCGACTTTTGTTGCAGTTGGGGTCCCTTGATTTTGGGACATAACCATCCTGCGATTTACCAGAAAGTGGTTCATACCATGCAAAACGGTTCCTCTTTTGGTGCCCCTACCCGACTGGAAAACGAGTTGGCGGAACTTATTTTACCTCGTATTCCGTTCATAGATAAATTGCGCTTTGTAAGCTCAGGAACTGAGGCAGTGATGTCTGCACTTCGCATGGCCAGAGGTTATACTGGACGAAATAAAATTCTGAAGTTTGAAGGTTGTTATCATGGTCATGTGGATGCCCTTTTGGTAAAGGCAGGAAGTGGATTGGCTACATTGGGTACCTCATCTAGTGCGGGTGTTCCGGAAGAACTGGCCGAATTGACCTTGGTGCTTCCCCTTAACGATACCGAGGCATTGCGTGCCTGTTTCAGTGAATTTGGACATGAAATCGCCTGTGCAGTAATTGAACCGATACCTGCTAATAATGGCTTACTGTTGCAAGACAAAAGCTTTCTGCTCGAATTAAAAGCACTCTGCCAAACACACGGAACTTTGTTGTTTTTCGACGAGGTAATCAGTGGTTTTCGTGTGGCATTTGGGGGCGCAGCCGAACATTATGGCATTGAGCCAGATATTGTTACCTATGGTAAAATCATCGGCGGTGGGTTGCCGGTGGGCGCTTATGGCGCGAAGGACGAGCTGATGGCGACCATTGCTCCCGATGGACCTGTTTATCAAGCAGGAACCCTTTCCGGAAATCCGGTAGCGATGGCTGCAGGCATTGCTCAACTCAGTGCCTGTTTGGAACCGGGCTTTTATGAAGATCAACGCGCGCGAACCTTGCATTTTGTGGAGCGCGTCAATGCCCATGCACTTGAGCAAAACTATCCGTTTGAATTGGTTACTGTTGGTTCCATCTTCTGGTTGTCGTTCAACAACAAAAAGCGCATTCAGAAGGCAGATGAAATACCGTCCGATATGTCGGGCTTTAACCAACTGCACAGCGAACTATTAAACAGAGGCGTTTACCTTGGCCCGAGCGGATATGAGGTGGGATTCGTGTCGCAAGCGCATTCCATTGAGGTCTTGAACACCGCCGCTGAAATCATGATGGAAGCCTTGGACGCGGTTTTTGGTCCGAACCGGACAAGGAAACCATAACACTATTGACGCGGTTCTTTTTCGACGTAACCAAAACACTAAACCTCATCGCCTCGTTTGAAAAAGCACAACGAGAAATGCGCAACAAGAACCCAACAAGGCCGAAGAAATGGGCGGTTTTTTGACGATTGGATTACAACCAAATACGCTGATAAAACAGCGGCATAGTTTACAGCCGATTTTTCTCATTCATTACCCCCAACTTTAAGTACATTTGTCAAAAAAACCGATGAGCATGCATGCCTTTTTTACGCCTTTTTTTCGTGTTTGTATTTTGTTAATCTGTATTGTATTTATCGATGTACAGTTTGCCTGTGCTCAAACTCAGGACACGCTCAGCGTTCAAGCCAATCCATTAGCCGGCCTTCGATTAGCGGGACCGGGTGATATTGAACCTGGTACACCCCTGATGCTTGATCCTATGTCAACCCCCATGTATGATGAACAATTTCAAAAGGTGAATCCGGAGAACTTCATGAAAATGATGATGTCTAACGAGTATATTCCCGAACCGTATGTGGATGGGAATAAGGCCGTCAAAGCATTTGTGTTGCGTAAAGCCACTCCGGAGGAAAAAGCCATGATGCTGAACATGCAACAAGGGGGAATGGGTCCGGAGCAAAGTGCCCTTGTTGGAACGCAAGCATTGGATTTTGAATTGGCGGATTTAAATGGTAAAAAATACAAGCTATCTGAACTCCAAGGTAAGGTGGTAGTGGTAAATTTTTGGTTTATTGAATGCAAGCCATGTGTCATGGAAATACCTGAGTTGAATGAATTGACAGAGGAATTCAAAGGAAAAGATGTCGTTTTCCTAGCGATTGCGTTAAACGATAAAAAGCGGCTTAAAAAATTCATCAAAACAACCGCATTCAAGTATAACATCGTTGCCAATGGTCAGCCTACTTGCGATTCTTACGGGGTGAAAGGATTTCCGACGAATATCATTATAGACCAAAATGGGTTGATTCAATATGCCTCAACGGGCGTTGGCCCAAATAATAAAGCCAATTTACTGCAAGAAATAAATGCCTTGCTCGCTAGGTAGGGCGATATTCTTTTCTATTCCTCTAATGATTTTAAATTACCTGAAAATAACTGTCTTTTTCTGAGGAAAAGAATAGCTGTTCGGGTATTAACCAGCCCCAGCTGTTGCTAGGTCATTTTGAACTGCTTCAACAGGGGGAAATATTCCACCAATTTTACAAAGAGATGCAATGGACGTGTTTCAATTAATTCATTTGCATACAAGTCCCATACTTATAACTGCAAGTTGGCAGTTTAGTACGTTTACCTTAACGGAATAAAACACCTTAACCCTCAATTTGGGTTACACCAATATAGTCGATTTGGAGATGAAAAAGCCTAAAAAACTTATTAATATCATTGATTTGCTTGGCCGCGAAATACCACTTAGAAAAAATGCGGTTTTGCTATTTGTTTATCAGGAAGGTACTGTTGAGAAAGTGTTTGAAATAGAATAGAAAGAAAATTGGTTTTCCAATCCTATTTATGTTGGGATGTAAAAAGGCATCATCAAAACATCATTTTTTAAACATGCAGGGCTCGCGGGTTTGCAAACAGTAAAACACCTTGTTAATGCGTTACTTTTTACGCGTTTTCAAATGTGTGTCAACCCCTTTTGATTTTAACACCCAATTCGGCTATTTTTGTCCGAAAGTGCTACTAGTGAACATTTCCATTGAACACCAACTTTTATGGACGCGTTTGAATAACTTCGAATTGGACGACAGGTCATCTCGTTTCTCCTTTACCCACAAGCTTGTTCAGGAACAAAAATGGAAACTCTCATTCGCCATCAGGGCAAGTCACGAATACAAACGCTTTATTTTTTTGTGCAGCATCGCCGATAAATCGATGTGTCCCTCCATGTGCATTGATACCGTTTGGCACCTTCATCTGTTGTACACCCACTCCTACTGGATTGATATGTGTCAGAATACATTGGGGAAAATGATTCATCATAATCCATCGAAAGGAGGCAACGAAGAGGAGCAAAAACACCAAAACATGTACATTGAAACCCTGAACTTCTACCAGCACGTTTTCAATCAAACCCCACCGCCAGACATTTGGCCCATGCCTTCTATGTAATTACCTTGCAAATGATATCTAAAACATGAAACACCTCAACCGATTTAGTGCCGCAGAAAGCCATGTGCTCCTCAAAACAGAAGTTGCCGGGTACTTTGAATTACTCCAGCTCACCTTCACCGATTTACTTTCAAAAGAAGTGTTAAGGCTGGAAGCCCCCGAGGGGAAGAACATTGATCCAACGAATGACCCATATGTGTTAGGTTGTAATGACATTGACAAATACGAGTCTGAGAGCCACGAACATGTTTTTCTATCTCCTTTCTATGGCTATAATTCCATGCGTGTCTTGCGTTCGCATATCATGAAAATTGCGTTCCAAGAAGGACGGGGAAGGAAGCAGTTTAAAGAACGCATCATGAAAAGCAATAAACTTAAACCCTTGTTTAAAAAGGGTTTTTTTGACATGATTTTTGGCGGTTTTTCCCTCACACGTGAAGGGGTGCAAATTCGGAAAGAATTAATTCAAGAATTGGAGGAAACGGAAACACTTCTATTGCAAACAATCGATTCGGATATTGAAAAGGCACGACAGATTTGCAAGCAGGTAAAGGCGAACATCTTTTTAATGAAGCGTATAAGCATGAATGACGTACAAAAAATAGAACCAAGTTTGTTCGCTTTGCTCGTTATGGATCAACAAAAGGACGTGCCGGGCAGGACTTATTTAGACTTACCAGAATGGAGTGTGGGCTTTGAGGCCGTTTTGGATGATTTTAATTCGGATGCAGGAGGTGATAGCGATTCTTCTGATTCAGGAGGAGGAGACAGCAGCTGTGGAAGCAGTTGCGGCAGCAGTTGTGGAGGTGGTGATTGAACATTAAGTTCGTTAAATACCGAGTTCGTATTCTGCAAAAAAAACAACGTGATGCTGCTCCTTTTAGTCGATTTTTCGACTTACATCGACAAGGTAAAACCAACAAAGGAAATACGCACGGAATGTTTTTATTGACGAGATTGATCTTCCCATTTAGGAGCGCTCCACTGCAGCAATGCGATCGGCAAGCTCCTTCAAAAAGGGGTAATAAATGCGGTCAGCCTCAGAGATAAGCTCAATGGATAAAAACAACGTTAGAACGTTTGCACCGGTTTTTTTTCGGATGTACTGATGCAAGGAATTTCCACTGGTATTACCAAATTCCTCATGAGTACCAAACGTGTATCCCAAAGCTTTGGTTCCCTCACGCAGTGCGTCAACGATTTTTTTCAGTTCTTTTGGGTCATTCACCGTCGGATGTTCCACTTCCTCTATCGTATGTTGGCCTTTTTTTCCTCCAAACAAGGTGTGTACATCAATGGCGCGATGTCCGGCAGAGGATCGAAAAACGAAAACCCAATCCTCCGGCTTAATTTCATGTTGAACATCTTCTAAAAATACCTGAGCGCCTTCGGGTGCCTCAAAAGTATCTTCCATGTATTTGGGATTTACATCTATTCTAAATTTGTTATCCTTGATGATTTCCCCACCTGAAAAAACCTCGTTACTGATAAAGTTGTATTTCCCATAAGCAGACAGGGCGTTGGTAAAATGGGATATACTGCGCTCCCCTTTTCCTATGGGATTGATAACGAAGATTCTGGATTCAGAAGCCAAACGCTTCACTCCATACATGGTATTAGGAATAAAGTGTTCAAGTACAATCATGTCCTCCATTTTTAACGAAGGATCCGATTTCTCCCATTTTAACCTAAGTCGATTGCAACTTCTAACCGCTTCAAAAATTTCATTGTCTGTGTAATTCAGGCGGGCCTGAAGGGATGGAAGTGTGCGTTTCCTTTTGGGCACCATGGTACCAAGCGTCGCATTTTTAACGGGTGAAAAACTAGCCTCCAGCAAGGAAATGCGTTCGTTTAGTTCTTTGTTTCTTTTCTCCGATTCAATTTCCTCGACAAACCCAGAGGCAATAATGCCTGCCGGAACCGCAAAGATTGCAACGGATAATATACCAACGCATGTGGCGAGAACCATTCCAACAGGAGTAATCGGTTTGAAGTCACCATATCCTCCGATGTCGCCAATGAATTTAGAAAAAGCCCAGAGCATGGAAGACCAAACACTTGAAAACTTTTGAGGTTGGGCATGATTCTCCACATGAAACAACAATACCGCAAGGATGAAGGTAAGCAAAAGGACCAGCTGCATGGAAATCATCAGTTCAAATCGTTTGTTGCGCGTGGCACGGACAATAAAATCAAACGATTTCATGTGTTGCGCCAAGCGAATAATTCGGATGACTCGGAGGCTTTTCAGAAAACTGGCTGCTGGTCCACTGAAAAAAAAGGCCGCATAAAATGAAACCAAGGCCACCATATCAATGAAGCCATAAAAACTAAACAAGTACTTCACACGGCCAGAAAAACCCTTGTATTCGGGCGCTATAAGAGCAATGGTCCAGACGCGCAAGGCAAACTCGACTGTAAAGAGCAGCACAATCACCACGTCAGCCGCATAAAAAAAGCCTTTCACTGCCTCGTACTTGGGATCCACCTCAAGCACAATCAGCACCACCGAAAGGATAATCAGTCCAAGAATGCTGTAGTTGACAAGTTGGGCTCCTTTATGGGAACCTCGTTTATCGTCATGAAGCAAATTGGCTATGGTTTTTCTCATGAAGGGTGAAATTAAAAAAATATGTGGAATTCTTCCTGCATGAATTTTTAATGCCACAACTACCATACATTCCCACTTATTGATTTACAATAAGGCTTGATCCGTTATTTAAGGATTAATCGGAGAATAAGCGCTTCAATCGCCTTGATTTTTTTACCTTTGAATACATGTCCGAAAGTTCAATATTGGTAACAGGAGGTGCCGGTTACATTGGTTCCCACACGGTGGTAGCGCTCATTGAGGCTGGCTATACGCCCATTATTGTAGATGATTTTAGAAATGCGAACCGCCGTGTTTTAGCAGGAATAGAGTACATCACCGGAGAAAAAGTGACTGTCTTCGAAACCGACGTTACCGATAAAACAGCGTTGAACCTCCTGTTTAAAAAAATTAAACCAAAAGGAATCATCCATTTTGCAGCCTATAAAGCGGTAGGGGAATCGGTTCATGAGCCGTTGAAATATTACCAAAATAACTTGATCGGACTCATGAATTTGCTGGAATTGTCCATGGAAAATCAGGTCAGTTCTTTCGTGTTTTCTTCCTCTTGCACTGTTTACGGTGAACCAGTAGGTCACTTTGAAGTGGACGAGTCAAGTGCGATTGGACATCCTGCCTCGCCTTATGGCCAAACCAAGGTAATGGGCGAGCAGATCATCAACGATGTTTGCCGCGCACATCCCGCTTTCAATGCCTTGAATTTACGTTACTTCAATCCAGTTGGAGCGCACCCTTCCGCAGAAATTGGTGAATTTCCCCTTGGCAGACCCAATAATTTGTTGCCATACATTACACAGACCGCTATTGGAAAATTGAAGCAACTCACCGTTTATGGTGGCGATTACGACACACCAGATGGCACATGTTTGCGGGATTATATACACGTGTGTGACCTCGCAGAGGCGCACGTGAAAGGACTGAAATTTCTCGAACAACAAACGGGCGGTGTGCAAGCAGTAAATGTCGGAACGGGAAGAGCCACCAGCGTACTTGAAATGATTCATCTTTTCGAAGAAATATCTGAGAAAGAATTAAATTGGACGATGGGGGAACGACGGGCAGGAGATGTGCCCATGATAAGTGCCAAAGTAGGAAAAGCATACGAATTGCTCCAATGGTCACCTTCATACACTGTAGAAGACGCACTAGCACATGCATGGGAATGGGAAAATAAATTAACGCAGATTGAAAAATAGCCTTTTCATAGCTTTCTTTTTTTGGGTCTTTGTTGTTGTGGGACAACCAACATCGAATGATTCCTTGTTAACATCGCGGTACCGACCCGGCGCCATGTGGTTTTTTACTGGATGGAGGCCCGCAACACCTGAAAAAGTCAGAAAATACGACCGCTTGGTGTTTGACGTAACCTATAACACTTGGCATGGTGATCAGCAGGCATTCAGCAGTGCTTGGCCCTCCATTGGCTTTAACAGCTCGCTGTATTTTGACATTCCTTTAACCAAGTACAATACCGTTTCACTTGGAACAGGATTGTCACATGGCCTGTTTCGTGTTCAACATAAAGAGTGGTTTGCAGTAGATCCAACCCACACCTATACCGATTTGATTCCAGCCAATGGAAACAACGTTTACAAACGCGTTTTGCTTGGTGGTAATTCCTTATCTATTCCGTTTGAACTTCGTTTCAGAGGAAAAAACTGGAAACATTTTAAAATGCATTTTGGGGTGCGTGTTGGCTATGAATTAAACCTCTTTTCAAAGTCTTTTTCTGAAGGGCAAGATGGCATTGAAATCATAAAAAATTTCGATTTTCCTGACGTACACCGCCTGCTTTATTCAACCCATGTTCGATTAGGCAATAGAAATTGGGCATTTTATGCTTCTTATTCCCTGAATCCAATTTTTTCCAACCGCGAGAGTGCCCGCCTCAACCTTATTCAAATGGGCTTGTCCATTTCTTTGTTTTGATTGCGTGAAAATGATTGATACCCATACCCATTTGTTCGTCGATCAATTTGATGCCGATCGACATGAGGTTGTTGAAAAAGCCATTCAGTCAGGGGTAAAAACGATGCTTTTACCTAACATTGACATCGATACCATTGAACCCATGATGGAACTTTGTCGGAAATTCCCGCGCCATTGCTATCCCATGATCGGATTACATCCCGGCTCAGTCAACGCAGACTGGAAAGACAAGCTCATAGCCATTCGAACCGCACTGGAAACAAATTCTTTTGTGGCTATCGGTGAAATAGGAATGGATTTGTATTGGGATAAAACCTTCATAGAAGAACAGCGTCAGGCTTTTAGACAGCAGGTGGCATGGGCCAAGGAATTTCAATTACCCATAGTTATCCATGCAAGAGAGGCTTTTCAAGAAATTTTTAATATTCTGGATGAATTGAATGACGAAGGGTTGACCGGTGTTTTTCATTGTTTTACTGGTACGGTTCAACAAGCTGAAAAAATTCATGCGTATGGCGGTTTCAAATTGGGAATCGGCGGGGTTTTGACCTATAAAAAATCAGGGTTGGAAGAAGTGGTGAAGGAACTTCCACTTGAATGGCTAATACTTGAAACGGATGCTCCCTATTTACCTCCAGTGCCCTTTCGGGGAAAGCGCAACGAAAGTGCCTACCTACTCCACATTGCACAAAAACTGGCAGATGTGAAGGAATTATCCATCGAGAAGGTGGCGGAAGCTACAACAAACAATGCGCTAGAACTCTTTAAAATGCTCCCACATGAAGTCTGAGCCGAAGTTATTGGTCATCTATACCGGTGGGACAATCGGAATGATTAAAGACCACCGCACCGGCGCCCTGAAAGCCTTCGATTTTCAGCACATCCACGACCATGTTCCTGAATTGGAACGTTTTAACGTTTCCCTCACGACCTTGTCTTTCCCGGAACCTATCGATTCCTCTGAAATGACACCCTTGCATTGGTTCGAACTTGCCAACATGATTTATGCTCACTACGAGCAGTATGACGGGTTTGTAGTCCTCCATGGATCGGATACAATGGCTTTTTCAGCTTCAGCGCTGAGTTTTATGCTTCAAGGGTTGAAAAAGCCCGTCGTTTTTACTGGTTCACAATTACCCATTGGCACGATTCGAACGGATGGAAAGGAAAACCTTATCACCGCCATCGAAATTGCAGCTGATCGGGATGCACAGGGTCAAGCAATCGTTCAGGAAGTGGCGGTGTATTTCGAATATTCGCTATACCGTGGCAACCGCTGTTCTAAAATTTCAGCGAACCAATTTGAAGCGTTTGATTCGCCCAATTATCCTGAATTGGCAGTTGCAGGGGTGGATATCAATTACCATTACAACATGTTGCATCGAAGCCAACTAGAAACGTTGATATTTTTGCCCAAACTTAACGAGCGTGTAGCTTTGCTGAAAATCACCCCCGGTTTTCCTGTGCAAGCCTATCACGGATTCTTTGACAGGCATTACACGGACGGAGTAGTACTGGAAACCTTTGGCTCAGGAAATGCACCATCCCATCCCGCATTTCAAGCATTGATTGAACAGTATATTGCCTCGGGCGGCCTAGTGCTGAATACTACACAGTGCAGTTCAGGTGCCGTTGAACAAGGGAAGTATGCAACCAGTTCTTTTTTCAATCAGGTAGGTGTGATTAGTGGAAAAGACCTCACCACCGAAGCGGCGGTAACAAAAATGATGTTTGCTTTGGCCAATGGTAAAGACCAACACCAAACGAGGGAAATGCTGAAGGCTAATCTTTGTGGGGAATTGTCGGCAGATGGTTCTCCAAGGCAAACTTATTTTTCCTGACGCGCGTAATGTTTTTAGTAAAACGACATTATAGGATGTTTAGATTTGTTTTTCATAAGTAAAAATGAGGTTAACCAATCAATATGCAATTCGTTCCAAGGCACTGATTTACGAAGGTGAATTGAATTACCTTTCTCGTTGTGTATTGGATTATCCGAACATAGAAACAGGTGGGGATCTTTTTGGGTTTTGGACCCATTCCGGTTTCCCCGTGGTTCAATATGTCATAGGTCCGGGAAAAGACTCCAATCATGCCTATGCTTTTTTCAATCAAGACGAGGCCTATCTGCAAGAAATGGGAGATTTGTTGCGTGAGCAACATGGATTACAGCACATTGGGGAATGGCATTCTCATCACCGAATTGGTCTTGCTGAGCCCAGTGGACATGACATTTCTACTGTTCGGAAGGCCTTGAACGAATACCACCTGCATCGATTTTACTTGGTGATTGCCAACATTCGGCAAGGGGCTACAACAATAAATGGATTCATGTTTCAACAGGAAAATCCCCAACATGATGTAGGAGCATGGGTGGTGTTACCTGGTGAAAGTCCGATTCGGGAAAATGTAGATCGCGTTTTTACAACAAAAGTATACCAACCCAAGACCGCACATCCCTCCATTGTTGATTTATCGGAAACTTCTTTGCATCACACGCAATATGTAAAACCAATATACCAATCGCATTATTGGCTAAATAACCGAGATAATCACAGGGTGTTGCAAGGTATAATAACCAAGTTAAAGAACCGTGTGGAGGTGCTTTCTGTTCATCAGGAACTTGAATCCAAAAAGGTGTACCTGCAGTTTCAATACGAGGGACGAAACTGGCGTGTACATTTCAACGAGGATTTCCCTGAAAACCAACCGGAGTTGTTGTGTTTAAATGACCCAAGCTTTTCTGCAGGATTCCCTTTTCCCGTTTGGAACAATCAAATCGGGCTCGCCGAGGCAACGCTCGCTTTCCTCTATTCGTCCTTGAACATACCTAATTGAAACGCCCATGAATCCTATTCGCCTTCAACATGAGACCGCCATATTAAACCGTTATTTTCCAAACCGATTTCGCATCGAGCAGGTGGGACGATCAAAGGGATTGTTGGATGTAGGAGTAAAAACCCAGTCCGGAAAAGTGTACCGGCTCAACATACGGTTTAAGTCCGACTATCCGAATTCCCTGCCGGAGGTCTACATTGTTTACCCACTGCCGATGCTAACCTTTTTAGGGTTGCCACTTGACGGCCCCTCACACCACATGCACACCCTACAAAATGACGGCCCTAACATTCAACTTTGCCATTTTAAACCCGAAAACTGGAATCCCAACCAGTCGCTTTATAAAGTCATATTAAAAGCACGCATTTGGTTAGAAGCATATGAAGGCCATTTGCGGACAGGACGTCCCATTGACGATTTTTTAAACAGTTAACTTGTAAATTTTTCCTTATGAACAATGACCCGAACAAAGCCTCTAACGAGGAAATTACCAATTCCTTGGAACAAATGAATCAAGGCCAGAATAACCATAGCAACCAATTGGTTTTTGATCCAACTACCGGTGAATTTGTTGTTGCCCGACCAGGTCAGCAGGTTTCACCTGATGCAACGACTATCAATTCCATTGCACGGGACGGATTTGCCTGATAACATGAAACCTGTCCTTTTTGTCTATGAATCTCAATTGAGACAAGTACTTACGACTTCGGGTAGTACTTACGCTCGTGCGGTGGCTTTTGAGTGGCCGGGAGAAGACGTTTATCACGTCCACACAGAGTTCCCTCAAGTTGCTCCTTCAGGTTATCCGAATCCAGCTTTTGTAAAGGTATTGCAAAACGCTGTTCAATTTGAGGATTGTGTATCGATGTTTGCTGAATTGGCTGCTGCATTTCCGGAAAACACCCTTCTTCCGAGTAAAGGCATCATTGGTATTTTTCTATACTTAGATGAGGATCGTTTGAGGCAAAAAGCATTTCGAAAACTTGGAAATGAACAAACGGCATGTGAGGTTAAATTTGTTCCGGAAAAAACAGCGTTATATGCCCGTAGTAAAGGGTTGTTGGAAGTAGAAGCCCTGTCTGGAAAAAATGTTTTGATCATTGGCTTGGGCAGTTTTGGATCTGTGATTGCTTTGGAGTTGGCCAAAGCGGGCATAGGTAACTTCACGTTGGTTGATTTTGATCGGGTGGAGTTGGGAAATATTTCCAGGCACGTTTGCGGGGTGAATGAACTCGGGAGGTTTAAAACAAGAGCCATTCGCGACGCGGTTCATCTGAAAAATCCGTATGCAAATGTCAACACGCATGAAGCAGACATCAACGAAAACAGGTCGCTTTTGTCCGAATGGATGCAGGCGGCAGACCTTATCATTTGTGCCACCGACAACAACCGCAGCCGATTTAACATCAATGAATTGGCACACCTACACAACAAAACCGTCATTTATGGCCGCGCACTAACCAGGGCTGAAGGAGGGGATGTGTTTATTCAACATGGGAATGCCGGCCCATGTTACTGCTGCCTGATTGGTGAGGACAATGGAGCAAGGTTGGGAGAGGAGGAAATCACCTCCCGGGAGCAAGCGGACGAAGTTCTTCCTGCCTATACGACTCCCGAACAAAAAGAGGCGGCCGTTCAGGTTGGGTTATCTTCCGATATTTTACCAATGTGTAATATGATGGTGAAACTTGGGCTGGTTGAACTATCGCGTGGTTTGTCTGGAGGTTTGCAGGCACTGGAAACCGAATTAACCTACGATTATTATTTCTGGGCCAACAGGCGTGAACGTCATTATGGGAACTTTGCACCGTTTAATAGGTCTCAAGGTCAACCCACGGTTTTGAAATGGTATGGGGTTCATATTCCAACTTCCTCGGAGTGTTTTTTATGTGGTTTGACCAACGAATAAAGCGTATGGAACACATTCACTTAGACGAAGAAACAAGTTTTAATCCCGAAACCGGGGAATTTGGTCAGTTGCCAAGGGTTGTGTTGTTTAACGCAGATAAATACGTGATTGCGGATGACCATCCTGTTTTTATTTCTTGGCATGTGGTGCATGCTGAAAAAGTGTGGCTAAACAACGAACCGGTGGATGCCATGGGAAGCATGGAAGTTCATTTCATGGAGCCAAAGACGTTTACCATCCGCGCTGAAAATGCCTTTGGAAGGATTGACTCCGAAGAATTAACCATTGAAGTAGATCGGACATTACCGGTCATTCATTCCTTTACTTCTAATCACCAGATGGCTGTGGCTGGATCGCACATCGAATTAACATGGGAAATAACGGGTGCGTACCGGCTAACATTGAATGGGGAAGATATTCCTGTTCGGACAACGCATCAAATGGCCGCACAAAACAGTTCGGGTTCGTTCATGCTGAAAGCCTACAATTATGTTGGTGATGAGGTGGAAGCCAGACTCCATGTGGCAGTGGTTCCTGTTCCAATGATTAAAGCCCTTTTGGTACCGACTCCGGAGTTCAGTCAAGTCACCCATTTTCGTTTACCCAAACCATCCGATTTTGAGCTGAATTTATCGGTTCAGGTTCATCCCGATTGTTTTAAAACGGTGCCCTTTGAACCTATTCGTCTCGATGAAAAAGTCCACAAGACTGTTTTTTCAACTACGGGAATACGCTCGCGGATTGGTCACTTGTTTGATGCATTTTACCGCAGGTTTTCAACCTTGCCTGATACTGATGCACCTTAGGCTTGCATCTTGCTCGTAGCGCATGGTATTGGAACTATATTTAGTGACCGGTATCCTAAAATAAGGTATAGTAAATATTTTAAATTTCTGTAAAAGTTAATTTAATTAGGTAAAACCTTTATTTTCGCAGCTAATATTTCTATTCCATTCTGCTATGATCAGGTATCTATTTCTTTTTACTTTCCTACTCTGCATGCAAGGGTTGTGGTCTCAACAAAGCTTCATCGGTGTTCCTGCGTTTGATCCCCATATTAAGTTAAAACGAGTTAATTATTATAACAACAAGGAGCAAAAAAAAGAGTACATATCCTTTTTTAAGTCAGCTCGTAAAACATCCCCTTTTTCCCAATTTCACAAAATAAAAACGGTGGATGAAGCCAATAAAATGAAGTCGCATTTCGAAAATTTGCTGCAATCCGCACCAAAAAATCCATTTATTGTTTTTAGTTTATACCAGTACATTCATTCGTATCATTTTTATTCCATTGATTTACAAAATGACTTCGCTGATTATGATTTGCAGACGATGCTCGCCCTCAATGATTATTGGGGACAAAGTCTTGGACTTGACCTTCCAGAAAAGGTAAAAATAGAACTCCGAAAGTGGCGCATGATGGATTATAAAGATTTATTAATCAACGATTCCATCGATTCCAGGCTTGATTACCTCACTGATTTAGAAAACGAATCCACCACACAAACCGGTTCGGAGACCGATCAACAATGGTTGACTTTAAAAAAAGTACGCGATGCTGATTTTAAGGCGACATCGGGATTCATTCCTAACGATGGTTTCTTTGGACTGAACTTCGGCTATGTGGGCTACAGCAGGGATTCTGTCAACTATTTTCACGGTTTAGAGGTTTCTTACGACCGCGTTCTTGATGAAAACCCCTTGAATAATCCCCTTAGGTTTTCTCCATTTGGCATCGTTTTCACCAGAAACCTTCAAAAAAACCAATCAGAAGTATTATTTAAATCATTTGAGGTAAAGAATTGCTTTTTAATCCGTGCCAACGTGATACAGTTTGGGTTCAATTCCGGTATTGCAAATCAGGCAAAATGGTTTTATCGACCTGAATTTGGTATTGATTTAGGCGTAATGGGCATTACGTATGCCTATAACCTCGCATTTGACAAGGCATACAGGGACCTAATGGGTAGACACCAATTATTGATTTCTTATTCGTATCCCTTGGTTCGAATAGGAAAATATAAATGATTCAGATTAAATCAAACGCTGACACATAAAAAGGCCGCTTGTCGGGAGGTGTTCCTTCTTTCTCTTTGATTACCACATCAACTTCCGGTTGTCCCACTATTCGGTTCAAAATTCCCCAACGGATCTGTTGGTTTGTGGCCAAAAACAATGGGTCTTTTTGATCTGCCCACCACATGAGTACATTACATGATTCGGCGTGCAACACAGCTTCAAAAAGTTCTGTTAGAAGGTCGTGTTCATTGCCACGAACAAAAAGTCCTTCTGGGGAAAGAAATACATGTTTTTTCGGTCGAATCAAACGGTTTAAAATAGGCATATACGGCAGGCATTTTACGATTATTTGACCGAATCTTCCCGGTAAACGTTCGATTTCCCATGTAACCCTGGTAAATTTTCCGCATGCTAATAGTTCCCCCTGTTCGTTTTGGAGTGCATAAAACGGCCCTCGAGCGAGGTGATGTGTGAAAAAGTACTGGTGGTTGCCGTAAGTGCTATTAACCAGTGGCTCGAGGGAATTCCATTGAACTTCGTCGGTAAGTCGCTTGCTTTTCTTCGGTACAATCCGACTAAAACTTTGTGTAACTAGTTTTGAGGCAACCCGGAAACCAAATTGTTCGCTCATCCATTTGCTGCGGTCGTTTTTCGGGTCAATAAAGGCGTAAAATGTGTCTACATCACCAGCGTTTAATTGCTTTTCAAAAAATGCCTTTATGCCAGTTTTGAAACGTGAATCACCTTGTTTTTGTCGTGTTTGTTTACTTGCTTGAAACGAGCGGTGAAAAGCAAAATAGCGAATGTACCAATGTTGATTTCTTCTGCAAAAAGTAAGGTTTCCAAGGACTCTTTCCCGCCATTCAAGTGTTAGAAAAAGGGGATGATCCGCCTCGTGAATGCGGTCAATCGTATCCAAATGACGGTACCTTGCTCCATTTGTTCCAAGGGTGGTTTCGTTCAAAAGCGCGATGATTTCTGGCGTTGGAGCTTCGTGCCAATGGAAACCGGCTGGCAGGTTCATCAAATCGATGCTTGAACAATTTGGTAAACATCGCCAGGTGTAATCGCTTGTCTTTCACCCATGGCTATCCATCCGCGTTCCTCAAAGCGATGTTGAATGTTTTTAGCCAAGGATTGATGCTGATCGGAATAAGAAGCAATGCGCGTTTCAATCCCCAATTGCTGAAAAAACTGTTCCGTTCGATCGATGGTACGATCCGCAATTTCTTCTTTTTTTCCGGACAGCTTCCAAACGCGTTCGCCATATTGTGCAAGTTTGTCAAGCTTATGTTCAAACTGATTTCTATAAAGCCGTGGAAGAATAATGGCCAATGTTCGGGCATGATCGATGCCGTAAAACGCAGTTAGTTCATGTGCTATCATGTGGGTGCTCCAGTCGGTTGGAACCCCACAGCGTAAATTTCCGTTGAGCGCATGCGTCGCGCACCACATGAGGTTGGCGGCCAAAGTATAATCATCGGGTTGTTCCAGTACCTTGGGCCCGATTTCAATGAGTGTGCTCAGGATGGCCTCCGCTTGTCGTTCTTGCAATAGGTTTCCTGTTGGATAGGTAACGTACTGTTCTAGGGTATGGACAAAGGCGTCCACGATGCCATTGGCGAGTTGTCGTTTGGGTAGACTTGCGACAACAGTTGGATCACAAAAGGAAACCTTTGGAAAGAAAAGCGGTCCACCCATGGTGCGTTTTTCGTTGAGTTCGGAGCGGCTGATGACAGCGCCGGAATTTGCTTCAGAGCCTGTTGCGGGAAGTGTCAATACCGTTCCAAATGGCAATGCTTTTTGGAAAACACATTGTTCTTTACGAAGCAAAACGTCCCAAGGATCTTCCGGATAATAAAAAGCACCACACATGAATTTCACGCCATCAATCACGGATCCACCTCCAACGGCGAGTATGAAATCGATGTGTTCTTCTTTGGCGAGTTTGACTCCTTTCATGAGGGTAGTAAACTCGGGGTTAGCTTCTATTCCTCCAAAGTCTACTAAATGAAAACCCTCTAATAAACGGTGTACTTTTTCGTAAATTACGTTTTGTTTGATGCTGCCTCCGCCATAGGCGAGCATGACTCTTTTGGTAGGGCATAATTCGGTAAGAAGTTCAGGCAATCGGTGCCAAAGATCTTTACCAAATACAATTCTGGTGGGGTTTATAACTTCAAAATCCAACATGCTGCGAATTTACCGAATTTTAGGCTCTGTTAAGGTGAGCTATTATGCAATCAATAATTTTTGTAATTTCGCATCCTCTTAAAGAGAGGTGTCCGAGTGGTTGAAGGAGCTACCCTGGAAAGGTAGTATACGGGTAACTGTATCGAGGGTTCGAATCCCTTCCTCTCTGCAAAAAAGCCGCGCTAGCGGTTTTTTTCATTTGGGAGGTATGAGAACCCTCGGGTTCGAGTCGAAGCAAAGCGAAGACCAGCAAAGCTAATCCCTTCCTCCAAAAAGAAAAGCGCAGTTACGCCAGTAATGCCGCTTTTCTTTTTCCCTCAATACTCAAACTCAAACGCACACGCTTTCATGTTGCGCTTTTCAACCTATTTCATGCCATTTTAAAACGATTCTTCAGGAATATAACCAGGCAATTAAACACCAAATAGCGCGTTAACAAACAGGGTTACAATGAACAAAAAATAATGGGATTCGCTCGACTAATTTTCCTGACAATGTTGACATTTCTTTCTTTACAAGAGAGCTATGCGTGCAGCGGCTATAAAATTACAATTGGCAATAGAACATTTTTTGGATGTAACCACGATGCTTGGTTCACAACACCTCGTATTTGGTTTGAAAACGCAACCAAGGGTAAATACGGCGCAGCATTTACCGGGGCAAGATTTGACGGAAAAAACGGATATGCACCGCAATCAGGAATGAATGAGGTGGGACTCGCTTTTGAAAGACTTGCATCCTTCCATCCAAAGCAAAAAAAAATTAAAAACAGAAAGCCGATAACCAACCCTACAACATATTTAAAGGATATACTTCATTCGTGCAAATCAGTGGAAGAAGTCTACGAATTTATTCGAAAATACGACCACAGTTATTTTATTGAAGACGTGTTTTTTTACGTTGATAAATCTGGCAAGTACCTCATTGTTGAACCTTACAGTTTGAAAATTGGCAATAAACCAAGCTATGTTATTTCTAACTTTTGTCCTTCCATAACATCGGAAGAAAATGCCAATAAACTTGACAAATACCGAAACGGAGTAGCATTTTTGAAAAACAGCATGGACACTACGCTGGAGTTCTGCACCGCTTTGTTGGATAAGATGCACGTTTGTAGAAAAAAAATGGGCGATGGGACATTGATTTCTTCTATTTGGGACTTGACTAATGGGACGGTGAACTTGTATTTTTATCACGACTACAAGAGAACCGTTCAATTCAACCTACGAAAAGAATTAACAACAGGCGACCACATTATTGCGATAGAGACAGTCTTTCCGCACAACCCTGAATTTGAACAATTACGCACGTTCAAAACCCCAAAAGACAGTATGTTAATCGGTGTTTTTATTGTTGCGTCCGCTGTGTTTTTTTTACTGACTTCTGTTTTTTTTCTAATTCGATATTTCAAAAGAAGGGGAAATAACCCGTATTCATTTATTCAATTATTGCTGTTTCCAGTTGGTATAATCTTGTTTTGTTATATGCTTGTATTGAGTGGTAGTGTTCATGTATTCTACTTTCCCGCGCCATACAAGCACCCGACAAATCTTTTTGTAAGTATGACTTCATACATACCCTTTCTACTACTTCTGCTAATACCGCCCTTCGCTTTCGTTAATTACAAGGTATTAAAGGAAAATAGTTGGCATTTCTTGGCTAAGGGACTTTTTACCTTAAATAACCTTATCTACCTTGTCCTCATTGGGCTATTTTCCTATTGGAAATTTTATGACATTTACAATTAACTGAACTGCAAGGAAAAAATCCTGTTACAGCAAGTTGGATGTTACCCTAAAAACGGAAATTGAATGGCACTTTTATTTGTGGATTGCTTTGTTAAAGTTTCGGAAAAAAGTTGGAATGCCTTTGTAAGACCGTTTGTGTCTATGCATTTCTATTAATTTTAACACCCAAATGATTTCTCTCATTTCGAATACAATGGGTTTGGAGGCTGTGACCAAATTCGTTTTTTTCGTTATAGCGGCTTTCATGTATTAGGTTCTTAAGTATTCATTCTTTATGCGTTTAGGCGACTTTTTACTTTTTTGTTCGGGGGCAGAAACAAGTATTCTTGAACAGTGTCCAACGGAAAAAAATAAGTTTTATGGCATCGGCAGCACCGTCTTGTTGACGTCACTGCTGGCTATGCTATCGGGGGGATATGCCGTTTATTTTACCTTTCAGTCGGTACTGGTTTCCATTGTGATAGGTGTTTTCTGGGGAATTGTCATTTTCAGCCTCGACAGGTATATTGTTTCCAGCATCAAAAAAAGTGGTTCCTTTATCAAAGAATTACCCATGGCACTTCCGCGAATTTTCATGGCAGTTATTCTTGCTTTAACAATCTCTAAGCCATTGGAGTTGCGCCTTTTTCAGGATGCAGTAGCCAAAAAAATGGGTGAAATTGCCGACATGAGCATTGCCACGTGCGAAAAAGAGTGGAATACACAACGTGATGCTTTTGCCAAAAAGAAAAGCGATTTGGAAGACGAAAGAAAAGTGAAAACAGAAGAATTGTTCAGCAAGGATGGGATTTATCGAGCCGTAGTTGGCGAACAGAATGACCTTGCCAGTAAGAACAAACAGCTTTCCGATAAAGTCGCTTCCAACAATCAAGTCATTGCGGCAGGAACCACCTTCCAACCCGTAAAGGATGAAAATGGCGTGGTTTTGTACACAAAGAAGGTGTACAGCAGGGAGGCACAAAACGCTATGGCTAACAACAAAACCTTGCGCAATGAAATTGGGCAAAACAATGCAAGAATCAAGGAGTTGGACTTACAACGGAATGCGCGACGTGATACCTTAAAAGGTCAACTCACTGTGGCAGAACAACAATATGCCAAACAAATATTGGGTGTTCAACAACAGATAGATGACCATAATTCCAAGCGTCAGGGGTTTTTAATGGAATGCACCACACGTTCCAAAAATGCAAAAGACATCCCTGCCAGATTGGAGGCCCTTTCTTTTCTCACCAAAGAAAACAGCAGCATTTACCTTGCCAGTTGGTTAATCACCTTGTTATTCGTCTTGCTCGAAACCGCTCCGGTGGTGGTCAAATTGCTCTCTGCCCGCGGTCCTTACGACGAAATTATTGACCGCATGGATTACGAGAAAACAATCGAACAAAAAATCAAGATTTCCGAATTGAACGATACAGTGAATACGGAAATGCGCATCAGTACCGAACGCAACCGGATCAAATTGGAGGCTGAATTAAAGGCCAACGAGGAATTGATGAACGAAATTGCTGCTGCCCAAGCAGAGATCGCCAAAGAAGCCGTAAAAAAATGGAAAGAAAAGGAACTGAATAAGCTGGCAAACGGACAAAATGACGTGATTGATTCAGGTAATGAGGTTTGATTTTCTATGAAACAGTTGGTAATTTTGGTATTTGTATGAACAAACCCATTTTATGTTCGCTTCTTCTTTCGCTTCCGTCAGCAGGATTCGCCCAACATTTCACGAATTATTTTACTGGCAACCCAGTTGATGCCACCACCCAGCCTTCCGGAGGAATTTGCCTGATGGGGGGAGCCTCCGAAAACGACAATGCCATGACCTGGTTTTTAAATCGAGCCAATGGAGGCGATGTATTGGTTTTACGCGCTTCAGGAGCTGATGGCTACAACAATTACTTCTATTCAGGGTTGGGCGTAACTGTTAATTCCGTGGAAACCATTGTTTGCCATAATATACAAGCCTCATATGATTCGTATGTACAGCAAAAAATCCAGCAAGCTGAAGCCATCTGGTTCGCAGGCGGAGACCAGTGGAATTACATTAGTTTTTGGAGAAACACACCCGTCGACAGCCTAATCAACCAAGCGATTTCGCAACGAAATATCCCGGTGGGAGGCACAAGTGCTGGAATGGCCATTCAAGGTCGTTATTATTTTTCTGCAGAAAATGGGACTGTTGGTTCTTCTACCGCTTTAAGTAACCCGTATGCGGCAAATGTAACAGTCGATTCCACTGGATTTATTGAAAACGCCCTGTTGAACGATGTAATTACAGATACCCATTTCGATAACCCGGACAGAAAGGGCAGGCTTGCAACGTTTTTGGCTAGAATCTGGGTGGATTATCAAACGGAAGGCAAAGCAATTGCATGCGACGAATATACTGCTGTATGCATCGATCCGAACGGAACTGCAGCTGTTTATGGTGATTTTCCAACTTATGAGGATTATGCCTATTTTATTCAAACGAATTGTGCCTTGACCAATCCCTCGCCCGAAAATTGTGCGGCCGGTACGGCCTTAACTTGGAACCACAACGGCCTAGCTTTGAAAGCATACAAGGTTGGCGGCACCTCCAATGGATCAGGTACTTTTTCCCTTTTAGACTGGGTGACTGGAACGGATGGTGAATGGAAGGATTGGAGCGTAGTAAATGGACAATTTCAGGAAATTTCAGGTCAGGGTTTGGATTGTATTGGTGCGGTTGCGAATCCGCAGATAAGCGGTCTTTACTTACATGTTTTCCCAAATCCGGTCAATGAGAACATTCAATTGCTGACAAACGATTCACAGGTGATTGAACGTATTTCGATTTTGGATGCACGTGGTTCACGACTGCCGTTGAATCCCAAATCCACCAACTCCTTGGAATTCGATATATCTTCCTTGGAGGATGGAATTTATTGGGTGGCGGCAACGTTGCATTCTGGTCAAACAATTCAATGTAAATTTGTGAAAGGGGGAAATTAGTCGGACTCCTCAATACCTGTTGAAGATTAGGGTTGGGACTTGTGGCTCCACAACGTAGCTCAGATGGAAGGTTGATTTTATCGGATTGGAATCTGTTTTTGGCTTGGGAATCCCGTTTGGTGAAAAGAATTCAATCACATCCATCCGATTTAAAAAGAGGGATTTGAGGTGTTTTTCAGATGAAATACCCGAGAATTTTAAACAAAACAAAGGCCTTTCCTTATAAACATACAATACATTCCCTCTGGAAATTTTCCAATTAGAAATCCTTCCTTGTTTGCGGTCAATTACTTCAGGTAAATGCATGTTTTCCGAGCGCATTTTTACTGAATTACCAAGAATATACTCAAGAAAGCAGTCATAATGACCGCATTCCATTAACCACGTAAAAGGGTTGAATATGAAATCATAAAACTCATTTTTTAATTTCTTATCTATTATCAATCCCTCATTTTTTAACCAAATAGTCATGCGTTGACCGGGGTAAGTATAAGGTAAGATAAGGTGGGTATAAAGGTTCTTTTTTATCCAAAATCGAAGTTTAAAAAATTGATTAAGTGACAGTTGATTCATTACGAGAATGACATGATGGCTGCTGGGTTGTATTACGCTCAACTCGTTTTGTTCGACTCTTGTCTTTTCCATATGTTCAATCATTACGTATATAAAATACAGTTTAATGAACAGTCAATTTCATTTCAAGGATACAAACACCTATTTAAAAGGGATAACTAATCGGTACGAATGTACTTTTACTTAAACGTATTTCGCTAGGTGTTAACACCTATTTTTTCAATTCAATTAGGTAAAAGAGAACTTATAAATCAAGCAGGTTGTTTAATAGGTTACATTTGCCAATGGAAACAAAAGAAAACATCATCCGTTCGCTTTTAGAAAAGGTCCGACCTAATGTCCCGATCAGAGTGGCTATCGCGGAAGATCATTTGGTATTAAGGCAGGGGTTAATGTCCTTGTTATCCGAAATTGAGGACCTGGAATTGGTTTTTCAAGTATCAGATGGAAGACTGCTTTTCGAGAAATTGAGAAACAATCAGGTAGACATTTTGCTCCTCGATATAGAAATGCCTAACATGAATGGGTTCAAGGTCTTAGAAGAGCTAAAAAGGCAGGAAAGCAAAACCAAGGCCATTGTATTAAGTGCTTACTCCGACAAATTTACCGCAGATGAAGTGCGTGAAAAGGGCGCCTTTGGCATGTTAACCAAATCATCATCATTTGAAACATTGTTATCAGCCATTCGCAAAGTTCACGCTTTTGGGTCATTCATACAAGAGCCTAAAATCAATCATGCTTTAAATGTTCATAAACGGTCTTCTTTACAGAAAATAGAAATGATTTCCCGAAGGGAACGAGAAGTGTTGGAACTTGTTTGCCTTGGAATGTGCAATGAAGAAATTTCCAAAAAACTATTCATCAGTATCCGCACAATTGAAAATCATCGAAGCAAGCTTTTAGCCAAAACGGCATCCCGTAACGTGGTGGAATTGGTCACATTTGCCATCGTCAATGGACTTGTTGAAATGAGCCCAAAATACCGTCCAGGATATTGGGAATAAAAAAAGCCTCTCGAAAGAGGCTTTAATGCAAGTAGGAGAAACCTATTTTAATTATTAATTTTTAATGAATTTGATGAGCTCACGTCCTGTGGCGTGTTCAACCACTACAAAATACATACCTTCCGCCATTCCGTTTAACGAAACATCCATGGTTGCACCTATAGGCTCGATTGTTTTGACCACTTTACCGCTCATGTTCGTAATGCTCACGGCATTTACATCTAACGCTGCATTAAGACCTGTCAAGGTAATGAAATCATTCGCAGGATTCGGATGAACGGCGATTGGATTTAAAATGCCTTCAATTTGACCTGCATATCCAACTACTAATTTATACCCTGAAAAAGAGGTTGGAACTGCTAATGGTGTTGGAAAACCAGGAATCAATTCAACCAACACAGTTGCTTCAACATCGATTGTGATTGGATGAATTCCTACATCTCCTGCTGTTGCGGTTCCGTATAAATTGGCACAACCGTTCGTTCCGCCTGCGTATGTACAGCTGGAGATGTTGCATGCGTAATTAAATCCTGCAGGCAAACCACCTACACCAGTAACCGTAAAATCTTGAATGGCGCTACCAATCACTCCTTGTGCAAGTGGGTCAGTTCCTGCTACTTCAGCAGTAACTTGATCCGGAACTTTGAAATTAAGGTCGGTTGAATAAGCAACTCCAACGGCTGCTGGGGGAAAGTTTTGTACGGTATCTGGCCAAACACCATAAGTTGAATCGGCATAATTGGCACCAGGAGTACACGATTGCGCGTTCACCTGAGAAAGGGTAAGAAGACTTACTGAACTAATGAGTAATAGTTTTTTCATATTGAATCAAGTTTAAAATTCCGAACGAAGTTAATTAATTCGTTTCAAAAATCGACCAATAGGCTTGTTAAATTAAAAAGGCAACCATTGAGAACAACGTCCGACGCAGGATAAAAAACGCTGACCAAGTGCTTTGAATGACCTATTTTATTGTTTTATTATCCGAATGACAGATCCTATTTCCGCGGCATGTAGGAAGTAGGTTCCCGTTTGTAGCATAGATAAATCGATGCATGAGATTCCAGGCGACAACAAGCCCGTCATCCACGTTTTTCCAAAGGCATCTAGGATGGCGTAAGAAGTATTCTCTAAAATCTGCGTTTTCACAAATAGCGTTGATAAAACAGGATTTGGGTATGCCAAAAGCGCATCCAATAAACGTTCTCCAAGAGAACCCGTTGCGTCAATCGTCACTTCAACTGTTACCGAATTACCTGTGCACCCATTGAACGAAGGCGTAACCGTATAAAGCATAATTTGCTGAGTGCTATCCGTAGATGTCAACACATCTGAGATAGAGGATGAATTTTGAATGGCAGTGCTTTCACCCGTCACCATTGGGTTATCGGTGGCACTCCACGTAAAGGTGGTTCCTGAAATGCTGGAAGTTAAATCCAGTCCAACAGCGCTGCCATTTAAGATGCTGACGTTCGTAGAACTCGTTACCTCTGGTCGGGGTTTAACCGTAACCTGAATGGTACTGGTAGGACTAATACACCCAAAGGTACTGATAACGTTTACGTTATAGAAAACCGTTTGATCCACAAGCGAAGTATTCACCAACACATCCGAAATGCTTGCGCTTGTCTGCATGGTGGTTGTTTCTCCTGTGACGTTGGTGTTGTCTATGGCTACCCAGTTGAAAATACCGTTTGGTGAGGTAGAACTTAACACCAAGTTCACATTATCACCACTGCAAATGCTTGCGGTATTGGCGGAAGTTAACATGGGCACTTCACCGATGGTCACCGTCACTGTTTGGGCTGTTCCTGTGATTCCGCCTGCAGTCGGCGTAACGGTATAAATCACACTTGCTCCGGGACCAAAAGCCATTAGAAAGTCCGCGATAAAGTTGCTGTTTTGCAGCGAGGTGCTTTCTCCCGATACGTTAGGATTATCTGTTGCCACCCACGAAAAGGTAGCTCCCGCCTGATTTGCCGTTAAGGACAAGCCAACAGAAGATCCACTGCAAATGGTTACGGCATTTGGACTGGTCATGATGGGACCATTTTGACATGGTCCTACGACTACTGATACCGTTTGAGAAAATCCAAAACATCCATTAAAAACAGGTGTTACGGTATAAGTAACCGTTTGATTGACTCCCGTGGTATTGGTAAGCACATCGTTTATCGTACTTGAATTTTGGGAAATTAAACTTTCGCCCGTCACGTTCGCATTACTCGCTGCTACCCATGAAAAAGAGCAACCTGGAATTGTTGCGTTTAAGGTAAGATTTACAGGTGATCCACAAGAAATATTCAGTGAACTCGGGCTCGTCATAACAGGACACGCCCTGAGCGTAACCGTGATGGTTTGACTGGTACCACTGCATCCCGCAGCAGTTGGTGTAACCGTATAAACCACGGTTTGATCAGTGTTGGTAGGGTTGTTCAACACATCGGAAATAACATTAATGAACTGCGGGCTGGTACTTTCTCCGCTTACATTGGGATTATTTGTGGCAACCCATGAAAAAACAGTATTCTGAACAGTTGAGGTTAAGTTTAAACCTACTGGACCAGTACAACAAATAGTTAACGCGTTGGTATTGGTCATTTGCGGAATGGGAAGTACGGTTACTGTTACCGTTTGAGCTGTACCCGTATTTCCATTGGCCGTTGGCGTGACCGTATAGGTGACGGTTTGTGCTACGGAAGTGGTATTCACCAAGACATCGTTAATAGTGCTTCCTGACTGTATGGTAATAGATTCTCCAGAAACATTGGGATTAGATGCAGCAACCCAAGAATAAGTGCTATTCGCCTGGTTGCTGGTCAAGGCAAGCCCAACAGGTGATCCACTGCAAATCGTAATGGCATTCGGGCTAGTCATAACCGGTCCTACCTGGCTCTGAGGAGTAACGGTGACGGTGACGGTTTGTGGCACGCCAGAACAGCCATTGGCTGTGGGGATTACCGAATACGTAACCGCTTGATTGACCCCGGAGGTGTTGGTAAGTAAATCGTTGATGGTACTGGATGTTTGTGCGGTGATACTTTCCCCAGTTATATTCACATTGCTTGCTGCCAACCATGAAAAAGTTGAACCAATAAGGTTGGATGTTAATGTCAATCCGACTGATCCTCCACTGGAGATAGTGATGTTGTTTACACTCGTCACAATTGGAACAGGGTTAACCGTTACATTGATCGATGTGGTAGGACTCACACATCCAAATTGATTAACGATTGAAATATTGTATGTGACACTTTGCACGCTATTGGAAGTATTGGTTAACACGTCGGAAATTACGGAGCTTGTTTGCAAAGAGGTTGATTCTCCGGAGATAGAGGTGTTATTAATAGCCGACCAGTTGAAAATACTATTGGGTGAATTGGCGATCAATGGCATGTTTACATTATTTCCGCTGCAAATGTTTGTTGAATTGGGCGAAGTTAGAAAGGGTGCTGGTACAATAGTTACCGCTACCAATTGGGATGGTCCGGTGCAATTGTTGGCCGTTGGTGTCACGTTGTATAAAATCGTTTGTTGAACCACAGAATTAGAAAACAAAAAATCTGTTATTACATTTCCGTTTTGCATTGTCAAACTTTCTCCAAAAACATTGACATTGTCAGCTGCTGCCACCCAAGTAAATGTCGTATTAGGTTGGTCGGCCGTTAATGCGAGGTTAATGCCCTGCCCGCTGCATACAGTAATGGTGTTAATACTCGTCACCTGCGGACATTGCCCGAAACCAATAATTGCACTTAACGAAAGGATAGGTAGAAGGAGCAGTTTTTTCATGGAAATAGTAATTTTCACGGCAAATATAGGGGTTATATTTAAAAATCTATGGTTTTAGTTAAGTAAATTCCAGGGCGAAAGCCGCTTTTCAAAAGGTAAAACTCCCCTTATTTTTTCATAACGGGTATTCGATTCAAGAATCCTAGTATCCCCTACCGAAGCAAAAAGCATTAGGGTGTCGCCATAACAAATGAACTGGTCCGGTCCTGCATACACATAGGCGGGTGCAACGAAGCTTTAAAGCAAGGTGTAAGCATTCTGCGGACAATTGATGGTGGTGTTTACCCCCTGTAAAATCAATCCCACATTCCCCGAAAGAAGGGCTGAAGTGCCAGGCAGGTAAGAAGAAACTGCTTGCCAGTTTGCAGAAAAAACACCGTCACCAAGGGTGGTCCAAAGCGCCGTGGTTCCGAGACCCAGAGAACCCGAAAGTTGGGCGCTTTCTCCTTAGCAAATGTCTTGATTTGTTCCTGCATCTGGTGGGACAAGGCACTAAATTACAAAGCTTTGGCGAAAACAAGGGAATGAAGACATCAACTTTGTACCGAAATAAAAAAACGATTGTCCTTCGAAAGAACAATCGTTTAATGCGTTAGAAAATGCGTTGATTCGGTGTAGAAGGAAAGTCCCTAACTTACCTTACTGGCAATTACTTATTTCTTCTACTAATTCGGCTTCAGTCATACCTTTGGCCATTTCTTCGCATTCTTTCATGTTGGTTCCCTTGTCTTTAAGGCAATCGCAAATTGTCATCCCTCCTCCACAGCTGCTTAACATGGAAGTTCCTAACAGGATGGCACCTAATAAAGTTAATGCTCTTTTCATCGTTATATCGGTTAAATTAGTTCCTACTCTTAAGGATTTTCGGATAACTCCCCCCGAATTTTGCCACAGGAAAGGCACCGTTCATTAAGGTTTTTTAACCACTTCAGTGGACTTCGTGTCTCTTTCTTGCGCTGCAAGAATTTTTAAGGCTTTGGTACGTGCTTGCAACACTTCAAACTCCAAACGCGACAATTGTACCATGGCACTCACAAGAGAGAATCCTTCGAAGTTTGCTCCAATCCAATGGTAATCTGGTTCATCATCGTTAAAGGACTTGACCTTTTCCGGTTTGGTTAAACCTATGTAAAGTTCCGCCAAGGCTGCACGGTCTCCCTCGGTAACTTTCATGCTTTCGAGCATCGCCATGCATTTTTTGTTCAAGTCTTTGGCATCTTTGAAAACATTAATGTGTATTGGCTTTGATCCGCTAAGAATATTAAGTAATTGAAATCTGTAAGCGAGTAAGTTTTGCCAGAGTTCTCTGCCCTCTCCAGTTGGGTTGTATGGATCCTCGCCAATAATTATTCTATAAGCCGCCTCCGCTTGAAATTTATTGGTGATTGCCATTAGATTGAATTCAGCAGGTTGCAGGGGATTCTTTTTGTCGTACTTTTTCCAAACAAGTGATGTGGGATCACCTTGCATTGCATTTCTTATATTTTCACCGGAAAACTCAAGTAGGCGGTACTTCAATGCATCGATGCGTTCAATGCATTTAGCAGTTTCGGCGTCAATAGCTAACACTTTTTTGTGTGCTTTTTTTGAGATAAAAACCAAAGATGTATCACATTGAACTACATACAATTTACGTTTTTTATCGAAAATGATAGAATCTTCATCTTTATTTATTTGGGAGGAGATAACGGTCAACTCCCAACTTAATTTCCCAGATGCAAGAAAATCATTTCCATAGTTCACCTCTTGATTTAATTGCTGTTGCAAGTCGTTGTACATCACCACATTGTTATCCAATACCCTGTTCGGAATTCTATTCGAAAGGGCTTGCAACAAAAACAAGCAAATGAAAACAATTCGTACGAACTGGTTTGTTGTAAAGCGATTCTCGCTTTTATCGATAGAATAGATGGCTATTCCACTCGCTGTCATGAGCGCCAATCCAACCCCTGAAATAGCTAAAAGCATATTGAATCCGGGCCACTGCATCAACCAGAAGAGAATACCTAAAGGAAGAAACATGGCGCCAAAATAAAACAGAAAGTGGGCCATTTTCTGTTCGGTGAGCTTTAAACTCGCAACACTTTTAAACAGACCGAAAAGCGGGATGAAGAGCCCTAGACCTAAGGTCAAAAGAATGTTTCCCCAAGGCCAATGTTGGATTTTGAACAGCGTTCCCATCGTAAAAATGGCAAATCCCACATTCAACAGAAAGCTGGTGATTTTTTTACCCTGCTCAGCTTCTGAAACGGCTAAAAGAAAATAGATAAACAGCGGTATTGATCCAAAAACGGTCATAGCACTCGCCCCAGGCCAATGCTGCACTTTAAACATAAAACCAAGGGCACACAGAACCAATCCTAAGGTGCTTAAAATTTTCAAGGTGTTTTTCATAGCTAAAAGGGTTAAATTAGTAATAGCAAGTAAATCTAACTCTTTTATTCTTTAATTTAGCCATCGTAAATAAAATATAACATGAAAAAAGTAGCTTTATTAGTTGTTGCTTCGGCAACCTTGTTAACCGGGTGTTTGAAAGATCCTGGTACCATTGTCTATGTTAAAACCAAGAACACCGCCGGAGAGTATACCAATACCTTCGCTGTTGGAGACACCATCCTTGCTGAGGCAGCAATCTCCGATCAAGCATTTGAACAGATTTCGTGGTATGTCACCTCTGACAATGCAGCACCAATATTACTTATTTCTTATGACAATACGAATGCCATCTACGTTGCTACAGGAACCGGAACGGGCAATGTGAACTTAAAAATTGAAAACTGCAACAAAAACAGCAAGTGTCGCCAAGAATACAGCGATGTAGCCGTAACCATTCAGTAACAAAAAAGTTATTTTACAGTAAAGGGAGGAGCAATCTTCCCTTTTTTGTTACATGAGCATCCTGCGAAATTCAGCTAGGGGTGTTCTTAGTAATAAGGGGAAATCATAAAGTACACAACCACTCCCGTAATGGCTACATACAACCAAATAGGAAAAGAAAAGCGTGTCCATTTTTTATGCTTTTCGTAATCTCCTTGCCAAGCGAACAGGTAAGAAAACAACACCAATGGAATTACCACCATACTCAGGCCGATGTGCGAAAGCAAAATGAAATAATATACGTACCTCCAACTTCCGGTGGCTGTTTTTTCCAAAATATCCAAGTCTCCAGAATGGTTGGTGTCGCCATACATAGTAGATTCTGATGCCATGTGGTAAAGCACGTACAGTAAAAGAAAAGCGATTGACAAGAGCAATGCAACACGCACCAAATTTCGGTGCAATTCGATTTTTTTGTTCTTTATGGCAAGCAGTGCACTTATCAACACCACCGCAGTGATTCCGTTGATACCGGCATAAATAACCGGTAATCCTGAAAAATCAACTCCTTCAATACTTACCGTAAATAACAATGCCACAACGAGCGGTATGACCACGGATACAGCAATAATCCATTTCCGCATGACGGCTACCTTACTTTGATCCAACAATTCCATACTCTTCTTTTAATAACAACCTTACTTCCTTTTCCAAGCGTTTCAATTCGTCGGGGTTCTGCACATTGTACACGCCCCTGACATATCCTTCTTTGTCTACGAGCGAAAATGCTTCTGCATGGGCATAGCCATCGACCGCCTCCGGATCTGATGCGGCATGAATGAAAAAATGATCCACACCAAGTTCATGTGTTTCCTCCTCATTGCCCGTTAAAAACACCCAATTTTCGTCATTGATCCCATACGTTTTAATGTATTTGCGCATCACACTCGGTTGGTCTTTTTCCGGATCGATGCTAAAACTAATGAACTGAATGTCCTTCGAAAGATCCTTTAGTTTCTCTTGAATGGATTTCATCTTAGCCGTCATACCCGGGCATATGGTTGAACAGGAAGTGAAAAAGAAATCGGCTATCCAGATGTTACCTTTTAAGGTTGTTGAAGAAACCTTTACAGAATCTTGATTCAACATGGAAAATTCAGGTATCCGGGGATAAACAGTGTCCGTTACTGTTTTTCCATCAACGGTTTTATAGACCACGTCGCTGTTGCCAATGATGGGAAGTACACGCTTCTTTGAATCCGATGTTGTCGAACACGACCACAACAATCCAAACACGATTAGCAACCCAACCCACCTCATGTAATAAAAACAAGGCATCTTCTTATTTGTTTGCAGCAGCCTCTTTGTCATATTGTTTTTGCAATAGGGCAATGTGCTCTTTCATTCTTCGAATAGTACCCTCCTTATCGCCGGGAAGAACCATTCTCAAATGGTTGTCTTTATCCAAAAGCAGCATCAACTCTTGGAATGCGTGTCCCCCAAAATAGGATTTTCCTTTTTGCAAAAGGGAACGACCGTTGTTTTTAAAATCGTACAAAGACTCAGGGTCTCCACTCGCTATAAACCATAAATCAGGGTCATATCCCTCCACCTGGTCAGTCAGTGCTTGTTCGATCAATTCAAGGTTTTTCAGAGGACGTCCTTGACCGTCTGTTGCGAATGAAATCAGTTTCACCTGTTTCATTTTCTTCCTTTTATTTTTTCGAATGTGCTGATAAATGGTCTTATCCAAGTGCCAGAGTTTTACGGCACAACTGTCTGGACATGTCTCCTGAATGCTGGTAATAATAACTAAATCTCCTTTGAAGTCCTTGCTTGACCATTTTTTTCCACGTGCATCGGTAAACTTATAATCAATGGCCTTACCAAAATCATCTAAGGTTTTGAACTTATGTTCGCAACTTCGGGTGGCAATAAAAATCAAAAACAAGGCAGGACCAAAAACGAGGGAGAGTGCCAGTATCGACTTTCCTTTGTTTTTTCGTGTGGTCATTTGGAAAACGTTAGCCTCAATGGGTATTCCAAACGCTTCCTATGGCAAGGGCTTCATACAAGGCTATGAAGATTAGGTAAACCATGAAAAGTAGGTAAGGAACCAGAACAACGTAACGAAGGTTTTTTCGCTCGTCACCCAAGTGCATAAAAACAAGCACAATGTAAGCGGCTTTCAAAAGCGTCATGATGATAAACGACCACTTCACGAATGGCCAAGCACCCGATGTTTGCTTGATGTAAGCACCTAATGCGACCTCCACAATGGTGATGATTGTAAGTAACAAGGTTACTTGCCAAATTTTCTTGCGTATTTGAGCGCCTGCCTCTTCCCCATGCAAAGGAACAGGGTTGCCGTTGCTGTCTGTTTTTAAGGAGTACTCAATAATGTCGTCTCTTTCCATATCTGAAAAAATTTAATTACACCAAGTAGAAGAAGGTAAATACAAAGACCCAAACAAGGTCAACGAAGTGCCAGTAAAGACCCGTCTTTTCAACCATTTCGTAGTGCCCTCGTCGATGGTAAATCCCCATCAACACCCCAATCAGGATGATGATATTGATGACCACACCCGAGAATACGTGAAAACCATGGAATCCTGTAATGAAGAAAAAGAACTGAGCGTATTGCTGAGGGCCGTATTCGTTTTGCTCCAAATTCGCTCCGTAAATAACTTTATTAGGCTCACCGCTGTACAAAGATTCATAGTACATTTTCTCGGCGTTTTTCCCTTCAACCGTTTGGTTAATTTTATATTTACTTCCGTCTTTTTTAATGATCAACTTCAAATGCTGATCTGCTTTCTTGTTGATTTTGGCTTTAGAACCATCGTGCAACGTAATGATGCCTTTTTCGATGTGGCCCTTCACAGCAGCATGTTGGTAGGTATGCATCAAATCGTCGTCTTTAATGACTTCGTTCTTTTTATGGTGCTTTCCTGCCTCAACGACCGTAAAACTTTCTACCTCTCCAAAATGACCTTTCACAATGGCTTGTGATCCGTCGGAGAGTTCAATTTTTCCGAACTCAGAACCATGAATAAAGTGGTACCATTCCCAAGCCTGTGAACCCACGAAAAAGAAACCACCAATAATGGTCGCAATCATCCATTTAACAACCCCGTTTCGGTCCATGCGATGACCCGCCTCAACGGCCAGTACCATCGTTACCGAAGAAACGATGAGGATAAACGTCATTAAAGCCACATATAAAAGTGGATAACCATGCCCAAGGAAAGGTAGCGAGTTGAACGTTTCTTCCCCAATCGGCCATGCGTCTTGGGCGTCATGACGCGTGAAACCGTAAGAGATCAGCAATCCTCCAAAAGTTAAGGCGTCAGAGACGAGAAAAAACCACATCATCAACTTCCCATAACTGGTGCTGAACGGCGATATTTTACCACCCCAGAGGGTTTTAGCATCCATTTCCTGTGTAGCGTGTGCTGCCATTTTTAAAATATTTTATGCAAGTTTAATGAATAAAAAGCAAAAAAAGCAACAAATACAGCCACAATAGACCCAAAAAGTGCCAGAAAATCGATCCGACGCGCAGGCTAAGGTTATCCTCCGAACTGAATCTTCCTGAAAATGAGTAGATTGTAAGCCTGAGCATGAAAAGAAGGGTCACGGCAACGTGCAGTAAATGCACAAACGTAATCACATACAAATAAGAAGTACCTGTGTCGGCTGTTTCCATTGCCTTGATCTGCAGGTAACGACTCAACTTCCTGCCTTGGTAATACAACTGGCGGTTTTTGTAAACCAGTTTCTTTCCCTTGTAGAAAATGTCAAAGTCTTTGCCGATTCGTCCTCGATGGAAAAAATCACCACGTTCATCGCGCACATTCTTCGCAAGGTCAGAAAGCCTGAGCTCATCTACATATTGCAGCGGTGTACTGTCGGCCTTTGCCAGCTGATTCTTAAGCACTATGAGGGGTTCGTGGTTGTAATAAAGCGTAAAACGCTTGTCCATCTTTCCAATAGCCATCGGTTTACGAGGATTGGCATCCAGAAATTGCTTCATGAAGTCTTGGTATGCCTTGAGCTGCTGTGGCGATATTTTTTTTCCGTTCAATAAGAAATCGTTGCCGTCCACGCCAATAAACTGGTCATTGTATTTGATTTCATAATAATCGCCATAGCGTCCATCGGTCACCAAAATATGGCTGTTAAAGGGGTTTGACCCATGGGAAATCAGTTCGTTGTAGGCCTTCATTTGAAAATAAACGAAGCCAATGCCCAACAACAACGTAAGGGACACAAAAATGCGCAGCAATCCCTGCTTATTTTGTTTTATGGCCCTAATTCCCAGGTAAATGGTTAAACTGCTTAACGCAATTACGCCCGTGCTCACATAAAAGGCATTGGGCAAAGGGTATTTTAACCAAAACGCGTCACCCATCGATACAATGTAGGCCGAGGTAAAGCCTGCAAACAGCATGATGACACTAAAAATTCCCACATAAACAAGGTTCTTCCTTGCTTTTTCTTTGACTTCTGGACTCAGTCCACGGTATGCATCTTTTTTCATTTGCTTTTTATTTTAGGATGAAACCATCTACTTTATCAAGCACATACACAAATTGTATGATCGGTAAATAAACAAACGAGGCGAACATTAGTTTTTTAGCATCGGCCGTTTCGAGTGAAATAAATAAGCGGTAGGCAATCAAGAAAAATACGACGCTGCAAAGTCCGGCCACGATAAAGCTGATCGTACCGGTCCATCCCATCAACCAGGGCAACAAACTAAAGGGTATCAATGCCAAGGAATACAGGGCAATTTGGAACGCTGAAGCTTTTGATTTTCCTGAACTTGAAGGCAACAATGAAAAACCAGCCGCAGCATAATCGTCGTTGATGACCCATGCAATGGCCCAAAAGTGCGGAAACTGCCAAACGAATTGAACGAAGAATAATACACCTGGTAATAAACCAAATTCGTCGGTGGCGGCAATGGCTCCTATCATGGTGGGTAATGCACCCGGAAACGCCCCAACAAATACGGCCCAGGAAGATTTTTGCTTCATTGGCGTGTAAAGAAACACATACGACACAAAAGCCGTTAGACCTAGAAGGGCACATTTTACATTGATCAGGTAAAGAAAGACCAAGCCGGCAATTAAGGTAACAACAACAGTGGCATACGCTTCAGCCGATGACATGTTTCCCGCGGGAAGGGGCCGTCCTTTCGTTCGGTTCATTAATTTATCAAGGTCCTTTTCCCAAATTTGATTCGCACCATTGGATGCCGCCGTGGTGAGCAATCCACCAAGCAACAAGAAAAGGGTGACTTTGGAGTCGGAACCTCCGGCAAACAGATAGGAGGCCCATGCAGATAAAATAACCAGCGAAGCAAGCCTGAGTTTTGTGAACAGGAAATAAGCGCTTAATTTTTTCGCAAATCCGCCTTTAACCTCTTCTTTTGACATAGTTGATTCTTAGACTATGCAAAAATACGCATAAAAGCGCCCTAACGAATCAGTGCGCTTTTTTAAATTGATAATTTCCCGAAAGAAATCTTACTTATGTGCTAATTTGATTGGCAGTATTACTTATCAGAATCTTCGTCAGAATCTTCTAATGCATCGTTCAATACATTCAGTTCATTCATTATATCCATGGAACTGGAAAGTGTTTTGACATGCGCTTCAACCTGCTCCATTGAAATACCTGCCTCTTCCAACACCTCATTTAAAAATTCGCTTTCCATTTCTGAAATACGGCCATCAATCATAAGGGCACGGTAAACGGAACCTAATACTTTCAACTTTAAGTCGCTGCCATAGCCAGAAAAAATAGATTGAGCCCATGCTACCGTTCCTTCAAAATCATTGGAAATACCTTCCAACGCCTCATTGATCGCCGACTCAATATCGAATTCTTCCTGATTTCCAAACGCGTTGGCGAATGCATTTGACATGAATTCTTCCATGCATGCATCCATCACAATTTCGCCGACTTTTTCGCCTGAATCCTCAGACTCGTCGTTGTCCAAAGATGCAGATAAGGCAGTAAACACGAAGGTAGTTTTAACCAACTCGGACAACTCTTGGTTGTTCAAAGAAATTGAATCTTCACTCATAACATTTTATTTTAGGTTTAACAATATGAATACGAATCTACCGAATATTTTTGACAGCCCACCTTTTTTAATCAGAGGTTAGCCATTTCTTTTTTAGTCCCTCTATCGCCCCTGAAAACTGAAGTTTTAAGATGGATGTGTTGAAGGTTTTTCTAAGCGGACTCCCCAAAGGAAGTGCAAATCCATAGTTTTGGTTCTCAAACATGGACCCAACTATCTGCAAATTGGCACCTGGTTTTTTTGCCAAATAATAGTGCAAAATCGGGCTGTCAAATACCACTGCTTTGGCCTTGTGTTGCTCGAGCCGCTCAATGGCCTCTTCAATATTTTTGGAGTCCAATACATTGTAACCTGATTTTTTCAAGAAGCTCGCCGTCGAACTCCCACCCGGTGCAGCAATGACTTTTCCTTTCAAGTCACTCATGTCATCCACATCGCTGGAAAGGTTATTAACGGTCATGGCCGATGCCAGCGAGGCAGTAATGAACGAAGTAAGTCCAATGCCGCTCAGCATCCATATAAATGCAACCACCCGACCGATGACGCTGCGTGGTGCTTTCGTGTCTCCACCACTCACTAAGGTTGTCAATGACCACCAAAGCGATTCACCCACACCGGCAATGTAATGCTTCGGAAAACGGGAATCAAAATGTTTTCGCTCAAACAACCACAACAAATGCGATATCAAAATCAAGCCTAAAAACAAGCCCAACATCAAAAAAAGCAATTGCTTGGTAAACACTTGTTTTACCAATACCCACAAACCGGAGTCACCGGTAGACCGCACCATGATTTGCAAGCCTGATTCGAAAAAAGGTTGAGTGAAATCAATCGATTTTTCGCGGTCCTCTGTAATGCTTATAGAACCTACACCCAAATCATAATTGCCGGATTTTATAAGTTCAACCAGTTCATCCATGTTTTTGGCCACAGTCAGTTCATAGTTGAACCCTACATCGGCAGCAAGCATTTTGAGTAAATCAATGGAAAAACCGTCAATTTCACCGGTAAGTGTATCCTTGAAAACAAAGGGAACTGTTTGCTTGACTACCACTTTTAGGGGACGAGAAATGACAGTATCGTTGTTTTCAGTAGCAAAAGAAAGGTGAAAGCCTAAAAATAAGAGAAAACACAAAAGAAGGAAATGTCGGGTACACACAGGTCGTAAATTCATTGGTTTGCATAAAAATAAAGAAAATATTAAGGTTGAAAGGTTTTCTTAATAAACCCAAAGAAAAAGGAGGTCCTCTAAAAGTTTATTACCTTTGAATAGGATGCGTGTTACAAACGTTTTGGGTGTTTTTTTCCTTGTGTTGTGTTGCTCTGGAATCGGCACAATAAATAGAACCTATGCGCAAGAATACCGGCAAAACATTCAGGGTTGGGTGGTGGATCGGGACACCAAGAGGTCGCTTTCAGGGGTGGAAATTACAGTAAAATCAAATGACACTACTGCCACTACTGCAACCGACTCCACGGGGTTTTTCTTTTTCAACGCATTTCCCATTGGACGCTATGACCTCCATGCCAGGAGCGAGGGTTTTGCACCTTATACCGTGCGGCAATTTCAATTAAACACTGGAAAAGAACTGATTTTTCAGGTGGAAATGACCGAACAAGTAACCGAAATCCGGGAAGTTCGGGTAATCCCGCACAGGGATAAAACACGCTTGGTCAACGACATGGCGGTTGTAAGTGCGCGCACCTTTCAAGTGGAAGAAACCCAGCGGTATGCAGCCAGTTTTAATGATCCTGCAAGAATGGCGATTTCTTTCGCTGGGGTGAATTCAAGCGACGATGCCAGCAATGAAATTGTAGTGCGAGGAAATTCTGCCCGTGGCATGCTTTGGCGGATTGAAGGAATCGAAGTGCCCAGTCCGAATCATTTCAGTAACGGAGAAGGTGGCTCCGGCGGTGGAATTAGCATGTTGAGCAGTCAGGTCATTGGTGCCTCCGATTTCTTTACAGGTGCTTTTCCTGCAGAATATGGAAACGCCTTGTCTGGGGTGTTTGACATCCGCTTTCGCAAAGGAAACTCCTCAAAACGCGAATACGCCCTGCAATTAGGAATACTTGGAATGCAAGCTTGCCTTGAAGGACCTTTTAAAAAGAATTATCCCGGATCTTACCTCATCAATTACCGCTATTCCACGTTGACAATGCTCAACGCCATTGGACTCCCCATTGTGGACAATGCACTCGTTCCGCAATTTCAAGACCTTAGCTTTAACATCCACCTTCCAAGCCAAAACCGGCAACATACTTTTACCATTTGGGGATTGGGTGGCTTGTCTACAGCAGGTGACTTGGCGGTGAAAGATTCGAGCGCATGGTTACAACCTGAAGACCGGTTTGAAGACCGTTCAAGACAGTTACTCGGCATTGTAGGAGCAACACATACCTACCGATTGAAAAATCAAAAGTCCTACCTAAAAACGGTTTTCGCTCTTTCCTCTGACGACATGCGCTATCAATTGGATAGTTTAAACAGCACCTACAACCCCGAGCGTATTTACGAGGAAAAATTTGGGTATAACGCCATCCGAATCAATTCATTTATTCACCATAAATGGAACTCCAAACACATCTTGCGTGCAGGAATCATAGGCAGTCGTTTAGGATATTCCCTTTTTTCAGGAAGCATTTCCCAAGGCGGGCAATCTTACAATGCACTTTTAAACGAAGGTGGCTCGACCTTTCTTTTTCAGGCTTATGCGCAGTGGAAATGGGCGCTTTCTGATCAACTGGACCTTCACACCGGATGGCATGGCACCTATTTAGCGTTGAACGGCAATAAAGTCCTCGAACCAAGGATGGCCATCCAATGGCGGTTTGCGAGCAGGCAAAGCCTAAGCCTGGGTGCAGGCATACATAGCCGAGCGGAACCGATATCTGTGTATATGTCGAAGGTGACAAGCGCTACCGGAGCAACTTCGCAGGCAAACAAGCGCTTGCCCTTGTCGCGTTCGGCCCATTTGGTGCTCAGCCACGACTGGACCATCCATCCCAATTTAAGGCTCAAAACGGAAGTTTACTTTCAGTATTTAAATCGCTTGCCTTCTGACACCATGAATGGCAACAACGAATGCTTGGTAAATGCAAGTGCAGGCCTAATAAGAAATCCTTTGTATGCAACAGGAGAAGGGAAAAACTACGGGCTGGAGTTGACCCTCGAACGCTTCTTTGCTAACCGCTTTTTTTTCCTCTTTACCACTTCCTTGTTTGAATCTACCTATTCAGTGGATAAAAACAACTGGTATAGCACGCGTTTTAATGCCAAATACATGTTCAACCTATTGGGTGGATACGAATGGGTCTTTGGTTCCAAGAAACAATCCAGCCTGAACATCAACACACGCTTTACTTGGCGGGGAGGTAACCGGTATACGCCTATCGACCTTGAGGCCTCTGTTCTGCAAGGTTTGGAGGTAAAAATAAGCGATCTTGCCTATTCAGAAAAGGTGGCGGATTATGTGCGACTTGATGTATCGAGTGCCCTAAGGTTTAATTTCGAGCGTTGGGCCTTCATCATCTCCCTTGAAATTCAAAACGTAACAAACCAGCAAAACATCAGTCGCTATGCCTTCGACCCCTTTACAAACACCATTCGCACGAATTACATGTTTGGCATCATGCCCGTATTTAATTTTAAAATAGAATTCTGATGAACAAGGCAGACGTACTTATTTTCGATTTGGGTGGTGTGCTGATCCGACTAGATTACAAGCGTACGACCCATGCCTTTGAACAATTGGGCATTGAACAGTTTGAAATGCTCTATAACCAGGCGGCGCAAACCGATGTGTTCGACCGCTTCGAAACCGGGAAAATAAGTTCCATGCAATTCATCAATTCCCTTTTGTCTTATTTGCCCGAAGGTACCACCGCCAATCAAGTGGTTCATACTTGGAATGCGATGATTCTGGATGTACCGAAAGAACGCATTCAATTATTGAATCAACTGCGTCATACGCATCAGGTTTTCCTGCTAAGCAA
>Ga0315902_10001038_pt1 | contig 45460 bp, 66 predicted proteins | sample LakEriMetagenome_9_FD_203523 | JGI IMG/M metagenome (GOLD analysis project Ga0315902, IMG submission 203523) | Freshwater fungal communities from buoy surface, Lake Erie, Ohio, United States - Buoy 12 MA117 | ecosystem: Environmental > Aquatic > Freshwater > Lake > Lake biofilm | place: USA...
CCTCTTGAATAGGAGCAGCCAAGTCGGGGTCAGTATTTTCTAACTGTGCTGCAAGTTCATCACGCTTCTGAATTAAATCAATAGCAGTCTTGCGTTCATCTACATTAGTAATTGTTGCAGGAACAGTCTTACTTACATCAATAGCTTTATTTAAAGCAGTATTAGCAGCAGCGTATCCCTCTTCATTTATTTTTCCATTTATACGCAATGATTCTAAATTATTTTTAAAATCTTGCATTTTTTCAGGAGAAGTTAATGCTTCTGCAGCAACTGTATTTATTGCCTGTGGACTAGTTTGAATTGCTAAAGAAGAAGCACCTCCTGCACCAAAACCTAACACAAAGCTATCGTATGCCTGTCTTTTAAAATCATTCATAGTTAAATTACCTTCAAAGTCAGCATCGGTTATTGCTTCCGTACCCAACTTAGCTAAAAACTCGGCCCCAGTTTGACTTACTTCAACACTACCTTCAACACCACCCGAAGCAAGAAGCTGAACTACTTTCTTACTTGTAAAGTCAAATATTTCTTTGGCGGTCATTTTCCCACCATTCTTTTTTAATTCAGAAAGAATCGCCTCTTGTAATATTTTTTTACCCCCTTTGGTTGCTGCTAAATCAAATAATTTACTTACTCCAAACTGTTCTAAAACTGCACTTGGCAACGCAATAGCAGAAGCGTACATTAAGGCTTGTTCATTTTTTAATCCAGCCTTAATCCCATCTTCATACGAGTTACCATATATCTGAGCAAATGCAGCAGCTTGCCCACCTGTTCTTTGAAGAAGTTTTTTACTAGCTACTGTTAAGGCTGTTCTGCCTAAAGCTCCTCCTCCTGCCAATGTCATACCTACACTTCCAATAACATTAGCAATACCTTTTGAAAGATTAAAAGGGTTTATTTCATCATATAGCGCTTTTTCAGCATAAGGATTTTCAAATCCTGTCATCTTATTAATATCCTCTCGGCTTACTTCAATCTCGTCTCCAAACTTTAATATCTTATCTCCAACAATATCATTAAGCGCATTCATATCGCCCTTTAATGGTGTCATAATAGCAGCTAATTTATAAGCCGCACCTAATGATTTTACTAATGACGGTACAACGGTATTGTATAAAGATGCTTGTGTTTCATTTTTCCAAGAAACAACTTTTTCAGTTAGTGGCCTTTTATCAAAAACCTGTTCTTTTAAAAGCTGTTGTTCTTTTTCAAATTGACCTCCCTTCCTTGTATATGCCTTATTTAAAACATTAATTGCCCTTTGATTCTGATTTACAACCTGTTCTAATTTACCTAATTCTTCTATATCTTGCTTATGCTTACCAAGTACTGTATTATATTCATCAATCTTTTGTTTTACAGGAGCATTTTTAAGGCTTGCGTCTTTATAAATTTGATTTACAATGTTATCTCCTTCTTCTAATTCAGACTTTTTACCATCTATAAAATTTACTTTCTGTTTAAAAGTATCAAGAATTTGTTGTCTTGTTTCTATAGGAACATTTACATCGTCAATTCTTTGTTGAAGAGTTTTAGCTTCTTCTTCAACTTCTTTAGTTAAAGCATTGAATTTAGCAACTTCATTTTTATGCCTATTTACAATTTCTTGTTGGTCTGCATCTAAAATATTTGCTTGTTCAATCATTGCATCTAGCAGAGGTTTTTGCTGATTAAGAAATGTTGCTTGCTCATTTACAGTTTTGTTTAATGCTTGATACGAAGGATATGCTTTGCTTTGGTCGTTACGCAAACTTGAAAGCATTTCACCATATCTTTCTTCTCCTACCTTTTCTCTCTTTGGTAAACTTTCAGCAGATTGTTTTAACCCTGCAAATGGAGCTACAACTGATTGCTTAGGTGCATACTCAGAAGGTTTTGGAACTCTTTCTTCTTCAGCACGAAGAGTTTTATTCATGCCGAACTCAGCGCCTCCTTTCGATGGTAATTGTCCACCCGAAGATTGTAAAGGTTCTTTTGCTGGTTCGGCTTTCGACTTTCCCAAAACGTACTTATCATACATGCCTTCGGGGGTATTTGGAATCAAATCTTTAAACACTTCATCTTCAGATAAAGCAGTATAAAGTTTAGTCATCTGTTCAGGATTTTTGTATTTATCTACAAAGCCTCTTAAATCTTGTGGGATAAGGTCTTTAAAAACTTCATCTTGTGATAATGCAGTATGTAATTTCTGAACCTGTTCGGCTGCAACTTGGGGGTTGTTTTCTTCTGGCATATTCTATAGTGCTATTCTAATGTTTTTGCTGCTTTTGCTTTTCTTTCTTCTATGTCTGTTGTTCCGCTTTTTGGTTTTGCAGCAGCAGGAGCTTTTTTCCCTCCTGTTATCTTTGCATTTGCTTCTCTTTGTTTCTCAGCAGCGTATCTTTCTAACTCCTTTACATTTTCTGAAAAGGCAATTTTATCTGCCTTAGAAAACTTAGAATTAATAGATTGTTTAACCTCTGTTAGTGGTCTAATTATCTGTATATAATCTGCTTCTGCTTTTGTTTGGTCTATACCAAACTCACTCTCTACTTCACTTCCTTTTATTGCACTTTCATTTCTTGTACCTGCAGGAAGTTCTCCAACTCCTGTTACAACAAGTCTATATTCAACTTTCCCTAGTTTTGACATCGCTTCTAATTGGTCTGGGAAAATTATTTTTCCTTTTACTTGTCTTACTTTTCCATCAGCAGAAGTATAGTTGTCTTTATAGAATGGCATTACAGCAACTTGACCATATTTTAATTTAGTTACACCTGATAATTCTGCTGCTGTATTTCCATTATAATCTAATATATTTCTAGTATCTGCTGTTTGACTTTCAACAATTGGAATAGTAAAACCTCTTTCTTCTCCTGTGCTTAATATCTCAATAGGTTTTCCTCCAGCATCAACTTTTTCTTTTGATTGCTTAACTTTCATATTAAACGTAACTGGAGAAATTCCCCCTACACCACTCTCTGTTCCTACGCCTGAACCAAAATAGAAATTACTTCCTCCTTTACCTGTTTCAGTAACCTCAGTTGATTTTTTAAGAGATTTCCCGTAATTCCTCATGCTATTGTCAAAGAATGTTGCGTAATCTTTTTGATATTGAGGGTCTTGTCTGTCAATTGGCTTACCTTGCGCTCTCAATTGCTCTTGGAACATAGATTCCATTGAGCGATTAAAGTTTTTATCTGCAAAAGAATTGGCAATAATACTATTTAGAGTTGGCTCAGGAATAACTTGATTAGAATAAACTTGATTATTTATGCGTTGTAAATTTCCTTCTGTTGGTGGCTGAAAAAGGTTATTGTCAGAAAATACTTTTTGAATGTACTCATTAGGCTTTACATAAGTAAAATCATCAATGAGTAAGTTGGGGTTGTTTGCGTCAAACTTTAATGTTCCTGCGTCATTATTTAATGCCTGAGCTATTTTTAATGGGTCTTTCTCAGTTTGTAAAACTCTTCTTGAATAAGAGTTTGCATCATTTTTATCTGCATAAAATAGTTTTGTTTGCTCTTCCCACCTTTTAGCATCTTGCGCTAATCCATTTATCATATCAGTTGCCGCATTTAAATCGGGGCTACCTGCCATTTCAGTTAGCCGTCTTACAACATCTGCTTTTCTATTGACATAAAGTTCTTCAAACACAGGTAATCTTGCTCCACCACCAACAGACATTAACTGTTTCCTTATAGCTTCATTCTTAGCATCAATGTCGTCTTTCTTTGCTTTTTTGGCAGCGGCTTGCCCTTGCGCTCTTAACTGCACAAAACGCGCCATACTTTCGGGTTTTCCCGTTAGTCCTATTCCTAATGCCAATGATGTTCCTGGGTTTACTGCCATAATTTTATAATCCTCCTGCTAACATTTTTGCCGCTTGTCCTAAATCAAATGAACTTGCTAAATTTTCTGTTCCTGTTTTAATTGCTTGTCCTGCCGCTTGCTCTTGTGCCTGTCTGCGTTGAATAGCATACTGGTCATTCATATTTTTAATAGACTGCATCTGAGCAATCAAAGCATTGTCTTGTGCTATGTTCTGCGCTTGTTGAGTTGCATTAGCAGCAGCGAAACTATTTAATGTTCTTAATCTTGCTCCCATATTACGAGCGCTCAATGCAGTAGCTAAATTTCCTCCAGACTGATTAACAGAATTTTGAAAATCAGTATTTAATGTTCTTGCTAAATCTTGTTGGAAAGCCCCTACTTGTTGTGTTGTAAATCCTCTTCTCGCCCTTTCACCTGCTCTTGCTTTTGCTCCTTGTAAATCTGCTGTTGCTCCGTATTGTGGTATTGCTTCTTTAGCAAGTTTTCTTGCTTGTACAAGACCACCTATTATTTGAATACCACCTAATACAGCCTTCGCTGGATTCAATGAACCCCCTGCGGTTGCTGTTCCTGCTCCTGCAGGTGGTAATACACCATTATTTCCTGCAGGATTATTAGCCACTTGATTTTGATACGCTGCCCAAGATGTAGCGAATCCATTAGGCGCATTATAAGCAGGAGTTACTAATGGAGTAAAACCTGATTGCATCCATGGTTGATTTTGATTAGTGCTAAAGCCCATATTTGGGTCTTTACCTTGGTCTAACAAATAGAGTTCATCTTCTGGAGGCATAATCTTTAATTTAATTTTACATGCAAAGTTATGAAATAAATAATTATACCCTAATTAGTCTTTGTCCTTATCTGCAAATATCTTATATTTGTATGTGATTGTAACATTAAAATACAGAATAAAAGATTCTGCATCTTCAAAAACTCTAAACAAAATGGCACAATCCATAAATTTTGTTTGGAATTATTGCAACGAAGTTTCTGCTAAATCATTAGATTATAATGGAACTTGGTTATCTCAATACCAATTGCAAACACTAACTTCTGGATGCTCTAAAGATTTGGGAATTAATGCTTCTTCTATACAAGAAGTTTGTAGAGAATATGTTAACCGTAGAAATCAATTTAAAAAAAGAAAGTTAAATTGGAGAAGCAAAAAATCTTTAGGATGGATTCCTTTTAAATTTAATAATATTGTGATTAATGGAGATGAGGCAATATACTGTAAAAAAGTTTTTAAGTTTTGGAAATCAAGAGAAGTTGGAAAAATAAAAATAGGCTCATTTAATCAAGACTCAAAAGGTAATTGGTATATAAACTTAGTTTGCGAAATTGCAAATTCTAATTTAGAAAAAACAAACAAGTCAATTGGAGTTGATTTAGGTTTAATAGCAACCGCAACGTATTCTGACGGAAGTTCTTATGAAGGGGAAAAGCCAATAAGAAAATATACGAATAAACTTGCAATGGCTCAAAGGGCTAATAAGAAAAAAAAAGTTAAAAGTATTCATAAAAAAATAACTAATATAAGAAAAGATAGTATTTCTAAAGAAACAACAAGGCTTGTGAGAGAGTATGATTTTATTGTTGTTGGTAATGTATCTTCTAAAAAATTAACTAAAACAAAAATGGCGAAAAGTGTCCAAGACGTAAGTTGGGGCATATACAAATCCATGCTTGCGTATAAAACTATTAGGTTTGGTAAGGAATTGAAAGTAGTCAAAGAACATTGGACAAGCAAAACTTGCCATGTTTGCAATAATGTTGCAAATTTTGGTGGACTAAGTGGTTTGTCTGTAAGAGAATGGACTTGCAGTAATTGTGGTAAAACACATGACAGAGATGTAAATGCTGCAATTAACATTCTCCGTATCGGGCATGATACGCCAATTAAGGGAATTTTACGTACTTGTGCGTAAAAGGGTGTCAAGCATTTTTATTATTACGTTGCGTAAATCTTAATGAAGTAATTGTATCACTTATCTTCTGTTGCTCTCTCGCTTTGAAGAAAGTTCGTATTAATAACCACTGTCCTACCATTGGAGCTGTATCAGAATTTTGTTTAATAGCAGAAAAAGCATTGCTCTCTCTCATGTTAAAGTCACTACGAACAAGTCCACTAAATCTGAATTGCTGACCATTGTTGGATATAAACAAAGTTTCAAACTCAGTTTTATACGGTTTTAAAACTGAAGAATAAGCAATAGCAGAATACTTTTTAACTAAAGTATTTTCTATGTTAATTACATAATCTGTAAAACCTTCGTGTTCAACACCATAAAAAACTAATGGATTTACGCTATCTTCTCTGTGTAGATATAGTTTATTTTGGTTGGCGGTAATTGGGTCGTAAGACAAGTACCTATCGAGGTTGTTGATGTAAATTTTAGGGAAGAAAGTGTAATAGTGTGAGAATGCATTTTTCTTTTCGTTATAGACAAGGGTGAATAAATTGTAATATTTGTTATCGGTAAATTCTCTTTTAATCCAGTAGGTACTTGCGTTTACAGATGTTGGAGAATTTTCGTTACTTGATGTGTGATTTAAAATGCATTCATACATAATTGGTACGCCCCAAAGTTGGCCTAATAAAACTGTTTGACCAACACCATAATTAATGCCGTCAGCGCTCCAATCAGATGAATCTTTCCACGCCCTTACTGTTAAGATATAATTCTTTCCTCTGTCGTCCCAAATAGCATGCGCTCCTTGGTCATGCGCAGGTGTAAATTTATTTCTTACAAATCTTGTATTTTGACGCAAAAATGTTTTCATCATCCCTCTTTCAGAAAGATTAACCGTTCCATCTTGACCAAATCTCATTATTGCATGAAAATCAATATTAAACCAATAAGCAACTTCTTTTCCAGAATCAGAAAGTCCCTTTACAAACGTCCATCTATGATTAGTTCCAAAAGCACTTAATCTTAATCCTCTTCTACTTAATACACTTCCATCACCAATAGCTACAGTTCCATCTTCAACAGTCGATAACCTACCTTCTGAATTAAAAAACTCTCTAGTTGTTGAGTTTTGCTGAAATGTAAATAACTCATCATTTATATTGGCGACCAAAGATATCTCACCGTAAGTATTCATGTTATCAGCAAAATCTAACGGCATAAATACTCTATTTTGGTCTGATATAGAATTTATAAGGTTTATTTGAGAATAGTATTTTCTTGTAATTAACTCGCTTGTTGATTCTAAGTTAACATCAAATACTGCTCTTGATTGAATATTATTTTGAATATTATATTGAGAAGAATAGCCTTGTTGGTCAAAAAATACTGTATTAAGCCATGTAGCAAAACTTTGTGTAGATACGGGAAATACAGCACCCGAAGCAGTAGTGTCGTAAAATCTTAAATTAGAATTTGCGTAATTACATGAAATAATATTATAACCCCTGCCTTGATTATCTAATTGAGCAATACCCGCACCTAATAAAATTGATTGCTTAAACTGCATTTGTTGAATAAAGCAATTCCCGCCAAAAGTATCACCGCTTGTTTCGTTAACCGATATTACCCCGTTTAAATCTTCAAGAATATTTTGCTGATTAATGTTTCCAAATTTGTTAACTCTTAATCTTAATATTGCACTTTGATAAATACCAAAATCATTATTAGCGGTAGACACATTTGATAATCCACTTTCAAATAAGAGTACATTACTTGTTGCTTGATAACCACTTGAAACGTCTAAGAATTTCTTTTTAAAATAAAGAAAACTATTTGTTCCGCTTCCTAATGCAGCAAACGCTCCCGCCTCTATAACTTTCCCGTCTTGAATATTTTTAATTTCAGCTTGACTTGTAATGTTTGTAGAATCAAAAATAACCCAATTAGAGCCCGTATTATTAGCAACACTTCTTAATTGTTGATTAACGGATAACTGCCCGTAATTTACAATTTTATCACCGTCTAAATATTCATAGGTTTGCTCACCTAACCAAATATCGGTTGAATAAAACGAACCCAATCTTCGTGTTGTAGGTGTATCAACATCAACGTAGTTATCTCCAATAAGATTTTCTATTATTGAATTATCTCTGAACGAAGGAGGTGTACTACTACCCGAAGTTGTTGAGGTAAGTTGTTGTGATAAATGAATATAACCCGTTGCTAATACCTCTTTAACAGTTTGGCATTTATGTATTCTTATACGTTTAACTAAATTTCTTACGGGAACTCCGTCAATAAGGTAATCCCAATTTATGTTTGAAAATCTTATACCTAATTGTAAGTAGAAGTTATCAGAAGTCATTAAACTGTAATCAGTAAAATCATCTAATGAAAAATCTCTACGTGCAGCCGAACCGTTAGTATCTAAAAATTGGTAATCAGTATTTGCTAAGTAATCTGCTTGCGTAACAAATCTAACATCAGCAGTAAAAAATCCTTGTGTTAACTTACCGTTTAATAATTCAAATACAACGTAAAATCTCTCCCATTCAAACGGGCAAAAACTTGTTGCTGTATTGATATTATTTACATTGTAAAACTCATAAAATGTTTGAGTTCCAAAACTGCCAAAAATAGGTTTCTTAATAATCGAATAGTTAAATGTCTTTGCCCATTCGCTAAAGTCTATTGCTTCAGACGTTGTTACGTTTCCATAAACTAATCTGTTAGCAATAAGGTCAGCAGAACCAACTCTTAAAAAATCGGGCTGTACTTGGTTTGCTAATTCAGAATCAAAGAATGTTGTTAACTCATTCCCCGTATGCTGTAATTCAATTTCTGTTTGGTCGGGTAACAACAATTCCTTTCTAACAATATAAGAATTTATAGACGGTTGATTATTATTTTCACTTATGTATTCAAAGCAAATAAGTTGAATGTATTTAAAAACAGAAGGTCTTATTCCCGTTACGTTGATAACATTTATCTTACCCGTTTGAGCAACTGTACCCGAAATTTTATCTGTTGCAGAATCTTGATATATTGCTGCGTAAGTACTTACAATATTAGTTAATTGAGATAATTCACTTTGCGTACCACCTTCTGTTACAAAGTTTACGGCATATCTTCTATTCCACGGAAATAAACTACCGCCTGTTTGACGTTGGGTTGTAAACCTAATCGTATAATTATTAAAGTTTACTTGTGTTAAAATTTGCTCTTTTAAATTAGCGTAAGAATAAATACCATTAGTAGGATTGAATATTCTAACAGCAGAATCTTGAAAGAAAGCGCCTTTATTGTAAACTGTATAAGGTCTATTGTAATTATCAGTAATGTTTATTGATATTCTTCCATTAGCAAAACTAACAGGAAACTCTGTTTGTTTCTGTGTGTTGAAATTAAATTGCTTACTACCAATTAATCTAATGTACTCGTAGCTATCTGAATCTGGTAAATATCTCAATACACCAACCTGTCCATAACCGTATGGATTTTTAATAATATTACCACCTATATTAATAGGTGGCTGAGGTGAAGGCAAAGCTATTGTTCCATTTAAAAAGAAAATATCATCAGTTATTACTGTTACTGTCCATGTTCCATTCAAATCTATAAATGGAGCAGTAATAATATTTGCAACAGTTATAGCTTCATTAGTAATTAAACCATGATTAAATATTTGCAATCTAATTCCATCATTAAATAATTGTAATGATGCGATATTTAATATCTCAGGCAACTTATCTTGCGTTGTGTGCGTCTGAAATGTATTCCCGTTATAATCTCTTTTCCCGTGACAAATTAATGTTCCTGCACACGTTAAATCTAATGCTTCATAAACAATATCAGTCTCCCAAATATTACCTAAATTATCTAAGATAGAAAACGAATAATCACAATAGAAAAAACTAACTGTTACGTCTATGTAGTTGATGGAATCATCATACAAATTAAAAGTAAATGGATAGCTTAAATTATTAATAATATCTATAATAGCTTGCTTATTCTCAGCTAAACCTCCAACTGTATTTTCTAATCTAGTATCCAGTAAAACGTTATTTTGATTGTAAAACTTTAACTCAATACTTGTAGATAATGGATTAACATAAATCCTTAACGTTTGATTCCTTAATTCAACATCAGGAACGTTTACTATATTCTTATGTCCCCACGTAGGAGTATCATCAGCAAAGTCAGCATCGTTGTTAAACTCAACGTTAACTCTATTAGGATAATCACCACCGCTTAAATCTTCATAAACAGTATCAGTATTTAACTTACCTGTTGCAGTTTTGTTAACTTTTACGGAAAGGTTATTTATTGGTGTAGCCACTTTATAAAGAAATTATTCTTGGGTGAGAAATAGAAACCATTGCAGCAAAGTTATTATTAAACGATTCTCTTGCGTCTAAAGATATTACTCTGTTAGATAACGCAATCCATTGTCTTTCATAATATTGATATTTATTGCTGTAAGTAGGCAAATGACTGTTTTCCTCTGCAAACTGCCAACATAGATACATTGATACAGCCTCAACAACATGGTTTCTGATTAATATAAAGCCATCTTCACTAACCGTTCTTCCTCTGTATGCAATTCTGATTCTATTAGGAGCGTTTTCAATATCCTTAAAGATTATTGTGTTATCATTAATCATTGCAATCCCATTATAGGATTGATTGATACCATTTATTCCGCATCCGCATTCTTTTAAGTATGCGAAGTCAGAAACATAAGCACCAAAAGCAACACCATCTGTACCGCAATATCTTAACGAAATAAACTTTAAGCAATCAGAAGGTAGTGTAGCAATTCCCTCAACAACGTCTAATTCCATATTGTTAATCTGCAATGAAGATAAATTATTCATCCTTAATAAAGCCCTTTGAGCCATTATAGATAAATCTTTATCGTGTATGGTAGTCTGAGATATACCTAACTTTCTTTTAGCTTCAAAAATAGCATCAGAAAGATTTCTGTACCCGTTGTTATCTTGTTGCGATGCCATCTATATCTACTTTTGAGTTTGATAATTGGTCAGAAGGTTTTTGCCAGCTTCTGAAGTTTTCTTTTTCAAGAAATAATTTTACGTCACCCATCATATCGTCAGGGAACGGATATTGGTCTTTTTCCCAAGAGAAGGAAGGAACTAGATGAGGTTCTGATAATACAGCCCTACCTTCCATATCTGTACTCTTAACTCCTGCCTTTAATCTACCTTCAATATTTACTCCATCTACAAAATACTCACCATTGGTTTGCATTATAGAACCATATTTGTGCCTTGCATATCCTCTTAGCTGCTGTACGCTCTCAATTTCAGTTAATGGACTTGATGTATCACATTTTAAATATAATGCATCCCATCCATTTAATTGAGGTGGTGGGAAATTCATAACTCCACTTGGTAATATTGCTGTAAAAGAAACGCACTCTTCGTTTGTCCAGTTAGGGATAACGTCAAATGTTTGATATGCTATTTGCGGAATTTTGCGTGTCTGAATATAGTATTGTCTCAACACAGCCCTACTTGCAGTATTTAACATATTAATCATTAATAACTGATTATTTGCTGCGCTCTCGTCTGTATAGATGCCTCCTCCAATTCTCCACCCTGCTATTACTTGTACCGCTTCTAATATTGTCATTTTAATTAAGGGTTAGTTACTACTTGATTGCCATCTAAATTATAACCTTGTGGGTTTCTTGTTTCTAAGTCAAACAACTGCGCTCCAAAATCAATAAAATACTGTAACATTCCTTCAGGATAATAAAGCAATAAATCTGTTTCATTATTCTCAGGGTCAATATTTACTTTAGGCAAAGTCATATAATTGAGTTCAGTAGATATAATATTTTCGGCAGGTTCAAATACAATTGCGTTAGCCTGTATTTTAAATCTTGGAAACCTATAATCAGCTTCATCTACATAATTAATTTGGTCTGACTTCTCTTGAAATATTTCTTTTGAAGTATAAGCAATAGAAACTGCACCTCCTGATATGTAAACATTATTTCCTACGATTGGAATCAATAAGTTTTTATCAGCATATAACTGAAATCTTCTTGTTCCTACCTGTCTTAGGTATCTTGTGCCATTAGCATTCGTAGCACCCAACACACCGCTTATAATTACTTCTTGACCGTCTCTGTAATTTGTACGTCTATTAAAAATAAATACAATTTTATTTGTGTCAGACTGTATTCCTTCAACTTCAAAAATGCTAGGTATATTATAAGTTACTTTTGCACTAAACAAATGCATGTAATCTGTTATAGTTCCTTCCGTTGTTAATTGGCCACTTACAAATGTTTCCGCTACTGATGTTAAAGGAATAGTAATAGTATTGCTTGTTACGGCAGTAGCTACAGCAGAACCACTAAACAATGTTGTGTTACCTTGAATAGAATAATTTATTACAGAACCAACTAAAGCATTATGATTAAATGCCGTTGTTATAACACCTGTTGTAAAGTTAAAGTTTGTAATTGCTATTGGCTGCAAGAATACCTTTCCTGTTGAATTTAAAGGAACAGTTACATTGCCACCTAAAACACCTCTTAACTCATCAAACTTCTTTTGCTCTACAGCAGTTTGATATTTTCTATCTAAAGCTATTTGTACTGTTCTCTTATAAAAATCCCTTTCTTGGTCAAAGTTATAATAGTCAGAAAAAGACTTGTCAATCCTTCTGTCAAAACTTTCTTTAAAATTAAAACCCGTGAATGCCATAATGCAAAAATAGTAATATAAACAACTTAAATATCAAAAATAAAAAAAAGGATAAACTTTGACATTTATCCTCTTCTAAAATTAAAAAAAACTATGAGATTATTTTTATGCAGTTTCGATTTTAAGAGCCTTCTCCTTATCAGAGATAGACTTCTTTTTATCTTCCTTCTCCTTTATAAATTGAGACTTTGTAGATTCATCACTTGTTTCGATATACTTCCCAAGTCTTACTAAATCTCTTTTTAACTGAGAACGTAAATCTTCTCTTGCAGTTAGGACAGAATAAACTTCATTTTCTGAACGGCCTAACACAGTTCCCTCTAAAGTGAATACATTAAATTCGTCTTTCTTAATGCAATTGTATATAACACCTGCTTTAATGTTAACCTTCAACTGGTCAAACATCTTATCAAATCCTTCTAAGAATTCTTTTCTGTTATCAGCATTTTGGGTAATTATCCCATTGCTAAAACTTACAAGAACATTTGTTAATTCTTCTTCATCCAAATCAAATGGACTAACACCAAAATTTAATGATACAGTTTGTTTTTGAGATTCCTCTAACAAGCTAAATCTTGAATAAATTTCAGCCATTTCTTTGTTTACTTTATTTGAATTAGCTACAACCTCATCAGTTATAGTGAATACAAATTGAGTATTTGCTTGTTTATCGTTTGTGATAAGTAAAATATCAGTCAATGAATCTTTATGACCTTTTGCCCAATTGATGACATTTTCTCTGTTTACGCCATTCATTAAAGGAATCGTAATACAGTAGCCATTTTCCTTGTCAAAATAAGCATCAAACTTAGGTATTGGGATAACACCATTTCTTTCTTTTTCTCTTTCGCTACGTTCATCAATTTCAATAACAGCCAAAGTATCACTTAGATATCTCTTGAATCTTTTATTGTCTTTCTCAATGTAGTAACTTGTGTCAAGCATTAATTTTCCACCATCTAACTTTTCAAGGTTTGTTGGTCTGATTACTAATTCGCTTTTTTTAGATGTGTTCATTTTTCTATTTTTAATTATTATTTTACAAAATTATAAAAAAATGCTCGACAATACCTAAATATTATCGAGCATTTAATTGATTAATTAGAACTAAAGTATGTCAGCAGTTTGATTGTTCAATGCTAAAACAAATGCAGCCACATTAGCAACACTATTATTAGTAGCATCAGCAAAAATCAACTGATTTACAACTACCCCTGCTTCTACATCTGCATTTGTCTCATATTGAAGATAAGCTCCAACATAAGAATTTGCAGCAGAATAGTTAGTAATTCCTTGTAATTGCTCATTCCATGTTTGAGCGCCAATAGGATTTACCGTCATTGTAGCAGCAGTTGTGTCAACTACTCCTGTATTAGAAGTGTCTAACATAGTAATAGTAGTAGCAGCTAATGGAATACCAAACAATGTTCTGTTTAAATCCGCAGCACCTGCTCCTGTTACTCCGCTAAATGTGAAAGAGTAAATTTTACCAAGTGTTAAACCGTGAGCAGCGCCTGCAGTTAAAACACGTGGAGTAGCATTCGTAGCGGCAGAAGCAGCAGCAGTTAAAGTTGTAGCTCCTGCTGCAACAGATAATGTTGAATCAACATTTACTAAAGCAACACCGCTAGATAATGGCGCAGTATAAACTGTACCACCTGCACTAGAAGTTACAGAACCTACTAAAGAACCGCCTGTGATACCACCTTGAATTATCAGAGCTATTGCAGCATAAAATACAGTAGCACTTGGCGCAGTGGCAGGTGTAGTATAGTTAAAAGGGAATAAGTAATTAATCCCTTCAACTAAAACTTGGATAGAACCTGTATAGGTTGTAGCTCCTGCAATAGCAGCAGCAGAAGTAATAGTATATTCAACTGCTTTACCTGCTGAGGTTGCAATCGGTTGAGCAGAAATTAAACCTCTTACAGGAATTGGGTCAGCTCCTGTAATATTTATAATACCTGCAGTTGTTGTAACATCTGCACCACTTGCCTGAAGTGTGCCTATGATGTCTATTTTTTCACTAATATTTTTTGACATGAGTTATTTCCTCCTTTTTTTTAAATGTTAATTAAAGACTATGCGTTATTTCTAAGAATCATGTGTGCAGTTGGATTCATAACGTTCATACCGCAAGCAGAAACAACACGGAAATTACTAAAATCAGCATCAGTAGAAGTGATTTGCAAGTTTTCCTCAGTTAATGGTTGAGCATTAGTTAATGAAGTACCTAAAGAATCCATAGCTACGATACCTTGATTGTAAGCATAGAAATACTTAGACTTGAAGTAGTATTTTTGGAAAGCTGGCCCCATCATTCCGCTTGTCTCATAAGTAACAGGCGTAAAATCTAAGCAATAGAAATCTCCTGATGTCTTAGGTAAATTTGTAAAGCCTGGTAATGAAGAACGCTCACCCTGAGAATCTAAATCCAACATTGGCCATTTAACAAACTGAAGCATTTCAAAGCCTGGTACAAATATTCTAGTTGCATTCAAGCCATTGATAGAAGTACCATCAGTGAAAGATAATGCAATTTGTCCATCGTACTTAATTAATTCTTGAAAGAAGTCAGAGATTTGTTGGAAACCGATTGAACCTGTTAAGATTACTCTATTCTTAGGGTCAGAACCGATGTTAGCAACCATCCACATTCTTAATTTAGAAATTAAGTCAGCTTTAGTCAATGCAGTGTTCATTGTGTAAGTGTTACCACCAACAGAAATTTGCTCATCAATACCACTTGCAGCAGAGAAAGTAAACCCGTTAGAAGCAGGGTCAACCGCCTTAGAAGTGAACATTGTTTGTGTTTGGTAGTTAAAGAAACGTTGTAACATTTTCTTAACACCTGCAATTGAAATGTAATCAGTTGCCTGAGATAATACAGTTTGATTTAAGCTATCGAAAACATTAGTTTGGTTAGCATCATCAATGATTGAACAATAGTTGTAACGAACATTTGGTACAGGATTTAAACCTGCAGGAGATTTAGTACCTCTCATTCCAATTGCACGTGTTCTTGCGATAAGCAATTTACCTGCTGTAAAGTCTCCTGCAGTTGGCGCAGCAAAACCTTGTGCTTGTCCAACTTTGATGAAACCTTGACCTGCTTCAACAACTCTTGCTTGATTACCATTCCAACGTAAATCTACGTTATCATCATTTCTGAAACTGTTTAAATTAGAATCAGAGAAATTGATTTGTACGATACCTCCGCTTAAAGTAGCAACAGAAGAAATTTGACCTTTAATAGTTGGGTCTCCTTCGTATGCAACTTCTGTTTTGTAAGTGGTAAGGATTTTATTTCCTGTACCGTTACTCTCGAACTTACGATTAGTTTCTTCGATAAGTTTTTGAATAACCCATGATGCTTGACCTTGTGTAACGATACCGTCAACAACGTCATTTCTTACTAGTCCAGCGATGTTTACTTCTTTAAGTAAACTGCCTTTAGTATAAATTTGATTAATTGCGCTCATTTTTTTGAGAATTTTAAATTGTTAATTAAAGTTGTCCAGAGAACTTTTTCTTAGCCTCCTGGTATTTTCGTTCTTCTTCATCAGTAGATGTAAATCCGATTTTTTCTGCGGCAATTGCGGCTTTATGCGATTCAATTGCTTTATCTTCAATCTTCTCTGCTTTAGCTGCTTCAATCTTATTTTCAGATTTCTTTTTCAGCTCTTTTCTATTGACAAAAAAATCGGCTGCTTCAACTAGGTCGGGAATAAGCATATCACCATCTTCGGTGTACTGTACATAGTTAGGATTGAAAATATCTCCGTTAGAAGTAAATGCATAATCCTGTATCCTTTTTCCCCACGCTGCGTCAACAGCCCTTCCATTAAAACGACCTTTCTTAATCACCACGTCCAAAAATTCATTAAACATAGCTGTCTGCCTGTTTACCCATTCTTGATTGCTTTTGATTGTATTGTCGTTGTTTTGTTTCCATTTATTTTGAATTTCGGAAACCTTATTATTTTCTAAGGACTTCAAATATTCGTCTGCTTCTTTTTTTACAGACGCTCTTTTGAAAGTTCCTTCATTTAAGTAATTATGATATTGCTCATCAATTGCTTCCTCTAATTCAGCATCAGAAATGTTTAACTCTTTAGCTTTTAATTCAAAGAACTTTTTAACTTTTGTTTCTTCGTCTAATTGGGCAGTAACTGATATTGCTCCAATTTGCTTTAAGAAATCTCCAACTTCAGGAGTTGTAGTTGAGATAGCGTAGTCATGCCACGATTCAATGAACGGATTATTTTTTACTGATTCAAATTGAGCTAACTTACTTGTTAGTTCTGCTATTGTAGCTTTTGCTGAATTTAGTTCAGTAGTTAAAGCCGCAATCTCACTTTTGTTATCAGCAACTGCAGGTGTTTCGCTGCTTGGTGTTTCATTTTTTACAATTGGTTTTTGATGCCAACCGTAATCATCTTCGTTATCAACGATAACCTCTTCCTTAATTTCTTCACCTACGTTTTCTACAATAGGCGCATTTTCAGTAGTAGTTTCTGCAACTACTTCTGTTGGTTTTGTTTCTGTTTGTGTTTCTGTCTGTTCAGTTGTCATAACTACTGCAAAATTAGTGTTTATTTATTTATGTGTACAAATTTATTTTTATTGCATCATCTCAGGAGGCATCTGCTGTTCAGGAGGCATTTGTTGTTGTGGCATACCTTGCTGTTGAGGCATACCTTGTTGTGGCATACCTTGCTCTACTCCTCCACCTAGTCCTTGTAAAAACTCAGCTATCTGCTCCTCGCTCTTACCTTCTCTCATCATTGTATTTACAATGTTGCTGATATTGTCTTTAGAGTTTCTTTGATTAGCTCCTTGCGTATCTATAACTTGTTTTTGAACTGTTGCATCAGCAGCAATAACAGCATTGTTCTGTTGCATTTCAGCTTGGAATCTAGCCATAATCTCTTCTTGTCTGCGTTTCTTGTCAACTGAGTATTTAGCAACATCTTGTAACTCTGACATTATAGTTGCATTTTCAGAATTTAACCAATCTTCAAAATCAATTTTACCAGTATTCATTAAGTTATCTAAGGCCGCCATAATTCTTTGCTTCCTTTGTGGGTCAATAATTGATTTTCTAGTAATAGAAAGTAGGAATGATGCAAAAGTTTTATCTTTTAAATCAAGCATTCTATTTACACCTTCCTCACCAAGTAAGTTTTGCCATAATGGATTATCAGGTTCAGATATAATTAACTCTTTAATGTATTCAACAGATAAGAATGCTGCATCAGCAAATAGCTGTAACACAGAATCCATTATAGTCTGAATTGAGTTAGTTGCTAATTGAGAAGAATTTACCTGCGTCTTGTATGATACATATTCAGTAGGAGTACCCATTACCAAAGAGTTGATATTTGATATCTCACTTATGGTTGCTTTCATTGAATTTAAAAGACTTAGATACTCTTGAATATCTTTCATCAAGGAAGCATTCTGCATTTCAATGATTGGCATTCTATCTACGGCATCTTCCGCATTACCTGTTGTGGTAGATACCGTTATTCTTGTTGCCTTTAATTCTTCGTATATCTCTGTTGGTGTAATACCGTCTCTGAACTTAGCACCGTTAAATGCTAGTATTACACCTAAGTCCATTGTGTAATTTTCTCTTACTCTATATCTAATAGAATCAAGTTCCTTTTGAGTATTTTTAAGTGAATCAAATAAGCATTGATTGTATCCGTAATAAGTGTTAGGCTGAACATGCATTAAAGGGAATATCAAGTTTCCTTTTTTATATGGATTCTCAACAACCTTTACAATATCAGATTCTAGGACAAACATATTTGCCGCTATCTTTACTTTCTTTAAAACTCTTACTGGCTTTCCTTTTTCTTTTTTCTTTACTCGATAAACTTTCTTATTTCCGTCTGCGTCTTTCCCTGTCTTTAATCTTGTGTCTAATGTTGTAAAGTAGTAAACAGTCAAGACTGACATAAATTGGTCATTCGCTGAGTATAAAGGGTAATTAAAAAATGCTTGATATCCTTGATAATTTTCATTAGCAAAGAATAGCTCATTTTTAATTTGTTCAACCTCTTCTGCTGTTAGATTATTGTTTACCGAACCATTCGGGCCATAGAACCTAATAACATCATCCTTATGCATTCTCTCATAATACATACGAGCAATATCATACTTACCAAAATCATCATCCTTAGCAGAAACACTTCTGTATGATTCAGGTGGCAATATTTCAAACGTTCCATCTTTTGAAACATGCAATACTGCCCTTCTGCCAACTATAGCATTAGTAAAAGCTCTCACATAATCAAATGGTGTCATTGAATTTTCTTGAACAAAATTCAATATCTTCATAAAGTCAACTTGCAAGTTTGTAGAAACCCTATTGTATAAAGATTTTACTACTTCATCCGTTGTTTTCTTTGGGTCTGCAGGTGATACGAATTTAACATTATCAATCTTTTCAAGTTCTGCTAACTGCTTTTCAAATATTCTTTGAACCTCAACAAGTTTAAGATTTTGTACTATCTCATTCTTGATATCTTCATTTATAATTTTTACTTGTGGATTTGCATTGGAAGATATACCTAAGAAAACACCTTGTAGAAACAAAGCGATTCCGCGCATTTCTTGACCAGGCATAAAGGGAGTTTGAGCGTCCCTTAACTTACCGTTTGTCATAATTTGCTGAAGATATGCAAACTCTGTGTTCTGTTGAACACCATGGAAGAAAGTAAAATTCTCTATAATCTCATTCATTTCAGAACCTCCCCTACCAACAGTTGTCTTATTAGAAGGTACTGTATTAAGCCTATTAAAGAATTGCGCCCAATACCTTGCGTTTAATAAGTCATACTGCTTTATAGAGCCGTACTTACTTTTAATCTCTGCATCTGAAAGATTCTGTTCAGGAAGTCTTATTGATGAAATTAATAAATCTAACATGCTTTAAATTAAATATTTGTTTTAAATTTCCTTCTTCGTCTATTACAAGCCAATACTGCAACAACTCAATTCCAGCACATACCGTTGAACCTTTGTTGAATACGCCCAAACATATACAAGTTCTCCATATTCCATTACCAACAGAATATTCCGCATCACATGGAAATGAAAAATCTTTTGCTAATCCCATTTATATTTTTTTACAAAAGTAATAATTATTACTAATTTTTTTACATCTGCGAAAAATCCCATCCGCCATTAGCTGTAAATGGTGTTGCTCCTGTCATCTGCTTAACTCTTCTACCTTGCGCATCTGTTACTATTATCATTTCTTGCCTTTGAATTGGAACAACTCTGACTGGTTTTGAGTTATAATCTTCGTGTAATGCTTCACACATTGCCATAGCTGACATATAATCCGTATTCTTATAAGGAAAGTCTAAGAACTCCTTGTGAAACCTTTCAGAGAATATCGTATAGATATTAGCATTAACGTAAGACGTTACCATTTGATGTAGTGAGGAAGTGTTTGCATCCTTGTTTAATCCAAAGTCAACTTGCCGTAATGTTCTAGCTCTAAATCGTTTTGGTGTTTTGGCTAATAAATGTAAAGCATTCTTTTGTCTGTATATTGCTAGGGCAGCTCCAATGGTATTTTTCTCAATTAAATTCTGAGCGTTGTTGTACCATTCTTGTAAAAGTATTAATTGATTGATAATAGGTTCTAAGTCATAAGCCCTTGAAACTAAGTATCCATCATATTGATTGGTGTCAAAGTTTTTTATTGTTGTTATCCAGTCTGAACCTGCTTTGTTTTGAGTTGTACCAGGAATAGGGTCACTACCAAAACCATAAGTTGTATTTGGTTGAGGTAGTCTAAACAAAAATACGTTTGCCTGTGAAGCATTTTCTAAAATCTCGTGTTTGATATTGTTTTCCCTATCTCTATAAACTAAAGACGGCATTTCGCATTCTCTATAATCTTTTTTCTTTACTGCTACTTCAACAATCTTTCTTTGTTCGCGCTGCTTTGCAATAATCTCAGGAGACCACCAAGAATCTGTGTTAACGGATAAAAGTTCATCTACCTCTAACGGATACTGTAATATGTACTCTATGAGTATTGTTGGGTCAGAAAGTTTAGCTAACTCTTTCCTTGTATTTAAAATACACTCTCTTCCTTTCTCAACATCTATCTTTCCATTAGAATCTAAAACAGAAACATAGTTATTTGTTAAGTTACCGTTTGAATCATATAACTGGTATTCTGTATTTACTCTTGCTGATGAGATAAACATCTTGTTAATACCTAACTTATCTGCATCCTCCCATAATCTTATTGCTGTACTTAGTCCATCAGCAGAAGCGTCCGAAAGAGAACCTACCATAAAGATACTTCCCTTTTTACGCATACCGTCTCTTACTAATGCTCTACCTTTAGATAGTGTGCTTGCCGCAAATTTCTTTTTAAATATCTCATCTAGCAATAGTAGTTTAGCTCCCTTACCTTCAACTTTAGCACCTCCATCTTGCGCTTCTGTATCAATACCTCTAATAATGCTTCCAAGCCCTTCTGAAATGTATCCTACGCCATTTTTATTCTTTACTTTATTCTGAAATTGAATAACAGGCATAGTCTTGTTGCTAAACGCTGGCCACTTAGCAGACATCTTAGGTCGTATATGGTCGTGTAGCTGTTCATATTGTGTTTTAATCTTTTCCTCAAATACAACCTTAATATTATCCATCGTATCGGCAGTAATGATTGTTGTACTATTGGGAAACCTTATAGCTGTTTCTATTGGTACAAAACCTCCGAATATAGTTGACTTAGCAAAACCCCTTTGAGTGAAACCTAAGAAATCTTTGTTATCGCTTAGTGTTTGTTCTATTAGTGGAAATACTTCTTCGTGGTCAACCTGTCTATAGTCAGGTGGCGCAATCTCCCCTGTTGTTCTGTTTAATATTTTGTATTGAGTAAGATACTTATAAAACATACCACACATACCATCGTATCCATCTATCCAACGTTTTTCTTCTCTAATCCAATACTTTACTGCTTCTTCTTTAGTTCTAAAGTTAGGCACAGGAACGTATCTCCATTGTCCTTTTACAAATCCCATATTTATCTATTTATCGTGAAATTATATTGTAAACATTAACCATAAGTTTAGGGTTATTGCCTTTTTTTCTTGCGTTCTTTCTTACCATTGCTTTTCTTACTGTATCAGTCTTGCTTATAGCAAATGGGTCTTTCTTAGCTGACTTTGGTTTTCTATCAGGAGCAAAGCAGTTTTGGTAGCACTTAAAGTCAACTAGCTTTTCTATTAAAACATCTAAGTCATACTCATTAAAGTTAAAGTTGATTAGAAACGAAATAGGAAGTCTGAATACTGTTGCAAGCCCTGCGAAATGCATCAAGTCAAAACCAAGTGTTGTCTTTTTATCTAATCCCCACTTAACACTCTTGTAACTCCTAAATCCTAGTGACTTTAATTTCTGAGAATACTTCTTTACGTTCAATCCGCTATACCTTATCAGAAACTCTGTATTGTCTAAATAGTTAATCTTATATGATTCAATTAGAGAAGATGCGGATATAGCAATACCAATTGCTGCCCTATGATTTATTAAATCTTTTTTCTTAGCAAAATTACTTTGAGAATCTTCGTACTTATCTAAATTTTTGTATTTTGGCTCAGACATAAATAAATACAAAGATATGAAAGAATCGGAAATTAGTAGCAAAGACAACATTGCTATTGTAAATCAGAAGGAGATTGAGAAGAAGCATACTATGCTATTCTCTATTTTATTAGGCAGAAGCCATAAGCTCTGGAAGATGGATATTGATACTTTGATTGTAGAAAAGGTTGAGTTAGCTAAACACAAAACAGACGTTGTATTAGGAAATGACTTAAAGCCTACTGAGCAACATATAAAAATGGAATATGAAGAGGGTTATTTATACTGTTCTGCTTTGAATAAGAAAAACGCATACAAGCATTTTGCTAAACAAATAACAATGTTATCTGATGGAAATTAACTCAAAGGATTCAATCAGCGAACCAAAAAGGTTTTCTGATTTACTAAGTAGTTTAGGATACGATAAAGTAAGGCACATATTCTTCATTGACCCTATGGGAGCTGTGAGAATGACAAGAAGCGATGTCTGGAAAACTGACCCTAATCATAAAAATCCAAAACAAAGGCAACGTAAGGCAGTAACTAAATACTTCGCCTTTAAAAATAAGTTCACCTACCTATGCAAGAATGCTAATTACAAGCTAGAGAATGAACTGAACATTCTATTCGTTATTCCAATGGCAGATTCGTGGAGTAAGAAAAAGAAACAAGAGTATCTATACACTAAGCATCAGCAGAAGCCTGACTTAGATAATCTCTGTAAAGCAGAAATGGATTCATTCGGAATAGATGATTCTGCCGTATGGAAAATTTCAGCAACTAAAGTTTGGGGTAATCAAGGATTAATTGTAATACTATGACATTAAAGGAAAAAGTAATAGCAGCTTGTGACAAGTTTAACAATGGAGAAGTTACAACTTATGCAGAACTTATGATTAGATGCTGTATAGAAGCAGAATTAGGGGTAGAGAACTACTTCATAGAATCTGATATAGTATATAGAGTATGTACCAAAAAAAATGAAAGACCATTAGCCTTTCATTTATCTCATTTAGTAGGAATGCTTATATTAAAGGAGCATCCCGACTTATTAGAAAGTGGTATTATTTTAAGTTAACTCTTCCTAGATTTGCTACCAACGCATTTCCATTTTTTTCTGGACAGGTTATTGGGTGAATTTGGGTCTGATTTCCAATCTCCTTTAATTTTTGCGCTTCTTGCACAATATGCATCACCTTTTTTTGTACCTGGACGAATTCTATCTCCTCCATCTGCGGCCTTACCTGCTTGACCGAACTTAACAGTCTTGGTTCTTCCTGTTTCCTTGTTGACAACCTTTTTTGAAAATCTTTTTTCCATCTTGATGTAAATTAGAAAAACAAATTTACCAAAAAATATCTAATCTCCCTCCTCGTTATTCACAGGATAAATCTTTTCATCTTTGCGTTCAGTTAGCATAACTCTTTCACAAAGACGTATGTATTCAACATTTGTAATAATGCCATAAGAGGTAAGTAATAATAACGCATCGCGTAATTTCTGATACTTGATATTCTCTCCTCTATCTTGTAAAATCTCGTCCACCTCTTTATTTGTTAGTTCATGTTTAACATGTTTCATTATTTCTTCTCTATTATGTTGTAATAAAATGAATTAGAATCTTCTGTTACCCATCTGTCGGATTGATTTTCAACTGAAGGTAGTTCAGTATCTACCTTAAACTGTTTTAAATCATCAGTCATCTTTTTGGTAATCCAGTTGCTGTCTTTCCAGAACACTCTATTGTTGGGCTGACATAATAAATAACCATCTTCCGCTTTAAAGATATGACCGCATTTATAATCTGATGGCTCATCGCTATAAGGATTACTATACCAATCTACCGTAAACATATACGTTGCCCAAACTTTAGTACCGTCCTTTAATACAATCTGCGCTTTATGATGTCCTAAAAAATCATACGCTATTACACTTACATTTTCTGAGAAGCAATCCCATAGCTGTTTAAAGTGAAATGGAATATCGTTAGTTGGCTCTTTAACATAAATCTCTGAAATAGGAACTCTACTACGAAGCATACCATCATCGGTCATAACGTGAAAGGTTAAGATTACTCCTGATACGGATTGAATGCCGAAGCAATAAACATTGATAAAAATGTTCTTGTCGTTGTCGTTTTTTGTTAAGTGAGATTTTCTAACAAGCCCCTTAAAACTTGGTATGTCTGAGTTTAATTTCATTTCTCGTATGTTTCGTTGTAGTATTGTTTCATTTCTTAGTATTAAATTGTTCAATAAATTCAATTACAACTTCGCACATTTTAGATGCTGAATAATCTCTACGTTCTGTTATTTCTAAATAAAGAAATTCTAATATCTGTTGTTGTTGCCATTTTGCACCTTCTATAAATGAATTTTCAGAATTAGTTATACCACCCCAACCTTTAGCATAATTTTCAGCAGCTTCTTCAAGTGTTTGCTTTTTCATTTGTTATATTTCTTTAAGTAAAACTGTTCACCAACGGACTTTCCGATGGCGATTTGCCCCCTGAATATATCGGAGGCGCACTCGTTGCAGATGTCTATTATCTGCTGCTTTTCGATTCGCTTGGCTTGCTGGAGCAAGTCGTAATGCTCAACTGCTTTGCCCTTCTTCTTTAGCTCTAACACGAGCCATTCAACTGGAGTTAGTGTCATAAATTAATTTATTTTTTCAACTTAGTAGGATTCTCTAAAGGCTTCAAAAAGTCTTTAATCATCTGACGTATCTCTAGCTTCTTAGAAACAGGTACTCTAATAGTTAAATTAACTGTTTCTTCTGCATACTTATGTGGCGGCCCAGCGAACTTGCGAACTCCCCCTCTTCTTTCTATCTTTTCCATAAACCTATCTAGCTTTATCTTGGTAAGTAATCTCCTTAACACCACCTACGTTAATAGGGCTTCCGTTATTCTCACTCTCTATTAAGCTATAAACACCATTAGCGTCCTTCACCTTCTGAGGTGCTATAAGTAACGATATCGTGTTACCTAACTTATCAGCCTCTCTCTTATTTACCTCCTTTACCTTAACAGATATTCTGCCATTTGCAGGGCTTACATAAATAGCAGAATGCTTACTATTCCCTTCGGCATCCACATTGTCCCTTACAAACTTCTCTAAATCAGAAAAGCTAATTGTTATTACTTTAAATACTCCCATTGTTTATTTATTTATTTGTTTAAATTGATTTTGTTTCTATTCCTACTAATTCTAAAATCTCTTTTAGCTTTGATTTGTTTTTGATGATGCCTTTAAATACAACTTCTGATTGTCTTTGTTCTATACAATCTTCTATTTCAGTAGTTCCGTGTTCATCACTCTTGTAAAATCTGTGAAGTATAATCTCAAATAAGTTATCTTCTATTCTCGTTAAATCTGTAACACCTCTTGGAAAATGTAATGTAGCGTATAGGTAATAATCCCTACCTGCATTTAAGTTTTCTGTATAGTAATCATCCCAACCTGCCCATTGACTTTTTAAGGACTTTTTAAAACCTAATGATTCTGCATCAGAAGCGTCTAAATACTTAACTCTGATTTTATTGTTATTTATATCTTTCTGCAATCCGTATAAAGGGCTGTCCTCATAATCGTATTCATTAGAAAAATCATTTGACTTTTTCCATTCGTCTTTTGAGTTTAAAAATTCATACTCAAAATCAACGGTAAACTCCTTTAATAAAGGCGTGTAATATTTATTTTCCATATCTTACTTGTTTTTATCCTTTAAGCTATTCCACTTCTCTATAACTAATATCCTCTCCTTTGGACTACCATTAAACTGAATGTTAGGGTTAATCATTATAACACCCTTGTCCCAATCTAACACATTTATCGCATTCGCCTTAGCTAACCTTGATATATGCTTCATATAATCTCCAAAAATACCCTCACCATCACCCTCTAACCATAACTCAACCTCATCATTTATCACTACTACATTATTACTCCACCTCGGTAAGTACTTATTCTCACTCAACCAAAGAAAGAATGTCAAGCATGCAGTACTCTCCCTACTTAATAAACTATACCACCTACTACTTATAGATAACTTCTCCCCTATCTTCATACCTTATCGTCATAATTATACTCAGCCCTATCTCCAGCAAATAACGGAGAAACAGCACCTACACCATGATACTCTAATATAGTCTCTTTCCTATCGTCCTCTGAACCACTATGACATATCTCAGGATTTATCATATAAACATTCTGCATCAACCTCTTTACTATTCCACACTCAATTAAATTTCTAACACTCCTCCTAAAACTTGTTAATGAAGAACCCCTAAATAACCCATCCTCTAACTCCTTATAATTACTATAACCCAAATTAACCATATTGCTACCATCCCTCACCTCCCCAATCAAGTATATAAAAACCCTAAAGTCATTACCCGTTAAATCATTACAAACACCCCACATACTCCCCTTAAATATCCTCGCATATAAATCAAACCTTACCTTATAGTACTTACGAACCTTCTCCTCAGTTATCTCCCCAGTCTGAGTATTAACTGTTGTAGTAGATTCAATAACACCTACATTCTTCCTATTAGATAACTTCTTCATCCCATTATTTTAACACCACAAATGTAGTAAAATATCAATATAAAAAACAATATTGTAGCAACATTAATACAAACACGTAACAATACTGTAACAATATCGTTATTTTTATGATTTTTATCCTCTGATAATCAATCATATACAAATCACCCCTTATTAGTAATATTATATGTAGCTTAATAAATATTTATAACACAATCATACTAGCTAAAATACCAAACCAATTTCATAAACATTACCCAATTTTTATCATCCAGTTCCAATGTCCCCTAAAACAGTTTAAAGGTCGCACTGATTTGGATGAGTAGCTATTTTTTTCAAAAATTTTGCGCGGAAAAAAGCGTTCCCGTACATTTTTTTCAAAACTTTTTGGCAATTTTAGATGGTAGTCAATACTACTATTTTAATTTCAAAAGTAATTCTCAAAATAGCGCTTTATAGTAGTTATAACTACCTTACTTTTATAAACTTTCTTTCGTTTGTTGGTTGGTTGCTGCAAAAAAAAGAATGTAAAATTTAGTAGTTTATATTACTTTAATACATTGCTTTAATAGCTGAAAAAAAATAAACTTTGCATCCAAAAAAAAAGAATGTAGGCAAGAAAAAAAATACATATATATGTATAGAAAAAAACACTTTGTTAACTGCAAAAAAAAAGGAAAGAAAAAAAAGGGACGGCAAAGAAAGGAAATGCAAACATATTTTAGTTTAACATCTCATTAACTGAAATTACACTCACTTATTCAATACTTATTTTTTTTTGATACACTTTGCAAGGTATTTTTTTTAACGTGCGCAAATGTATTTTTGATTGTTTTTTTTGTTGTTGGTTAAAAAAACGACGTTTTTTCTATGCTTTTTTTAAAGTTATTTACAAAGTATTTTATAACTACTTGATTATCAGCTAGAAAAAAACATTGTTAAAGTATTGACTATTCAAAAAACGTGTGTATGTTTGTCTTGTTCAAAACAACGAACGAAACGTTCTTTAATCAACACACTAAGTTTAGTGTGAACAGTAAAATTATATCTAACAATCAAAAACCAATCAAAATGAAAAAATCAATTTTAAACAAAGTTAGTACAGTTGCAAATTTTAGCACTGAGTTAAGTAACTCAAAAAAATTACAAGTTGTTAAGGCTTCAGCTAATTTAGAATTAATGAGATTAAACAGGGCCTTACAAGTTTATTGCACTGAAGCGCAAAAATATTTAAGTGTAGAAAATTACAATCTTATAACATTTTCAAACGTGGTAAAAGTTATAAGGGAAAATGAAGAGTTAAAAGGCTTAGAATTCTTTAGCATTTCAGATATTGAAAAAATTGTAAAAGGTATTTTCAAGGCCTTTAATGTACAGTTACGCGAAAATAACAAGGCTGAAAAGTTGGCTGCAAAATTAGCAAAACAGGCCGCAAAAGTTGCAAAAATCTAAATTTGTTTAGGTAGTTAGTATCTTGAAAATAAAGCTACGTAAATATTGAATATTTACTACCTAACTATAGTTTGTGTATTTTCTGAAAATATACCACAAAACAGTAAAAATGTAGTCTTTACTACCTTATTTTGAGTCTTTACTCTTATAAGTTTGTTAATTGTGTAGTTGTTTGACGTATTGAAAAGTAGTTTTGCAAAGTATGAAGATTAAGAAAGTACTTTGCCGTCCTAATGTATTGCGCCTTTTTTGGCTGCACTTTTACAGGGCGTGAAACTTTTATAGGGCAAATTATAAGTGTGCAATATTGCAAAACACTATACTATAAAAGCGAACTTAAAAAAACGAAACTCGAAAGGCGCTAACGTAAGGCGCTGATTTAAAATTACGATGAAAAAAATAATACAATTTTGAAATACTAACAAGGTTCTCGTAATGTAACATGCAATCATTACGTGGTAATTATATTGGTGTGAAATACGTTTCTTAAATACCTTTCGTAGGGTGTACACCAACTAAAATCTAAATCTAAAAATCAATCAATTATGAAGGATAACACCTTAAATGCAATCGCAAGTTTAGTACTTGCTTTTTTACTTGTTGGCTACGTGGTAACAAGCGCTCAAAACAATTACGAAAATGCTGTGAGAGCAGCAGAACGTTCGATATGTACGGACGAAGCTATAGAACGTACGATGTACGGATACGGTTTCGATGTTTGCGCTTCAGACACAACAGAACCGTCTATGATTACAAAAATTGATGCTTACTTAAAAAAATAATTTAAACATGAAAACAATTTATAAAAAGTTTACAATTTACTACCAATTTGATAATTCATTTTGGAGTAATGAAAGAATGACTGTAGAAGCAATAAACATATTACAGGCAAGGGAAAAAGTTCTCAATGAAATATGGAAAGCCTATGGTACTGAAATCTTAAAAGACGTTACAATTCTAAACTAAAATCAATCTAAAAATCAAAAACAATCAAACATGAAAAAGTTAATTCTATTAATCGTCCTTGCGGTATTCACTGCAAATGTTTCCGCATCTACTAATGAGTGCGAAAATTTCAAACCAAAGAAACATAAGAAGCACAAAAAGCATAAGAAGCACAGAAAGCTGGGCAAGTGTTACGGGCTTGGTTCGTTACCTAAAGTAAGAAGATAATTTATACAATCTAAAAATCAATCAATCAATTATGAAAACTTCAATCGAATTTCAAACAGCAAAGAAATCTAAAGAACTACGTTCTATTCTAGTAATGCAGCAGGACGGCAAACAGTTTGTGCGTTTGTGTTTAAATGAGAAATCAAAATACAATAACGATACTACGCATGTGTTTGTTGAAACTCCTACTCAGATATTTATTCAAAACTATTCATGCGGAACAAGGGATACAAGTAAAATTACGAAAATATGTTTTCACTTTTGGGTATATGAACACACACAAAATCACATTAATACTTTTTTAAATAGCATTAAGAAAGAAAGTGAATTACATTTTAGAGTAATTGCATACAACAGTTCTGATAACTGGGATGAAGCAGGTTTTGTAAATCATAAATTGTACGCAATAGTTGATAACAAGGAGTTCTTACTAGGAGAGTTTACAGGCAAAGATAATTCAGCATCACCAATAATTTAAAAATCAATCAATTATGAAAACGCAAGTAACAAACCTATTGACAAGCGAAGAGTTAATCTTTGTAAATGATTTATCATTAACAGAAAACATTGTGAATGCTATAATAAGCAATAGCAAAACCACAGGTAATTTATTGAATGTAGAATACAGAGAGAAGATTAAAAAACAATTTCCTATTAAGGAATCTGTAAGTACAATAACAGGTAGGGCATTCGCTTATTGTGAAGCTAAAGATTTACACGCTAAATTTATATAACATGTGGACTACATTAATCTTCAAGACTTCATTAGAAGCAAAGCAATGGACATCGGCAAACACACATATCAAATGGTGGAAAACATTTGACGTTAACGGACACATTTCAATTCAGTATTTTGTACCTAATAAACTAAAAACAAATGATACAATTTAATTTTGTAAGTAAAGAACAGGCCGACAAGTTGGCTGAGGTTCGTAGAAAGATAGGCAGTTTTGAGAAAGATAATTTCTCACATGCTTATGAGACGTATGTGAATAGCTTAATTGCTAAAGATAAGCGAGTAGATACAGAAGTGGGCGTACTAGAAATTATTGAATTGGCGAAAGAAATCTCTTTAAAGACGGGCTTAGTTATAGAACGTACACATTTGTACTTATGGACTGACTGCAAAAAAGAAGATAAAGAGATACAGAAAATACTTAAAGAGTATAACTTTCAATGGCACAGAGAGAAGCAAAGATGGTACAGGGCTGACAAGAAACGTAAGTTCTTTGGGAAATCTACTTCATGGAATAGTATAGTAAACAAGTACGGACAAGAAACAATTAATAAATAATCAAATCTAAAAACAAAAATCAAAACCAATCAATTATGAACACAACAACAATCAACTTAGTGCATGAATTTTGCACAACAAACGGTATTGACAAGAGAGATACCTTTATTGAAATCGCTGCTGACTTTGGAAGTACAGTAGATAATGAACGCGATGCTATTAAATTAGTACACGAGTTGTTAGGTGTACCGCTACCAAGTAGTGAAGCGGTAACAGTAAAGCTAAGAGATACCAACACGGTAACACCACCTGCAGTTGTAGAAAAACCTGTTCAAGTAGTTAACACTGAAATCAAAGAAGTAAGTAACACGTTAAGCAGTGCATTCGAGGACTTGCTTAATGCGTTTGCAAACAAGCCGCAACAAGTAGCTATTGATGAAGATAAAATTATATCTTTAATTGAGCAGTACGCACCTAAGCCTTATGTGAAACAGATTGATATAAAAATCAATGATACTGACAAAAATTCTGTTACAGGCTTGCAGCATTTTGAGTTTGAACGTATCTTAAAAATGCTTGCAGCAGGTATCAATCCCTATATCTACGGGCCAGCAGGTACAGGTAAGACGCAAATGGCTGAAAATGCAGCCTTAGCATTGGGCAAAGAGTTCTATGCAATTAGTGTTTGTGGTCAATCAAGTAAGGTAGATTTGCAAGGTTACATGGATGCGAATGGTAACTATGTACCAAGTTTATTCCGTAAAGCGTATGAGTTTGGCGGTGTGTTTCTAATAGATGAAATAGATGCAGGTTCGCCAAACATTCTAACTGCAATGAATAGTGCATTAGCTAACGGCTACTGCGCTTTCCCTGATGGAATGGTAAAGAAGCATGCTGACTTCATTTGCGTTGCAGCAGCGAACACCTTTGGAAGCGGTGCAAGTATTACTTATACAGGTCGTAATCCATTAGACGGTGCAACTAAAGATAGGTTTGTGCAATTAGAAATTGGATACGATAAAGCATTAGAACTTCAATTGTTTGGCGAAGATATTTGTAAGGTAGTACACGAAGCACGTGAGATACTAGCAAATGAAAAAGCAATCATATCAATGCGAGCAATGGCTGACATGAAAAAGTTAATGAGCGTAGGCTTCTCACTTAAAGAAGCATTTGAACTAAAGGTAATCGGTGCAACTGCACACAATTTAAGAAGCAAACTAAATAAAGTAATCTAATTATGGCACGTAGAAAAACAGTAAAAGTATCCCCCGTAACTTCGGGGAATACTAAACCAACTATTGATTTGTTTTATAATAACATAGAAGAGTTGATTGAGCGAACTAAAAAAGCATGTGAGTTGCATCCCGAAAAAGGTGAGTATTGGGCAAGATGGTCAACAGAAGATATTAATGTTTGGAATAAAAGATGCAGTTTAACACAAGAAGAAATATACGAGAAATCTTTGAGTGGTTGTACTGAATACTACAATACACTAAAACATTCAACTGAAACTATTGAAGTAAGCGGCTCAAATAGAATGTACACAAATGATTTTGAAGGTTTGTTTATTGATGTTAACTCTTTCTTACAAGGGTTGCCCGAAATATTTATCAATGAAGTTGATGTATTAGAATCTCCTAAGTTTATTAATATCGAAGTTAACATAGGCGTTGCAGGTGCGGTAAGCGCTAAAGATATATTCAAAAAGTTATCTAAGGTGTTCGCATTAGTTGAGCGCTTAGAGTTGTCTAACTACAGAGTGCGAATCATTGCATCATGCTACATGACTGCAACTGCTGCAAAGAATCATATTAGCTTGAAAGTAGTATTGAAAGATTATCAAGAAACTATTGCGGTTGAAAGATTGAGTATGTTACTTGTAAGCCCAGTGCTACTAAGATTTTATGTATTAGGTTCTACAATGATTGAGAATGGTACAAATAGCGGTGCGGGTTATTCAGACTATGAAAAAGAAATAACGTATATCAAAACACTAGACGACAATACTATTTACATTCCGTCTTTCTACTATGATAAAGTAATGAGTGTAGGTAAAAGTGACAACATCTTACTTTGCTATCCACACCTTGAAAAGTTTGCAAACAATTAGCTGTTACAAGTCAGCATAAAATAGTGAGGGCGTACTATCATCTTTTTGGTAGTACGTGTAAACTAACTAATTTAAAAATCAATCACAATGAAAAACAAGTTAACAGAAAACCAAAACAAAATTATCAATTCTCTAATCAGCGAATTTGATAAAATCAATGAAGTAAAAAAGTCCAGTTCTAAAGGATTGCTATTTGATGTAAATATAATTTACGGCCAAATTGAAAAGGAGAATAAGATAAAAGAAGAGGTTGAAATTAATAATATCTATATGAAGAAATTATTAGATGATATGATACAAAAAGATTGCGAAAGATTAAATGAAAGTCTAAATGCAGTAAACATAGAAGCCATACAAAAAGAAAACAACATTAAAATTAAAAAAATAGGTAAGGAATGTTATGAAGATTTTTATATCTCTTACAATAGAGAAAGTGGTTATGTGTCCACTGGCATAAATAAAAGTATTAGAAAAATGGGAGTTGTAAAAAATCTGTCGTGTTATTTAACAAGTCAACACAAAGAGAATATTTTTCAGTCAATTGAAGAGATATGTAATCATCCTTACTTTGCTGATAAAATCCAAATACTAATGAATAAATAATTTAAAAACTAATCAAAATGAACACACCAAAAATTTATCAACTTGTATCCTACGTTAACGCTTATAACAAGCGTGAGAAAAGTTGGGAAAGCCTCAGAAGTGTTACAAAAGTATTTGTAGGGGATGAAGGACTAAAGACTGCTATTTATGATTTTGAATACGAAATAAAAGAATTTGAGTTCTTGATGAGCCAACACCTAAAAAAATATAGCGACAAACGTGGTAAAGTAGAAGTGCATGTACCATTTGTTCATAGTAACGGTTCTCTAGCATATTGGGGAGAAGAAGTTATTAAGTCACACAACCCTCAAAATATATAACAATCTAATAACTAAACACATGAAAAATCAAATGGAATTTTTACTAAAAGATATATCTGGTAGAGGCTACACATCTAGCCTTGGCCAAGATGAAATGAAAAGAATGTTCAGAGGTTATTTAACCGTTGACAAAGATAGAGTAGTAGACGAACTACTAAACTTAGATATAGGTGACACCTATGACTTAGGAGATAATTGTATCAGTGATAACTTTAACGCAACAGTAATAATAAGAATTAAATGAAAACTAATCACACTAAAGGAAATTGGCATGCTCACGATGGCCAAATTTATCCCGAACAAACGGGAGTAACAGTTGCTTTAATACCTTACTTTGATAAGGATAATGCAGAACACCAAGCGAACTCAAAACTTATTGCAGCAGCGCCCGATATGTTAGAAGCGTTGCAGCAGTTTTTACATAGCGTAGAACACGAAGGAGTAATAAGCGGAAGAGTTGTAGATGCTGTAAGAAATGCAAAAGAAGCAATAGATAAAGCACTATGAAACCACACGTTCCTTACTTGCTAATTGCTTTTGTAATAGTAGCTTACTCATTCTACAGGATGGTTGAACCCGAATTAAAATACATCATTAAAAAACTTTTTAAAAAATAGAAACAATGGAAGATTTATTTGACGATATTGAATCGTTACCAATAGAAGTACAAAACGTTTTAGAAGAGTTCTCTCACAAAGAACCAACCTACGAAAATTGTCAACAGTTAATTGCCGCACTTGAACCTTTAGGGTACACCTGCGACTACGACTTATCAGGAGAACCATTCGGACTTACTAATCACAATTTATAAAAACCAATCAAATGAAAACTAAATTAATAAACGCAATGGATAACAGTATTGTAAGCGAAGTAGAACTAATTTACAAGACTAATATCAAACCTTCTGAACGTATAAAGGTAGAGGACAGTAAAAAAGTATATTCAGTTTTTAAAACTGTATATGACTATAATACTATTGAACACAAAGAAAGTTTTTATGCTATGTACCTAAACAGAGCAAATAAAATTTTAGCAGTTATTTTGATAAGTGAGGGCGGCACATCCGCTTGTTTGGTTGATGTAAAAATAATATTACAAGCTGCACTAAGAGTAAATGCAAGCGCAATTATTTTGTCTCACAATCATCCTTCTGGGCAATTGATAGCGAGCAGTGCAGATATATCTATAACCAACAAAGTAAAAGAAGCGGCAAAGTTATTAGATATGCAAGTTATTGAACATATCATATTAACTCCCGAAGATAATTCGTATTACTCATTTGCAGACAATGGACAAATATAATAGACACAAACACTTAAAAACTAATCAAATGAAAATCACACTCACACCACAAGAATCAGAAGAATACTTCTTCAACGCATTATGCAACGGGCTTAGTTATATCGAAGGATACGGACTAAGTATTGACTTCAACGCTACAGAATACAGAGAGGCAAAAGATAAATTAAAATCTCCTTGTTATGAAGATGTATTTATGCAGCTACTGCGCGATGGAAACAGTCTTACAATAGTAGATGAAGAAGGGGATGGAGATATGACAAGAAGCATTAATTTGCAAGACGTACATGAAAGAGTACAGAACACACCTTTGCGACACTTAGTTGCAATGATTGAAGAACAAGACGATGCAGATACTGCTGATGCTATTCTACAGACTGTATTCTTTTCAGATATAATTTTCGGATAATAAACTAAACTAAATTTTAATAAACCATAAAAACTAATCAAGATGAAAAACGCAAATAACGAATACCAACAATTTACAGGTACAGAAAACTGGCACAGACTAATGTTAGGCCATGTAGCAACCGATGGAGTAAAAACATTATGCGAAGAGTGCGAATGTTTTTGGTTCTTAGACGTAATACTTTCTTACCAAATGGACGAAAGATTAAGGGGAGAAGATTTTCAAACATGGAAACTTACTAGAACAGACGACCTTGAATTTATTGTAGAAGCAACAGACGGAAACGATAATATACTTGTTACGCAAGTAATAGAGTTCTCAGACTTTGAGTACGATGAGCTAACGTTTTGGAATGTAGGTAGAACAATCATGTTACCAAGCGAATACTAAAACTTATGAAGGCAAGAGTTCCTAAACATAAAATAGAGGAAGAGAAGTACACCTACGATAAGACAAGACAAGTGCTAGAGATTGATTTTAAAGCAATCAATAACGTTAATGGAGCAATGTGTTGTCCAGCGCAAGAAAGTGTAACTAAGGCAGCGAATGAAGCCTTTCCTCAGACAATAGGGAAAGAGTTAATACATACCTTTCCCTTAATTGAGGTAAATAAAAAAACCTTTAATGGTACAATCTATATCAGAGAAACAAGTGAACGAATACTAATAGCAGTTAAACCAATCTATAAATAAAACTATGCAAGAATCAATAACAGAAATGCTAAATAGAAATAGATTTTCTTTAGCAAAAACAATCGTAACAGAAACAGTGAATCCTAAATATAGAAAGGATACGTTAATACAAGCAGCACGTGAGAATGAATTTGTAAACTTTTCAAGTGGCATCTGCATGAAAGTAACAGGCAACAGGTATGAGGTTGCAACGGAGTTCAAGCACCCGTTATTTATTAAGTTGCTTGATTCATTTGGAAAAGTTGCCAATAATTCTTAAAGCCATGTATCACTTATCAACCAAAGAAAAAGCTGTTCTATACGGCTACATTATACTTATGACACTAATGTGTTTAAACATAATTATAAATTCAGACTAAAATAAACTATCATAGCCTAAAGAGTTAAACGCTCGATGGGCTATAATTTAATTTTACAAAATTAATTTTAGCAATAGCAAGCGTACTGTATTCAGTATTTTGTTGAAAGTAAAGTAGGAAACAATCTTAACTTTACCTTACAGAACATTGAAAAAAGTATGCTTGCTTTTTTATAATATTTAATTACATATTTTTGCAATATATAAAACAACAAATTGAAACCATTCAACGCAATATCAAAGTTAGAATCTCAACTTTTGAAAGCAAAACTTAGGCTTGTTACAGCAGAAGATGTAGCTAAGACGGCAAAAAAATACTATTCAACGTACAATCCTGCGAAAAGAAAATCAAATACCCAGTTCAATTGTATCTATGTTAGGTGTCTCACCTTTCATTTAGTGAATGCAATTAACGACTATACACACGAAGATATAATGGCTCACTTATCGTTGAACCATAGAAGCGGAGTGCGTTACTATAAACTTAAACACGACAAGTTAATACTTGAAAATCATACATACAAACATAGGTACTTGAATTTTATTCTTGACCTAGTGAAACTTGAAAACAAACTACAAGAAAATTAATATACACATGGAAATTTTAAAGACTAAAGAAAAGGTTTACCAGTTACTACTTAGGTATCCACAGTACAGAGATTCTGACAATAAGTTATTGGCTCAGATTTGGTTTGATGAGATTGACAAGTCACGAGATTTGGATGCGTATTCCTTCTTAAAGAAATTAGCGAACAACGAACTCTCTTCATTAGAATCAGTAACAAGATGCAGAAGAATGTTGCAAGAAGAATATAGCAACCTTCGCGGAGAAAAGTATAATGAAAGACACAAAGAACAAACCACAGTAAAAAAAGATTTAGGATACTAGAATTATGGCACAAGAAAAAAATGAAACATTCAAAGTTGTTAACTTGAATGAAGAAGAAATGAAGGAAGTTAAAAAACTTTCTGACAAACACGCTGCTGTAAAAAAGCTATTGCTAATTTATGAAGCGCTTAATGATATTACTGTTAAAGATAACATCAAAACTTGCTTAAACTATTTAAAGTTCTTACAAGAATCTATGACGGCTGCAATGGAGTTTATAAAGGATGAGAACAATATACAACAGCTAAATAATTCAGATGAGATACCCGATAACATGACCTTAAAGGTAGCTATCTTAACTGATAAGCAGAATGGATTGCCTGAAAGATTAAGAGATATTCCTAAGTTTCAAATGGAAACAACTAGAGATATATATGAGTTCTTTAAGATAGCTAAGTTTCAAGGTATGGATGAGGAATCAATACGAAAAGAACAAGAAGGTGTTGATACCTTGAACATATACGACATGAAGGTTAAAAAATAACTAACTTTACTAAATGAAAAAACTGATATTTATTTTAACTTGCTTAGTTCTTTTTTACGGATGCTCGGCAGAAAAAAGACTTGCTAAAAAGCTAAAGGCTATTCAAGAAATTTGTGCTACATGCCCTGTTAAAGAAACTAAGATAGATTCTACTTGGTATAAGGAGTATGTAACGTATAGAGATTCAGTAATAAATGCACCAAAAGATTCAGCAACTATTGAATATGTTGTTTCCCCTTGTCCTGATGGAAGTATTCCTAAAATAAAACAAAGATACAAACGCGATGGAAGAAAGACTTCTTTAAGTGGAACTGTTAAGGATGGAGTTATAAAAGTTGATGCTACGGTAGGAATGGAGCAGTTAAAGTTTCAGTACAAAGAATTAATAAAAGAAAACAATAGATTAAAAAAAACAACTAGAGTATTACCTTGTGTGGATAAGTGGGGAGAGGATTTCTTCTACTATAGCGGTATTGTAGCTTATATAATATCAGCCTTAACACTTGCCATATCATTAATTTGGTGGTCAATTAGTAAAAGAAATAAAAATAACAATGGAAAAAACATCTAGCATAGCAAAGTCTCCTACCTCAATGAGGGAATATAGGAAAGAAAATAAGATAACTTTAACGCAAGTATCCTTCTACAGCAAGGTACACAAGGATAAAATCTCTAAGTATGAGAATGAGTTAATAGAACTGAATAATGAAGAAATCTATAAAATTTTGTTAGCATTAGACAAGTTATCAAAAATGTAGTTATATTTGTAACTTGTTTTAGGTTAGATAGGTTTTAGAAAAGAAAGTCCCCTAGTTTCGTGATTGGTTCTAGGGGCTTTTTATTTTATCTAAAAAGGAATTACATACAATCTCAAATCAACATCTACAATAGCTTCAACTTCTCTAAGTAGTATAGCTAACTCACACTCTTCAGTTATGTTATCAGGTAACATCTGTATCAAATGATGATGAGTTTTTTTAAGTAGGTTCTCTAGTTGAGCCTCCCTTGTTTGAGAAAAAATATTTTGTTGCATAAAATAAAAATACAAAATTGTTTGGAATTTAAAAAACTTTTGTATGTTTGCCACGTGAACTACGAATATAAAATATCAAATACCATTTCTCTCTTTGTAAGAGAAGTAAAGACTTTACTTGTAGTTCACAAACACAAAGTAAGCAACCGCCCTGATTCGTTTAAACGGATTGGGGTTTTCTATTTTAACACTGTTAGCCTATATACATAAGTCTGTTTAAATATTGCAGACCACTAAGCTGATATTGGTTGAGATAAGCATAAAGATAACACTTCGGTTTATCTGATATTTGTTAAATTTATTTAACACCTTTTAAATGTTGCGCACGGACGGAACTCTTTCCTGCAACAGCCAAAGCCGACTGATTCCCATTCGAGAATGTAAAAAAGTTAAAATTGGTAAGGATTGTTTCCTATCCATCTTGTAGGGGTAGGGGTAGGAAACTCTTTATCTTACCTGCCTCCCTTAAACCCTTCTCAAATGTACTTTTAAATTATTGAATTAAACTAAACTTAAAAATAAATATAACATGGAACAAGAAAAAAAAAATCAATCAGCAATTGATTATAATAGAATCAAAGAGATTAGAATACAAATATCTTCTCTTAAAAAAGAAATGCGTGAATTAAATCTCAAAATTTTTCAAAACAAATGGTTGCCAATATTACAATCTATGGGTTATGAATTAATATATGATGAAAAAAATTACAGCTATACTTTTGAATTAGAAAAATATGGTGAAGTAATTTTATTTGTAAAATCTAATAGTTTATTAATTCAAAAATTAAACATTAGCACATACCCTGCAATGAAGCATTTAATAGAAGAACTTGGATTACCAAAAGATTAAATTACATAATTTTAACATTCTTAATATCAGCACATTGTATTTTACAGTGTAAATAACTTTGCGTAATAAATAAATGTTAATTACTTTCGTCAAATCTAAATATAAAACAAATGAAAACCTACACAGTAACTTATCAGACAATAGCTGAATCTATTTCTAATATTAAACATCAAGCAGATGTTAAAGCTACAAGTGAATTATCGGCACAGATGTATTTCTATGCTCAAAATCCAAACCTTATTGTAGTGTCAGTTCAACGTAAAAATTAATCAATAACTAATAAATAAAAATTGCGCTCTCATATAAAATGAGTATATTTGCAATATGAAAGGAATTTACATAATCACAAACAAAGTAAATAATAAAAAATATATTGGACTATCTAATGATATTAATAGGAGATTCTGGGAGCATAAGTCATCTAAAAAAAAGAAGAACAATACTAATTTAATTAAAGCCTTTAAAAAATATCATGTAGATAATTTTGATTTTCAAATATTAGAGTTAGTTGATGATGAAAGTAAATTAGCTGAAAGAGAAATGTTTTGGATTGAATCAATAAAGCCAGAATACAATATGAATAAAGGAGGTAATGGTAATCTTGGTCATACGGTATCTAATGAAGTTAGAGAGGTGTTAAGGATTTGCGGAAAACTTCAATGGGAAAGAAAAACAGATGAAGAAAAGCAAAGGATTATAAAAAATAATTTAACTGGTACAACAAAAGGTCGCATTGTAAGTGAAGAAACAAGAAGAAAGTTAAGAGAATATAACTTAGGTAGAAAACATACAGAAGAAGCTAAGTTAAAAGTTTCAATAAAAAACAAAGGCAAGAGACTTGGAAATACTGACGGAAATAAAAAAGTTATAAAACTTGATATCAATGGAAATTTTATTTCAGAACATAATTCAATAAAAGAAGCTGCAATTGAATTAGGAATACACCCTTCTAATATAACTAAGGTATTAAAGGGAGAGCAGATAACAGCTGGAGGTTACAAATGGAATTATAAACAATAAATAAAAACAAATCAATCATGGAAAACAAAGAACAAATTCAAGTAATGGAAGTTCAATCTTCTGAAATTGCATACGGACAAGATAAGGCTGCAATAGATTCGCAAGTTGCTACGGCAAAAATGTATCCAAGAAACATTAAACGTTCAGTAGATAATGCTATTGCGCTTGTTACAATGGATACAGAAACAGCATCTACTTGCACATATTCTGTACCTAGAGCAGGTAAAGCTATATCTGGGCCATCTGTTCACCTTGCTAAAATTATTGCCCAAGTATGGGGTAATATGAGAATTGAAGCAAAGGTAATTGGCGTTGATGCTAAAAATGTTACATCACAAGCTATTGCATTTGATTTAGAAAGTAACGTTGCTATCAAGGTAGAAGTTAAACGTTCAATCTTAACTAAGTATGGTCGTATGAATGAAGATATGATTGTAGTAACAGGAAATGCAGCTAATTCAATTGCATTAAGGAACGCTATTTTTGCAGTTATTCCTAAAGCGGTAACTGATAAAGTTTATAAAGAAGCGCAAAAAACAATTACTGGTGACGTTTCAGATGCTACCAAATTACTTAAAAAGAAAAAGCAAGTATTTGATGGATTGAAAAATGCTTATGAAGTTACAGAACAAGAAATACTTTCATCAGTTGGTAAGGTTTCTATTGACCATATTACGCAAGAAGATTTAATTGTTCTTATTGGTATCGGAACTTCTATTAAAGATGGAGATACAACTATTGATTCTGCTTTTAGAAAAAAGAAAGATGAACCTAAAGTTGAGTTAAGTGCTGAACAAAAAGCAGCGCTAGAGTATGATAACAATATCTCGATGCTGATTGCTACGGCAACAGATGTTGAGCAGTTAGATGCTATCAAGGAAGATAACATGCCTGAAAAGTTTAATGAAGAATGGCAAGCGGCTTATGCTGAATTAATGATGCCAACTAAATCTAAAAAATAAATTAATAGCGGTGAGTAGGAAACGAAAGCCGCTTTTTTTTAAAACCTATTATGAAAAAAACAATCAACGCAAACGAACTGCTTTTTAGAGCAAGCCAAATGACAGATATTATGAGTGGTGTAGCTACTCGTAAAGATGTAGAGAACTCAGAAACTTGTAAGAAGAGATTAGTGAAGATATACAATGAAGTATATTGGGGAAGGAAAGAGCCTAACAAAGATAACAAGTACTGTGAGAAGGGTACTATACAAGAGAATGAAGGAATCCAAATGCTTGTACTGTCTCAAAGGAAAGCATATAGAAAGAATGAGACAAGACATAGTAATGATTTCTTTACTTGCATAACAGACATTAACGATTTGCCAGACACAACTATTGATATTAAATGTTCGTGGTCTTTAGATACTTTCAATGAATCTAAATCAAGCGACTTGAAGAAAGTGTATCTGTATCAAGGACAAGTTCAGATGGACGTTCATGGTAAAAATAACCATTGGGTAGTCTATTGCTTAGTTAACAACACAGCGAGGCTTATTCAACGTGAGATTGACCTTTTAAAGTATAAGTTTGAGGAAGGAAGTGCTAATTGGGAAGATGCAGCAAGGCAAACACAAATCAATCATATTTATGATATGAAGTTGTTTGAAAAGAATAATCCTTTGTTTGACTACATTATTACTCCCGAACAGTGGATGGAAGAAGGTTTAGATATTCCTTCTAGCGAAAGGATATTCAGATTTGAAATGACAAGAGATGAGGAGATTATATCTTCTATGAAAAACAGAATAACAGAATGTAGAGAATGGATGAACTCAAAACTATTTAACTATGGAAACTGAAACTAAGAAGATACCACATAACCTAAAGGAAGCAAATCCAGATATTAAAGTGATTGCTTTTATTTTTTTAAATACGATTTTTGTGAATGAGAAAAATAATGCATCAAGGAAAGAAGATGTTATCCTTCAGAGATATGCTGCTATAAATCTAATACTGTATTTTTATCCTAAAATGAGCAGCAGAGAAGTATCTGAATATATATCTGGAATGGCACAAAAGAAAGGTAATAAGTATTCTCATTCAACAATTATCCACGCGAAAAATTATCACAAAGAAGCAATGGAAGTTAAATGCTCAAATAAAAAGTATGTTGAGTTTTATAATACCGCCAAGCAGAATGTTTTAAAAGAACTATTAAAAAACTAATCTATATGAAAAACCAAATCAACGAGAACGTAGTTTACTTTAGTAAAAGTTGGCTGCTAGAAATTAATAGACTTACGCCAAGGCAAAGATTGTTATTTTACGATAATACATTTAACAATCCAACTGAAGAAGTTAAGTTTGATGAAAAAGATAATGATGTTGAGATTTTATTTTACCAGTTTAGAAACGAACTAAAGAAGATAAAAAGAAACGAGACTAACAGACAGACAAGAGGAAGGAAAATATTTTGGCACGAAACACCATACTTTTTAAATCCGCAGAAATTTATTGATGATAGTTTTAAGACGCAAAAATTTTATAGGGAAAATCCTCAAATAGATATTTCAAAAGTTTTTAAAGCCCTTCAAGACGCAGCAGAAATGCATAACTATACTTATGCCAATTGGATAAGTGCAGGTCGTGTATATGCTCAGAAATGCCCAAGAAACTATTACTTTGATACTAATGTTAACAACAAACTTTCAGATGCAACCAATAAAATCATTAATCACGCTCAATCAACAGCAGAGAACCTTAGAGCGAATTTATCAGACAAACACTTTTAAAACTTTCATATCTAAGCCAAACATTGATATTGTTAATTCTATCTTGTTTAATAAAAAAGCAAAGGAGTGTACTAAAGATGAGTTTATAACGGAATTTACAAAACATTTTGTTCTTGTATCAGAAGTATATTGCGGAGTTAATGAAGCTAGGCTAAGTCAATTTACTACACAAGAATGCGCTGAACAGTTTCTAATGCACTTTCCGTTTATGAGTGTATCAGAGATAAAAGAAGCATACTCTCTTGCTTCTCGTGGCGAATTAGACGTAGATATATCAGCATACTTTGGACAGTTTACGGTATCAACTTTTCTAAAAGTTCTTACAGCATATAAAGGATACAGACAAAAAATACTTAGTGCTGTTAGAGAAATAGAAAAAGCAGACCATGAAGAAATTGAAATGCGTAAATCAGAAGAATCTAAAAAAGCATTCGAGCAAGACTGTTTTAACTGGTTTAATTCTCAAAAAGAAAACTTTACACTTAAATCACTACACGATATTACCTTTGGCCAAGCCAAATTTATTATTGAATCTAATCTTGTAGAAAACGATGATAAGGTAAAAACGAAAGCAGTTATACTTGCTGAGGTTGATGCTAAAAATAAAATGCTAAAGGCATCTGATAAATCTTCTTACAAAAAAGCAAACGATTTTATCTCAGAGATAGCATCGCAGAAAGATAACCATCACCACGTAAATTCTATATATTTTAAATTACTTGTTTATGAATATCTTAGAAAGTGCAATGTAAATAACTCTTGATAATTAAAAATACTTTTTTAAATTTGTAAAAACTAAAAACCAATTACTATGGATTCCACACTATTATTACCTGATGATTTCTACGATGAACCTAAAAATATATGTAGCAGATGCGAAGGAGAAGGCTGCAAACATTGTGATGATACAGGAGAAACAGAACCAATTAACCCATTCGATAATAACTAAAACCAAATAAAATGACCAAACAAATAATATATAATCTAATTGACGACAATGGAGTAAGTCCAATTGAACTTGAAGTACTAATGCCAATAAATACTGTATTTGAACACGAATACGGTACTTATGAAGTTGATGAAATAAGAGAAAGATATGATACAATACATGTTGACTGCGAAAGAATATCAAAATATTCAAAACTTAGAAACTAAACTTTAAATAACAAAAACTATGAAACAAGGACAAATCAAAACAATTCAGAACTCTGCGAAGAAACACTTAGCTGAGTCAGAAACTTATGAAGCAGTTTATTTAACCAAAAATGAAGAAACAGATTTTTATCTGTTTACAGAAGTTGAACTGCGAAAAGGTCTGCAAAGGTCAAGAATGCAGCCAGAAGAAGAAAATTCTAATCCTTTGTCAACAGACTTAACGGGAGTATTATACGGAATTTGCGTTATAATTGGAATTGTATTAGGCGCAATGTTTTTTTAGTATGAAAAGAAAAATTATAATTACCGTAATTGCATTTGGATTGTCAATGCAAGAACTATGGAAATGGCTTCGTATTTCTGCTAAGAACTTTCCTGAATTGGTTACGATGCCATTAACAATTTTAGCACTATGTACCTATCCTATATTGCTTGAAATAAGCGGAATCAATTGGCTGTTTGGATATTTTCACGATAATCCTGCAGAACCCAACAGAAGCCTTAAAGCGTTTGAGATTATGCTGATTGCTATGATTTACGTATTTTTGGCAAACGCTGCGAGTTATGCTGCGATAAAATACAATAGGCGCGATTTATGGGAATACTACACCGACAATTATTATTCAGAAACAGTATCAAGTCCAAAAGAATTGCGTTTCTATTGGGCCTGTTACTTCTTTGGAATCTTGGCTGCAATATTCTTAGCGCACAATCTAATTCTAATTTAACGTATCCTAAATTCAAAACAGACCATGTACTTACCGAATGCTTCATCAACCAATCATTACTATACCTCGGAACAGTCGAAAAGCCGAAAGGTTCAAATTGGGGCGAAGATGTTAAAAATATGCTTAATTCCGTTGGTGTTAAGTTTCCAGCTCCTTGGTGCGCTGCTTATGTCGGCATTGTGTGCCGTAATTCTTGCATTTCTTACCCTTATAGTGGGTTTGTACCTAATTGGTCGCGTGATATTTGGCAAGAAAAAGTCGT
>Ga0315902_10001042_pt1 | contig 45366 bp, 26 predicted proteins | sample LakEriMetagenome_9_FD_203523 | JGI IMG/M metagenome (GOLD analysis project Ga0315902, IMG submission 203523) | Freshwater fungal communities from buoy surface, Lake Erie, Ohio, United States - Buoy 12 MA117 | ecosystem: Environmental > Aquatic > Freshwater > Lake > Lake biofilm | place: USA...
ATAACTGTGGACTTGGTAATTTTACAACCTCCGTAACTGGTGTTCCGGCTGGTATTGTAACGATCAGTCCACCAATGAATCCTCCGGCAGTTGGATATACCCCGGAGCATGGAAATGGTTCGGGACCGTGGGGAGGATTAATGTTTTGTGGCTACAGCTGTGATACTTTAAATCCACTGGGTGGTGCAAATACCCCTGATGAAATTGTTTATTATTTTCAAAACGCTACTTCTGGAACGCTCCTTTATCATCAAACACAATATGCCTGTTGGGTAAATGAAACACTAAACGTTTCTGACGGTGGAAACTGCTGCATTCTTCCTTCTAGTTCAAATCCATGTCCACCAGTAACGGCAACTTCAAGTCAAATAAATGTTACTTGTAGCGGAGGTTCAGATGGATCTGCGACTGTTGTTCCTTCAGGTGGAACTTCCTTCACGTATGTGTGGTCTCCGGGAGGTGGCTCGAATGCAACTGCGAATGATTTGTCTGCCGGAATTTACACATGTACAATCACAAATGAATGTGGTAATTCAACATCAGAAACGGTTACCATTACCGAAACGAACGTGTACCAGTTAAATGCGACTGTTATCCAACCCACATGTGGAGAAAACAATGGTTGTATTTCCTTTGCGCCAACTCCAGCAGGAACTTATTTTTACTCTTGGCCTTTTCCAACAAATATGATTGTGGACAGTATTTGCGACCTTGCACCAGGATCATATGATATTACGATTAACAGTGCAAATGGCTGTCCTAAGGATACCACAATAGTCATTGCTGAATCATTTTCTTTCAATGTGGTTGAAACAATTACGCCGGCGAATTGCGTTGCTGCTGACGGTGCTATTTCAGTATCAGCTGTTGGAGGCACAACACCTTTTACATACAGCTGGTCAACCGGCGGAAATAGTGGAAATACGCTTACGAATCTTTCAACCGGAAATTATTCTGTAACAATAACGGATCAAAATGGATGTAGTGTAACAGAAAGCTATACGGTTCCTCAAGTCAATACATTCATTTTAGATGTTTTGCCATCATTAGTAACGATTAATCTTGGCGAATCTGTTCAGTTGACAGCGAGTAGCGCCTCATCATATTCTTGGAGTCCATCGTCAAGTTTGAGTTGTAACGATTGTTCATCACCTATCGCTACCCCTTCCGCAACCACGACCTATAGCGTAACAGGAACGGATGAGAATGGTTGCACCTCAACTGCTCAAGCTACGATAAGCCTGGCAATTGAATGTGATCAGGTATTTGTTCCTACCATATTTTCTCCTAACGGGACAGGGCCAGAGATGAATGATCTATTGTGTGTTATGGGAAATTGCATTTCGGAAGTCAGTTATTCAGTATACAACCGATGGGGAGAGATGGTTTTTAGTACCGAAGACATATCTATTTGCTGGGATGGTAACTATAAAGGCGAGCCATGTCAAGCAGGAATATACGTTTACTCACTAATTGTAACCAAGACGAACGGTGAAACACTTGTGCAATCTGGGAATTTAACACTCATTAAATAATTTTCAAAAAGACATGAGAAAAAACACCTTATTTTTTAGCCTATGCTTGTTGGTGTCGAGAACAGCATTCAGTCAAACTGTAAGTGATGTCGATGGAAACACCTACAACACAGTTTCCATTGGAAATCAAATATGGCTGACAGAAAATTTGAAAACAACAAAATTCAACAATCAGGATCCAATTCCTTTGGTAACGGATAACACGTTGTGGTCAACTCAAACCGAAGCTGCCTACTGTTCTTATCAGAATGATAATCTACTGGCAAATGTATACGGTAATTTATACAATTGGCATGTGTTGAACGACATTAGAAATGTATGTCCCACGGGTTACCATGTACCATCCATTCTAGATTGGGAAGCACTCATTGATTTTCTTGGAGGCGCTGCTGTGGCTGGAGGAAAACTTAAAGAAGCAGGTCTTGCTCATTGGATGGATCCCAACACAGGGTCAACGAACTCGAGTGGTTTTACTTTGCTGCCGTCAGGTTGGAGAGCGCATAACAACGGATTCTATGAAAATTTAACGTATATGGCCTATCAATGGTCATCAACTTCAATAGATGCACTTAACGCTTCTATCATGTTGGTTGGTTTTGATTCAGAATCTTGTTTAACCAGTGAAAGCCATAAACTAACCGGTCTGCCAATCCGCTGTTTGAAAGAAGAAACTTCTTCCATAATGGAAAATCAGGATCACTTTCTAATTAGGTTTTATCCAAATCCGGCAAATGATATTTTGAAAATTCATTGCGGTAAAAACACATTCCACACTGCCAAGTTGATCGATTTAAATGGAAAGGTCATCTTATTTGGGGAGCTTAAAAATGACGGGTATAGTTTTAACCTATCCAATGTTCCAAGCGGATATTACTTGATTGATCTTGAAGGTGAAACTTCGAAGCTTTACGAGAAAATCATGATTCAACATTAAATAGATTAGCATTGATACCATTGTATCGGAAACATTAATTAGAGATCAAATTTTCATAAAAATGCCAATTATGTTTGTTAAAGAAAGTATAACCTTGAGAATCGCAGAAAATCACAGATTGCGGTACATCCTCCTTTTACTACTGCTTGTTTCGAATTTATTTCTTTCGGCTCAAAATTGGAATACTTCAACGGGTGGCAATCCTCAAAGGAATGGTTTATCGAATCAGTATGGGCCAATTGATGAAACCTTGTTATGGTCGGGAGGTTCAACTTCTGTTATTGCCAGACCACCTGTATCCGACAGTATTTATCTTGCAACCGTCCGAATCCATAATTTGGGCGACCACGCTCAAGGAAGTAAAATCATCATGATGGATATTCGAAATGGAGACACCTTATGGACAAAAAATCTACCGATGGATTTTCCCGCAACCGATTGGTACAATAAGATATCAGCAATAAAGGATGGGGTTTTGTATGCTTCCAGGTCCGGAAATAGCAACCAATCCTATATTTATGCGCTCGATGCTTCCGATGGATCTGTGATTTGGAGATCAGAAAGTTTGACAGATGAAAGTTCAGCAGAAGGCTTGAATTTTCTAGATAATGGCGATTTAATTGTTGGAAACACCCTATCAGTTCTCAGGATCAACAAAATTGATGGTACAACTGTTTGGGAATCAAATAGGTTGACTTATGGAGACGGCGCTGAATTGGCCGTTTTTGGGTCTAAAATATATGGGATAGTCAATGACATGGGATTTGTAAAAGTTGCATCATTCGACCCCTCCACAGGACAAATGCTTTACAAAACATCCGCCTTGGATAATGGACTCGTTCAGCAGCAAGCCCTTTTTCTAGGAAATGATGGAAAAATTTACCTTCCAAGATCTCAAAACAATCCAATAACCGATTCGCTTTATTCGTTCACGGATAATGGCGGAGGATTTACCCAAAATTGGAGTATTCCTATACATTATATTCCTTTCTCGTCCTCTGGAATTGGTCCGGATGGATCTGTTTACTCGTATAGTCGCAGCGGAAAAGTGATCAGAATTAATCCTATAACTGGAAATATTACAGACAGCTCGCAAGTTATATTGTATGGAAATGCTTCTTATCCAAGAATGAGTATTGATGCTGCTGGTATAGTCAATGTAACGAATGGTGGTTTTTCTGACGGTGCTTTTTTCTCATTTAATGCTGATCTAACTCTGCGCTGGCAAACACCCATTACAAATGTATATATAGGCGGGCCTCTCATCGGATGGGACGGAACGCTTGTAATTTGCGGCGTTGGTAGTGATATTCGAGCCTATCGGGGTGATTTAACGGCCGCAAACGATGGCATCTTATCAGATTCGGATTCTGAATTGTCAATTTTGTTTCCGAATCCATTCAAAGACAAGCTTAATTTAAAAGCTGATCCCCTATTGGTAGGGTCAAGTTTTGTAGTTTACGACTACACGGGTAAGTCTGTTTTTAATGGTATAATTTCCTCAGAGATTTCGACGTATGATTTATCACAATTGTCATCGGGCATTTATCTGTTCAATATAGGGAACAATAAGAATAGACTTTTGAAATTAATAAAGGAATAGGTCACACGATTAAACTATAACCATTTAAAAATCATATCCCAAAATGAATTCATTATCATTCCTAGCCATTTTCATTCTTTCCGCATTCGGATGCTTCGCGCAGCTTCAAAACAATTATTGGACATTCGGAAATTACTGTAAAGTAGATTTTTCTGGAGCTCAACCAAATGGAATATCAACATCATCGATTTATAGCGCTGAGCAATGCGCGACCGTTTCAGATGAATCCTCAGGTCAGTTGCTCTTTTACACCGATGGTCAAAAAGTATGGAATGCAAACAATCAACAGATGCCCAATGGGTTTAATTTATTTGGCGGTGCATTTCTTTCTTGCACCCAAGGACCGGTAATTGTTCCCTTCCCGGAAGACCCAACAAAATATTACATTTTTACGATGGATGATCTAGAGTATGATGTTCCACAACTTGACAACGGACTCAGATACACAGTTGTTGATATGACTATCAATAGTGGACTTGGCGACGTTGATCCGCTTCAAAAAAATATTTTTCTTACTGACTTTTTAAGTGAAAAAATAACAGTAGTGAGAAGTGAAGCTATTCGTGGATATTGGGTTATTGTACATAAAAAAGAAAGCAATCAATTCCTAGCCTACAAGGTAGATGGCTGTGGCGTGGATCCCAATCCGGTTTCAAGTAACGTGGGAACTGTGTTATTGGGAGCCAATTCTAATTTTGACCCACGTATGCCCTTTTACGGATCTATGAAAGTCAATAATACAGGCAATCAAATTGCCATGCCTATCGACGACAGTAAATTGATTGATTTTTATTCTTTTGACAACGCCACGGGGATATTGTCAAATGCATTGACAATTGAAGTCACTGATAATTCACCTGGCTCACCGATAAGAAAATACGGATGCAGCTATTCCCCGGATGGAAGTAAATTTTATTACACCAATAATATTTCCGTTTATCAACTGGATTTGACCAACTATGATTCCCTTTCAATAGCTACTTCTCATACGCTTGTTGCTACACCAGCGAATCCAACTTTTCAGATAGAGGAAGCTATCGACGGTAAATTATACGTGGCTATAGGAGGCAGCAATGTATTGGATGCAATTAATTCACCTAACAATCCAGGCGTTTCTTGTGGTTATGCAAGCAATGCTGTTTCGCTTAGTGGAATGTGTTTACTCGGACTTCCGGCGCGAGTGCACGAGCGAAATTTTTTAAGCCCAGCCATTTCATACCTCCCTAATTCTTGCGTTCAAAGCAACATTTCATTTTCGATTGGATCTTCTTTGCCAATCAATCAAATAAGTTGGAATTTTGGTGATCCTAATTCCGGAGCGAACAATACAGCGGATTCAATGAATCCTACGCATCTATTTTCTTCTGTTGGCAATTTCACGGTCACGGCAATCATCGAGTTTGAATGTTACACAGATACCGTTGAACAATTTCTTACGATTACTGAACCGTACCAAATAGCTATTGATGAAACCATCACTGATGTTATATGTGGTTCTGCTTTTGGCTCAATTTCAACGACTGTTTCTGGTGGAACTGGTCCATACACCTATTCATGGACGCCGAATGGAGAAAGTATTTCTTCTGTTAATGACCTCGCCGCCGGCACTTATGGCCTAACAGTCACGGATAATGCGGGTTGCTCGGTTTCCGAATCTTATACAATAGCTAATTCAACAACTCTTCCCCTTTCTGTAACGCCAACAACGGTAACAATTGAACCTGGCGATTCAGTTCAGTTACAGGTATCGGGAGCAACAAACTACATTTGGTCTAATTCGGGAACACTCAGTTGCTCTGATTGTTCTTCACCGATCGCGTCTCCGACGAGCACCACCACTTATACTGTTTCCGGTTCGGATGAATTCGGATGCATTGGAACAGCTCAAGCGATCATAATTGTGGAAATTGACTGCGATGAATTGTTTGTTCCTACCGTGTTTTCACCGAATGGTGCGGGTCCTGAGGCAAATAATCAGCTCTGCCTATTTGGAAATTGTATTACAGAAGTTCGTTACGAGGTGTACAACCGTTGGGGAGAGACGGTGTTCAGCACTACTGATCAGTCAAAATGCTGGGATGGAACATACAAAGGAGAGCCTTTGCAAACGGGAGTCTATGTGTATAGTCTTTATGCAAAACTCTTTGATGGAACAATTAAAGAACAAAGCGGTAATCTAACAATTTTAAAATAAAGAACACAGAACATGAAAAAGAATCTAAGAACTTTATTACTGATTTTCGGATCATCTGTAATTTTTAATGCCTACTGTCAAGATGTGCATTTTTCTTTTGCAGAGTATTCGAATATGAACCTTAACCCGGCTCTTGCAGGTGCAAACTCACCGATGCAGGGTGTAATAAACTATCGCAATCAGTGGAGCAGTGTTGGTGAACCATTTCAGACAATAGCAGCTTCATTTGATGGACGCTTCAACGAGAACAAGAGGAATAAATCTGGGATCTTTGCAGGAGGTATCAGTTTTTATAATGATCAAGCTGGGGATATACGTGTTTCCACGAGCTCAGTCAACCTGAACCTTGCCTATCATCTTTTGATCAATGACAATAACACGATAGGATTGGGAATTTATGGTGGATTTGGTCAGCGATCCTTAAATGCTGCCAGCGGTAAATGGGCCACACAGTATAACAACGGCAGCTACGATGCATCCATTAATTCAGGAGAAGTCTTTAGCAATACAAATTTTGGATTCGTGGATGCCGGTGCAGGCTTGTTATACACCTACAACTCCGGAGGTGGTTACATGAGACAAAATAAAAACACACGGATAAACGCAGGGCTGGCTTTTTATCATGTGAATCAGCCGTATTTTTCATTTATCAGTACGAATACCGAAAAATTGTACATGAGGATTTCCGGTTTTGCGAATGCAGAGATCGGCATTGCAAACACTTCTGGTTCCATTTTGCCGGGTGTTTATTATCATCGCCAGGGTAATGCACAGGAAATTCTGCTGGGTGCAAATTACAAGATCCTCATGAGCGAGGGTTCAAAGGTGACAGGATTCAACCGACCTATGGCATTTTATGTAGGGGCTTTCGGTCGTTTGAAAGATGCATTTATTGCCAAATTCATGTTCGAGTTCGATCAATTCATGACGGGTGTTTCCTACGATGTGAATATGTCTAGTTTAAACGATGTTTCTCGTGCCAGAGGTGGTGTTGAGCTTTTTCTGAGATTCAATGCAAGTAGCGGATATAGATCAAAATCGAGGATTTGATTTAAATAGAAGATACGAACCCCCAAATTTGAAACTCGAACAAGGTACTTTAAACTTTTCAGAAGAATTGGGAAAATACAGTCAAATACATATCGCTCGATTTTCGAAAATACCGAGAATTGATAGTAGAATTTCATTTACCGGTCTGTGCATCAAATATGTTGGGCTAAATGATACAGATAATTGTTACATTTTTTACCCATATCTTTGTTTCTAATGGAATCAATAATTAGTTATAAATCGTCAAATCCGTTGTTAATTGACAAAATTTCGTCAATAGTTTTTTGGCGTAGGTCTGCGAATTATAACGAATCTATGATTTTTCTTCCCAACAATATATGTGGTTTTGGATTTACCTTGTCTGGTAATTTATTAGTTAAAAACGAAACCGACTTTCAAGTAATGCCAAAATTTGGCACTAGAAATACACTAACCAAACCAAGTGAAATAAAAACATCTGGAGATTTTTTGAATATTTCAGTCCGACTAACAATTCCAAATGGATTGAGTTTATTTACAAAAACGCCAATGAATGTTGTTTATGAAGAAGACGCAATTTCTTTAACCGAACTTTTTTCTAATCAAGAAATTAATGATCTTGTAGATTTGCTTTTACAGACTGACAGCGATGAAGAAAAAATTAAAGTACTGGAATTATTTTTAGTGTCTAGGCTAACTGTTTGTCACCCACCTATTTTCGTGGCAATTATCACCAAAATTCATGATGTTAAAGGATATTGCAATGTGACACAATTAGCATCTTTATTCTCGATTTCAGAGAGAACAATTCATCGATTGTTTAATAAATTCGTTGGGGTAAATCCTTTAAATTATATTCACCTCATTAGATTTAGAACAGTATTGAATAATTCTTCAAATCCAAATACCGACTTGTTAAGCAATTGGTTAGACGTCGGCTATTATGACCAGTCACATTTTATCAAAAGCTTCAAAACCTTTAGCACACAAACACCTTCACAATTCTTCGGAAAAAAATCCTTTGACAAGGTGTCCGATTTTTACAATCATTAGTTTTTTTTGGAATATACCTTTGTGCTTATTGTTAAATGCAAAAAAGCATGAAAAAGAAATCATTGAAAGTGACACTTTGTTTGGCGCTTATATTTTGTGGGCTTGATTTATTTGCACAAGTTTTTCAAACTACCACTTCATTTACTGACGCCCGTTATGGACATTGTTCGGAACAGTCTACAGGTGACAAAGTCCTAATTTTTGGTGGTGTTGTGGCAAGTGGCTCTAACATTAATAGTGTTTATGAATATGATCCTGCAATTAATTTGTGGTCTTCAAAAGCCAGTATTCCCAATGCTTCAGGTTTAAGTAAGAGCACTTGTGTTAAATTAAACAATGGTAAAATTCTCTTATTCGGTGGTTCTCAAAATGGTTCAGCGCCTCAGTCCAATAAAGTATTTGAATACACTGTTTCTTCAGATTCTTGGGTTACTCTTTCAGATTTGCCAAATTCGTTGGGTCGAGAGCAAATGAAATCTACGCTTATAAATGATTCTATCATTTTGTTAACTGGAGGACTTTCTACAATTTCATCGGGTTTGGAATACCCAACAATAAATTACTTGTATAACACGAATACCAATTCATTCACACCTGCCGGAAACTTACCAATCGGTGTAATTAATCATACATCTACCTTGCTTTCGAATGGAGAAGTATTAATTACTGGAGGTTTTGATGGGAATCAAGCGAGAAACGAAGCGTATGTGTTTAATTTACAAAATGGTTGGAGAACATTATCTTCAACATTGAGCCTTGCTGTAAGTTCACATTGTGCAGTACTGGTCAATGGCAAAGTATATATTTATGGAGGATTCAATATCCCTCTATTTGAGTTTTCAAGTAAACTGGATGTATATGACCCAGCTCTTGATGCAATAAGCCCTTTAACTCAAGGTCCACTAGCTTGCTCACAATTTGCGATGGTAGCATTTAATTCAACCATACTCATTGCTGGCGGGAATAAAGTTTTAGCTAATTCATCCTTTGGAGTAACGAATGAAGCGTATTTGTACCATGTAAACACGAATACATTTTCCACAATTGAAACCTTGCCTTCCACACGTGGCGGAATGGAAATTTCAGCATTGGGAACCACCGGTAAATTTATTTTTAGTGGTGGTAACGTAGCCTTGTCTGATCCATTTGATGATGCCATCATTTATGACGCAGCCCTTATCACCTCTGGTATAAATGAAAACAATTTATTGAATTCATTTGATGTATATCCAAATCCTTGTCAAAATGAATTGCATATTGAAGTGAACTCTACTGAAAATTCAACTACATATGAAGTGTTTAATTCGATAGGTCAAGTGGTACAATTCGGTGAGTTAGAACCTAATCATTCAGCCATAAATACAAGTGACTTTCCCCAAGGTTCTTATATCCTTTCTATTAATGGAAATACGCATCAACGTTTTCAAGTAGTGCGATAAAGTTTAAATAGACAAGCTGTCCGATTTTTACAATCTTTAGTTTTCTTTGGAATATAATTTTTGAACTATATAATATGCATTCTGAAGGGAAAAATGTTTTTTGGAACCAGAAAGACCTTAAGCAAACCAAATAAAATAAAAACAAGAGGAGAATTTTTTAATAGTTTTTTGACTTTTTACTTCCTTTTCCCGCTCTTACCGAATAATCACTAATGTATTCCGAATAGTAATTATTCGGAAAATATAGCCATTCCTTCAACAAAATGCTGATTTCATTCCATTAATTTTTAGGTGTTAATAATCATGTTAATTATGAAATTCATTTTTTCATTTGGTAAATGTGCACATGCAATTTTTAGATTCACCGCGCTCAGCTTTGTTCTTTTATCAGTTCAACTCATTCACGTTCAGGAGGTCACTGAGTTCCCGATGCAGAAATCTTCCTTATTGTGGTATATGACAAAACCATCGTTCGTATGAATTCAAGAAAAATTAATTTAGCGGTTCGTATATTATTTCTGGTCTTTACGGGTGATTTTTGCCTAGTTCAAGCACAGGAGGAAATGCATCCTTGCGCTCAAAAGCATGGCCTCACCATGAAAAGTGGTAACGAGAAAACGCTCTCGGTTCAACAGGAACTCAAAGCAAACAAATATGATGTTTCTTACTATCGTCTGGAATTGAATATGACCAACCAGAATGCTGAAATATCGGGGATGGCAACAATCAATGGAAAAACGATAGAGTCATTGGACACTGTGATTCTTGAACTTGATCAAAATTATGTAATTGCCGATTTGCGTTTTAATGGAATCACCACCAATTTTTACCGTTTGGGTTCAGTATTGAAAATTCCAGTTAATTTATTGAGCAATGTCAATTTTTCTATTGAGATAGATTACGCAGGAATAGCGCCTCCAATTGCATCGAATCCTGCAGGAGTGAGTGGTGTATATAACACGTTTGTAGCTGATTTGAATGATCGGATTACCTTTACTGTTTCAACACCTTTTTATGCGCATCAATGGTTTCCAGTAAAACAAGTATTGCGTGACAAAGCAGATAGCTCCACTGTCATCTTAACTGTACCATCCAATTGCCGGGCAGCATCAAATGGCGTTTTAGTGAATGAAACGGATAATGGAAATGGTACAAAGTCTTTTCACTACAGTAATTGGCATCCTATAGGTTATAACCTCATATTTGCCGCTGTCGCACCTTTTACCGAGTACAATTTGATTACCTTTCCTCAGGGTATTGGAGGCCCTGCAGTCTCTATTGATAATCTCTTGTACGGAACAGGTTCTGTTTTAACCAATATGCAAGCCCAATGCGACCTTATTCCGAGTTTTATGGAGCTCTATTCTGGGCTTTATGGACTCTATCCATTCGCTGATCAAAAATACGGTATCATGGCTGCTCCATTCGGAGGAGGAATGGAACATCAGACAATGCCAACAATAGGAACCTTTGAAAAGAAAGTAAATGCACATGAACTAAGTCATATGTGGTGGGGTGATAATGCTGGGTTCAAATCTTTCAGTGATATTTGGCTAAGCGAAGGATTTGCTACTTATTCAGAGTATCTAATGCTAGAAGAAATGTATCCTACTGAAGCAACACCATTGTTACTTGGATGGCACAGTAATGTTAAATCTGTTGTCAGTGGTAGTGTTTATAACACGGATACTTTAGATCTTTATCGCATATACAATAGTCGTTTATCCTACAAGAAAGCTGCTTCGATAATTCATACCCTACGAAGTATTCTCGATAATGATGGTATGTTCTACGAAGCACTCCGAAACTACCTTAACGAGTTCTCAGACAGCGTGGGTGGATCAAGTGAATTTCAGGCAAGTATCGAGCAGACAACTGGACTAACTCTTGACGGGTTCTTCAATGAATGGTTGTATGGCGAAGGGTTTCCGAAATATTCTACAATATGGAATACTGTAGGGAATGATCTTTATCTGGAAATATCGCATACAGCTTCTTTTCCATCGATCACTCCGACCTTTACGAACCCGATCGAAATCAAATTCTCCAGGGCTTCAGGAATCGATACAACGATCCGTTTTTCTATATCGTCAAACCAGGATCAGTTTGTCATACCCGAGATTGGACAGGTCACCGGAGTTTTAGCGGTTGATCCGAATAATTGGATCATTAACAACAACGGAACCAACACCAACGATCCCAATTTTGTCGGATTAAATCCCGTTCAACTGGATCAAGTTAATATTTATCCGAATCCAGTGAATTCCGAACTGACAGTTGCAGTAAAAGCAGGTAAGAGCTACAGGGTCGAAATTTTCAATCTGATCGGTGTACAAATCTATATGGTAGATATCTATTCGACTACAATGTTAAATGTGGATTTTTTGCCAAAAGGAGTCTATGAGGTAATGATTTCAGGTGGAAATAGTTCACAGAAGAAGTATAACCGCCTTGTTAAACTATAAATGACTTCAATTGGAAGCGCGAGAAAATCCTCAAAAAGTGGGTTTGAGCTTTTTGTTCGATTCAATCTTCCTAAAGGAAATGGTTTGCGATCCAGGCTTTGATATGTCCAGTTTATGTACCCTTAATCTGTTTTTACAAAAGAAATGAACGCGCTAAACGAATCAAATAGTATAAATAAAATCAAATTCGCTTTAGAGCACCAGTTAATTATTCTGGTGTTCTTTTTTAGTTTTTTGACACATGCTCAAAATAGATCTTTAAGTAAAATATATCAAGCAAAAGGTGATACCCAAAAGATTCGCTTGTTACTTGATGCTTCGAACTCTGTTATATCACAATCTACTGAAGAGTCCGGAAGTTATGCTGAACGTGCCCTTATTTTGGCAAAGAAAATCTCTTGTGTGGAATGCGAAATTAAAGCACTGATGCAAATTGCGTCAATTGAACGGATAAATGAAAACCAAAGCCGATCTATCGAACTGCTCGAAAAAGCATTGTTCAGAGCATCAAAACTTCAGGGAATAAGTAGGTACAGGAATGAAGCAACTATTCAAGGTGAATTGGGATTGGTTTACCGCACCTTTGGAAAATATCCAACTGCAATCGACCAACTGGAAAAAGGTATTAGGATTTCCATAAAATATGGTTTAACAGCTCAGAAGGCTAAACTATACAATTCAATTGGTGGTGTTTATTTCGAAACAGATGAAAAAGAAAAAGGACTTGATTACTGTTTGAGATCGTTGAAAATTTACAAAACTGAATTACCTGGAAATGTTAGTGATATCTGTTTATTGTCTGCTAACATAGGAAATCTTCTTATTTCAAATCAAAAATATACTGAAGCAGAAAAGATCCTTCGTGAGGCAGAAGAACTTTCTTTAGGCATAGGAAACCCTTACATTAGTTCACTTATTAAAAGTGGACTTGGGATCTGTTACATCAATAAAGCAGAATTTGAAACTGCCTTAAAATACCTAAAAGAAGCACTGGTATATTCCAAAAAATCAGGTAATCTGACCACAGAAATTGCCTTAACGGGTAACATTGGCAGTGTGTACATTTCTTTAAAACAATTTAAGGAAGCAGAAGATTTGTTAGTGCCTACTTATCAAAGGGCAAAAAGATCAGGACAGAAGTTTTTGTCCAAAGAAGTGCTGGCTGTGGTAATCAATCTGTATAAAGAGATGAAGCACTTTGAAACGGCATTCAATTACCAAAATGAATTAATTGAGCTAAAAAATGAAATATTCAGTGAAGACCTAAAGTTAAGACTATCTAGATTAGACGTAAAGATAAAAAATGCCGAAAAGGAAAAGAAAATATCCGAACTGACTATCCTTAACCAAAGGAGAATTTTTGAACTAAAGCAGAATAGATTCTATATCGTCATAGGAGCTATTATAATTTTACTTCTTTTCTCGATAACGGTTTTTATGTTTCTACGAACAAAATATAAAAACCGTGTTCGGATGAATGAATTAGAAAATAAAATGTTCCTTCTTCAAATGAGGCCTCATTTCATATTCAATGTTTTGAGCAGTATTCAAAGTTATATGTCACAAAATAAGGGTATGCAGGCATCGGTATACCTATCCAAATTCGCTCGATTAATACGAAACGTTTTGGAACAGTCTCAGCAGGAATTTACGACAATATCACATGAGGTAGAGATACTGAGGTATTACCTGGAACTACAGCAAATGCGTTTCAACAACTGTTTTCAATACGCAATAAATGTCGATGAGAATATAGATGATGAGATTACCTACATCCCTCCTATGTTGATCCAGCCATTTGTAGAAAACGCAATAGAACATGGACTACAGCAAGTCGAGTCGGGCAAAGTAGAGATCTACTTTGAAATGAAGGTTGACTCATTGTTTGTAACGATAACTGACAATGGTATTGGAATGAAAAAGGGAATAACCAAACAAGATGGATACTCCATCTTCAAAGGGAAATCTTTGTCAACTAAGATCATTAAAGATCAGTTAAAGCAGTATAGTGAAGAATTCAAAAGGGAGTTCGCGTTGTCTTTCAGTGAAAACACTAATTCCACGCACAGCAATAATGGAACAAAGGTTACAATTAAGTTGCCAATTATAGATCGTAATTAATATGGAAAAAGTAGTTGTCATAGAGGATGAGTATAACGTTAGACAGGGATTGATTGCGATGATAAAAGAATATTGCCCTTCACTTGAAATCGTAGGTGAGGCAGATTCAATCAACCAGGGAGAAGGAATAATCAATGAATTAAAACCAGATATTGTTTTTTTGGATATCCGACTTCCCGACGGTACAGGCTTTGAGCTTTTAAAGAGAGTGGTATCAACTAATTTGAAAGTTATTTTTGTTACCGCCTATAGTGATTATGCTTTGAAGGCCATTAAATATTCTGCAATAGATTATATATTAAAACCAGTCATTCCTGATGAGTTGGTTGATGCAGTTGAAAAAGCCACACGTTTCATCCAACAAGAAAAGGAATTTGTGGAGTTGACTTCTTTAAATGAATTTCAGAATAAAAAATTAGCATCTAAGATTGTTGTGAAAACAAAAACGGAATCCTTTTATCTGGAAATCGCTTCTATAATTTGCTGCAAAGCTGATGGGAATTATACAGTATTTCATCTCGATAATTCAAAAACCATAATGGTAGCAAAAACCCTTAAATTCTATGAAGAGATACTCTCTGAACATGATTTTGTGAGAATCCATCAATCATACCTGGTTAACCCAAAATACATTGTAGGTGTTCAGAATGATCAAGTAAAACTTACAAACGGAGATGCACTAGAAGTTTCACGAAGAAAAAAAGGATTAATCGTAAACCTCTTTTCTAAAAACAGCGTATAATAAGTATCCTCTACCAAATACTAACTGCAAAAGTTTCTGAATGATATTGAAGTTATTTTTATTTAAAATTCGCCCGTTCAAAAAAAAACTTTTCATTAAATCGAAAAGGAAAGATAACAGAGAATACTTTTTTCATAAGAAATAAAAGTTTAGGTTTAGGTTTAGGTTAGTGGTTAGGTACTGAACGGCAATTTATTCTCTGTTATCTTTTTTATTAAATCTTTTTGAATTCTGTCTCACAAATTTTGAATTTAGGTTATAATTATTGAACTAATTAATTCCTCAAGAAATTTGCTCACCTATATGGTAACCTCCATGGTAATAGCATGTCTACCTTTTGAATTAAGCGTGTTTTTCTAGTGGAGTAATACCTAAATTATCTTGTTCACTAACGATAGCTAAAATCGGTAAAGTATGACTCTTGATTAAGGAGGTTGTATCTTGTGCATTTTGTGCCAGGTACATTTCAATTTGGGGTTCAAACCAAGATTTGGCTGCCATACCATCACAACCCCAGCCACTTGATGTTTAGCACTAATGGCAGGTGCGATAATCCGCCCATTAAATGTCCAACAATAATGATTTGATTAGTGTCTACATAAGGAAGTGACTTTAATCTTTTCAAACCCACCCCAAAATTTTCAATCTCATTTAACAAATCACACGACTCGCAAGGCGGCGTGTTTTTGCTGTCTCCCAAGCCGCTTTTTTCGATGCGAAGTGTTTCATATCCTACATCGACATAAGCATCTATAATGCGTTTGTAAGGATGATTGTTAGTCTGTTCATAGAGACTACTGCAGGTATATCCCGGAATGAAGAGCATGGTAGGTATTTTAACCATCCTTGATGGGGTTTGTTGATGATCACACTCAGTTGTCCGTATTTGTGCGCAGCTTCGTCGTAAATGACGGTGGCATTTTCCCTCTGTTTCGTATGGACGAGTAACGACTTTTGCTTTGATCGTGAGTTTCTTTTTACCGGGCAACACCGCAAGTGGAACTACTTTTCCTGGCTCATAGCTCAAGAATTGCCATTTTCATTATTGTATTCGTTTTTAAGACTAAGAAGGGCTTTGCGTTATAATGTCTGACCGAATAAAAAATTAGCATCTAAGATTGTTGTGAAAACGAAAACGGAATCTTTTTATCTGGAAATCAATTCTATAATTTGCTGCAAAGCTGATGGAAATTATACAGTATTTCATCTCGATAATTCAAAAACCATAATGGTAGCAAAAACCCTTAAATTCTATGAAGAGATACTCTCTGAACATGATTTTGTAAGAATCCATCAATCATACCTTGTTAATCCAAAACACATCGTAGGTTTACAGAATGATCATGTTAAACTTACAAACGGAGATGCACTGCAAGTTTCACATAGAAAAAAAGGGTTAATCATAAAACTCTTTTCTAAAAACAGCCTGTAATTATTATCCTCTATCAAATACATGTCACAAAAGTTATTGAAGTTATTTTTTTTCTAAAATTAGCCCGTTCAATAAACTTTTCATTATATCGAAAAAGAAAGATAATGGAGAATAGTTTTTTGTACTTTTTACTTCCTTTTTTTTCACTTACCGAATAATCACTCATGTATTCCGAATAGTAATTATTCGGAAAATATAGACATCCCTTCAATAACGAGCTGATTTCATTCCATTAATTTTAAATTAATAATCATTTTAATTATGGAACTCATTTTTTCATTTGGAAAACGCGCACATTCAATTTTTAGATTCACCGCGCTTAGTTTTGTGCTTTTATCAGTTCAACTCATCCAGGCTCAGGAGCTCACTGAGTTCCCGATGCAGAAATCTTCCTTGTTGTGGAAAATAGAAGGGCCTGGCATAAAAAAAGGTTCGTACTTATTTGGAACGATGCACCTAATTGAGAAAGAGTATTTCTTCTTTCCTGAAAAGTTGAAAAAGATTGCTTCAAAATGTGATGTATTGGTCATGGAGATTGCTGGCTTGCCGAGTCAGTCAGAAGCATTGAAATATTTGCAGTTGCAGGAAGGAGCAATTTTGGATCCGTTTTCAAAAGAACAAAGAGATTCAATTCTTTTGTGGGCGAAGACTACTTTGAATATGAACGAGGAGTCTTTTAATGCGGCATTGGGAAAAATGAAACCTTTCGTTTTGGTTCAAATGGCCACTCAGTTGAACTTTATGGGTAAGACTGAATCATACGAAAAAACACTTGAAGTAGTTGCAAAAGAAAATGGGCTTCAAATAAAGGGACTTGAGACTTTGGCTGAGCAGATGGCCTTATTCGATAATCTTAAAAAAGAGGATGAAGTTGAATTAGTCATGGAGGCAATCCGTGACAAGGAAAAAAGCAAACAACGTGCAGTTGAGATGGAAAAAATTTATTTATCACAGAATGTTGATTCAATGTATCTAGCTGTGGTGTCTGCGGAAGGTTCCGTTATCAGCGACGAACAAGTAAAGTTTTTGGATGAAAGAAATGAAAAGTGGATCCCACAGATCATCGAGATGCTTAAGAATAAAAAAAGCTTCATCGCTGTTGGAGCTGCACATTTAGGTGGTCCAAATGGTGTCATCCGCTTGTTAGAGGAGAAAGGCTACAAGATTACTCCGGTTAATATCTGATTACATTATAAATCGACAGTAAAATTATATGACGACACTTGAATCGAAATTTTACGTGATGATGGTTGGAGTATTTCTTTTCTCCTCGGTCCTTTCAATAGCACAAACAAGTTGACGATTTATTTCGGATACCAGTTGGACAAGGTGTCAGATTTTTACGCTCTTTAATTTTCTTTTGAACATACCTAATTAATTTCAACTTTGAAGAAGAATTTATTTTTAATAATTGCAGCAACACTTGGATTGACTGCGGCAACAATGGCACAAAATGTTCCATCCTATGTTCCTACAAATGGATTAGTTGGTTGGTGGCCTTTTACAGGAAATGCGAATGATGAAAGTGCAAATTCCAATGATGGAACAGTAACTGGGGCAACTTTAACAGCAGACAGATTTGGTAATCCAAACAATGCGTATAGTTTTAATGGTACTTCTGCCAATTATATAGATGTTCCGCATAACGCATCATTTAATGTTTCCAATGTAACAATTTCAGCATGGTATAATGCCCTTGATTATGGAGTTAATACCACCAGTTGGAAAAGACTAATTGTCAGTAAACGTGAATGGGGAGGATGGGGAAACTCTTTTGAGGTGAATATAGAAGCTCCTTATTCAGGTACGATTAATAAAATGCAGGCTTGCTGGACGATCAATGGCGTAAATTCTATCTTGACTTTTGAAGATGCTAGTTTGTTAACGAATACATGGTCTCATTTTGTTTATACGCACGATAATGATTCTGCAAAAATTTATTTAAATGGTGATCTTGTTCAGAGTATGGCAATTAGTGGTGGTTTAACATACAATTCTTTGCCAGTAAGATTTGGAGGACGACCAGTAGACGGTTGGCATCCATTTAATGGTAACCTTGATGATATCGGCATTTGGAACCGAGCCCTAACAGCATGTGAGATCCAAGATTTATATAGCTCACAATTAAATTCCAGTACTGGAATTAATGCAGGAAACGATATTACGGTGTGCCAGGGTGATCAGGTAACTTTATCTGGCTCGGGAGGGTCTAATTACAACTGGAGTGGTGGTATAAATAATGATACACCATTCGTGCCTTCTAATAGCCAAGATTATGTGCTTACCGCATTATCATCAAATGGTTGCTCTGGAACAGATACTGTATCGGTGATAGTGAATTCAGGTTTAGGAATTAATGCAGGAAACGATATTACGGTGTGCCAGGGTGATCAAGTTACTTTATCTGGCTCGGGAGGATCTAATTACAACTGGAGCGGTGGTATAATTGATAATTCAACATTCACTCCGACCAATAGTGAGGATTATGTTTTAACCGGTATGTCAGCAAATGGCTGCACGGGAACCGATACTGTTTCGTTGACAGTAAATCAAAATTCTTCAGCTACCCTCAATGAAACAGGTCTTGATTCTGTAAATGTAAACGGGATTTGGTACGATCAAAACGGACAATATACACAGGTGATTCCAAACGCAGCAGGCTGCGACAGTGCCATTACCATCAATGTTAATCTTTCATTTCCGTGTCCGCCTGTAATAGTAACCGAGAGTCAGTCGGATGTTACATGCCCCGGTCAGACTGATGGCTCAGCAACCGTTGTTGCCTCTGGGGGAACATCCTTCACATATGCATGGTCTCCAAGTGGTGGCACAAGCGCAACAGCAAGCGGCTTATCAGTTGGCACATATATTTGCACTATCACTAATGAATGCGGCAATTCAACTACACAAAACTTCACCATAACAGAACCGGAAGCATACCAACTGAACGCCACTGTTGTTCAGCCTACCTGTGGAAACGACAATGGCTGTATATCCTTTGATCCTACTCCTGCCGGAACCTATTTATACACCTGGCCGTTCCCTACTATAATGATCGTTGATAGTGTTTGTGATCTTGCGCCTGGCTCTTATGACATTACCATAAACAGCATGAATGGCTGTCCTGTAGACACAACGATCATCTTAACGGATGGCAATTCGGTGGTGGTGGATGCAAGTCCGGAGAACTCAACAATAAACCCTGGAGACTCCATTCAATTGAATGCAATTGGTGGAATTGCCTACACTTGGAGTCCTGCGTCAGGGCTAAGCTGTTCCGACTGTCCTGATCCGATAGCCTCCCCAATCGTGAGCACCATGTATATCGTTACAGGTACAGATGAAAACGGATGCAGCGGGACAGATACGGTTTACGTAACGATCTTTCCTGTGCCGGTTGAATGCGCTGAGATCTACGTTCCGACCGTATTTTCACCGAACGGTACCGGCAGTTCTGCCAATAAAACGATCTGTGTCTATGGTGGCTGCGTATCAGAGCTAAGCTTTGCGATCTATAACCGCTGGGGAGAAATGGTGTTCGAAACAACGGATGTCTCACTGACTGAATGCTGGGACGGAACCTACAAAGGAAAAGAAATGAATACCGGAACCTATGTATATAAGTTAATTGTGACACTCACAAACAATGAAATAATTGAAGAATCAGGTAACATAACACTGATACGTTAATCAAAATAGTATACAATAGACCATGAAAAAGATTATTGTAGGCATCATTGGAAAATTGGCTGTAATTACGTTTTGCGCTGTCAATGTCGCTGGACAGGATGTTCACTTTTCACAGATGGAATTCTCTCCGCTGACTCTCAATCCTGCTTTAGCAGGGGCTAATTCTCCCATGCAGGGTATAGTGAACTATCGAAGTCAATGGGGCAGCGTGGCTGTACCTTACAAGACCATAGCAGCTTCGTTGGATGCCCGATTCAATGAGAACAAACGCAACAAGTCAGGGATCATCGCCGGAGGATTAAATTTCTTCAATGACCAGTCCGGAGACCTGCAGGTCAACACAACGAATGTGAATGTCAACCTGGCCTACCACCTGATCCTTGATCAAACTAGTACCCTGGGGTTGGGGATTTATACTGGATTCGGACAACGTTCGATCGATCCGAATGATGGCCGTTGGGGAAGTCAGTACGACGGTATGGCATACGATGGCATGATCGATCCGGGAGAAACGTTCAACTCACCAAGCTTCAGCTACCTTGATGCCGGAACAGGCATTCTGTATGCATACAGAAGAAACAAAGGGTACATGACACAGAACAATCAGCTGGCAGTCAATGCTGGATTTGCGCTGTATCATTTGAACCGTCCAAAGTATTCGTTTTCTAATGCCGCGGACCAAAAGTTATTTTTCCGCTACTCTGCCTTTGTGAATGCTGAGATAGGTATTCAGAATACCAGAGGATCCGTTCTTCCCGGTATCTACTATCAACAACATGGACCAGCTATGGAACTTCTTTTCGGATTGTACTACAAGTACACCTTGAGCGAAGGATCTAAATTCACGGGTTTTACTCGGCCGATGTCCCTTTCCATGGGAATCTTTAACCGTTTCAGAGATGCGATGGCGACAAAGTTCATGTTTGAGTTTGACCAGTATTCCGCAGGTTTTGCATACGACATCAATGTATCCAGCTTGAGCACCGTATCAAATTCAAAAGGCGGATTCGAGTTGTTTCTGAGATTCAACATGAGCGATAGGGGGAGTTTCCGATCCAGAATATAATGGCAGTACTAGAACTGATCAATTCTCCATTATCGATCAATTTAATTCTCTAAATTAATTTAGCACAAATAAAAACGTTATTCAAGGTGAAAATCATTTGTCATGATTCTGAGAAGATTAATCTTTATTCACCCCTTATTAATTCTTTCTGGTTTGAATTTTATGCATTCTGAGGTATACAAAATCTGGATAAATTTTTTTGGAATCAAACATGAATAAACTATAAGCGGATTTTAAGGTTTTAATGGGAGTTTTTGTACTTCCTTTTTTTTTCTTACCGAATAATCACTCATGTATTCCGAATAGTAATTATCCGGAAGATAATAGACATCCTAACAATATTTAGCTGATTTCATTCCATAAATTTGGTAAAAACGGTGTTTAGTATGAAGAAGAATTTATTTTTAACAATTGCAGCAACACTAGGATTAACTGCAGTAACAATGGCACAAAATGTTCCATCTTATGTTTCGACAAATGGATTGGTTGGTTGGTGGCCCTTTAACGGTAATGCGAATGATGAAAGTGCAAATTCCAATGATGGAACAGTAACTGGGTCAACTTTAACAGCAGACAGATTTGGTAATACAAACAATGCGTATAGTTTTAATGGTACTTCTGCCAATTATATAGATGTTCCGCACAACTCATCATTTAATGTTTCCAATGTAACAATTTCGGCATGGTATAACGCGATAGATTATGGAGTTAATACCACTAGTTGGAAAAGACTAATTGTCAGTAAACGTGAATGGGGAGGCTGGGGAAACTCTTTTGAGGTGAATATAGAAGCTCCTTATTCAGGTACGATTAATAAAATGCAGGCTTGCTGGACGATCAATGGCGTAAATTCTACTTTGACTTTTGAAGATAGTAGTTTGTTAACGAATGCATGGTCTCATTTTGTTTATACGCACGATAATGATTCTGCAAAAATTTATTTAAACGGTAATCTTGTTCAGAGCATGGCAATTAGTGGTGGTTTAACAAACAATACTTTACCAGTAAGATTTGGAGGACGACCATCAGACGGTTGGCATCCATTTAATGGTGCCCTAGATGATATTGGCATTTGGAACCGAGCTTTATCAGCATGTGAGATTCAAGATTTGTATAACTCACAATTAAATTCCAGTGCTGGAATAAATGCTGGAAATGATCTTACAGTTTGCCAAGGTGATCAGGTAACTTTATCTGGCTCGGGAGGATCTAATTACAACTGGAGTGGTGGAATAAATAATAGCACACCATTTTTACCATCTACCAGCCAAGATTATGTGCTTACCGCATTATCATCAAATGGCTGCTCTGGAACAGATACTGTATCTGTGACAGTAAATCAAAATTCTTCAGCTACACTCAATGAAACAGGCCTTGATTCTGTAAGTGTAAATGGAGTTTGGTATAATCAAAACGGACAATACACACAGGTGATTCCAAACGCAGCAGGTTGCGACAGCACCATTACTATCAATGTTAGTCTTTCATTTACAGGGCTTTCAGAGATATCGGAGCAACCCTACTCTATTTTCCCTAATCCTGCAACAAGCATGATCCAAGTAAAAGCAAATACTGAATTGTTGGGAATGAGTTATTCAATTTATGACAACAGAGGAAAAGTTGTTTTACGTGGTCAATTAAACGCTGAAAATACAAGTATTGAATTGGGCAATTTATCTGGTGGGATTTATATGTTGAGCATAGGTGAAAATATGAAACACACATTCAAAGTGGTTAAAGAATAAATCATTAATTATCAATGTAATAACTCAATTATTTAGGCATTCGGTTCTATGTGAAAGGTTAAAAGAAAGTTCGCTAAAATACGGTTTTCTATGTTTTACTTTTTAATAAAAAACCATGAATAGAATTTACAGTTTAGTTATTTTCTTTGTTCTCTTTTTCACCGATTCTTTTGCCCAAATGCTTCCGGCTGACACGTCCTGGACGAAATGCCTTGGAGGCAGCGGAACTGAAACACCGGGAACAGCTATGTCTTCAAATTTCGGCATGAATGCTGCCTATGTGGCTGTTGATTCAAGTGGAAATTTTTATGCCGCTACCTGTACCAACAGCTCAAATGGATATGTGAATGGAAATTCAGGTCTAAACGATATCTGGCTGTTGAAGATTAGCCCTCAAGGCGATACTCTTTGGACGAAGCGTTTTGGTGGAAGCGGTGATGAGCGCGTGTATAGGGTTCGTTCAGTCAGTTCAGGCGGAATTATTATGCTTGGTAAAACACAATCTAACGATGGAGATTTTACTGGTTCTCATGGACAAACCGATGCTTTTATCATTAGGGTGAGTGCAGATGGCAACACTCTTTTCAATAAACTCTATGGCGGTGCGGATCAGGATTATTTATACGACATAGCGGAAAATCCTGACGGTAATTTTGTTGCCTGTGGTGAAACAGGGTCCAATGATGGTGACCTTACTGCAGCAGGCAGCGGGCTTGGCTGGGTACTGTTTATTAACGGTAATTCCGGCACTGTTTCAAGTAGTGTAACGTTTGAGGGACCCGATCATGCAAGTGCTAATTTTTTAGAAAATCTATTTACTATTACACGTTTGGCTGACGGAACTGGATATATAGCAGCAGGATATACCAGCCCTGACTTCAGTAACTCTAATACTGATAATATCTGGGTGCTAAAGTTCAACTTTGCCGCAACTGTTATCTGGAGTAAGAAATATGGATCTATTACTTCTAGTGACTATCCATCGGCTGTTCTTGATGCAGGTGATGGGCAATTTTATATAGTGGCAAGTACATCGGCCGCGGGAGGAAACAACACATCCGGTTACTTCGGTGGTCCTTCAGATGGATGGTTGATCAAATGCGATGCAACAGGAAACATCTTATGGAATAAAAATTACGGTGGCACCAACTGGGATGCTTTTTATGACGGCGCGATCCAGCCATCCGGAAATGTATTGTTTTCTGGATTTACGAGAAGCACAGATAATGATCTTGCTACAACTACTCCCCGAGGTCTTGCTGACTATTGGTTAGTTCAAGTGTCAGGGAACAATGGTAACATTATTGACATGAAACGAGTAGGCGGAAGCGCTGGTGATTTTGGCATTGGCATGGCTTACGATTCACTAAGAAATAACATTTTGATGGTTGGCCGAACAGAGTCAACCGATGGATGTGTGCACGGAAATAATGGCGGACGAGATCTTTGGGTAGTATGTTATTCCTCAGACGAGCAGCTTTCTTTAGACCAGCTTCCTGAAAATAATTTTAATATTCTCGCTTATCCGAACCCCTTGAATAATTTGCTCACAATTACTTCCGTTCAGCCTGTTGAAAGTATTGAATTGTACAATCTAAAGGGGGATAAAGTATCAGACGGTATATCTATCCCTGGAAAAGCAGACAATTACAGTATTCAAACCGACAAACTATCTAAGGGTTCTTACTTCCTAAAAGTAACAACAAAAGAGGGAGTTAAAACAATCAAATTGATTAAGGAATAGCACTATTTAAAAGTTAATGTTAAATACGCAATGAAAAAAAAATCTAGCAACACTAATTTTCAATCCTATATCAGTATCCAACTATCATCTTGTTTGATGAGATTATGTTACCTGTCACTCTTGCCATTTTTCATTTTCTTTGTGAATAATGCAATAGCTCAGATATGCGTACCACAGCCAACTGTCAGCGCACTATGGGGAGGGTGTTCATCCAATTCTACCTTAACAGCAGCAGGCTTGACGCCCGGTGGTCAGGGAAGCAACAGCTCAGGCGTGTTAAGTGTATCCAGTGGATCTCATGTAAATGTTACTAATAATACGAGTTTACAAATGCCCGGAGATTTTACCTATGAATTGTGGGTTAAACCTACAAGTTACACGGGAACTAATGCCTATTTTGAAAATGGGTGTTGGGGTGGACCTACACTAATATTGCGCCAGGAAACTGCCAGCCAAATAAATCTTTATGCTTCCGGCACTGGTGTTGGATCAATAGCATATGCCCCGCCTTTAAATAGCTGGACGCATCTTGCGTTAGTCCGTTCAGGTTCAACAATTACATTATTTGCGAATGGAAGCAGCGTAGGAACTTTCTCATCATACGGCACAGCAATTACACAGACAACTGACCTGCGAATTGGTACCTCACCATGTGCCGGTAGTGCATACAATGGATTTATAGATGAATTCAGATACTGGAAAGGAGTGGCTTTATCGCAGGCAACAATACGATCATGGATGTTCAGGGAGTTAGATAACACACATCCAAACTGGGCAGCAAATTTAAGCTGCGAATTCAAATTTAATGGTAATTATAGTGATTCAAGAGGGATTTGTACCGCTAACGGGGTTTCAAGCCCGACATTTGCCGCAGCAAATTATTTTACCTACACCTGGACAGGCAGCAATGCTCCAACCACTTCCACAAATGAGGTACAGACAAGCACAGGCCCCGTTACCTCCCAAATTCTTTCATTAGTTGCCAGTGCACCTGTAGGTAGCTGTCCTAGCACTGCCGTTACGGCATCATCAGCGATCGGCTCGTCAATATATAATTTAGGAGTTAGCGGGTCTTCAACTTTAACAACAGGTGGAACATCTACATTTTGTATAAGCAATCCTTTACCATCGGTAAACAGTACATTGCCTTCAGGGATGACAGTGACAAGTTCGGGAGTTTGGTCTAGCTCAAATACAGGTATAGCCACCGTAAATGGATCGGGTTTAGTTACAGGCGTATCAGCAGGAAACTGCAACATCATTTATACTGCAGGAATTAGCGGTTGCAGTATGGCGTTGCTAACCATTCCTGTAACAGTAAATCCTACAATTGAAACATTATGTGTTGGAGTTACTACAACAACAGGTATAACGGCGCCAACACCAACCTATGCCACAGGGGGAAACTCCATACAAAATACAGGAGGTAATGTAATACATACATTTACTTCGAATGGAATATTTAGTATACCAACAGGTTTTAATTCAAGTACTATAGCAGTACTTGTTGTAGCAGGAGGCGGTGGCGGAGGTGGCAGCAACGGACAAAGTATTGCCGGTGGTGGTGGTGGCGCCGGAGGATTGAGATACAATTCTTCATTTGCGGTTTCCACAGGTTCGTATGCTGTTAATGTTGGAACAGGAGGCTCTGGTGCAAATGGATTTGCTGTAGGTTCAGCCGGAGGAAATTCTGTTTTCGGTTCAATTACTGCCATAGGCGGCGGCGGCGGTGGTTCTTGGCAAACATCCCCTACCTCTGGTGGCTCAGGTGGCGGGGCAGGAGAAAACTCACAGGGTCTTCAGGGAGCGGCTGGAACTTCAGGTCAGGGAAACAGCGGCGGCAGCCAGATTGGTGGTTACGATGGAGGTGCCGGCAGTGCAGGTGCAGGTGGCGGCGGAGCGGGAAGCGCAGGGTCACCAAATAGTTCTCTTGCTATAGGTGGTAACGGAGGCAATGGACTTGCTTATTCAATATCTGGATCCAGTGTTTTTTATGCTGGCGGCGGTGGCGGTGGCGGTTCTTCCTCTGCAGGTAGCGGCGGCTCTGGTGGCGGTGGAAACGGAAAAGGAATAACGGATGGCAATGGAACGAATGGAACTAACGGTACAGGTGGCGGTGGCGGAGGAGCGCTAACAACTGGCGGTTGCTGTGCTAATAGGGGAGGAAATGGAGGCTCAGGCATTGTTATAGTTCAGTACCCTGAACCGACTGCAGCAGTTTGGGCCAGCAGTAATCCGTCAGTGGCAACAGTTGATGCATCAGGGAATGTAACAGCATTATCTGTTGGTACAACTACAATAAGCTGTACGGTTTCTAGCGGCAGTTGTACGAATGTGCAAACAGCGCAAATCACGGTAGGCACTTCGTCATCAGTAGGTACTGCATCTGCTGCACAATCATCAATTTGTACAGGCAGTACAAACACATTAAATTTAACGGGTAATTCAGGAGCAAATATACAATGGCAGCAATCAGCAGACGGATCAACAGGCTGGACCAATGTCAGCGGGGGCAGCGGTGCCACCACAACAAGTTATACAACGCCCAGTCTTAGCACAACAACTCATTACAGGGTTCAGGCGAGTGGTAGTTGCGTCTATTCAAATGTTGTTTTAGTAACTGTTACCTCATTGCCAATCGTTTTACCAACGTTAACTATTAGTGGCACTGCATCAGCAAGTGTTGGCGGAACAAGCAATTTATGCATAGCCAATCCTCTTCCAGCAGCAGGAACAACTCTAAGCGCTACAGGAGGAACTGTAACAACAGCTTCCGGTGGTTTCCGTATTCATACCTTTACCTCGAGCGGAACATTTACAGGAACGTCAGGATTGAATGCAGAAGTATTGGTCGTTGCCGGCGGCGGCGGTGGCGGTCAAGCAATAGCTGGCGGCGGCGGTGGCGGTGGTGTTATATATAATTCCTCCTTTCCTATCGCGTCGCAGAATTATTCAGTAACCGTAGGAGCTGGTGGAGCAGGTGCCCCCGGTGTTGGTGATATTGGATTAGGCGGTGGATCAGCCGGGGCAAATTCCGTTTTTGGCTCTCTTACTGCCATAGGTGGCGGTGGCGGTGGAAGCTACAACAGCACCACTGGTTTCTCAACAGGAGGTTCAGGAGGTGGTATTGGAGGAGGAATAGGTTCTAGTGCAATATCGGGGACTGCAGGTCAGGGAAATTCTGGTGGCATATCTTCAGGCAACGGTAATAACGGAGCCGGAGGAGGAGGAGCTGGCAGTGCCGGAGGAAACGCTGTAAGCGGAACCTCTGGAGCCGGAGGAACGGGCTTAGCTTATTCAATTTCTGGTACATCAGTATTTTATGGCGGCGGCGGCGGCGGTGGTACGCGTAATGGTTCTGGTAGCGGTGGTAATGGAGGCAATGGAGGCGGAGGAGCAGGTAGCGCAACTTCTACAGGCTTAGCTGGAACTGCAAATACAGGAGGAGGCGGTGGCGGTGGCGCATGGACGGGCAGTAGTCATGCCGGCGGCAACGGTGGCTCTGGCATAGTAATTATAAGATATCAGTCCTATACGATTACGGCTGACGGCGTATGGTCGAGCTCCAACACAGGCGTAGCAACAGTAAATCCTACATCAGGAGTGGTAACAGGCGTATCAGCAGGAAGCTGCAATATCATTTATACAGCTAGCTTAAACGGTTGCAGCGCAATACTGGCAACCATTCCGTTCACAGTAAGCGCAGCTCCGGCGGCAGTATGTGTAGGAGGAACAGCGACAACAGGAATTAATACTCCTCCGAATGCTACCGGAGGAACAGAATCTTCAGCAGGTGGCTTTCGTATCCATAGGTTTACTTCAAACGGGACATTTACCTCACCATTTGCGATGAATGCAGAAGTATTAGTAGTAGCCGGCGGTGGCGGTGGCGGCTCTAACATGGGCGGCGGCGGCGGCGGCGGTGGCGTAGTTTATCAAAACAGTTTTAGTGTAACACCAGGAAGCACAACAGTAACAGTAGGAGCAGGAGGATCAGGGGCACCGGCAGGAATTAGTCAGGTACGCGGCTCCAATGGAGGTAATTCTATATTTGGCTCAATCACTGCCATTGGTGGTGGTGGTGGAGCTTCAAGTTACTTAAGTGCGAATGCTCCTGCCGGCAACGGCGGTTCCGGCGGCGGCGGAGCGGGTCACAATAATACCTATGCTGGTCAAGGAATAGCAGGACAAGGCTTTAACGGCAATGGAGGATTAGGAAATCCAAATTATTATCCGGGCGGTGGCGGTGGTGCTGGCGGCGTGGGTTCAACAAATCCCGCTACAGGTGGTCCCGGTATTCTCAACTCCATTTTAGGAACTGCCTATTATTGGGGCGGCGGCGGCGGCGGCTCAGGTTATCAAGGTATCGGTGGTAATGGCGGTATTGGCGGCGGCGGCGGCGGTGCAGTAGGAGCCACAACAGGCGGAGCAGGATTAAACAACGGTTCCCCGGGCGGCGGCGGCGCAATTGGAAACTTCCCTAATACACCCGGTGGAAATGCGGGAGCCAACACTGGCGGTGGTGGCGGTGGCGGTTCGCATTATCAAACCAATAACTTTGGAGGAAACGGAGGCTCAGGCATAGTGATAGTTAAATACCCTGATTTGGGTTCAGGAGTTTGGGCAAGCAGTAATCCGTCAGTGGCAACAGTAAATGCATCGGGAACCGTTACAGGAGTTTCAGCAGGAACCACTACTATAAGCTATACAATCACTATTGGCAATTGCACGAGTGTGCAAACAGCACAACTTACAGTTAACCCAACAGCAGTAGCTGGAACGGTAACCGCTGGTACCACTCCACAATGTATTGGAGGAACAACAAATTATACTGTTTCAGGAACTGTATTAGGAGGTGGCACAGGAACATGGAGCAGCAGTAATCCTGGGGTAGCAACAATAAACGCATCAGGCTTAGTGACAGCAGTTGGCGCAGGTACAAGTAACATTATATATACTGTATCAGGTGGCTGTGGAGGCACAGTAGCATCAAGTGCTACAATTACAGTTATTTCAAATACTACTACGGTAAGTTCCGCTTCGACCTCTCCCTCAATTTGCATCAATACACCAATTACAAATATAATCCATACTACAACAGGAGCTACAGGAATTGGAACAGCTACAGGATTACCTTCCGGAGTTACTGCTACTTGGTCATCCAACACAATTACGATCAGCGGAACTCCAACGGCGAGTGGTACGTTTAACTACTCCATTCCGCTGACTAGTGGCTGTGCTGGGAGTGCCAATGCAACAGGAACGATTACGGTTAATGCACCCGTGCCCACTTCTACTGTAAATGTGAATGATTATTTGTGGCAAGGATCCCTTTCGAACAATTATGCAGTGATAGGAAATTGGTTAGTACGCAATGCAAGTAACTACTCCCTTGCAACAGCTTTACCAACAACAGTAACTCCTGTGGTCATCCCTGCCAATCAAACGTGTGTGCTGAATCAACCTACCATTTCTTCCGGAACCGAAGCTTCGGATAATTTGACTATCGCGCCATCTGCAAGCCTTACAGTGTCCCCTGGTGCTACGTTGAATTTGTCCGGGAATGTATCGAATAACGGTACCTTAAGCAATTCAGGAACTATAAATGTCGAAGGAAGTTGGGTGAATAACCAAACATTTATACCAAATACTGGCTCCGTTGTGTTCAATGGCAGTGTTGCGAGTACTATTGGTGGCAGTGCCACCAATACCTTCTATAACCTTGCAATAGCCAAAACCGGGAATCCCACTCCAACTGCGACACTTGCAAATGATATAACTGTAAGCAATCAGTTAACACTCACAGCAGGTAACCTTATTACCGGATCCAATACAGTGTTCGTTTCAAATACTGCCGCGAACGCTATCTCAGGTGGAGGAATGAGTAGCTACGTTCAGGGAAGGTTGCGCCGTGCCGTGCAAGGTAACAATACGACATATGTATTCCCGGTAGGTCAGTCGCTCTATGAGGAAGCAATATTAGCCTTTACTACGGGATATACAAGCGCAACAAATATCACTGCATTCTTCACGGATGGATCGCCTGGATCATTACCCGCAGGTTTGACACAAAGTGGGACCCCTTTGTCGGGAATTCTCGATAAAGGATTCTGGTCAATAGATCCGATCAGCCCGCTAAGTAGTCCTCAATACACCGTTACTCTGAAGGAGTTTGGACATACCAATGGCACAACGAATCCTGCACAGTACACAGTCATTAAGCGCCCCAACACATCGAGTGTCGGTGCTTGGACAACTTCTGAAGGAACCCATTCAAATACCACCCAAACGGATGTAGGTGGCGTTGTTACTGCAGTAAGAAGCGGACTTAGCAACTTTTCAGATTTTGCAATTGCTTTTGGAGGAGCTGCATTACCTATAGAACTGGTATCATTTCAAGCAAATTGTGTGGATAACAAAAGGATAGACGTTACGTGGACTACAGCCAGTGAACAGAATACAAGTTACTTCCGTGTCGATAAGTCACGTAATGGAACTCAGTGGGATGTGTTGAACACTATCGGTGCAGCAGGAAACTCAAACAATGTCATTGATTATGCATTGACGGACTTCTTCCCTACTTCAGGTATCAATTACTATCGTTTGACACAATACGACAACGATGGCGTGTTTGAAACATTCGATGCTAAATCAGCTGAATGCAAAGGTCAATCTGGAACATTCTTAAGCTCGTATCCAAATCCAAGTTCAGAAGATTTCAACTTAGATCTTCAAACGGATGAATTGGAAGGTGAAGCAACGTTGATGATTTCAGATGCGAAAGGCGCACTTGTGTATTCACAAGAAATCAAAATAATCAAAGGAAATAACAACTATGTAATCCAAAAATTAAATGCCGAACCAGGCTTTTACTACATCACCGTAAAAACGGGTGCTATTACTGTAAATACGAAACATAGTTTGAGGTAGCTACAATCGGGTTTCGGAACGAACAATCGAAACCCGATTGATTTAAATGTTTAGCACTTAAACTCCAGCGCAATTTTAGAAAACAAATCCTTCATAAAAGCTGTCCGATTTTTACAATCTTTGATATTCTTTGGATTATACCTTTGTTCTAAATGAAATTTAAACTTTAGCAGGATGAAAACCTTATTTTTAATTTTTTCGATATGTTCTCTCAACGTATTGTTTAGTCAATCATTACATCGTAAAGCTCTACTTGGTGCTCGAATTGAATACGTTACTGAAAGCGGCAATTCCGGCTGTAAAGTTGTTCAAGTTGTTCGAGGAACAAGTGTTGAACTGAAGCTTAAAGAAAAGGATCTAATTACAAAGATTGGTGAACAAACCTTTACTTCTGCAGATGAATTCATTAAACAATTTCTAACCTACGAACCAGGCAAAGAAATTCAACTTTCAGTACTTCGTGGAAAAAAGAATCTCACGCTCAAAGCAAAAGTAGTTGCTCGTCCATACGAAACAGATGATAATGCTACTGTCATTTACGACGAAGCGCCATACAAAGGAGGTCAGCTTCGGGTAATCATCAACAAACCATTCAAGGAGAATAAAATGCCTGCTATGCTCTTCATTCCCGGATATACCTGCAGCAGCATCGATGAATTACCAAACTTCCACCCGTACAAGCGCATCGTGGATGCTTATGTAGATGCTGGATACGTAACGCTACGTATTGAAAAAAGTGGTTTGGGCGATAGCAAAAACACGCCGCCTTGTGAGTCTTGCGATTTGTTGGATGAGATTGAAAATTTTGAAGTCGGATTGAAAAAATTGAAGTCCCTACCCTATGTCGATACCAATCAAATCATAATTGTTGGCCATTCTATGGGTGGAATCATTGCCCCTGCAATAAGCGCAAAAAATAAAGTTGCGGGTGTTGTAGTCTATGGAACTACTGCCAAATCTTGGTTTGAATACCAAATCGAAATGTACCGCGTTCAAAATGCTTTAGCAGGAATGAATCCGATTGAAGTGGAACAATCCGTTGTTGAGCAGTACGATTTAAACTACCGCTATTTCGTAAAGAAAGAGAAGCTCGAAGACTTGGCCAAAGACCCCAAGGCTGATAGTGTTTTGCGAACAAGTTGGGAATACGACGGAAAAGGGAAAATCTATTCAAGAAATGCGGAATACTGGCGACAAATACAAGATTATCCGCACCTTGAAAACTGGAAAAATACCACCGCGAAAGTCTTGGTGCAATTTGGCGAATCAGATTTTCAGGCGTTCTCAAAAGACGATCATCAGCAAATTGTGAATACCGTCAATTATTTCAATCCGGGGAATGCAACGTTGATGACTTATCCTTCAACGGATCATTTTTTCGCGAAGTCGGGTACTATGCAGGAGGCCTATAACAAATTTGCAAATGGACAAATTCAGCAATTATTTGATGAATACAATCAAGAAGTTGGACTTTCGGCTGTTCAATGGAGTAATGAGGTTTTGAATAAAAAATCGGAAGTCAAAATAGAAGAAAAAGGTTGGCGTAAGCTCAGTACTGATCGCTATCCGGGAAAACAAGATGACATTGCCTTTATCAATGAAAAAGAAGGATGGTACGTAAACGGATACGGAACTATTTATCACACGAAAGACGGAGGTGAGAATTGGGAAAAACAACTGGAAAAGAAAGGAACTTTTTTCCGTTGCATTGCCTTTGTGGATAGCCTGCGTGGTTTTGCTGGAACTGTTGGAACCGATTATTTTCCAAACGTAACGGATACCATTCCCTTATACGGAACAACAGATGGTGGAAAAACATGGAATCCTGTTTCATATGCTGGACCTTATGTCAAAGGACTTTGCGCCATAGATATCGTCAAGGAACAGTACATTAATCATGGCAAAATCGATTACAAATTTCATATTTACGCAGTTGGTCGTGTTGGTTCTCCAGCAAATATGATGGTGTCGCACGATGGCGGTTTGACTTGGACATCGAATAGCATGAATAGCGACTGTAAAATGTTGTTTGACATTAAAATGTTTGATAAAAACAACGGATTTGTTTGTGCTGCCTCAGATGAAGATATGGAAAAATCCAACGCCTTAATTTTAAAAACCAGCGATGGCGGAAAAACCTGGAAAAAGGTGTACCAATCCAATCGTCCGTTTGAAGGTACTTGGAAAGCCTCTTTTCCAACAAAAGAAGTTGGCTATGTAACGATTCAATCCTATAATCCAGATCCAAATGTAAAACAGCAACGTATTGCCAAAACAACCGATGGTGGAAATACTTGGAATGAAATCAACTTATTGGAAGATGCTGGAGCAAGAGAATTTGGTATTGGTTTTATAGACGAAAACCACGGCTTTGTAGGCACCATGAATACAGGCTACGAAACCAAAGACGGTGGTAAAACCTGGGCAAAGGTAAATTTAGGAATGGCTTGTAATAAAATCAGAATTTACAAAGATGCTAATGGAAAAGCCTATGGTTATGCAATTGGTGTGGATGTGTTGAAGGGAGAATTTTAAACTGAAAAACAATATACAAAACCATAAAATGAAAAAGAAAAGTTTACTTCTAACCGTTTTAGCAATATTGGGATTTACTGCTGTAACAATGGCACAAAATGTTCCTTCTTATGTACCCACCAACGGTCTTGTTGGATGGTATCCTTTTACGGGAAATGCCAATGATGAAAGTGTCAGTGGTAATCATGCTACAGTAAATGGTGCGGTACTTACCAATGATCGGTTCTCAAATCCGAATGCTGCATATTCTTTTGATGGAATTAACGATTATCTTCATGGTAATGCTTCAACTTTTCCAACAGAAAATAGAACGATTTCATTATGGATGTACACGACAAATATGAATGAAAGCTCCCCAGGTATGCAGGTTTTTGGTTATGGTGGTGGGTTATGCGGTCAGTCATGGCTTATGCAAATGGACAATCCAACTCCCTATACTTCCTTCTTTACAGAAAACAGCTATGAAGTTTCTTTAGGCTGCAATAATTGGTTAACTGCACTTCCTTTCGGTGCGAATGGCACCCCAACTAATCCAAACAGTAATTGGCAACATTGGGTCATTACAAACAGCCTAACTGGTATAGAACTTTATGTTAACGGGAATTATTCCGGAGGCATGACAACTTCGATTTCAGGCACAGGGGTAACAGGAAAAAAATATTTTATTGGTGCCTGTCCAGATTCGACTGGGACTTTGGCCTATCAAGATGCTTATTTGAAGCATTGGAATGGCGTATTGGATGATATAGGTATTTGGAATCGAGCGCTTACACAGCAGGAAATCATGGCACTTTACAATGGCGACGAAGTTAGTGTTACCGAATTATCCGAAGGTAAGTCATTTACTATTTACCCAAATCCTACAAAAAACATTATCAACATTAAGGTGAATAAGGAAGATTTGGGCTTGCCTATCAAACTATTCGATAATTATGGAAAGGTGGTTCTTTCTAAAAGAATAGACCAAGCAGACATTAATCTAGATCTGGAGAATCTCGCCGACGGGATTTATTTTATTCGTTTTGAAGATAACAAAGGTTCCAATTTTAAGATTGTTAAACAATAATTATAAAAAATGAAAACTAAATTAACACTTCTGCTTCTTGCTGTAATTTCAATTAAAAATATAGCTGCACAAGACACATTATCAGTTCTTTTTATTGGCAACAGCTATACTTCTGCCAACAACCTACCTCAACTCGTTCAAAATCTTTCAACATCGGCTGGTAAAACGTTGAATATCGATTCAAATATGCCTGGTGGCTTTCCCCTGTCGAGTCACCTCAACGATGCCACAACCTTTTCAAAAATCAGTCAAGGAAATTGGGATTATGTCATTTTACAAGAGCAAAGTCAAATTCCAACAATTGAGTTTTATCGCTACAACGATATGTATCCTGCTATGACAGATTTAAAATCACTTATTGAGCAGTACAATCCTTGTGCGAAAATCATCACGTATATGACCTGGGGAAGACGATTTGGTGGACAACAATGCGATCCGAGCGGAACTTATTGTAGCCCTGTGTTTGCCAATTTTAATCACATGCAAGATTCACTAACGAGTGCCTATCTTGAAATAAGCGAACAATTAAATATCCAATGTGCACCCGTAGGTGTTACTTGGCAGAATATTTTAAACGATACGACATTGGTCTTGCACAGTGGCGATAATAGCCATCCAAACATAGATGGGAGCTACGTTGCCGCGCTAACTATTTTTAGCAGTATTTGGAAACAAGGCACCAGTGGTTTGACCTATACAGCCGGTCTATCAAATCAATTAGCGCAATATTATCAATCGAAATCTGACAATACAATTTTCAATAGCACAAATGATTGGAATCTTCACATCAATAATCCAAGTGCTAATTTTAGTGAATCAATTTCAGGTAACACCGCAACTTTTACCAATTCATCATCTTCTATCAATAGTACGCTCAATTATTCCTGGGATTTCGGAGATGGAACCACATCGAGTATTCAAAACCCAAGTCACACGTATGCAACGAATGGAACTTACACGGTTACGTTAATCGCTTCCAATTGTATTTTTTCGGATACCATTACAAACACCATCCAGATTGGAACCAATAGTATGGAAGAAAACACCAATGCTAATTTTGAATTTTACCCCAATCCCGCAACAAATCTAATTACTTTAAAAGTGGATAATCAATTACTGGGTTCAGTTTACATCATCTACGACAATACAGGTAAATCTGTTTTAAACGGCAACATTCTTTCAGAGCAAAGTGTTATTGATCTGGAGTATTTATCAAAAGGTCTTTACTTGTTGAGCATAGGAGAGAATTTGGAAAGAACAGTGAAGGTTATAAAAGAATAAAGTAAGATGATAGTGAATGAAACTTGGAATAAGATGTTATTAATTCATGCTTTCTTTTGATGCCATTTGGAAAATCTATGGATATTCAATTAGTGTGTATGGATTGAAAGCTGAATTTTAAACTGAAAAATAATACCAAATGCAAAAATTAATTGCTGATTTGAAAACTTTGATTTCAAGCAATTGGAAAGTGATTTTACGAATTGCAATTATAGTTTATCTCATTTTTTCCTACCCTGACATCAAACAGGGAATCATAGATGGATGGGTTGATAAGTAAATCAGAAAAAATTTAAACTAAACACAGAAAATGAAAAAAACAATTGACTTTGCATCCTTACAGTAGCGTGAAAGTATATGGTTTTTGCATTTAATTCGGTAAGATAAACGACATAAAACTTTTCATTGGTTTTAATTGTTATTCAAGCAACTTTTGTTTTTAACATAAGTCTTCTGTTTAAGGATAATGAAAACACAACAATTATGAGATTTATTTTTCTATTGATTCTATTTTTTCATTTTCCCTCGCTTTTCTCACAAGTCGTAATTAACGAAGTTCATGTTAGACCTACAGGAGGGGATACGGATCAGGCTTTTCAGTCGATGTATAACTCCACGCCTAATTTTGGCTCAGAATTTATTGAGCTATATAACACCAGCTCATGTGAATCAGTAGATATTAGTTGTTGGTCAATCGGTGGAATGGACGGAGGAACAAACGGAGGGGCATTCTCATTTCCAACTGGAACAGTTATTCCACCTCTTGGTTTTATAACCATTGGTGGACCAAACACACCCGGAATTACATTTAATTTAAATATCGCTGCTAATTCTGGTCGTTTATGGAGATCAAATGCAGCTCGTTGGCACCTTCCAAATGGTGATGGATGGTTAGCATTGTACGATGCCTCAGGAACTGCTGTCGATGCAGTTTATTGGACATTTTCTTCGAATGATCCAACTAAATTAAACACTGATGAAACTTTTACAACTGGGGCACTTCAAAGAATTTCAGTTTGTGGAGGTGGAGGTTTGGCAACTTCGTCAACCATTCCAGGAATTGAATACATTTCCCAAGCTACTGTCACAGGACAATCGTATGTACGATCAACTGATGGCGTAAATACATGGACGCTAGGAACGGCAACTCCTAATAATTGCAATGGAACATGCGTTACTTCATCAGGTTTTGATTTAAACGCAACGGTTATCCAACCTACGTGCGGAAATAATGATGGATCAATATCATTTGCACCAAGCCCAAATGACACTTATTTTTACTTATGGCCCTTCCCTTCGAACATGATTGTGAATAGTGTAAGTAATTTAGCACCAGGTAATTATGATGTTACCATCACGAATTCTGCAGGTTGCTCAATAGATACCACGATTATTTTATCAGATGGTTGTGCTAATTTCTGCGACCCTAACGGGAATTGGTTACTTTTTGCAAATTATGATGGTGGTAATCTGAATATCGTCGTCGATCAAAACATTCCTAACTTAAAAATAGGTATATGCACGTACAGACCTGTAAATGTAAACTTTAGCGGTCCTTTCGTTGGAAACATTACCGAGGTTCTATATGCAGGTCAAAATTCTAATCAAAACCCCATCACTTGCGGATCAGGAGTTCCGATTACCACATCAACTTTCAATGGAATCAATCCAGCGATTCTTACCGTAAACGTAGCTCCTCCTGTAACAATCATCAGTCCACCAAATCCGAATTATTTCAACCAACCCAATGGATGGAATTTTGGTGTCATTTGTTTGTATAGTTGTGATATAACTACCAATCAAGGGGGATGTAACACAGCCGATCAGGTGCTTGCTTATTTCCAATCTCAGTTTGGTGGTTCACTTCGTGGGTTGAATGTTCAGTATAATTGCTGGTTAGCTTCCACACAATATACCATCAGCGGTCAAACAGGAAACTGCTGCGACCTCTGTACCACTGTTACTTCAACTGTGAGTGAAACCATTTGTCCTAGTCAATTACCTTACACGTGGAATGGCCTTACTTTTAATGGGGCAGGTTCACAAACAGCTGCATTTACAACCGCTGCCGGGTGTGATTCTTTGGTTACGCTTAATTTATCAGTAGTAAATGCCGTAAGTTCCACAAATTCGCAAGTTGCTTGTGGGAGTTTTACATGGCTTGACGGATCCACTTATACTACCCCGGGCATCTACAATTTACAATATACAATTGCCGGAGGTTCGGTAAATGGTTGTGATAGCATTGTAAACCTCAATTTAACGTTGGCCAATGATGTTACAGGTACAGATGTTCAGGTGGCTTGCGGAAGTTATACTTGGATTGACGGAACCACCTACACGAGCTCAACAAATACGCCACAATTCACCATTAGTGGAGGTTCTTCTCTCGGGTGCGATAGCACGGTGACCTTGAATCTGACCATAAATCAAAACGCTACAAATACCCTAAACGTCGAAGCATGTGGTAGTTATTTAGCAGGTAACGGCCAAACCTATTCGGAAAGCGGAACCTACTCCTTTATATTACCTTCTCAAAATGGTTGCGATAGTATTGTTACAGTGAATCTGATCATTAATCCTTCTCCGGTTGCTGCGTTTTCAACCAATCCTGCGGTGATTGAACAAGACGATTCTGAAATCAATATTATTGAATCATCAACAGGTCAAGTAAATACATGGGACTGGGACTTTTCGGTGAATGGAGAAAACTCAACCAGTTCAGAACAAAACCCAACTTTTCCAATACCTCTTGGAACAAGTGGAGAAGTGATTATTTCATTAGTGGTAAGTGATCCAAATGGTTGTCAGGACAGTATTACAAAAATCATCTCGGTTCTTGAAAATACAACTGTATACATACCAAATAGCTTTACACCTGATGGGGATGAATTTAACAACACCTTCATACCTATCATCAGTGAAGCATTCGATGATCAAAACTATTTATTGAGTATTTACAACCGTTGGGGCGAACTCATTTTTCAAAGCAAAGACAAGAACACCGGTTGGGATGGTAGTTACAACGGAATGATGTCTCCAGACGGAACATATACCTATTCCGTTGAGCTGAAACTAAAGACTTTGGATTTAGTGAAAATCTATCATGGGCATGTTAATTTGTTGCGATAAATTGATCAAATGAAAAAATATTTAGCATTCATGTTTGGTGTATTTTCTTCCTTTTGTTTTGGACAGAAAGAGGCTAACGTTTGGCATTTTGGCGATAACCGTACAATCGATTTTACAAGCGGTGAGCCAGTTGAAATGAGTGGCAGTGCAATTTCGGCTTACGAAGGATGTGCATCCTACTGCGATTCGCTAGGCAACCTATTGTTTTACACCAATGGTGGCGGCTTTGAAACGTTCGGGCCCACAGGAAATATCTGGAACGCAGCAAACGAATCGATCTATGATATGCAGGGTATTGAAGGCGGTGGTTACAGTGCCATGCAATCGTCGGTTTTTATTGAAGCACCGGGCGAACCCGGAAAATACTATCTCTTTACCATGGACGATCGCGAATATTATTTGGATGCCTCCGACTCGATAATGAACGCCCAACCTCAAGGCCGTGGTCTACATTATTTCAAAATAGATCAATCGCTCAATGGAGGACTTGGTGAGGTGATTGAAGCCAATCAATTGGTCTATTCGCCTTCAGCCGAGGCCGTTTGTGCCGTTAAACATGCCAATGGCAGCGATTACTGGATACTTATTAACCAAGATTCATCGGGCATTGGAATATATCGCGTTACATTGGCCGGGGTTGAACTGTCGTCGGTGTATTCGATTCCCGAAGGTTCGTTTTATATGATTAAAGCATCGCCCGATGGAAGCAAATTATTTGTTCTTCTCGATGAATTCCCGGCCGGTATGGGAGTGCTCTTGCAATTTGATCCAGCAACCGGAACCATTTCGAATCGACAGGAACTGGATACCTACAGCGGTTTTTTTTACTTTGAATTTTCACCCAACAGTCGCTACCTGTATTTTGCCAATGGCACCACCATCGGAAGATATGACGTAAGCAGCAGCAACATTTCTTCAACGTTTACCTCGTTCTTTGATTTTTCAAACATTGACGACTTTTCCTTTATCTCACAGATGCAGTTGGGTCCTGATGGAAAAATCTATGTTTTATTTGTGGAATACGATAGCGCAATAGAACTACCTGTTAATACCCTTAACCGCATTGTGTGTCCCAATACAGCCAATCCAACTTTTGAATATGGAGTATTAACGTTTAATGGAAGCGCCAGTGCAGGTAACTTCAATGGATTACCCAATTTTCCCGCATGGATTTTTGAAAACTACGATTCCACTTATGTGGCATTAGGTCCTGATAACGTGAACCTTTGTGATGTAGGCGGTTCTTTGCAATTGAATGCAGGTAATCCAGGTGCAACCTACCTTTGGTCAACAGGCAGCACAGAACAATCCATTACGGTTGATGCGCCCGGAACTTACTTTGTTACCGTAACCGGTAGTTGTGGATTGGGGTCAGATATTATAACGATTACTTCTGATGGCTGCAACCAACCTGATCCAGATCCCAATCCAGATAATACACTTCCAGTTCTCATTGCTCCAAACGTATTTACTCCTGAAAATGAAGATAATATCAATGGAAATTACTTCTTGACCTGTCAAAACATTAGTTACTTAAAATTGATTATCACAAACAGATGGGGAAATATCGTTTTTGAGGGAGAAAGCAATGATGTGGTCAACAATAATCCTTCTTGGGACGGAAAAAATGCAGTTGAAGGCGTTTATTTTTACAGCTATAAAGCCCTAGATAGCACTGAAAAACCGTTGGAAGGTCATGGATTTCTCCATTTGATTCGCTAGGTTTCCTATCTAAACTTTAAGATGATTTAATTATTTTTAAAACAATTTTCGACATTAAAAAAACAGCTGAATAACTAGAACGATGAAAACACTTCAACCTATATTATGACGAGATGATAAAAATTTCAACATGCCTAATAATCTTATTTTCCTCCTTTTGTTTTGGACAGAAAGAGGCTAATGTTTGGCATTTTGGGAATGGATATAGCTACGATTTTAATTCGGGACCAGCAGTTTTGAATACGACAGAAAGTGCTATGTTTACGTCTGAAGGAAGTACTTCCTACTGCGACGAATTTGGCAACATCCTTTTTTACTCCAACGGCGGTGGTAGGGTTCCGGCGTCAGGTCAAGATCCTGGACATATCTGGAACAAGAATAACGAGGTCATGTATGACATGCAAGGTCTGGAAGGTGGTGGATTTAGTGCGGTTCAATCATCCGTAATCGTCCCTGCTCCCGGGGAACCAGATATGTATTACATGTTTACGATGGAGGAGCTAGAACATTACATCGATGCTACGCCTCAAATTTTAGCGCAAGAACCCAATGGAAGAGGCTTTCGCTATTTTAAAATTGACATGACCCTCAACAATGGTTTGGGTGATGTTGTAGAAGCCGATGTGCCGATTTATGACTATTCGTTTGAAGGACTTTGTGCGATTCGTCACGCAAACAAACAAGATTATTGGCTATTGATCTACCAAGATACTACTGGAATTGGGGTGTATAGTTTAACGCAAAATGGGATTTCACTTTCGGCAGTATATCAAACAGGTGCCCCTGTAAATGGAGGGACTATCAAATCTTCCCCGTCGAGTGCAAACCCCGGCGCGGTTTGTTGTCAAAAAGTAATGACTTCCCAAGGACTCTTCGACTTTGATTTAACAACGGGTGTATTGTCCAATCAGGTCAGTTTACCTATCAATAATGAGACTGCTTATGAGTTTTCACCGAATGGTTTATTCTTATACTCATCACTAACTAACCAAAGTACAGGACAACAGCAATTGATTCGATATGACCTGTTAGATGCATTTGAAACAGGAGTTAGTGTGGAATCAACAATGGAGGTTATCGATCCGGCGGTCCAAACTTCATTGTATTACATGCAATTGGCTCCCGATGGAAAAATCTACTTCAACCATTTCGATTTTCCAAACGGTTTCACAAAATTAGGAACCATTGATTGTCCAAATGGATCGGCTCCGACCGTGAATTATGATGTTCTTTCTGTCGATATATCATCAGAAGATGCATTTTTTGCATTGCCAAATTATCCGTCTTGGATCTTCTATTCCAGCTTTGATCAATACATTAATCTTGGTCCTGATACGTTAAATTTATGTCAAGGGGATACCTTGACTTTAAACGCAGGAGCGGGAGACTCGTGGTTTTGGTTTGGACAGCTGGAAAATGGAAATACATTTACAAGTACCAATCAGTTGGTTACCATTACCCAACCCGGAAACTACACGGCTAGCATTACAGGTACTTGTGGCCAGGGTTCAGATATCATTACGATTGCATCTGATGGCTGTAACCAACCCGATCCCGAGCCTGAACCTGATGATACAGCTCCCGTTCTCATTGCTCCAAATGTATTTACTCCTGGAAACGGTGATGAGATCAACAATGCGTATTTCTTGAGTTCCCAAAATATCAGTTATTTAAAGTTGATTATTGTAAACAGATGGGGCAACGTTGTTTTCGAGGAAGAAAGTAGTGATTTACTCAACAATAATCCTTCATGGGATGGAAAAAATGCCACAGATGGTGTTTACTTTTATCGCTACCAAGCAAGAGACAACAATGAACAACCTTTGGAAGGTCATGGGTTTATAACTTTAATTCGATAATTTGTATGATCATGATAAAAAGAAACTTCCTTTTTAGTTTCCTGATTTTGATACTACAAACACCGATTATTTTCGGTCAATTGCAAAATAATAATTGGGTTTTCGGTTATGGGGCCAGCGTAAATTTTTCAGGTTCAATTCCAGTTGGTTCGAACAATGCTGCCATCAACTCGGATGAATCAACGGCAAGTGTATCCGATCCTGCGACGGGACAAATCCTTTTTTATACCGATGGCATAAAGGTATGGAATGGGAACAATCAGGTTATGCCAAATGGTTCAAATCTGCTAGGTGGTGCTTTTACCTCATGTACTCAGGGAAGTTTAATTGTGCCATTTCCTGAAGATGACCAGCGTTATTATTTATTCACACTAGAAGAGTTGGAAGCACAATCCTTAAATCCGCCTGCTGACAATGGATTAAGATACAGTATCGTAGATATGACACTTAACGGAGGCCTTGGAGATGTCCAAGTTGCAACTGTGAATACGCTGCTAGCAACTGACTTGACCGAAAAATTGATTGTTATTCGAAGTGACGAAATACAAGGTTTTTGGGTGATTGCTCATAGAAAGAATGCGAATGAATTTTTAGCTTGGAAAATTGATGTGTGTGGCATAAGTGCACAACCTGTTGTAAGTGCAGTAGGCTCATTTTTTTCAGGTGCTGCGCTCGGTGCAAATGAAGGATGGCAGGGGGCGATGGACGCATCTCCGGATGGAAATCGCATCGGAATGCCAGTAGACTGGAGTGACCGCCTAGAATTCTTCGACTTCAACAAAACAACTGGTGTTGTAAGTAATGCGTTGACAGTAAATGTTGTAGATGATTCAAATCCACCATTTTTAAGAAAGTACGGCGCTTGTTTTTCTCCCGATGGTTCAAAATTTTACTATACAAATTTTAATTCGGTGTATCAATTAGATCTGAGCAACTATAATTCAGCGGCAATAGCTTCTTCTCATACATTGATCTACTCTACCATTTTTCAACCGGTTGGATATGCATGTGGCCAAATAGAGCAGGCTCCAAACAACAAACTATACGTTGCAATTATGAATTCCTCTACTTTGGATGAAATTTCAAATCCAAATGCACCAGGTTTAAGTTGCGGATACGTTGTAAATGCTGTAAATCTGGCTTCTTCAGTCTGTCAACTCGGGTTACCTGCTCAAGTCCCAATTGGAGATTTTGCAACTAACTCCACCATTAACTTTCTCCCTGATTCCTGTTTTCAAAGCGATATCACATTTTCGATTACAACAGCATCACCCATCAACCAAATAAGTTGGTATTTTGGGGATCCAAATTCAGGAGTAAATAATAGTTCATCGTCTTTGAATCCAAGCCATCTATTTTCTGAAACAGGAACCTATCAAATTACAGCAATTGTTGATTTTGATTGCTTTTCTGAAACTGTTACCCAGACCATAACATTGGTTGATTGCTCAGATACACAATCACCGAATCTTCCATTTGAATTTCCCAATGTCATTACACCCAATGGGGATGGTATTAATGATATTTTTGAGATAGAAAATTTACCCGAGAATACCGAAGTTATTATACTCAATCGTTGGGGAAATATCGTGTTTTCAGCTACAAATTACCAGAACAATTGGGACGGGAAAGATACCTCAGGTAAAAATTTAGTTGAAGGGGTTTATACCTATAAGTTTAAAACTAAAGAAGGTAAGGTTGGTCATGGTTTTCTGCATTTGGTGAAGTGATTTTACCGCTCATTCCGCGATCTATTTATGACCGAATGTAACTTAATAAACGAATTCCCATTGACAGCCTTTTTGCTTAATCCATATTAAAATTATGCAAGTTAAATTAGAAGAAATAATACAATCAATCTATCCATTGTCACATCAAGTACTTGAAGATATTTTGGAACATTTTCAATTTTTGGAATATCCTAAAAACCATTACTTACTTAAACCGGGTAAACCTTGCAAGCACATTTGGTTTATGACAAAGGGTGCTGTAAGATATTATTACACGAATGAACAAGGGAAAGAAATGAATACATGGTTTAGCATGGAT
>Ga0315902_10001043_pt1 | contig 45218 bp, 69 predicted proteins | sample LakEriMetagenome_9_FD_203523 | JGI IMG/M metagenome (GOLD analysis project Ga0315902, IMG submission 203523) | Freshwater fungal communities from buoy surface, Lake Erie, Ohio, United States - Buoy 12 MA117 | ecosystem: Environmental > Aquatic > Freshwater > Lake > Lake biofilm | place: USA...
AAGAAAAGTCCATCAAATTCTGAGTTGTAGGTCGCGGCAGTTGTTGATTCGAATAACCCAACTCTTTTAATTATGTCCGTTTCAATTTGAAAATTTGAAAAACTAGCCTCAAATAACTGACTTTTACCTGGTTGGTATGTTGCGTGTTTTTTTGTTTGTCTAATAACATATCCTGATGTTCCTGCCGACATTCTTACTCTTGCAAATTCTTCATTAAATATTGATGAACAAGTCCCACCTGTTACTTCATCAACTATAAGGGGATTTTTATCTAAATTATGTTTTACATCCAAAATACTTGTTATTGTAGAAACTCTAAGTCTACCAAAAGCATCAATATTTGGACTATCGGAATAAGCAATTTTATTGTTATATATGTAACTCATTTTATATTAAATATTATACCAATTATTACCTCTTGCAATTATTTGTAAAGACATATAGTTAATATTCATATCAACATAATTATATCCATCAATACTTTCACCCACTTGAGGAATTATTCTAATTCGTTTAAGAGGTGCACCACAATAACCACCCTCATCTTTTATGAATAAAAATCTACCATCTAATCCTACCGCACTTGGAAGTGTTATGTTTACAGGTCCGTTATAATTTACTCCCCAATATGTATAATCTGTAGTTGCTGTATATGCAGAACTTGTAATAACGGTTGTCTTATAATTAACAAACGCACCATCATTTACCGAATCAAAAGGTTCAATCCATTGGGATGAGTTTGAGTCAACAAACCATACAAGTTCAATTCCATCATTGGTATTATACCATCTGTCACCCTGAAATAAAGTAACTCCTGTTGGAGGTGTGTCTTGGGTATAGTATCGTTTTTTCCATTCTGCTGTTCCACCTGAATTTACACTCGTTAGTGTATATCCACTATCAGGGGCTCCTGATAAAGTGAATCCACTTGTTACATTTAAATTTTGAACATTAAGTGTTCCATTTATTGTTCCACCTGTTGTTGACACAAGTCCTGACAAAGTGATTGTAAAACTTGAATAAACATCTACCCTGTTTTGAGATAATGTTATATTTCTACTTCCGTCATAAGTAAAACCTGTAACATATGATCCTGATGATGCGCCACTTACAGGACCCCATACAGCATTTCCTGATCCATCTGAGGTTAAAACATACCCTGGTTGTTCACTTCCATCACTATAACGAAAAGAATCGTATATACTAAGTCCTGATGAGAAAATGGGATTAACAGGTATAGTTCCACCTATTCTATATACAACTCCTGTAAATAAATCAGATTGTAATACATAATCATATGTGTCTTTAACTAACTGATTGGATATGTTTGCCATTACTTAATAAAATACTTAACTATCTATTTTTAATAAATAGTCAATTTTTCAGTTACCATAATTATAATTAGAGTAACTATTTAATAAATAAATGGCAGTATTTTGTTACACTTGGGATAATGCGGATGTTTACTGGAATACGGTTCATTTAACTTGGGCCGAATTTTGTATCATAACTGATATCACCAAAGGAGGTGCAACCAAATCCCAATTCATTCAAAGAATAAGAAAACTTAACAAAGATGAAAAACAAATCATCATTGGTTTATTTGCAAGGATCTTTGAAGAAGACAAAGAATTTCAAACAAGGGTAAACAAACACAAGAACACAAATGTTAAAGTTAGAATTAAAGATATTGAGATGTTTTTAAAAGAAGCGAAAAACATAGATGTCCGTATATTTATAGATAAAAAAGATAATGAGTTATAAATTATATACAGACAAACCTAATAAGTTCAGTTGTAATATTGAGGTGGATGGAACTTCTTTGGCAAATTCTAAAGTTCGTTTGGTTATCGAGTCTGATAATTTTAATTATATGTTTAATGGTGTTATTTATGAAAACGGAACTTGTGAAGTAAATATTCCTAAAACAAAAGGTTTTTTAAGTGAAAGTAATAAAGGTCTTATGAGACTCGAGGTGATTGCTGATGATGTATATTTTGAACCTTGGTCTTCAGAATTTCAGGTAAAGGCTAGTAAAAAAGTTAATGTTGTTGTTGCCGAACAAGTAGAGGATGTTAAACCTAAAATCAAAGTTGAGGTTAATCAAGAACCTGAAAAGAAGATTGAAAAACCAATTGTGGAAAACAAAAAACCAGTTTCAACAAACACTTTGACTAAGAAAGATCTTATCAGTCTTTTTGGAAAATCTAAATAATTTTTTTAACCTCATAACGATATCCGTTATTTGAATTTACCTCGAATATTTCTTTGACTCGATTTGCTTCATTTTGATCCACAAATTCCCAAATTTCGTGAGTTGACGGATCTAATATTATTACGGGCATTTCCTTACCCTTTGTATTTTTTACATATTTTATGATGATATACATAAAATAATATTAACCTATAATCGAAAGATAATCAATAAAAAAAAGGTGTCTTTCGACACCTTTTCTTAGATACTGGAATACCCCCTTCCATTGACTCATTTATGGTCTGAGTTCTCCCACTACAGGAGCATATAGCCGATCAGCCCAAGTCCGGCTTTTGAGAAACGAGTTTTTTATTCAGCATTTCCTCAGTATCTTTGATCCTTGATTTATACGAATCAAGAATCGGACAAATCTTAGATTGAAGTTTTCTTTCAAAATCAGAATTGAATCCATTATCTATAGCATAATCCAAAGAATCTTTCATCATAGAAGTCAAATCATCACCTTCACCCATAAAGGATCCGCTTTTCTTTGACTTTAATATTCTATTAAACGCTTTTGAGAATTTAGATACAACATAATCACAATCAAGATCTAATAATTTCTCAACACTTAAATCAGTATCTTCATTAAAGACTTTAACAACATTGTTAACCCACCAAGAATCTTTGTCACCATCTAATTTTTGTGCAATATCTGAGGTCATTTTGCTAACCAACATTTTTTGTGCGTTTGGTACTTTTTTACTTAAGTAGTTTAGAAGATTCTCACCTGTTGTTTCTTCAGTAAGAATTGTTTTACCGAAGTTTTGTTTTGACATATAATTGAATTCATAAATGACATCTCTCAAAAATTGATCGATCTTATTTGATTTTTTGAAAGACTCAACAACAAAGTCAATTCTATTTTTCATAATTTCACCTTCAAGTTTTTCGATTCTACGAGTTTCTTTTATGTTCAAAAGATTTTCGTGAATACTATATTTTAAACTTTGCTTTCTTGTGTTAACTGATTCTTTCAATTTTTTGATTTCTTTAAGTTTGTTATGTAATGACTCTTTTAATGAAACAGATTCAGCCAAACTGAATGATCTTTTTCTTTCATTAGGGTCATTTTTGGATATATTTGTTAATTGGTTCATAACTGAATCTATTCTTTTTCCGAAGTTTTTATTTGACCTACATTGTTTAATATATCTTTTATATTTTTCTTTAAGCGTGGGTTCCATATCACAATTTTGGATATAAATCGAATAGAAGGTATCGACAGCTTTTCTACAATCACCTTTTGTAATTGTTCCAAATTGTATTTTACCTTCAGGTCCATTCATTCTCTGTATTAATGTATCACAAGAAACATCTTTTCTCAATTCATACATAAAATAATCTGTTTGAAATGATCTAGGTTCCAATTCTCTTAAGTTGTGAGGTAAATATTTGTAAACTTCTCCCATATCAATTTCATCACTTTTTAACCATCCTTGCTTACTATAAAAAGCAATTTTTTGATCTGTTGTATTCGCAGAAACCTCTTGAGATCCGGTTCTTCTTGTGTAAAGTATCTTTTCCCCCAGTTTGAAGTATCTTGGAGAAACCTCGGATAAATCTGTTTGAACATAAACTCCATCTGCTATTTTCCCAAGAGGGGCACATCTGTCTTTAAATTCAGGAACATCAACATCATTACAAGCTTCAGATCTACCTTTCTTTTCAACTTGATATTTGATGAAGTCTATTTGATCTAAAGTTCTCTTTTTTCCTGGTTCAGGCGATGGAGTTGGAGCGGGAGAAGGTTTTGGTTGATCTCCACCTTCTACTAATGCTTTACATTTCCACTTATTACCTTTTTTTAACTTTTTATCTTTTGTATAAACATCAAATGTTCCATCATTTTTATAGTAAATTGTATCACCGGCAGAATATAATCCTGTAGGATTTCCTTCAGCATCTTTTGAATCTTCTTTAGCCTCTTTTCTCAATACACCATCACCACCATCCTTTGGAGTGATATACATTGTTCCTTGTAATCTCGGACAAGCCGTAACTTCCTTTCCCTCAGCATTCTTTTTCTTCAAAGATCTTGCATTTAATAAATCGACAGGTAATTTCATACCTGATGTTTTCTTCTCTTCAGCGGGGGCTGTTGATGTAGAAGATCCTGAACCCTTAGAATCCGAAGATGTTGTAGAGGTTGGCGCATATGATGTCATACCAGGTTTTTTGTCAAACTCAGTATTAACCTGTGTATCAGCTTGTTCTTTTATTAATTTTCTTTTCATTATTTTATATATAAATATATCATTAATCGGAGTCTTCTTCGCCGGATACCCAATCAGCATATGGATTTACATCAACTTCACCCTCTTTCTTTGGTTCTTCTTTACCACAATCAGCAATTATTTTGTCATAGACTTCTTTAGTGATTGTTGTATCATAACCCTTTTCTTTTAGTTTTGCCTCTGTTTTAGGACCATAGAATCCATCTGTTTTGATCCCCCCTAAACATTCTTGAACTTTACCTATAACTGCCTTATTACTACAGAATTTTGTGAACGGGAAATCTGAACAATATTTATAAGAACCTGTAGATTTTTTTGATGAATCATCTTTCTTTTCGTCCTTTTTTTCTTCACTACCCTTTTTTTCATCCTTTTTATCTTCAGGCGGTATTGAGACGACATCATCTATAGTTACTACTTCACCAGATTTATCATAGGTTAATTCTATTTTATTCTCTTTGATGAGTAAACCTAATTTTTTATACTTATCGACAATTGAGGATCGTTCCTCTTCGTTTACAAATAAATTTTTCATTTTTGGATTTTTATTTACACTTTATACTTCCTTTTGAGGATTCTTTATCACCTTTAAAAAAAGATCCATCTTGATTGAAGTGATAAAATCTTTCATTATCAAAAAATTGAATATAACTTCCATCATTCAATGTTACCTGTATAATTATTGAGTCGTCGTTATTCCAAGGAACTACAGAAGATCCTTTGAATTGTGCAACACAATTAGATTTTTGAGTCCATTTGTCGGCAGCTTTTTTGAATTTTTTATCAGGGCTTTTCCATCCTTCTGCTCTACAATTACCATCGGTCCAATATTTGGTTTTTATTGTGGGTGTAGTAAAACCACCAGGTGTTGTATATGTTACAGGACCACATTTATCATAGGAACCAGGAAAATCAAATTTATAGTAAGATCCGTCATTAAATTGTTGTGTACCTTTAACTAATTTATCGTTAATAAAAGTCCCTTTGTATGTTACATTATCTATTTTTAGTGTACCAACACCATTTTTACAATCTCCTTGTATACAACCTGTAGTTGCTTCGTTGATTATTGGTGCGACAAAATTGTTTTCTTGTGCCTCATACATAATCGTTTTTATTTGTTTCAAATGTTCACTTATGTTCATCTAAATTTTAATTTAAATTTTATTTTAAAGTCCTCCAGAATCTTGAGTTTTTCCAGGTAGTTTTGGAACAACAGCTTTTTTACGGAATTCTTCGGCCTCTTCTTTAGTTTTTTCTTTAAGATTTTCAGCTTCATTTTTTGCTGTGTCTAACCATTTCTCTAAGTTGGGTACTATGTGTCCAGGGTCACCGCTTAGTAATGGTACTAATACCGCTAACATAGGATCTTTTAAATATATTATTGGTATTACCCAGCCAATGTTGGCCGGAGCCCAACCTTCTTTTAATCTTTCCCAAGCTATTTTTACCAATCCACCTTGTTTTTCCGCTTCAAATGGTGATGCCGAATCTTTAGCAATATCTAATATAGTGTGTACTAAGGTCATTACAACAGTAAGTTTTAACCATCTCTTACCGGCCTCACCAACATATGTAGATGTAACACCTAATAAACCATTATTCCTATAAAGATCGACTAGTTCTGATGGTAATCTAGTACTACCAGTTCCTAACCACATCAGAAATCTTTTTCCCAAACTTTCGTTCCAAAAAGGACCTTTGTAATTTCTTGTAATATATTTATCCCAAGTTCTACCCAATATTTCACCGTAAACACTTTTACTATTTTTCCATCCTTCTTTGAGTCCTGTGGTAATTTGAGATTTAACAACGGATTTGGTTTGAGGTATATTTTTAGTTAATTTATCTCTGTATTCTTTTTTTAATAAATCTCTAACTTCGTCAAACGGACCCCCAATTGTAGCATCAACTCCTTTGTCTATAGAAGATAGAGCACTATTTTTAGATGCCTTTCCACTGTTAACATCACTTATGATATCATCATAAAAATCATCTAATATTTTTTTTTGGGATGGGTCTATTGAACTCAAAACCTTTGGTCTCAAGTATTCAGAAAACTCTTTTGATTCATCAGCGGCTTTTTTAAGATTTAATAAAAAATCTGCCTCATCTCCATTTTTTGCCGCAACTTCTGCCGCTGAAATAAAGTTATCAAAATTCTTGGACAATTTTCCTGATCTTCTGATTGATAAACTTTTTGCGGCTTTTATTGCATCATCTAATAATAAATGCCATTGCTCCAAAAGAAGTTTATTTCCCATTAGTCTATTAATGGAATTTATTTCAGTTATAAGTAATATTTTATTTTTTTTCATTCAAAAGAATTTCTTATCTATTTTATAAATATTATAATTTTTTTATTTTACATTCCTCCAGGATCTTGAGGTCCTTTAGAATCTTTAGTCCCACCAGTTGGTATTTTGGGAGTTTTAACATCCTTCTCAAATTCTTTACTTTCGTTTTTGATTTGATCTCCGATATATTTGAGATTTTTTTCCAAATCATTATAAATTTCCCCTAAAATTTCTAAAGCCCTATTATCACTTTTACCTCTAATAACTGTTCTAAGTCGGGGCTTTATAAAATTCCAAACTTCATCAATATGTAATATTGGTATCATCCATCCCAAATTAGCAAGTGTTAATGCTTTATCCATTCTATCCCCTAGTATTTCCCCAGTATCTATCTCAGGATAATCAGTAAATATTTCCTTTAAAAACTCAATAGCTGATAGAATCAATGATGTCCACAAAAATCTTTTTGCCATTGATCCTGATATGTATCCTACAGGACCTATCAAACCACTTCTTTCAAATATTTCTTTATATTCCCTCCGTAGTACTGGTCTACCGGTAATCACCCACGCTACCAATCTTTTGAAGTCTTCCATTTTCCAATTGGGTGACCAAAAGTTTTGTTTTCTTAATATTTTTCGAAATATATCATAATAAAAAGCGGGTGCCTTGGATTCAATAAAACCTACTTTGAACTCTCTACCGAAATCCTTTACGGTTCCTATGTTTACTGATAATTTTTTTGTAATTTTATCTCTATATTCTTTTTTTAATAAATCTCTAACTTCGTCGAATGGTCCACCAATAGTTGCGTCAACACTTTTGTCCATTTTTAGTAATGCGTCATTTTTGGATGTCTTTCGTTTAGTAAGATCATCCATTAAATCATTATAAAAATCATCAAGTATTTTTTTCTGTTTTGAATCAATGGATGCTAAAACCTTAGGCGTCAAGTATTCGTAAAATTCTTTTGATTCGTCAGCGGCTTTTTTTAGATTAAGTAAAAAATTTGCTTCATCTCCATTTTTTGCCGCAACTTCTGCCGCTGAAATAAAGTTATCAAAATTCTTGGACAATTTTTCTGATCTTCTGATTGATAAACTTTTTGCAGCTTGTATTGCATCATCTAATAATAAATGCCATTGCTCCAAAAGAAGTTTATTTCCCATTAGTCTATTAATGGAATTTATTTCAGTAATTAAATTTATCTTATTAGTTTTCATTTGTCGACTCTTCTCTTATTTTTTTTAGTTGTCTTATAGTTTCCTCTTCAGTTTCATAAGGATATGGTGTTAAATCAATATTATTTTTATCTATGATTTCTCCAGCTTTATCTGCCGATTTTTGTACAATCTCCTCATCCTTTCCCGTTAATATTGATTTCATTTCTCTAACCATTTTCATCAGATCAGATTTTTCTCTTTTATCTAAATTCGTGGCATTTGGTATTAAATCTCTATTGACCCAAACATATAGTTTATCTGCAGTGTAAGGTATACCTGCAATTTCTATTACAATCCTACTTAATGTTATTAAACCTTTTTTATTCAAAAACGAATAGAATCCTAAGACATTTTTTGGTGTTAAAGTTTTTAGTTTAGATACAAAATTTTTCACCATTCTTTTCCTTGTGAGTTTTTCTAAAGTTGGTGCCTCTTGACTTAAATCTTTAAATATTTGTTTCAAATCTTTCAATTGGATTTTATTAATTTTCTTCTCTTTGAAAAGTTTTATCAGTTTTTTTGTTCCCTCTACACCTAATTTTCTGAATGATGGGTATTTTTTTAAATAAGTCATCAACTCAACACCTGGTATTATTGATAACGCACCATATATCGTTGCTGTATATAAATCACCTTCTTTATAGTATTGATATGCATCTGTAACACCTGCAATGGTTGATACCCCCAATAGAAATGGAGACGCTGGAGTTGGTATCATACCCAAAATTCCAGTTGTTAATTCAACCCATTGTAAAACTGAATGTTTATCTTTCCAATTAGGTAAAAGATTTTCGGCCATCCAATTGTTAACCTTCATCATACCCAAATTAGGACTTAGTAATACTTGTTCTGTCAAATTCTCAGAATATGTTTTTGATAAATCATAATTCATTAATAAAATTACCCTATCTACAGATGAATTTGGCATAAAAACTTTTTTTATAAATACTTGTTGTGGATAGAAAAATTTTTATATCTTTGTAAAAAAATATGAATATGGAAAAAGTATATAACAAGAAAACAAGTACTTTTCATAATATCGATATAATTGAGTCTTTCGATAGTGAAAAGGTTGTTTTTACCACTGACTCTAAATGTTTTCCATTGACAGATGTTTGTGTTATGTCAGGAGAAAAATTTAAAATATTGTGTGGTAAGGTGTACGATAAGTCAACTACAGAAACCGACCATTCTGAATTAGATTTGTATTTTAAAAATGTTAATTTCACTCCTTGGGTATATGGTTCAGAAGAAGAAACCAAAAAAGTTTTACAAGAAATTAGACTATCTAATCACACTAAATCTTGTGTAGACAAAAATAAAAAGACTATAAAAGAGTATTTGCTTTCCCCCTTGTCAAACCTGTGGTCCACTTTGGCTCGTCCTTGGACATCAAAGGGTTAGCCTTACCCCTTTTAACTCCTGTCAACCACTTGGTTACAGAAGGATAAGATCCACCTCCACCACCAGTAGATGATCCACCAGTTGCGGCATCCTGCTCACCCAATTCAGCATTTGGTAAATCGGATTCTTCTTTGGTGTAGTTAACCAAAATATTTAGTATCTTATCATAAGAAACTTTCATTAGAATATTTCTGATTTTGGTAATCTATCTGAGTGAACAGTATAGTATTCATTTAAAAATGCGATTATTTCTTCATCACTAAACTCAACATCTTCTACATCGTAAAAATTATCTGAGTCTTCTTCATCTATTAAATCAAAATTATTTGAATCAACATTTAAAGAATACGCAAAATCCTTTGTTTCAATAAGATCTATCTCATCTTGTCTGATGTAATCATCTTCGTCTTCTGTTGTTCTAAAACTAACTTCTAAAATCTCATTTTGAACATCGACATAGTATGACACTATTTCCTTAATTTCCATAACTATCAATCTTTATTACTTTTGAGTATTTGTCTCCTCTTTTTATAATATTAACTCCATTGATAAAGTCGGTTTGTTTTTTTCCAAGAACATCAAAAATTTCAACTTCCAAGTTATTTTCATAAAATGAATTGATTGAAATTATTGACAGATTTTCTTTGTAACCATCAAAATCAATTTCACTTAATTTATAATATATAGTCTTATTTCTTTCAAAGTTTGTGTCAGTATATGAATATTGTGATAGTGTTGTTGAGTTTCCATTTGATTCAATTCTTATTGGATCAAAGAATGTAACTAAGTCATAACTCTTTGTTAATTCAAAGTAATCTGAGTTTCTTTCTGTTGCGGTTGACCACATTAACTCATTTACATTTTCAATTGGATTATAAGACCCCTCAAAGTTTAAAAGTTCAACAGGTAAAGCAGATGTGTAGATTAAAGGACAGGCCGAGAATTGAGCACAATTTGGTGTCCAAGTATAACATATGGTATACCAAGTAAAAGGAACTAATGTTGTGATGGTAGCATTTGTTGATGTTGGAACAATGGTTCCTTGGGTTATTAATTGGGTTCCAAGAGAATCAAAAATCTGAAAACTTAAACTATTATAAAGTGGAAATGGTCCACATAATCCACTCACTAAAATAAAACTTAAATTTACAGGTCCTATGTTGAAATAATTGAAACAAAAGGTTACAGCGCTAGGTTCACCTGATACCCCTATTGGTGATGGAAATGGTTGTTGAGTGCAAGCAAAAGATCCTGCTGGTATAGAAACCGCAACACCGATAACAGGACCTGGAAGTTGTGAATATACTTTTGACCCTATAAGTATAAACAACAGAATCAATAATATTTTTTTCATTTTAGTTGAATTTTTTAAACCTATTGAACATATCTGAAATTTCATTTATCTGACTTTTGAAGCTCTCTTTTTTTGATTCTTCAAGATCCAAATTTTCTACATAGTCAAATGATTGATACTTAGGAAAATCACCCATTTCTTCATTCATTCCACATTCACAAAGTCCTTCAGCAAATCCACACTCTGAACACATACTCTCTTTCATACCACATTCACACATTTCTTCACTCATACCACATTCAGAACACATTTTTTCTTCATACATTTCTTTTCCGCATTCAGAACATTCGGATTCATTAATTCCCATATGTTTATATGCTGTGACATTACCTTTGTTATTTACAGTAATTCCGTTTTTATCGTTTGCTAAGTCCTGAACATATAATTCAGAAACACCAGGTTTAATATAATTTGTAACATACCCATCATAAACCGTTTTATGTCTATCGAGTATATTTTCCCTTTCTTCGGGAGTTATTTTCATAAAATAAGCGTTCATAGTTTTTTATTATAAATATTTTAATTTATTTGGAACTCATCCAAGTGATTAATATTTGACTTGCATCTTTTTGCATTTGTCTATTAATATTTTCTGGATCAGGATTTTTTTTCATATCTTCTAAATGTTTAATTGCCCCTCTGACCATAATACTTTGTGTTTCATCTGCAATGTCTAAAAGTTGGTCATATTGTTCATTTTCCTCAGTATTAGAATCATACTTATGGATTGAGTTGATTCTATCATTACCCATCCAAAGGTAGGATGAGGCTCCGAACATATTAACTATTCCTGATTTTCTTAGTGTTTCTAAAAATTTGAACAATACCGCCATTTTATAATATTTGGCGAGACCCACACCTCTCATCAAGTTTTTTTCTTTCTCAAAGGACTCTTTAATTTTTTTCTTTTGGATCCTGTCAAAGTCAGATTCTAAAACCCATTTATCAACTTCTGATAATAATGATAAATCACGACCATTGTCCCAACTTACATATATAATAATATTGTCCTTAGAAAATACATCAGGCCCAACTCTTTTTACAGTTCCTCTTGTTAGTGGTGTAACACCAAATTCGTCTTTCATATCAATACAGACAATTCGGTCACCTTTTTTTACCTCAGGATTTAACATTTAATTTGTTTTAAAATAAATACTTTGAATATTTATATTTTATGAGACAAATAATTATAAATGAGTCGCAATCCAAGTTACTTTTATCTGAAGATGTAATGGATAGAATTTCTTCTACGGTAGACAAAACTTATAACTACGGTAAAAGTATTATAAAACAAGCTTCTGAAATTACAAAGATTGATTTGAAATTTTTGTCCACTTGGGGTGCCGCCATTGGTGGATTTTTAGCTCCGATGAACGATATAATCGAAGGAGAATATCCCGAGATTGGTGATGAAAATAAAATTCTTATATTATTGGCTGTTGTTTTAACATTTTTCTTTGAGAATCAAGTTCAACTAAAAAAGATAACAGAAAAAATAAGAGAAGAAGGTTTGGGTGATGTATTATTACAAGTAATTTACAAAGCTGAGGTTTTAAGAAATGCTTTTGTAAGTTTTGTGAATAGTTTGTCTTTTACCGTTGGTAAATTATCAAATATGATGAGTTATTGTTTTTTGATTCCAATAATTCCAATCATAATTAATATGGGTCAAAATTTTCAATATATCAGTATTGACGAATTGGTAAAAAGAGTTTTGGCTTATGGTTTGATGACAATGTCAGGTCTTGCTTTGAGAGATGTTCTCAAAAAGTTGGGGAAAAGATTATCTCGTTGATTTGTAATAATCTTCCAATTGTGATAAAACCTTTGTCATTTGATTTTGACTCAATCCGTGTTCATATTGGTGGGTTTGAAACCAATTTCTTGCAACATCCATAAAAGGAACCTTTTTTAATTTTGAAATTCTTTTAAATCCGGCAACTTGAGCTTGAAGTTCGTGAGGTTGTATGTAGTAATTAATTTTAGATTTTGATTTTTTGGATGGTAGTTCCCCTTTTATATCTTGTTTGTAATGTTCCAATTCGTGTCTGATGGTTTCATTAAGTTCATAATGAAGTTCATTTAGAAAGTTTGGGAACTCTTGTGGTTTAAATAAAATCAAAACATTTATTTGAGAATCTTCATCAATATATTCAGCATTTACAATAAACGGTTTTTCTAAATCTCTGTTTTCTTTGATTTCAACATCTAATGATAAATCATAACCTTCGTCAAAGTCATAAAAATATTTACCAGTAATATCTTCTGGTAATCTATATGTCTTTGAACCCTTTTTATGATTTTTAACTAAAGATATAATATCTGAAGCTATTTTCCTTGTTTCAACTCTCATAGTTTTTGATTCAAATATACGAGATTCATTCAAAGAATCCAAAATTTTATATTCAGGGTCAACTATAACACTTTCAGCAATTTTAAGAAAATTAACAATAAAAAGTTCTAATTCTTTTTCGATTGTGTGTCTTATTCCGAATGGTAATTGTGAGTTTCCAAGAGATTTCATATTTTTTAAGAAAATACCATTTGTTCCTAACTTCGTGATATCAATACCTACAAATTGTGTAAGTTTTCTTTCTCCAACACGAATCATTTCCCTTTTATTCATTAAACGAATTTTATATTTGAAAGAAATGGGTAGTCCAACAACTTCTCCATTAAAGTCAAAAACCCTATTTTCCAAAAATTCTTTTGATCTTTCTAAATGTTGTGGACTCATATTGATAAATATGATTGAATTTGATATATTATATCCAAAATCATAGGTATTATGTCCAAAATCAAAACTTTATCCTCCCAACACCCTGAATTATCATTTTCATTGTTAGATGCTGTTAAAATGATTGATCCATCAGGTGACAAAAGGACTTATTGTGAAGTAATTTCAAAACTTATTCAAAACAAGTTCAATGAAAGATACAATGAACACAGAATAAATGATTATATATCTGATCTCAAAAGAGAGTATGAAATGACTGAATTTGATTACCCAAATTCAAACAATTTTTCATTAATACTTTTCTGTTTGATGTTAAATGAATTTATTGGTCTTGAAGTTCATAAGTCAATCAAAAAATTGCACGAATATAGAGAGAAAAAACTAATCAACGCTGATATTACAAAATATAATTCTGTTGAAGAAATTTATAATGATATAACCGTTGCTGAAATAAAATCAGTTCAATCAGAACTTTATAAAATGGTTGAATTGGTTTTTGAGGATAATGAATGGTTATTAATTCGACCTTTAACATACGAATCATCAAAAAAATATGGTAGTGGAACAAAGTGGTGCACAACATCGGCAACTAATGATGAATATTTTTACAAGTATTTCCAAGGAATTTTAATTTATGTTATAAATAAAAAAAATGGATTAAAGGTTGGGGTTCACGCAGAATTGGAAAAAGGAATTTATAATAACTTAAGTTTTTGGAATCAAAAAGACGAAAGGATTGATTCATTAGATTCAAGATTACCATCTGAAATTTTGAAAAAAATTAAAGACGAACTTACAGGTAATCTTTCAAATAGAAATATTGCAGAACTAAAAGGATTTAAAACTGAATATTACAGTCAAAAAGAAGAATATTTGTTAAGAGAATTTGCTGTTAATGATACACTTACACCAGTACCTATCGATCCCCCAACGATAAGATTTGAACCTAATACTGTTACTAATGATTTTAGGCCTGAAGCTCAAGAGGGTGTTGAATTTGATAGGGATTTTGCAATCGATATACGAAGATATACAACAAATATTGCTTAATCCAAGAACTTTACCTTAAGTTCCAAATCACCAGATCCTTTTATAATTCTGTGATAAACACCCTGAGGTATAAAAATTTCTTTACCTTCTTTAAGATCGATTGGTAATTCATTATCCATTTGAAATTGCCAATCGGTCTTGTGGGTTGGGGTGATCAACCTATCTTGTTCATCAAAATGCCATTTTAATTCATTCTCTTGAACATTTTTGTCAAATTTTCTTAATCTGACTTTTTCTTCTACTTTTTCTAAAAAAGGTAATTGCTCCATTACCAAGTCCTCGAAGATTTAAGACCCAATTTTTTTGCAAATCTCCCAACATTGCAGCTCCAATACCCTGCAGTTGTTCTATCTTTTTTCTGAGAACATTTGTGACGAGCTGTAAAAGATTTTGCGGCTTTTTTATTTCTGTTTCTAACTCTCAAATTTGGATCACCAAATGTTACTTTTTTGATTCCTCCACCAGGTGATTTAACATAAACCGCAAATTTCTTTGGTCCTCCTGGTGTTCTAAAAGGAGAGTTTAATTTTACTTTTTTTCCACGATGTTCAGCCTCCATAATCATATCTTCCTCTTCTTCAATGGGAGCATCCAACCAAACTTGGCGACCATTTTCCAATAAAACAGATTTCCCAAGATTAGATTCAACGATCCAACGATCTTCTGAACAAAGACTAATGTGTCCGCTTTCATATAAATTTCTTACTTCGTTTATGAGATTAAAATAAGAATCGGAATAAATTCTGAATACATTCTCAGATAATGAAAGTTTATTATCGATATGGTATTTTAACTCTGAGGATATCTCTACATTTTCAAGTAGATTCATAGATTGATTTACTTCCTCTTGTAATATTTTTTTAATTAATGATTCTAATTGTTTTTCCATTTGTTATAACCAAAAAAAATTATTATATTTGTAACATATATCAATAAATATGACGATGTTATTTAATATTTTAGTTGCCATTGCCAGAATTTATTTGGGCATTAAGTTTCTTTGGGTTTTGATTATGAATCAAGTCAATCCTGAGAATTATCCCTTAGAAAGTCTTCAGTGGTTTTTATATTTTATGATATTTGATATTTGGTTACACTCCATTTCAAGAAATGTAAAAATGAATGACGATGAAGAAGGAAAAGATTTTACTTAATTTTGTTCTGGTTTAAGAACCGTAAGTGCTTCAGGATATTCAACATCTAAGAAAGCTTCATTTTTATCGTCATAAGGTATGTTTTTTAGAACATATCTTATGGCATTTAGTCCTGATACTCTTTTATCTATCGCATCTAAAACAACCCAAGGATTGTTCAAAGTTGAGGTTTCATCAAACAATTTATCTTTATATCGGGTAAATTTGTCCCATAAATCTTGCATTTTAGCGTCAGATTCCGAGTATTTCCACTTTTTTAAGGGTGATTCCTGTCTGGCTTTAAATCGTTTAGCCTGAGTCTCCTTATCGATTGAAAACCATAGTTTAAACAGGTAGTCCCCATCCTTTACAAGATCATTTTCAAAGGTAGCAACATTATTCATAAAGTCTTTATACTCCTCAGGGGTTCCATAACCAGCAACAGGTTCAATAAGTCCTCTATTATACCAACTTCTATCAAACAGATTGATTTTACCCTTCTCAATTTGATTTCTATATCTATCCCACCAATTTTTTCTTTCTTCTAAAGTAGGTATACCCAAAGCAATAATCTTATAACCTATTTTAAGATTCAGATTTTCTACAAACTTTTTAATTGTGGATCCTTTACCAGCACTATCACGACCTTCAAAAACTATAATGAGTGTTTTATTTGTTTTTTGTAACCACTCTTGTAGTTTTAATAATTCTACCTGTAATCCAAATAATTCTTTTTTATATACCTTTTTTGAAACAACTGATGGTTCGACTGGTTCTAACGAGTAGTCATCAAATCCTGGTTCTTCTATATCATAAGTTACTTTTTCTCTTTTTTCTAAAGATTTTAGAAGTTTTTGAAAAAATGACTCCACATTTTTCTTCTGATTTCCTTTTAGTTTTAGTATTTTTTTAAGTCCTCTATCTAAAAGATTATAATCAACAATTTTGTTTTCACCTTGTTCGAGAATCTTATCCAAAATACCTTTAATCTTATTAGACATAAGGTTATTTTGTTCCAATTCCATAGAAATACGAGACATAATCTCCTCTTTTGAGGGTTGTTCGTCCTCTTTGATAATTGGGTTAATACCCATAATACTATGTATTCTATTTAATTCTTCCTTCACAAGATTCATCTCAACTATTTTTAGAAGTTTTCTTTACCCATAAATACATCAGAAAGAAAAAAAGTGACACTCCGTAAAAAATGATATCTGTAGTCCAATAGGATCCTGTCGCATCAAGTAATAGTTTAAATAGAATATCGAATCCAAACGGAAAGAAAAAAGCAGATAACATTAAAAATATTGTGGATAAATTATTTAAAAATGTTTGTCTCCAAGTAATAATCTGCATATTTTTTTTGTTTGTGTGTTTGTTTTGATAAATATTCAAAAATCATAATATTTATTAAAAAAAATGCAAATGAAATTAGTCGTTACCGAAGAACAATTGAAAAGAGTTTTCACCAAGATTGTAAATGAAGATGACAGTTCTATGGGTATGGAAAACAAGGAAGAAAGGTGCACGAAATCTAATGTTGCCTCTCTTAGTGAGATTGTTGGTGATGATGAAGATGTTTTCGAACCATATACTAAGAGTGTTAAAAAAAGAAAAAGAGGGATCAAATCCTTTGTTGACACATTAGATCTTTTAAGAACCCTAAGAATGCATGATGATATTCCAGATAGAGGCGAACATTTAGCATATGATCTTTTGACAAATTTGGAAAGTTTCAAACAAAAAAAATATTTTGACGAGACCAACGGGGGTTGTATAAACGCTATGGATAAGATCATTGAGTTATACAAAGAGAATGAGCACGGAGAAGACTTAGTAAAAGATATAGAAAAAGTTATTCGTCATAGAGATCCATCTGATAGAGCTAAGGAATATTTGAAATCTTGTATTCGCACAATAAAAGGTAAATAATTTTTGGTCGACCCCTTGACCGGTAATTCTTTTTTATATACCTTTGTAATGTAATTCAAAAACAACTAAACAAACTAAAAAAATGGCAAAGAAATCATCTTCTTCATCCAACTCAGTCAAAATGACTTTCGGAGTTCGTAGATCTGGCAAACACGCTAAAAGGCAGAGTCCCAAAGCAAAAGCCACAAAGAAGTATCAGGGACAAGGACGCTAGTCCCCTTTGTCAACCAAATTGGACCTGTGGGTTATAATAGAGTGTTTCTCCCGAGCACGAATGTTCCCTCAGTAAAATAATAAAAACTACAAGGTTATCACGGAGCGTTTTGAATAGTGGGTTTGGCAACTTCCCCGACATAATTGAACGAATCAAAAGTCACAAAAAGGTTTGCCGGGTTTGGTGTCTTTCCCGTCCCAAAGGTTGGTTGTCCACTCACAACAGGGTTTCTAAGGTTTACCCAACACATTAAAAAACCGCGCAAGGAAAGGGAGCGACGGCTCCCTTTTTTATTTTAATAACTTTCTAATCTTATGGTCGATTTTTTGTCTTTCAGATAAAAGTTTTTTTAATTCAGATTTTTGATCAAAACTCTCATTAATTTTTTCTATCTCAATATTTTCTATCCTTGTTTCTGTAACATCTGAATCGTAAATTTCATAATAAACTTCTCTACCTTCACTTGGATAGAAATCTTCAGATCTTAAAATGTTTTTTATTGTGTTTATATCATATGAAAGTCTTTTGTTTCGATATGTTCTTACAACATAATCCCTGCTATTTTCATCAACATCAAAAACATACATTTTAATTTCAGGTCTTTTTAATTCCCCCGAAAAGTTTTTTTCTCTAATTTTGATTATGTTTTTGTCAATTAACTGAAAAATAAACTCACAATCCAATTCGTCTTTTGCTTCAACACCCAAAGGTTTTAAAATTCTTTGAGTGGTATGACAAAAGTCCGCGTCATCCCAAATATGTTCAAATGATTTAAATTCTGACATCAATTGATCGTCCTTGGTTAAAATCGAAATTAATTTCCAAATAGTGTTGTCTGAATATCTTTCTAAATTCGATTTTTTCATATAAATAAATATACTAACATATTTATTTATTATGAGACTTATAAGTGTTTTAAAAGAGGAGATAGATCGTCAAAGATTAATAAACTCAGCAATTAGTATGGATTATTCAGAACAAGATGCTGAGGATTGGGTTGACGGTTTAATTGAAAAATACAACAATTTACCAAAAACACTTACATTATATAGAATTATAAGAGCAGATGAGTTCAGGGATATTGATTTAAAGTCATTAGGATCCCACTATTCAGAATCCAAAGAGGATTTACTCAGTAATTATGAATTTTCAACTGGTATTGGTGATAAAGTGTTTCTTTTCACTGTAAAAGTCCCAAGTAGATTTGTTGATGTCCAAGAAAGTATGGAAAACAATATTTTATATCCAAATGAGAACGAAATTACCCTTTTAAATCAAGGTAAGAATGTTAAAATAGTAAATGTTGATGATGTAACTGACCATTCTGATGATTTTGGGGATTTTGAAGATGATTATTTTTCCAATTTTTAAAATATTTATTGGAAAAATAGAGAAAATATGAAAACTAAAACAAAAGCTTCATTCTTTAAAAGAATGTTTATGGATGACAACGATATTAATGAAAAGTCGATCGTTGGGTTTGGATCATTTATTATGATGGTCCTTTGTTTAGGTGTGGACTTGGTTACAGGTTATATGGGAAGACCACTTCTTATAAATGAATTCATTTTTGATGGATTTTTATGGATCACATTGGGTGCCTTTGGTATTGCGTCGGTTGACAAATATCTTACAGGTAAAAACAAAAAGAACAATGATGAATCTGATTCTACAGAAGAATCACAATAAACACAAAAAATTTAAATTATTATGGATGTTTCAAAATTAAAGGGAAAAATCCCAGACTCAGTTATTGAACAATTACCAACGGTAATATCAAAATTTGAATTAAACACTCCTTTGAGACTTTCTCACTTTTTGGCTCAGTGTTCTCACGAATCAGGTCATTTTAAAGTGTTACAAGAAAATCTAAACTATTCAGCTCAAGGATTACAAGGTGTTTTTGGAAAATACTTTCCAGGAAACTTAGAAGAGTCTTATGCTCGTCAACCTCAGAAGATTGCAAACAGAGTTTATGCAAATAGAATGGGAAATGGTGATGAGGCATCAGGTGATGGATACAAATATCGTGGAAGAGGAGCAATACAATTGACCGGTAAGGACAATTATAAAGCATTTTCCAAAGCGATTAATGAAGATTGTGTTGCAAATCCTGATTTGGTATCTTCTAAGTATTCTTTGGTATCAGCAGCTTGGTTTTTCCATAAAAATGGACTACATAAGATTGCAGATGGTGGTGCAACGGATGCTGTTGTAACTTCTGTAACAAAAAGAGTAAACGGAGGAACAAACGGACTTGCCGAAAGGATCAAAGAATTCAAAAGTTTCTTTACACTTTTATCCTAATAAAAAAGTCCCCATAAGGGGACTTTTCGTTTGAAAGGGGGATATATATAAACCTCAAAAAATGAGGAGTGGTCTTTTTCTGTGAAATAAATATATCACATTTTTAAAAAAGTGTCAATATTGATTGCAATAATGAAACTTTTTTTATTTAGGATAATTTTGTATACATTTTTAACTTTTCAGTCTCGAAGTCTACCCTATTTTTTTCAAAAAGTTCAAAAAACTCTTCATTATGGGTATCCCATTTTTTCATAAAGTTGGTATACAAATTATTAGTCACAGATACTTGATCAATTGTTTGACAAGATTTCAAAACATCTAAAATCCACTCAAACTCAGATATAATATTGTTAAGATTCAGAAATGATTTGTTCATTTTTCTTGATTTTGTTTTTTAGTATGTCTACCACAATTTCTTGATTCAAGCCTGTCTCACTATTTCTAACCATTACGAAGTTTTCTTTTGGTAATCCGATAAGAGACAGATCATCAATTGCCACCCAATGATTAGGTTGGTTTTTTTCAACCCATTTTAGAATCTCACGCTCTCTTGCCATCTCAACTTGAGACCACTCAGACATTTTTTTGGGTAAATTTTTCTCAGTAACTTCTTTTAGTCTGTCAGGATTCATTTTATGAAACTTGAAGATCTCCTTTAACTCTGATAAGTCAAATTGTAATCTCCAATCAGAAGACAATACAATGTCCAAATCAAATTGTTCAACAATTTCAGATAGAATATCACAACACTCTTGATTCCACCCATATGGAACTAATTTACCTGTTGACAAAACAATGGGTGAGTCTTCATCCCAATGGCTTTCGGTCGCTAAAACCCCGTCGATATCTAAAAACAGAACATTTTTCATTTTAACACCAATAGTTTTTTACTACATAATTATAACACTTTCTGAAATATTTTTTTTCATATTCACGAGCCTCAACTTCAAGTGGATTTTCATCATATCCGTGAGACCTGTTCAATTTACTGTAAGAACTGTAATCCTTTGATCTTGGCATTTGTAGAAAATGACAATATTCGTGAACGATTGTATTGATAATGTCTTCCACACTTGCCATAGAATTCAAATAAATCCTAATAATCTTTGTGTCTGGCTCATATTCACCAAAATCATCAGGATTCTTTTTAATCGAAAACTTCAATTCAGGTGTTCTACCGTATCTCAGGGGAGATCCGAAATTTTTGATACACCAAGTCAAACTTAGTTGAGCGAGTTTCTTTTTTTCTTTAACTTCCATCTTTTTCTTTCCCATTTAATAACACAAATTTAGTAAAAATTTATGTCATTTTAGTGGTTTTCGAAAAAAAAATTTTACCTACAGGATGACCCTCCCTGTATAATAAATATCAATCATTTACACAGGACATCCGCAATTCTTACGGCATATGCATCATTTGGTTTGAATCTAGCCTCAAATCCTGATGATTTAACTAACCCAACTGCTGAGGTTAAAACTTTATTGGAATCCCACTTAACATTCGAGTTTAAATCCAAGTCAATATATTGAACAGGTATTCCACAATCGTCTTTCAAGAAGTTTGCAACATCCAAACTTCTTGTGACTTCTCCCCATAGTTTGGTAAACCTATCTTTAATTATCGGAACTTTTTCTTCAGAATAGATAACATGCCCACCATTATTTCCATTAAAATGAATAACAATTGCTGTGACATAATGGGTTATAGTATCTTTATTCTGACTATCAGTTCCAACATAAATCTTGGTATAGGGTATATTTTTTATCTGATCTTTGATGTAAGATCCGATGTTTTCAACAACCCTTTTATTACCCATAGTCTTGTATTCCATAGGACTATACTTTTAGAATTGTCTTACCGTCAATATTTTCTATGGATTTAATTTTAACTTCTTTTTTAAGTTTACCATCAAAATATCGATTCATATCTGTTCCAACACTAATGTAAGGACCACCTGATGGATCAACAAATTCAATAGAACCATCTTCTTTTCGGCCTGTCCTAAAATAAATAAAACCAGACATTTGTATTTCATTTTCTGAAATGAGGTCAAACTGAATGTTATCACCCATTCTGTTTTGATATATCGTTTTCATTGTTTTGAATTTTTTGAGGATGGGATAAGAATCGAACTTACTCCAAAGGTTTTGCAGACCTCTCAGCCTCCACGACTAACCCATCCTTTTCTATAATACAAATATACATAAATTTTATTTATTTACAAATAATACCAAATAAAAAAACCCCCAACTTGGGGGGTCTATTTTTAAGGTTTGTGGCCCCATTTCTATATCCACATTTTGTTGGGTAACCTTTTCGTCAATAATTAGTTAAAATATATTCAAATTCAACTATTTCTGAAAATATAACTTAGAATTAACACTTTCTTTACTGTTGTTTAAAACAATGTGATAAATTCCTTCACTCAAAAATTTATTAAACATAACCTTATTAACACCAATTGATGGTCTTTCAACCCTTTCTTCTAAGATTTTTCTACCCGAATAGTCTAATACATTTATTGTAATTGATTCATCATATGTATTATTAAAGAGTATTTCAAGTTGATTTTGATTGTATGAAACTTGTGTGATTTCAAATTTACTATTACTAAACTCCACAGAAACGGGACCATATACTTTGTGAACACCATTTAAATCATATTGATGTAATACATAATATTGCATTCCGTTAGTTGGATTTAAATCCCAAGTTCTATAAGATGTTTGTGTTACTGAAAATCCGTGAGATTTTAAACTATCAATATAATTGTAGTTAACCATATCAGTTGTTCTGTGAATTAAATAATGACTTGAATTTGATTCAGTCGCTGTTGTCCAATCAAGTCTAACTTTGTCATTATGTTTTGTTGCTTTGAATTCTAAAAGTTCAACAGGTAATGGATTTAATATTCCTGTAACTGTCCACCAATAACCACTTGTCCAATCTGTATAATCATTTAATGTTACAGCATCTGGTGTTCCAATAATGTGTGTTTGATTTGAATAAAGCGGTAATTCCCAAGAGTTTGATGTGTTTAACCATCTTTGAGCTCTCATATCAATATTTCCTGATTGTGCTCTTTCAGAGTTTGCATATCTCATTGTAACATCTGCTTGTCCTGTATTACCTGAATTATCTATGTAATAAAATCTGTCGGCAATACCAAATCCTGTTCCTCCCCAAGTAGGGTTATTTATATTTGTTACTGTTGGTAATGGTATGTTTTGATTATTTGCCGGAGTTCCATAAGTTGCAAATGTTACATCGTGATTACCACTATCAATGTTATAATCCAAGAAAATTGAGTTTCCTGCTTGATTTATAAATGGAATAACCCTAAGACCTGTTGTAGACCCCATAATCCATCTAATTCTACCAAATGGAGCGACATCACTACCCAATATAGTGGACTCAGATTGAATGAATCCATTAGTTCTTGTAATTGCGCCTAAGTTTGAATTGGTAATATTGAATAACCTATTATTTAATCTTAATCTACCATTAGTTAGTCTTAAAGTATCAGTAACAATTGCGTCTGACTGAAGAGTTATATGATTTGTATTATTGATTGTTAGATCATAAAACGATGTGGTAAATAATCCTCCCAATATTTGTGTTAAAGAACCATTCATATTTACATTACTAATACCTGATGTAAAGGTTCCATTATTTATCCAATCTGTTTTAACATTTATATTAAATTTTGTATAAGGTCTACTAAATTGGAAGGTGATATTCGGTCTATAATCAGTTCCAGTACTTGGGAATGAATTGTTTGTTCCAAAACCATAACTACCTGAAATGGCGGCGTATGTATTATGTGATAATGTAACAGATGTTCCCGAAACACCCGTAATCTCGGGGTGAAATATAACTGAAGTGTTCGTACCAGGTGATGTAAAAGTTCCTGATACAGTAATAGTTGTTCCTGATATGTTTGTTACTTGATATCCTGGTGAGGATCCTGCCAAGACATAATGTCCAATTTGAATATTCGCAGCATTTGTAACCGTAATAGTATTTCCACCTATAACCCAAGTTCCTGTTGTTGATACTGATACGCCGATCCCACTGACCCACATACCTGGAACAAGATTATCTACTGTAGGTATGGTGACATTTAAAATATTGGTTCCTGTTGTATTTGTAATAACCCCAGTTGATACAACATTTCTTGGTGGGGTCATAGTTCCTGCGGGATATGATAAATTATTTCTTGTATTGATTATACTAATGAAATGTTGTAAGCCTGTTTGTTGAGTAAATGTTGGATAATCACTTGTATTAATTGTTGTCAAACCATAATTGTCCCAGCTCATATCAATAACTAGTTTATTGACGCTTCCATCCCAAGTAAATGGTGTTGATAGTGTAAAAGGAATTGTTCCTGATGTATTAGCAGTAGGGATATAAGTTGCAATATTGTAATCCATTGGTCCGTAAACAACTACAGGCGCCGGACCCACAATTGGTGGCATTGATGGGTTTGCCCCATTAAATCTAAAACTATTAAATCCACCGGTTGTATAATACATCTTGATAGTTAGATTTTTAAATATTGCTCCAGTGTTGGTATAATTTCTTTTGATGTGCATCAATAACCCATTAATTACATCACCCGTCGACATGCCTTCCGCGAGTAACTCAGTCTGAGTGTATAACCAAATATTTCTAACTTTTGCACTATTTTTGAAAGGTGCATTTTGTATGGGAACGGTAGGTGGTATTAATGTTCCGTTATTTAATTGTGCGGTATCTGAAAATGTGCTATTAACTATTAATGCCGATGTATTGTCCAAAATGGTTAAAGTCCCATTAACTGTAAGTGAACTATTATTTGGTGCGTTTACCGTAATTGTGTCATTACTTTCAATTCTTAGATTTCTCGTGGTAGCCAAAACACCAGCTTTAATAACAGGAGAAAAATTACCTGATCTTCCATTTGGTCCACCAAAACCTGGTATTCTTGCGTCATCACTAATTGTTGGAACTCCTCCACACCAATTTGCCGGATTATTCCAATCATTTGTAAATCCAAGCCAAGTTTTCCAACCAGGCCAAGCGGGAGCACAAGGAGGAATAATTGTTACAACATAGTCTTCCGTCTCACCAAATCCTGCAGGAGCACAGGGATCTATATTAGATTGGGCAAAAACTTCTCTAACTCGTAATCTAGTATTACCGGCCGCAGATGTTAAAGGAACAGTAAATGATATTGTATATGTTCCCAAAGTCCCCAACGATCCCGATTGGGCGATTCTTTCGGTTGATTGGAAAACTCCGTCTTTATTGTAGTCTACCCAAGCTGCGATGTAATTTGAAGAATTATAAGTTCCTACTTGTAAAGTAATTGAATATGTATTTCCAGCAGTAAAAACTGCAGTTTTAGTATTCGATGGAGGAAAAAATTCATAGTCAGGGGGATGTGCAGAAAATGGACATTGTGCGGGTGATGGTGAACAGGACGAAGGACCATTTGTGTTGTATTGATTATTTATACCCGGAGCAACATCACCAACACATATTACCCTATGAATATAGTCATTGTTTGTGTAGTTTTGCCAAGAGGTTCCACTTGAATATATAGGTTGACAATAAACCAAATCTATGGGTCTTCCCCCCGTCAAAGTTTGAGGAATTGGTGTTCTTGCCGTAGGTGTTGATCCTACAATGGTATTGAATCCAACCACATCAGCATCAACAAAATTTCCAATACCTGCACTTAAATTTATATCATATGTAACCCAAAAATAGTTATCACCATTATCTAATCCTGTGAAAGAAGTTGTTAAAAATGTATAATTTGTGGACCAAGGATTTACAACATTTCCAAGTAATATTGCGGTATTTTGATCAAAGAAGTTTGTTCCGCCAGTAAACCAAAGTTTAGCTGCCGTAATATCTGTGACAGGATTGCTACACCCGTTGGTGTTAAAAATTAAATCTCTAAGACCAATAGCGGTTCCTGATCCAACAACACTAATTCTTAAACCAACAACATCCTGATTTACTTGATTCGGAGCTGTAGGTGCGGTATTTTGAAATATAAGTGCTGAGGACACATAGGATTGATTAACATTTGGATATGTGTTAATTGTAAAATCATCAACATAGATATTATTACCAAAAGCACTCGCCCCAACAATACTTATAAACACATTATTTGATCCCAAGAATGGAGCCGCACCTGGTATTGTAAAAGTAACCTGATACCAAGTTCCACAAGTTGTCGTTGGTGCCGCTCCACAATACCTTGGTATGTTTGCAGTTGCGTTTATACGAACAGGAGTTCCTGACATATTATTAACAGTATTTGCATATACATTGACACTATCTAATGATGTTGTATACCCATTATCTCGGAACATCCAAAAACTACCAACAGCCCCTGTTACGGGCATTGATGTCATATCTAGCCGTTTTGTGGTTAGATACGCCTTTTCACCTAATGGTATTGAAAATGATCTATATCTGGCCATTCCATTACCTGTTCTTGGGTTTGTGGTAGGATTTACCGAACCAATACCTGACATATCCCAATAGTTATCAGGATCGATACTTACCCCATATTTACCTGTTGTCCAACCCAATGGTAGAGAATTGGTAGGATAAATCGTTGACCCTTCAAATGATTCATTATACGGCACTTGTGCTTTGGTAAATCCAAAAGACAAAAAAAGATATAAAAACGATAAAAATGTGTATTTAACTAATTTCATTTTGTATAATTTTAAAAAATTTATAAAAATTTTATTTTGTATTTATTAAATAAATACAACATAAATAATACAAAGAAAATTACTTTAGAAAAGGGGTATACGCCAATCTTTTGTTACTAATTTGTAACTTATTGAAAATTCAAAAAACATATAAGAATCTTTGTCTCTTGGGTCACCTCTTTGTTCACCAGGTTTTGTAATATATGGGAATTCCTGATTGGATCTATCGGCAAAAGCGACTGATATTGGACCTTTTTCTTCTAATAAAACTTGTGGATCAACATAAGATGTGCTCACATCATCAATATAATCTGTAAAAGTTTTTCTAATACCGTATCTAAATCCGATACCTAACTTTCTGTTAAAAGCGTATCTCATCCCGAATCCAACAGGTAAACATAATTGAGTTAATTTGTATTCCTTTCTTCCTTCTACAATTCCTTGTCCTTCAGTTGAGAGTGGTTTAAGTCTATACCAAGTTCCATCTAATTTTGCCTTTGGGTCAAAATGAAAAACTCCTATTCCTGCAAAAACATAAAATGAATAGTCATATCCTCGTCTACCCCTAACACCCATTAATCGATATCGGTGTCCCAAACTTTCTCTTATTAGTGCATATTCACCATTTACTGTTAATTCGTAGATATCAGTCTTAAAACTTAGATTTCTATAACTTCGAAAAAATTCTTGTGTAAGATTATCTCTTCCTGATAACTTACCATAGGTAAAAATCGTGTTTACATAAACTCTTGGTTTCCATCTATATCTAAGTCCTGTTGATATGGAAAATCTTGTTTGACTCATTTCTAAGTCTTGGAAATCGTTGGTTCCTATCGCATCTTTCCCTCCTAAATCGCCTAAAAAGTTAGATCCACCCAACCCTATATGATACTCCAACCTCTCCTTTTTCCATCTCCTCGAATAGTATTGACCATATATCGATTCGGCACTTATCAAAAGAATTAAAAATGTAAATAATAAACGAACCATTTTCCATAAATATCTCGAATCTATAGGTAAAATGATTCGTTTACTAAGGAAATGTTAAATTTTAGTAAACATATACTACAAACTCTTGAGAAACATATCCATCGGATGAAGTTATAATACACAAATAACTTCTATTTGGCACGACACCGTAGGAGTATCTGGAAAGTCTAATGGGGTCTGAATAATAATCGGTTGAAGCTCGTCTCCAATTACGACCATACATATAATATGAACCAAAGGGATCTTCAATCCAAAGAGTAAATGATTTGGTTTCAGAACAATAATTGTCAAAATAAATGTAAACCGTTCCTCCAACTTGATTATGACCTACATAGTCTATATAATCAACACAAGGATAAGAATAAACGGAATATGGATCATCATCTACAACAATACAAGATGAAAATGACAGAGTAAAAAGAGTCAGAAGGATTAAGAAGTATTTTTTCATTTTTGTAATTTTATTTTACAAATATACAAAAAAATTATGGATTTGCATCATCAGTGAAAAAATTTGTTAAAAATTTTCCAACAATAGTTAAAAATAAGGATGTTAACTGAATTATTTGATCAAAACCACCAGCAATTGTATATGTTGTCATTGCTAAACCAACACCTAATAAAGCATCCCCTAACTTTCTCCATTTCTGTGGAGTTGGTGCCCAATAATTCTTTTTAATTTTTGTTGGCATTTATTTTTTTATAAGAAGTTTACATCAACAACATAACTAATATTATGGAATGGAAACTTAACCATTTTCATAACATTATCTTTTATTTTTTTTATATAAATATTTACATCACTTGCAATTTCCTTTTTATTCCTCATACAATCTCCACTATCTTTTAATGTTAAAACAATTTTAAGTTTTTTATCATATCCTGATAAATTGAATTGTTGGACAAATATTGTTGGATTTATTTCAACCGAAACAATACAACTGTGTTTTTTTTTAATTAATGTATTAAATACTTTATTTAAATTCATCCAAAGGATATATTTTTCTTGTCTTGTCATTATTTATAAATATTATCAATCCTACTATTGAAAAAACCTTTAGAAATATTAGTTAACGGATTGTATAAAAATGAAATGAAATTGCTTTTTGGTGAAAATTTCAAAATAGTAATTGGACATTTTGTTAAGCAATCCAAAAGTCACCATTTTATTGTTCACGCCAAATTGGTTCTTGAAGATCCTATAATTATTACTGAGAACTATAGCGGAACCCTAAGTTCTGTAAATGAAGATGTTTGTTATTATGTTAACAAAAGTCTAAAATTTATGGGGGCAACTAAAGAGGCTTTGGTTATTACAACAATTGATGTTAACTAGCCTTTATTACTTGACTTAATCCCGCAAACATTCCCCTACACTCTTTTAATCTCTTTATTGTGTTTGGATCTTGTCTTTCAGCATATAACATTTCTAATTTTGACGATAGATCTAAATCACTATGTAACTTTTGAATCACATCATCATCCATTTTACCTGTAAGTGTTGTTACCAGATTGTCACATAATACTCTCATTTGTGTGCAATTGTCGTGTGGATATTCATTTCTCCCAAGTTTTTTTGATGTGTCATACAATAACTCAGATATTTCTAACAAAAACTGAGATGTTTGTTGGTTAATTTCTCTCTTATTTTTTTTCATTTCTGAAATCCAACCAAATATTGTCTTACCTGACTCCCAAATTAGTTCTATCATCTTTTTTTTATTTTATAAATATTTATAAATTAAAAAGGAAACAAAATGATATTACTACAAGACATCGCAGTTGCTGATACGGTTGCAGAGGTGGCTGAAGCGGCACAACAAGTTGTTCCAAGTTTTGGAATATTCGAACAATTAACCCAATATGGTGCTTTGGGCATTATTGTATTAGGGTTGGGTGCCGCTGGTTGGTATTTACTTAAAAGGCAAATTGACAACCAAGATAAATTAAATAAAAAGCTCACAGAAATGGAAGAAGAGCAAAGAAAATCAAGAAAAAGAAAATGATGATACTACAATCAGTTGTCCCAAGTATGGGAATATTTGAAACCTTAACCCAATATGGTGCTTTAGGTGTTATTACTTTAGGTCTTGGCGCTGTTTTGTGGTTTTTACTTAAAAGACAAATCGCATCTGAAGATATGTTAAGGGACAAAGTAGATGAACTTCAAAAAGAATTGAGTGAATATATAAACGAAGACTCAGAAAAACTCAAAGAAGTTATAAATAACAATACAAATGCTCTTAGAGATTTGAAGGATGTTATTTTGGGTGGGTCGAGAACTTCAAAAACTAAGAGAAAAAATGAAGAAGATTAAAATAGTTTTATTTGTTGGTGTCCTTTTAATTGTCCTTAACATATTTTTTGCTGGCGATAAGCATGTAGAAGTTGTTGAGGATAATATTTCTTTAACAGAAGAGAACCAAAAACTTGAAGGTGAAAATAGATCACTTAGGACTGAAAACGCAGGTTTAAAACAAGAAAATAATAATTTAAAAGTTGCAATTAATGAGAAAAATGAAAACCCTCAACCCAAGAAAATGGTTAATAACGATGACAATGATAATGGCACTGCCTTTAGTTTCGTTGTCCCAACCGAAGTATCCGATTACTAAAATAATTAAAAAAGATACTGTTGTTGTAATGAAGCTTTCACAAGCTCAAGACATCAATCGTAAATTTTCAAAATTTAAACTATACATTGATAGTTTAAATAAAGCTTGTGGTGTTAAGGTAACTGAACTTAATAAGATCAATGATTCTCTTTTATTTGAAAATACTAATCTTCAGGTTGAAGTTGAAAAATCAACGACACAATTAAATAAGATTGAAACTTCAGTAAAAGAACTTACACAACAAAAGTCATTAGTCTATGGTATATCACCAAATAGTGATACAATCTATTATTACAATATAAACAGACAAAAGAAATTCAAGACAAAAGATTTTAACACTTGGTCTGTTCAGGCTAACATCAATTATTACTACGGCACATTTGACAGAATTAGTAATGATGTCTTTGAAACTTCTGTTTCATCTAAACTTAATTTTGGTTTAAGAGTAAACAAACAACTCTCACCTTTTGGATCTGTTAATTTAGATCTTTACAAATCTTCGTTCAAAGGTGATGATGGAAAACTTAATTATAATACAAAAGTAAATTATCAGATTTCAGTTTTACCTCAAGTTCAAATTGGTAATGTTCAATTTTTGAATAACTATAAAAACACAATATTTTATTTTTATACAGGTGTTGGTTTAATTAATTTTAAAACTGATACAGAAAAAAATGGTGTAGTTGTATCTGGGGAAAAGAAAACAGATTTAATCCTACCTTTTGGTGTTGGGGCGAAATATAAAATAACAGAAAGAAGTTCGGTTAATTTAGAATTTTGTTTTAACTATTATATGGGTGATGATTTGGATGGTTACAAACAAATTTTCTCTGATAACGACACATACAATAGATTCTCATTAGGTTACAATTATCAAATAGGTAAAAAAGGTAAAAAGTCTTTGACTTGGTTTAACCCTTTTGATATGAGATATGACGATTCTTTTGAAAAGAGGTTTATTCAGATAAAATAATTTTCTCGAATATAATTTCTAACAATTCCGTTCCAAATTTTATATTGGAAGATTAATAAAACTATGGTTCCAATAACGGGCATTGTCAGAGTTAATAATAAAAAAAGTTTGAATGATTTGGACAAATAAATAACATCATTATTATCCAAATAAAGGGCATATAGTAATCCAAAAATTATTATCAGTTCCATTTTGCTAATATACAATATTTTTTCCCATATTTTACAAATAGAAGAAATTTTTCTATACTTATGAGAGATGAGATTATTGGTTTTTCTAATTTTATTACCACTTAATGTTTTTTCTCAGATTCTTGTAAATTCAGTTGGGACTCCTGTTCTAACAAATTTTGATCTGAATGGAACTTCAAACTGCACCGCAACCATAACTTGGGCGGACAATACTACAATTCTTGGTTGTTACACAAATAAATTAGTTTACAATTATTCTAACGGATGTAGTAACAATGGTGGAATTCATTTGTCGGGTGTTAATGGTGATGTTGCTTTTGGGGCTAGATCATCAGGATCTAATACAAATGTTAAATTTGGGGTTAGGTTTAAAAATAACACGGGAATAACCATAACCAAAATTGATATTAACTTTAATCAAGAACAGTGGGGAAACGCTAATACAGACTCTCTCAACATCATTGCGAGTGTTGCCAATTTTGATTATGTAATTTCTCCAACAGTAACAACTATTGGTGCCGTTACAACAGGAAACAATTCATCTTTGACTTTAAGATCGTTAACCCCATTTGGATTATGTCCAACAACAATGACGGCAATACCTGGTGGGTTATCCAAACCATTTTCAGGTGTTTTAAATGTGAATCTCCAACCAGGAGATGAAATATTACTCAGATGGACTTACTTAGACACCCCCTGTAACAACAATCCGTTACTTATAGACGATCTTTCGGTTACATTCAATGTCGAACCCCTACCAATAACATTATCTCTTTTTAGGGGAGATTATAACAAAAATACGGGTAATATAGATTTATATTGGCTTGTAGATTCTCAGATTAATAATGTTGGTTATTATGTTCAGAAATTAATTAATAATTCTTTTCAGAATATTGGTTTTGTTGAGGGTTTGGGATCAACAATAGTTCAACAAGAATGTAGTTTTTCAGATCCAAGTGTAGAATATAACCAAGTTTACTATTATAGACTTGTTCAATATGACTACGATGGTCAATATGAAATTTTTAACCCAATACCTGTTAGAACCCCAACGATAATTGTTGAGGAAGAGTGGTGGAAAAAATGGGATTTATTAGGAAGACAAATTAAATAGTCTTCAAGTATTCTTTAAGTGTTTTCATATTAAAGTAATACTGTTCATTTTTTGGCTTGTTGATCTTGTGATGAAGTTCCCAATCCTTGATTGATTTCTCCTCAGTTGGTTTTTCATCTTTGATGTAGTCATAAAGTTTCGAAATCTTTTTCATCATCTTACTTGATACTTGTTTCATTTTGTTTTGTTCGTATTTAAAAAACGCTTCGTAATCTTCACCAAATCTTGTAATTTCATTATAAAACTTATCTACTATTTTTTGTTTTTCAGGTTTAAATACTCCTAACATTTTTTCAAGTGGTTCTTGTGCCATAATATCTGCAAATATGCTTAGAGACTTTGTGCCAAGAGTTATCATTACAGCTTTTAATATAACTTCAACAGCTTGATCGTCGTTTTCTACTTCTACACCTTCGTTTCCTAAAATTTCATACACTCTTGGTAAATAATTATATACTTCTTTTTTCATTTTGTCAAAATCAAATGAATTAATTCTTTTTAGTCTTGAATAAACTTCATTACTTAATAAAAATTCCACAAAGTCTTTTTTGGGTATTCCCTCAAGATCCAAAGATGCTGCAACCTCAGATGGTCTGACCAAGTTTTCAATGTTTGAGGTATAATAAAGATCCATTATAAAGTCATCAATTGGTGGTATACCAAAAAAGGTTCCTGTTTTTGACAGATATAAAGAGTGTTCCTTAGTTGTATAAAATTTCCTTTTCAACATATCATATCCGTGTTTAAGTTCGTGACTTAAAATTGGTATAAACATCTTTTTATTTTGAATCAAATAATCCAAAATTTCACTTTTCTTAAATTTTGGACTTGTCACCAAGTCCATACCCATTCTAATTGTTTTGGGTTCACTTCTATCAAATTTCAAAAGATTTAATTTTGAAAAACTAAGTCCTCCTCTAACCGCCATACTAGCCAAAGCAATTTTTTCATTTTCCATAGGATGAAAATTAACCTCAAGTTCAATTTTATTAAACTTGTGATCTCCAACTATGAGTTGTTCCTTTTTTGGTAGATCTACCTCAACACTCATACCTTTCACATTTTTTCTTGTTGTTTGTAGTTCTTCAATAATTTTGTCATAAACCAACATTGCGGCTTTTACAATACCTTCGGGAACACCTAAAGCTTCTGATATAATAGATTTGTTCATATACATAAATATAACATACTATAATAAATAAAAAACCCATCCGAAGATGGGCTTTTTATTTCCTTTATTTTTTTGATTAACAATTATTTAAGAATATTGCTCTTTTTGGTGCGGTAAAATAAAATGGTAGAGATGCTCTAACATATACTTTCTGATCAACAGAATTACGCTCATAATAAGTAATACCCATTACATAATCATATCCTGGCCATACTGAACATCCTGAACCTAAAGTATAATAATAACGATTGGTGTTACTGAGTGATCCACCACCAGTACATCCATTGGTATGTCCTACAGGTGCGAATGAAATGTAATAATATCTTGCTATAGTATAACAAGAATCAATTACGGGATTAAATCCAGGTTGAGGATTCCAATTAAATACAATTGTTCCACAAGCTGAAGTGTCCATTGTAATATTAAAATCATAAGTTGGAAGGTTTACAATTGGGTATACTGGATAATTTCCGCATGGGTTATATCCTGGTGTATTTGGATTGTTTGGATTTCCTCCACCACCTCCACCTTTTTTATCAGTAACTCCTGATGTTTGACTCATTGGTGTTACATCGGATTCTTCGCAAGCAACAAAAATCGTTGCACTTAACACAAATGCCAATATTGTGGCAATTATGATATTTCTTTTATTTTTTAACATTTTTTTAAATATTAATTGGTTTATTTTACCATAAATAGTATGATTTGGGTGGAAATACCTAGTTTTTCAGTGAAATCAATAAAAAAAGGTGAGGATAACCTCACCTTAATTTTTCCTCTAACTAAATATGATTACTTAGCGGGTTCTGCTACAGGAGCGGCTGCGGTAGAATCAACAACAGTGGCTTCAGCTGCGGGAGCTTCAGTTACAGTTGTTACTTCAGCTGCAGGAGCTTCAGTTGCAACTTCTTCAGTTTTTACTTCTTCAGTAGAACCACAAGAAGCCAACATCAAAGAGGCCGCGAGCAAACTTACAAATAGAACGTTCTTTTTCATAATGTTTTTTAATTTGGTTTATTTAGGTTTCAAATATAAATATAAGAAAAGTTATAGTAAATATTTAATTAATCAAATTTCCAAAAAGATTTACTTTTCTTGTTTCAAGTCTTGGGAGATCTTCATTAATTTCAACAACCCTCAAAATAAGACTACAAACATTTCTTAACCCAATTGGTTCTCCCGGCACAATGTAGGCATCTTTTTTTCCAATACCATCAACATCTTGGATAATGGGGGGATATTTTGTCAACATATATTGACCGTTTAACTGTCGTGTGAGATATAATTCCATAATTCAAAATATAGTTTTTTATTTGGAAATTATCAAACCTTTTTCTATTTTTGTGTTATGAATATATTCTTCTTAGATCGAGATGTTAAAAAATGTGCTCAGTATCATTGTGATAAGCATGTTGTTAAAATGATTTTGGAATCCGCGCAACTTTTGTGCTCGGCTCATCATATGACCGACCAAGTAACCGACCAAGTTCCGTATAAGTTATCACACAAGAATCACCCCTGTTCTATATGGGTTAGAGAATCTCTGTCACATTATTTATATCTTTGTGAACTTGGACTCGAACTTTGTAAAGAATACTCCTATAGATACGGAAAACGACATAAATCACAAGAGGTAATAGAATGGTGTTTAACCAATAAAGTAAAAATTTTAGATAAAGGTTTTTCAGACCCACCAAAGGCGATGCCTGATGAATATAAAGTTAAAGATGCTGTAGAATCTTATAGGAATTACTACAAAGGAGCCAAGATGGAATTTTGTAAGTGGAAAAATAGACCTGTTCCTGAGTGGGTTACGGAATCGGTGAAGATTGTGGTGGAAACCAACCCATAGCCTCAAGTTGGGCCTCTGTTTGGAGTAGAGATTGTTCCGAAGGATCTAACAAATCTGTTTGATCATCAGGAACCATTAAAGCAGTTGCTGGTGGATTTGTATATGATGTAATCCATCCAAACCAATATTTTGTTATATCGCTATTACAACCTTGATTTATTGCAATTTCTTCACTCCGATCTTGAGCGTCTTGTTCGTTAGCGTAAATTAGATATTTCATTATAATGAAAAATATGTGATAATATTTGTGTTTATTGCAGAATTATTTGATGTTTGGTCTGTTGTGTAGAAAATACATTCACTAATATACCCATTTGAATTTTGACCTCCCCTTCTTCCAACTCCTTGGAATGATCCAAAGGCTATTGCTCCTGATAATGTTATTGTTTGACTCACATTATTTAAATACGCCAAGAAATTTGAACTTGGAGTTGTAACCCAATATGTTGTGACTAATTTCAATCCAGTTGCATTGTAATTGAAAGTAGCATAGAATGTTGTCGATGCCATATAAATTTTACCATCATTATACTTCCATGCTGCATAAGGGAATACCGTATTGGTATTGGTTATAGATGCCATAATATCTCCTGTTGAGTATCTTCCCATAGTTGCATAACATCCCCAAGTTGATGTGTGAGCAATTATATTTGTTAATAATAATGATGATTGGTTGACCGAAGAATACTTTAAAATTGGTTTTCCGTTTTCAGTTAATATTGTTCCACCCGATACAATTTGAGGCTGTAAAGATGCTGTTGTTTGAACCAAATCATTTACACTTCCACTTTGGTCATACCATTTGGTTATAAATCCATCACTAACACCAACAAAAGATGATAATGAAGTTGTGTCTAGGTCATTTCCTGTAAATCCAATATCTTGTTCTGTATTATCGGACGATCTTCTAACTCTTAATGCTGATCCTGAATAAGAACTTCTAAGTTTTCTCACAGAATATGCAACTGTTGCACCACTATATGTGTCTAACAATAAAATATTAGGAGGTGTTACCGATGGAGTAACTGTTGTGGTAACTGATGGTGTTGGTGTGTTTGTCTCAGTTACAGATGGTGTCACTGTAACAGTTGGTGTTGGAGTTTGAGTAACAGTTGGTGTTGGAGTTGGTGTTATGGATGGAATAGTTGGAGTTGGGGAAGGTTCAGGAATAAAAGGAATTTGTGGTTGATTAGAAACGGTTGGTTCATTGGGCGATTTACCAAATTTAAATTTGTTTATATTCGCATTTGTTTCCCTTATACCACCCATACCACCAATGTCCGATCCAGGAACAATCATTGTTGTTCCATTGATTAACTTTCCTGATCTTTTTCTACCTGTAAATCCCATTTGTATATAAATAATCTAATTATGGTTTTTATAAATAAAAATCCGAATAAGGTAGCGACACGATATTCGGATTTAAGTTGCCGTGCAACTTTTACGGTCCTAAGACGTAAGTTTTTACTAATATCCTAATGATTTTAGTTTTGTTTCAAGATCATTTATGTTTTGTTGTTCTTCCCTTTTTTGTACCGCATCAAAAACCGAACTATATACTTGTCCAGCAGCGGCATATCCGCCTATATTTAACGCCAAATTACCAGAAAACTTTAAACCTGTTTTTGCCAAATTTTTTAATTGTTCTTTTACCGTGGTATTCGTTACATTTACCGACGCCTTTGATGCTGTTGATTTAACACTATTACTTAATTCATTTGAGACAAATTCTCCGTTTTTTGAGATTCCTTCCACAACGGATTGTTCAATCTTACTCAAATTTTTTAAATTTCCTGATGATAATTTTTGAGCTAATAATTTCATACCATTGGTCCCTAATTGTTTAATACCAGGTATTTTTCCCACAATTGAAACAACTCCAGGTAAAATAGCAAACATCGCCATAAGTCCTGCCATTTTTTTATCCCCCTCTTGTAAATATTTTGCCGCATCCAATAATTGAATTCCCGCAGACATATAAGGTCCAACAACAGGTATAAATGCGGTGGCTATTGACAACAAAATGGCAGTTTCGTGGGTCCACTTAGGGTCTACATATGCCAAACCAGGTCCTAATCCTATTACCGATTGTTCAACTAATAAACCATATTGTTTTTTTGTTATAATGTATTTCATTTGAACATATCCTCAACATTATTAGGTTTATGTGAACCACCTTGGTTTGAACTGTATAATACTTGATATTCGGAATCAGTAACTCCTTTTTTTGTATCAATTGGTTTAGATAGCTCATATCTATAACCAATATTTTTGTTAATCATTTTATCACCAGAGATAGTCCCACTCGATTTGTAACCACTAATAGCACTTTCAATATCTTTTAAAAATTCTTTTTGTGCATTTTTTGCAAAAACACTAGATGGTACATATATTGTTGTTCCTTTTCCGTATTGAGTTGTTCCTGCGGTTCCAATACTTCTTGTATACATATCTCCACCACCTATTTTCATACCAGCACCCCACTTTCTAACAACAGGATCCAATTTTTCAAACAAATAAGCGGCATCATCTAAGTTATCTGAAAATACGTGAAATTTCCAACCACTCATATTGCTAGTTGGTTGGTGTGTTTGAACCCATCCTGCTTTTGAGTACATTTGTTTAAATTGCAACCCAACTTGTCCTAATTTCACAGCCGATGCGGTTGCCGATGCACCTCCTCTACTTTTCAAATTCATAAGTGCGGAGTCAAAAAAAGATCTGAATTCAGTTCCATCGGCTAATTGTCTAGGAAAATAATTAATTACCGCACTTTTAGGTAATTTTCCTGTCATAACAGCATCTAAGGCATCACTAAGAGTTTTGGCAGAAACTTTAGCTCCTGATGCTGATAATAGAAATAATTGACCCCCTTCTTGCGTAATAACTTTAGAATTTTGTAGAATTTTTGCTGATTTTTTTTCTAATTCTCTCACTATGTCATCCGACATATTTGTAGATGCTGTTTTGGCTAAATTTTTTCCAAATAAAGCTTCAATTGCCGCATATTGTTCATTCAAGTAGTATAACTTTCGAATTGATTTTTTCTCGTCTTCAGTTAAAATAAATTTTTTCATTTTGTTTCCAATTTATAAATAAATATAAATTAATTTGTATATTTGCATCATTATGAGTCAAAATTTAAAAATATCAAAAGGTATTCATAGAAAACTTATGATGGATATGGGTGTTTATAACATTCATAAACAAAAAACATATAAATCAAAAAAAGAATACTCACGCAAACAAAAATTTAAAAAATGTTTGTTCGAGTAAACATTTTTTTGTATATTTGCATCCTGCTCGGGTGGTGGAATAGGTAGACACGCAAGACTTAAAATCTTGTTCCCCTAAAAGAGAGTGCGGGTTCGATTCCCGCCCCGAGTACAAAATACTGTAAAAACCTAATTATCAATATTAGGCACAACATTATTATCAATATTAGACACAAAAAGAGGTTGATTGGGATATAGGTGCGACCCCTTAGGTAAGTAACGCCAATCGTAAAAGTAGATGTCCACTCACCCATCTTCTACTTTCCTTATTATAAAAAGTTAAAATTAATTTTTAAATGAAAACAAAAGAGTCCGTTTTTTTAGATATGGTCAAAGATCTTACACCATCTATACAAGTTGGGGTAAGGACCGATGTAACCTTTAGGGTTAAAAATGTTAGAAAAACTGAAGACAAGGATCTTTATGAATTTGATTGTGTAATTTTAAAAGCAGTCAAAGAGAATGTTCCGTGTCCTTGCAAAAAAAATGCAAAAGTAACCATCAGTGAAATAAATTTCCAAGAATATAGCGGTGGTCAAACAAGAAGATTATACCAACAATTCAGAACAGCATTTATTCATAATGAAGGTAAATGTAACGCTGATTTTATTAAAATTAGAGATTCGATGAAGTTATTTGGTATGTCTGAAGAGTCTTATGTTGCAAATATTTTTAGAGAAAAAAATAATGAGAAAAATTATTAATTATATTTTGGGGTCTATATTTGAGGGATTCGTAATGAGTTTTATTGCTGTGGTCGGAGCATTTGTATATGTAAAAATGCATATTGATAATTTTTTTAAAAAATTTAAGAAAAAGAAAAAAAAATGATTATATTTGTATTCTAAATCTAAAACAAAATGAAAAACATTATTTTCTCAGTATTTGTATTTGGAATCTTTGCTTGTCAGTCAACCAAACAATCATCTAACTGTCATTATGTAAAAACTTGTCAGGATGAGTATGTTTTGGAATGTCCAAATGCTATGAGCCATATTATGTCATATCAAGACAGTGTTACTTGGGGATATCTTCCTGATACTAATACCTACTTTGTTTTTGGTGATACCTTGTTGAAGTTTGAGGACTATCTTATCAAAAAAGAAGAGTTGAATCGATCATTGGATTCTCTACACAAATCTTGGGATAAAAATTAAGCTTCGTTGTTTTCAAACTTACTTATTATTTTGGTTGCACATGCATCCAAAGACCCAAGAGTTGTAACTTGTTCACTACCTCTTTTCAATGTGATATTTGGAAATCCCTTATAAACCACAACATACCTTTTAGTTTTTGTGTCATATCTTTCGATGGTAACATAAGGGACATCTGCATGAACACCTTTATCCCTATCCTTAACATTTATTCCTTGAATTGCCAATGTTATGGAATTTTGTCCCTTCGATAATATTTCAGAAGCTGTTTCCGTATCTAATGTCCAAGTGCAAACTCTATTTTTACCATCAACTTTACGAACAACAGGAACTTTTTGGAAAAGCCCTGAAACCGTTTCAGGTGGTGTTTGATTTTCACCCTTGTTATTTAAATTTGCGGTCCCAATCCAAACACCATTCATCAGAACTTTAAAAATACCCTCGTTACAATTATGAACAGTAGGGAATTTTGTTAAATGTTTTTCTCTATTATATTCTACGGAGACTCTAAGATTACCGATACATTCACCCTTTGTCTTGACAGACATTTGAATTCTAACAAATTGATCTTTTTTAAATAAATCTCTCAAAGACTTACATTCACTTGAATTGAGATTTGATCCGCACACTTTTTGATACTCAGATTTATTATATTCTGTTGATCCTACGATTGGTTTTATATTAACTGTAGGTCTGTTTTTAATTAAACCTTTTCCTTGTAAATTATCTAATTCGCTCTCAATTTTTGTTTTGATGGTTTCCCCTCTAAATTTTGCAAGATCACCTGTGTTTAGAGGTTTATTTTTTTCTTTATCGTAATTAGGTAATTGAGATTCCCCAACTTCAATTGTTAATGTTATATCTGCTGTAGGATTTTCTGTTAAGAAATTAGAAATTTCACCAAGTTTTACTTGAAAATCTTTTTTTACTGTATCGGGTAATTTACCGTAACTATAATATCCCGCATCCCAATTTCCTGTAATATCTATTGTTTTTGATTTACCTTCCTTTTCAGTTCTGATTTGTTCACTAATAACCTTTTTTACAATTCTGTAAAGATCTTGTTCGGTTAGTTTTACTATTCTTTTCATATTATAATTAATAAATATTTGAAATAATAGATATTTTATTGTATATTTGTATTCTATTGTGAATCACCCTTCTCCGTGGGGAATCTACTCGAGCTCTAAATGATACAATAAACGGACCTATAGTTGGATCGACGGATCCTAACCCTTCGTGGTCTGAGGGGATTGTAGTCAGACCTGAAACAGATTCACAATTTTAATATGGTTCCGTAGCTCAGCTGGATAGAGCAACAGATTTCTAATCTGTCGGTCATTGGTTCGAATCCAATCGGGATCACCACAAAAAAACCCTCACTAAAAAAAAGTGGGGGTTTTGTATATTTATTAGTATGTCAGAGAAAGAAAAACCTAAGAAAAACACAGATCCAAAACAATCTCACCAAAATAATTACATCAAAAAGAAAAAAACCTTTAGGATGGGTGGTAAAAGAGGTGGAAACAATCTATTTTTTAATTTTAAGATGGATCTACCTTATTAGATTAATCTTATTTATTTAGATTTGCTATAGGCATATTTGATTTCTCCATAATACAACTTCCTAAATTCACGCTATTAGTTACAGCATCTTGAATGGCATTAATACATTCTGATGATGTTGGGCCAGTTGTACAAGCTGATGGAAATTCCACATCATTTTCTTCAAAACATTGTTTAACAAATGGACTTGTTGACATTTTTTCAATTTGTTCTTTTCCCATTTCTTTAAAAAAATCAAATCCTTGTTTCATCATTTCTCCACCCTGTTTAAAAATATCCCCAAAATCAGGAAAACCTTGTTCGTTTAAGTAATGATTCTTGGTCGCTTTTTTATGCATTTCAAGAATCCTATTTTTTTCATTTTGATCTAAATTAAAATTTGTCATTTTTTTTATTATTTTATGTTTATTCTTCAGGATTTATCCATTTGGTGTGAATAGGTGGTCCAGACACTTCGTGATAAATCCCCTCAACCTCCTCTATTTCATCTTGTAACATTAAAATTTCGTGGGCTAAAATACTTAGATGTCTTGGGCCATTATCTGAAAGATTATTTAACACTTCGGCCAAATCATTAGGTTCAAGGTAATCTATACTCAGTTCTGCTGCCAAATTTTCATCTATATCGTTAATCTCATCAAAAGCATCACTATAGAGGTTATCCATATGTTTATACAACATATCTAAGTGTTTAACAATCTCTTCTTCAGAAGGTTCTTTATTTTCTTCGTAGTTGAAATCAACCTCGTTTAAATCTTCTTTAATAGTTTTTTTATGAGTTTTGATTTTACCTTTTTCTTCGGATATGACTTTGCGTATAAGGTTTGATAATTCTGTTTCATTTAATCTGATTACTTTTTTCATTTTTCTTTGTTTTTTATGATTAGTTCTCCCTGAACTTCCAAAAGTCCAACAAGTTTTTGAAAATCTATTTGATTCATTTCGACATCTTCTGTCAATTTACATAATTTTTTCAAATTTTGTTTAAATTCTTTCTTTGTTTTTTCCAAATCAAAGTCACCATTTGCAGCATCTTCATAATATGAAAGTTTAACAACGAAATGGTGATAGGTTAACATTGCTGGTCCACCCTTTTCTTTTGCGCTTTTAACAATCTTGGATGCCCCTGAAAGCCTTTTTTCTGAAAATTCTTCGAATTTTGACTTTTTTTGTTCGTATAATAAATTTTCTAATTTCATTTTATATAAATATAACCAAATCAAAGATTATTTTGTATATTTGTGGTATGGCAAAGAAATTCGTTATACCCAATATGAGAGAAATGAAATCAGAATATCCTGATTGCACAATCATTTCAAGATATGACGCAACCAAAATGACCCAAGGTCCATTAGAAGTGGAAATAATTTACAAAGAAGAACCTACATTAAAGAAAAATAAAAGATCCAAATAATTTTTCTTCATATTTATTAATATGAGCGGAATGAATCTTAATGCAAAAGGAATAGCCCTTACATCTGTTCTTTCAAAAAAGTTTGAATTTATTAAAAAAGTTACGGTAACCATTTCAGATAAACAAGATTCAGGTTTGATGTCTTGTGATTATAATTTATATTGTGATTATGATATACTGAGTGACTATACTGATGGATCTGCAATTGAATTTAAAAAAACCACATTATCGGTAATGTTTTTGGATGGGGATAGTGAAGTTGAGTCGGATATTAGACGCACAATTAGAGAAGTTAACAAAATGGTTCCACCTGAAATTTTTAATGGAAAAATTTTTGTTTTTGATATTTCTAAAAATTAATTATTTTTTTTTGTTTTATTCAAAATAGTTTATACATTTGTATTCTAATAACAAATTAAAATGAAAAAACTTGTTGTAGTTGTTATGATGTTTGTTGGGGGTGTTTGTTACGGTCAATCACCAAACGACACAATTATTCATCGGGAAAATATTGATCTTAGATATTTGGAAAAATTGTGCATGGAGGTTTTGAATGAATACAGATTATCAAAGGGAGTTAATATTTTGAAGGTCGATTCAAATTTATGTAAATCATCTATCAAACACTCCCAATGGATGGAAAAAAATAACAAATTTCAACATAGCCATAGTGGTGTTGGTGAAAATATTTTGGAGTTGTCTATTAGTTGGGGTCTGACCTACAAACTTATGTCAGAAGCAATTATTCAGTCTTGGATTGAGTCTCCTCCTCATAATGCCAATATGTTGGATTCTGGTTACAAATTTATGGGACTTGGTGTTCAACTATATCATACAAAATATAAAACAAGGGGATTTTATGTGACCCTTCAGTTAAAATAATTAACGGTTCTGTATTGTAGTTGGTCCTTGTTCATTTAATCCATACATTTGTCGTATAGATCTTTTTTCTTCTTCAGTTATAATAAATCTTTTCATATCACTTTAGACTTTTTAACACTTCAGAGTTCAATTTAATTTGTTTGTTGTTTTTAAAAATGTTTTTTCTATTACCGAGTTTTTTACTCATTATCTTTCTTTTTGCCATAATATATAAATACTACGGTATGTAATTAAATTACCAAGGACCATCCTCAGCATAATTTTCATATGAGATATATTTGATTGGAATATCATACTTGGTTGAGAAATAATCTTTAACCATACCCATCGCTTGCTCATTACTAACATTAAAAAAATTCTTAACCATTCTTGGTAATGAGAGATCATCAACCCAAAGGTTCTGACCAGCATTACGATGATATGGTGTAAATTCTCTGCTATGACCTTTTTTTTCCACAGGATAATCTCCCAAATAAAAATATATATAACCATAATCATTATAAGTTTTAAACAATTCACCATATATGTGTTTTACAAATCTATCGATGATTGAATTTAACTGATCTTGGGTTATTTGAAATTTTTTCATATTAAATAAATATAAACATAATAAAAAACCCCATCCATAATAGAAGGGGTTTTATAAATTTATAATCTTTTAATTACTTATTTAAATCTTTTTTATCAGAATCATTATTTTCATTAATCAAAGGTTTTGCATCGCCCAATTTGGTTTCAACAAGCTTATTAAACTTTGAGTTATCGATTTTCATTTGACCTTTGTAGTGATTTAAAATTTCTTCTTTCTCACTTTCTGAGATATTATTTAATATGTGTTTCATTGTTTTAGTTTTATATATAAATACTCAGATATTAATCTTCTGTAACGGGAACAACAACATTTTTAACACCCGAGAAATCCTCGGATATATAATATGGAATTCCACCTTTAACTCGTTCAGAAATGGATTGATCATAACCCGTCATATAGATAAAATAGTTTCCACATTTTAATCCTTTAACCAATATATTATCATCACCAACATTACCCACAATAATCAAATCATATTTTGATTTATCATCACCAGGGAATTCTTTTGTATTGAATTTAATAAACACCGAATCCAAATAGTTTTCTTGACTTAAAATTGGATCA
>Ga0315902_10001045_pt1 | contig 45125 bp, 39 predicted proteins | sample LakEriMetagenome_9_FD_203523 | JGI IMG/M metagenome (GOLD analysis project Ga0315902, IMG submission 203523) | Freshwater fungal communities from buoy surface, Lake Erie, Ohio, United States - Buoy 12 MA117 | ecosystem: Environmental > Aquatic > Freshwater > Lake > Lake biofilm | place: USA...
ATACGTTAAGTATTTTCGGTCAGCACAACCTGCAAAATCTGATGGGCGCAATGCGTATTGGGCAAGAATTAGGGATCGATCCTGAACGATTCTTGACCGTAATGGCCACTTTTACAGGTGCCGGAAAAAGACTGCAGAAAGTCGCAGAAAAAGACAGCTTCGTTATGTTCAAGGACTTTGCACATTCCCCTTCAAAGCTCAAGGCAACAACGAAAGCGGTTAAGGAACAATTTGCGAACAGAAAAGTAGTGGCTTGTATGGAGTTACATACGTTCTCTTCGCTGAAGAAAGAATTTTTGCTCCATTATGAAAACGCGATGTCAATGGCTGACGAAGCAATTGTCTATTTCAGTCCTGATGTGGTGAAACACAAAAAACTCGAGCCGATAAGTGAGGAAATGGTCTGCGAAGCATTTGGTGGCGGTGTTCGCGTCATGACAGAAACGAAAGAGATACTCAACTATATCAGAGCAAATCAATGGAATGATTCGGTACTCCTCATGATGTCATCAGGAAATTTTGATGGTATCAATTATGACGAGTTGGGTGAAGAACTCAGTTCCCGTTTTTAGCTTGCTGTTTGTCCTTTCCGGAACATGATCTTCCGGTAAACCAGCGATACAAAAATACTGTTGATCGTTGCAAGAAGCAGTAAAGAAAGCATACTGATGGACATGGTAGATCCCGGACTGTAAAAGGACTTAGGTCCCTGCATAAGTGATTCAAAGATCTCTTCTTTTGATTTTACCTCAAATTCAGGGTTGGAATCTTTGATCCTTTGAAACGATTTCGGGTCATTCAATTCTTTTTGCAGCCCAGCTTCAAACTCAGCGATTTGGTGCGCATTGAATTCGGGATCAATCGAACTGTAGTAGAAATACAAAAAAACACTCACCACCAGCGCATAGGTAAGGCCGGATGCCAGTCCATTTTTTACATCGGTGAGTAGATTGCTTTCCTCCTCTTCTTGTTTTTTTTGAAAATACAAGCCAATCGCGACGGCCAACAGAACCCCGAGAATATTCAACATCACCAATGGTACGACATAAGTGCCCAGTATTCCTGTAAGAAACACACCCATTTTAAGCAGGATCCAGATTCCAGCAGTAATTAACCCTGTTTTAACTGTTATTCGCATGGTTTAAAATAAAAAGTCCCGTCTCGGCAGGAAACGGGACAAATGTATGTAAAACGAGGATTAGCTGTTCATTGATGCCAGAAATTCCTCGTTGGACAATGTATTCTCCATGTGTGATTTCAGGAATTCCATTGCCTCAACTGGATTCATATCTGCGATGAATTTTCTGATTAGCCAAACGCGTTGCAGAACATCTTTACCGACAAGTAGATCCTCTCGGCGTGTTCCTGATGCCAGTATATCGATCGCAGGATAGATCCTTCGGTTGGAGATCTTACGGTCGAGCTGGAGTTCCATGTTACCTGTTCCCTTGAATTCTTCAAAGATCACCTCATCCATTTTGGATCCTGTTTCAGTAAGTGCCGTTGCAAGTATGGATAGTGAGCCACCATTCTCGATCTTTCGTGCAGATCCAAAGAAACGTTTCGGTTTATGAAGTGCATTGGCATCGACTCCTCCGGAAAGCACCTTTCCGGATGCCGGTGAAACTGTGTTGTAGGCGCGTGCAAGGCGAGTGATCGAATCCAAAAGGATGCAAACATCGTGGCCACATTCTACCATTCGCTTCGCTTTTTCCAATACCATGTTGGCTACTTTTACGTGACGTTCTGCAGGCTCATCGAATGTGGATGCGATCACCTCTGCTCTCACACTTCTCGCCATGTCTGTGACTTCTTCAGGACGTTCATCGATCAACAGTACGATCAGATATGTTTCCGGATGGTTAGCTGCGATAGCGTTCGCAACATCTTTCAAGAGCATGGTTTTCCCAGTTTTTGGCTGAGCAACGATCATTCCACGCTGTCCTTTACCGATCGGAGCGAAGAGGTCCATTACACGCGTTGAAAGTGTCTCCTGCTTGTGACCCGTCAATTTGAATTTTTCATCCGGGAAAAGCGGGGTCAAATATTGGAATGGAACCCGATCTCGGATGTAAGATGGATGACGTCCATTGATCGATTCTACCTTCACAAGTGGGAAGAATTTTTCTCCCTCGCGAGGAGGACGGATCGTTCCTTTTACAGTGTCTCCTGTTTTCAAACCAAAAAGTTTAATTTGGCTTTGAGATACGTAGACATCATCTGGCGAGGGAAGATAGTTGTAGTCTGAAGACCGCAAAAATCCATAACCATCCTGAATGACCTCAAGAACACCCTCAGCAGAAACGATCCCTACTAGATCGAAGGCGTCATCGTGTTTTTCCTCTTGCTGTCCTTCGTTACGGTTCTTCTGGTATGGATTGTTGTGAGGTTTGTGTTGTTGGAATTTCTGACGTTGTTCGTTCCTGTCGTTGGTTGTCTCGTTGGTGTTTTCTCTTGTAACTTGAGGTTTCACTTCTGGCGCTACCTCTTCAATCTTGGTATCCTCAGCCGCTACGGGTGCAACTTCATCAACTTCTTTATTGCTCACAGCAATTGTCAGGAGATTGCGACCGGGCGGGCGTCCGCGACGTTTCTTTTCAGGCTGTTCTGTGTCCGGTTGTGTAGGTTTAGGATCTGATTCCGGAAATGGAATGGGTTCAGAACCGGTGTTTTCAGGTGTTTGTCGTTTTCTTGGGCGCATTGCTCTGTCTTTTGAGTCTGTATCTGGTGTATTTGAAGCTTCACCTGTGATCAATGCGATCAGTTCATGTTTTTTAAGTGCTTCGGCATTGGAGATACCTACGGAGGATGCGATAACTCGAAGGTCAGAAAGCTTCTTGCTTTCCAGGTCTTTTTTGTCCATAAAATGAGCTAAAAAATAAAATCAATGGTGGTGAGAATTGTCAGATGATGATTTGGTAATGTTGCGGATAAAGAATTCTATCCGTAAATGACAGTGCAATAATACGAATTATTTTCATTATTAATTCATACAGCATTAATTTCTCTTCATTGCGCGAATCAAATTTAATCAGCAAATTGCTAAGCATTTTTGTAAATTCACGGCCATGAAGAACGAGCGATCTGTTTACACCGTTTTCTGGTATGTAGTTACATTTTTTAATATTGGGCTGATCTTCTGGATCCAGAGTATGCTTCCAGCTGTAGATCAGCATATTTTTGAAGTCATTCGATATGCCCTTATCGCCTTTCTATTTTTGATCTCTTTCAAGCGTAAGAAATTATCGCTTTGGATCTTTTCATCAATGATCCTTGGTATCGAAGTAGGTATGGATTTTCCTGATTTTTCCCTTGAGATGGAGCGATTTGGCAAGATCTTCCTCCGGCTGGTAAAATCGTTGGTCGCACCATTGATCTTTGCAACTTTAGTGGTAGGTATAGCTGGTCACAGTAATTTAAAGCAGGTTGGTCGGATCGGGCTGAAGAGTATTCTTTATTTTGAGATCGTTACTACGATCGCCCTGTTCATCGGTCTCTTGGCAATAAATGTTTCGCAGGCAGGAGTAGGTGTAGAGGTAGAAGCGAGAACTCAGGACAAAGAGCGTTCTACGGAGCTGCTTGCTCAAAAGGCAGAACATAAGGATCATTTTGTAGAGATCTTTCCTGAAAATATCGCCAAGTCTATATTTGAGAATCAGGTACTTCAGGTAGTCACCTTTTCGGTGATTTTCGCAATAGGCCTCAGCCTTGTGAAACATGAGAAGCACAAACAAACCATGCTCAATTGGAGCGAAAGTTTGGCTGAGGTAATGTTTAAATTCACGGACATTGTCATGTACGTTGCTCCTCTTGCTGTGTTTGGTGCACTTGCCAGCACCGTAGCAAAGTCAGGTGTCGATATCCTCTTTAACCTGATGAAGCTCGTTGGTACGTTGTATGTTGCGTTGATCATATTTGTCTTGGGCGTGCTCCTTCCGATCGCTTTGATTGCCAGAATACCGATCAAGCGTTTTCTTCAGGCTGTAACGGAACCGGTATCTCTTGCTTTTGCCACTGCCAGCAGCGAGGCTGCTCTCCCGAAAGCTTTGGAAAACATGGAGCAATTCGGCGTTCCAAAGAAGATCGTCGCCTTTGTGATTCCTACTGGCTATAGTTTTAATCTGGATGGAACTACATTGTACCTCTCGCTTGCTTCTGTTTTCGTAGCGCAAATGTCAGGGGTTGACCTGTCAATCGGTGAACAGATATCAATCTGTCTGGTGTTGATGCTCACAAGTAAAGGGGTTGCAGGTGTGCGTGGAGCCTCATTTGTCATTCTCGCCGGAACCGTCGCGACAATGGGACTTGATCCTGAAAAGGCAAGTGTTATTTTAGCTGTAGATGCTATGATGGATATGGCGAGGACGTCCGTAAATGTTTTGGGTAATTGTCTTGCTTCAGCAGTGATTGCAAGGAGTGAGAATGAACTTAACTTGAGTGCCCCTACCGAAGCTTAGGCGCAAGGAAAGTCGCAGTCGCATTATTCGCTTTTTGAACGAGTTCTTCAGGTGTTCCCGTAAAAAGGATATTGCCACCGTTCACCCCGCCTTCGGGCCCGAGGTCAATGATCCAGTCAGCACATTTGATGACTTCTGTATTGTGCTCGATAACCATGATCGAATGTCCCGACTGAATGAGTGAGTTGAAGGCTATTAAAAGTTTTTCAATGTCATGAAAATGCAACCCCGTTGTGGGTTCATCAAAAATGAAGAGAGTGGAGGGTGTACTGCTTCCTTTCGCAAGAAATGAGGCAAGCTTGATACGTTGTGCCTCGCCTCCGCTCAATGTACTTGAAGATTGTCCTACTTTTAGATAACCAAGTCCTATGTCCACCAGCGGTTTTATCTTCTCCGCAACCTTTTCTTCCAGTTTTTCTTTTCGGATCGAAAAGAACTCGTAAGCAGACTGGATATCCATCTCGAGGATCTGAGAAATATTCAATCCATGGTATTCGATCTCAAGTGTTTCGGATTTGAACCGATGTCCGTTACACGCCTCGCAAGTGAGGTGCACATCAGCCATGAACTGCATTCCTACGGTAATTTCACCTTCTCCCTCGCACATTTCACAACGACCGCCCTCCACGTTATATGAAAAGAAGCCTGCCTTGTAACCTCGTAGTTTAGCAAGTGGCTGACGGGCGAATAATTCCCGGATCTCATCGAATGCCTTCACATAGGTGATCGGATTACTTCTTGAACTCTTGCCTATTGGATTCTGATCAACAAACTCGATCGCCTTTACAAGTTTTATGTCCCCTGAAAGACCTGCCGACTGACCGGGCAGATCACCTGCTTCACCGAGCGCTCTCTTCAACATTGGGTAGAGCAGTTCACGAATTAAAGTTGATTTACCTGAACCGCTGACACCAGTAATACAAACCAGAATATTGAGTGGAAAATCGACAGTAAGATTTTTTAGGTTGTACTGGCGCGCACCGGACAAGGTGATCTTACTCCTGACGGGACGTCTTGTTTTTGGAACAGGGATGACCTTTTTTCCGGTTAAATAATCAGCTGTGAGGCTATTTTTAGCACGCATCAAACCAGAATGATCACCCTGAAAAACAACTTTTCCTCCGAAAATTCCAGCCATTGGACCGATATCGAGAATTTCATCGGCGGCTTGCATCATTTCTTCTTCATGCTCAACAACAATAACTGTATTTCCGAGATCACGCAGACCGTGCAATACGCTGATCAATCGCTGTGTATCTCTCGGATGAAGTCCGATTGAAGGTTCATCCAAAATATACATGGAACCGACGAGACTGCTTCCCAGAGAGGTTGCAAGGTTAATGCGCTGCGATTCACCCCCGGAAAGAGAATTCGATGGTCTGTTGAGGGTCAGGTAACCTAAACCGACGTCTTTTAAGAAGCGAAGCCTGTTCGTCAGCTCAGGAAGAATGCGCTTAGCCACTTGTTGGTCGAATGCATTGAGCTCGAGTTGCGAGAAGAAATCGTGACTAATGTCGATTGGCATCAATACGATATCTGTGATCGTTTTTCCGTTTACTCTGACATAAGAGGCATCTTTTCGTAAACGCGTTCCTTTGCAGTCCGGACATTCCGTGCGGCCCCTGTATCTCGATAGCATCACCCTATATTGGATCTTGTAGGTTTGACTTTCCAGGAATCTGAAAAACCTGTTCAATCCGGTGAAATGTTTATTGCCCGACCAAAGAAGCTGGTATTCCTCTTCTGTCAACTCATTGACCGGTCGGTGGATGGGAAAATCGAATTTTTTTGCATTGTAGATCAATTCATCCAGATATTCACTCATTGTTTCACCCTTCCAAGGAGCGATCGCTCCTTCATACAAACTGAGATTTCTGTTGGGTATAACAAGGTTCGGATCGATCCCGATGACCATTCCAAAACCTTCACATGTCTTGCAAGCACCATAAGGATTATTGAAGGTAAAGAACAATTCACTGGGTTCCTGAAATTCCATTCCGTCCAACTCGAAGCGAGTAGAAAACGGTATGGTTTCAGCATTATCGGCATTTATGATCTCGCATTCACCGCTACCTTCTGAAAAGGCCAACTGGATGGAGTCCGCATACCTGGCTTCTGACGCTTCGGAATGTTCAATGGATATTCTGTCGACAATGAGTTTTGCTCCAGCGAGATCCTGAGTTTCGGTGGAAATTAATTCTTCAATCACGTGGACCTCTCCGTTGAAGAGAATTCTCGAATAACCTTGCTGATGGAGGATCTCCAGTTGTTTTTTTGTTCCATACTTTAAAAAACCAGGAACCGGACAAGCGATGTAGAAGCGCTCATTCTCTTTCCGAGCCTTTAGATAGTTGACCGCGTCAGTAACTGTATGTTTTTTTACTTCATTTCCTGAAATAGGAGAGTAGGTCCTACCAACCCTTGCGAAGAAGATCTTGAGGTAATCGTAGATCTCAGTGGTGGTTCCGACAGTTGAACGGGGGTTGCTACTGATCACTTTTTGTTCGATCGCAACCGCAGGTGAAATCCCCTTGATATAGTCAGTCTCGGGTTTATTCAGCTTGCCGAGGAATTGACGTGCGTAGGAGGATAAACTTTCAATGTATCTTCTCTGGCCTTCCGCATACAGCGTGTCGAATGCAAGCGACGATTTCCCTGATCCTGACAGTCCTGTGATCACAGTCATCTTTCCGTGAGGGATCCTTACATCGATATTCTTCAGGTTGTGCACCCGGGCTCCTTTGATTTCGATGTATTTTTGTTTACTCATTTTATCCAAAGTTAGGAAATATGGCTTTTTACCGTAGTTAATTGGGAACAAAAGCAGTCCAAGAAAGTTCAACTGTCTGAATAAAGAACCCCCTGTTTAAGTGGCCAGGTGGATTGGTATTGTTCCACTTTAGTAAAAATGAGCGCCGAAAATTTGGTTTGAATAGTAAAAGTTCTTAGCTTAGCAATTCAATAATCTAAATTGGTTGCCTATAGAGCATAGTTACACTTTTCAGTTTTAAGAACAAACTTCAAAGAGTAAACTATGGAATTTAAGCAGTTAGACGACCGAAATCTTGTTAGTCTGTATATTGATGGAAACGAAAAGGCGTTTGAGACTTTGTTGTTTCGTCACAAGGATAAGATCTATCGCTTCATCTACATGAAGGTACGTGATCGGGTTGTCACTGAAGATATCTTTCAGGAGGCATTCGTTAAGATCATTAACACCCTTAAAGCGGGCGCTTATAACGAGGAAGGCAAATTTCTGCCTTGGGCCATGCGTATCGCCCACAATCTGGTGATCGATCATTTTCGTAGGACCTCCAAGGTGAGAATGGTATCCGAATCTTCTTCTTCAAGAGAGGATTTCAATATTTTCAGCGTGCTCCAACAGGAGGACAGGAATGCCGAACAGGCGATCACTTATTCGGAGCTGGAAACCCAGATGGTTGGACTTATTGATCACCTCCCTGCAGTGCAGCGTGACATTTTGAGGATGAGGATCTATCAGGATCTTTCATTCAAAGATATTGCTGAAATGGAGGATATCAGCATAAATACTGCATTAGGAAGGATGCGCTATGCACTGATCAATTTGAGAAAGCTGATAGAGAAGCACCAGATGGTAACAGAGATCTGAATCCGTAATCTCAAAATTGCATATGTCTCTCCTTCTTGTCGGGGTAAATATCTGCAATCGTCACAAGAATTGCGGTTTCTTCAACATTTCCAAATTCAGGATTAACAGCTGTGCCAAAAGTTCGCATGGTAGGAGACAAGTTCATGTAAATGTTCACTAGAGGAGGAATAAACTCTCCGTGTTCTTTTACTACGCTGTTCAAAACCTTGAAACCGTCTTTGAAATCAAGATCCTTGAGTTGATCGTTCACATATTCTTTGTCGTACTCTTGTACAAGTGGATGATAGGGCTGCATCAGGTTCTCCCTGTCCGGGAAATAATGATGCATGAAGTGCAATAAAAAGTCTCTGCTGGCGGTATTATAAGTTGGATACATTGTCACTTTTCCGAAGAAGTAACGGATCTCAGGATTGAAGATGACCAATGCCCCCAAACCGTCCCATATATTATCCAGTGCAAACAGACCTTTTCTCGGATTGACGGACGGTTGAAAATTCGGCTGTACCCAGCTTCTTCCCAGCTCGATCGTATAAGGAAGGAATTCTGTAACGAACTTTGAAGAGAACTTGAAATAATGGGCTGTGGAGAGGTGGATTTCACTCTTTTTCGGATCAATTGCTTTGGCGCACTTCACGTACCGGTATCCACCAACGATCTCCTCATCTTCCGGAGACCAAACGATCAGTTGTTCGTAGTAATGAGATCCGGTATCGAATTCATCGAGATCAACCGGTTGTCCGGTACCGCCTCCCGAAGCTCTGAATGTGACTTCACGCAGTCTACCGATCTCCTTCACGACATTCGGTGCATTCAGAATGTTAAGAACATAGATCTCGTTATCCCCTTTTCGTGTTTTTCGAAGAAATTTATCCGGAGTCAGCTCCGCTTTTATAAGTGTCTTATCGACGGGTGCAATGATATTTTCCATAATTACTCAAGTTCAATCCTATTCTTTTGCTCATACACCATGGCTCGGATCTTCTGCGCCAAAATTTTATCGTCACGCTCCTCAAAGTCTTTGATGTAAATTGGTTTTCCTATCACAAATCGAATCGTTTTGTCACGCTGTTTGAACATTTCATCCGATAAAAAGAGCATTTCCAGATTAATGCGTATCCGCAAGAATTTTCTGATCCATGCCAAGCGATAGAAAAAAGGGGACAGTTCACCTTCAATATACACCGGTACGATGGGTTGACCATTTCTGCGAGCGTAAGTAACAAAAGTCTTTTTCCATTCCAAATCCATTATTTCGCCTTTTGTTCTTCGGCTTACGAGACCGGCAGGAAAGATACAAACCGCATTTTCAGACGAAAAAAGCTGATTGATCTGCTCTCTCACACTAGGGTCATTCTTTCCGTGTTTGTTCACGCCAACGAAAAGTTCTCTGAGATTGGGCAAATGCATAAGCAGATCATTCACGATAAACTTCAGGTCGGTCCGTTTTTCTCGAATAGCCGATATAAAGACCATCGCATCCATGCCGCCCAGCGGATGATTCATCGTGAAAATGACCGGTCCCTCGGTTGGTGCGTTCTCAATGCCCTGAACTTCGATCTTAATATTGAAATAATCGACAACCTTACGGCAGAAGTCGGCATTGAACTCATCTTTGTGCAATTCCAGGAAATCATTGATCTCATCTTCATGCAGGATCCTTGTCAGATAACGGATGATGAATCGGGGAATCCACTTTGCAAGGCGAGGGCTCTTTGTTTTTATTAGATTTTTTACATCGATGAACTTATCGGACCGCATGGTGACAAAAATAGGCTTTCAGGGGCAAGTACACATTAGAAAGGTTTGCTGAATTATTCACATCTCAGTATTGAATTCTAGTTGTTTTTTCCATCCTTACTAGCCGATCAATAGCTGAAGAATGCGTAGTTTTGTCGGGTAATTATTGGTTGAATATGATCAAGTTGTCGGAGCGTTTGAACGCAATGGAGGAGTCAGCGACGCTGGCTATGTCAAGGAAAAGTCGCGAACTGAAGGCGCAAGGTAAGGATGTCATCTCTTTAAGTCTTGGTGAGCCGGATTTTGTCACTCCTCAATTCATTAAGGATGCTGCTATCGAGGCGATGAATAATAATTTTACTATGTACACACCGGTTCCCGGATACGATGATCTGCGTGAAGCGATTTGCAGGAAGTTCGAGCGGGATAATGGGCTAATGTACACGAAAGATCAGATAGTCGTTTCCACAGGAGCTAAGCAATCGATCGCCAATGTGGTGTTGAGTTTGATCGGTGAAGGAGATGAGGTGGTCATACCGGCGCCATATTGGGTGTCTTACCTTGAGATCGTGAAAGTTGCGGAGGGTGTTCCTGTAGTGATTAGTGCGGGTATCGAAAACGACTTTAAGATAAGCGGGAAGGAGCTTGAGGCAGCAATAACACCGCGTACAAAGCTGATGATCTTTTCCACTCCATGCAATCCAACAGGTACGGTGTACACAAAAGAAGAGTTGAGAGATCTCGCAGACGTTATTCGCAAATACCCCGATCTTGTTGTTATTTGTGACGAGATCTACGAGCACATCAATTTTATCGGCAAACACGAAAGCCTTGCCCAGTTCGATGATGTTTACGATCAGGTCGTTACAGTCAATGGAATGTCCAAAGCCTGGGCAATGACCGGCTGGAGATTGGGATACATAGGAGCTCCAAAGATCATTGCAGATGCCTGTACAAAGATCCAGGGGCAGTTTACCTCAGGCACTTGTTCTATTACCCAAAAAGCATCTATCGCAGCATTGAACGCCGATCCGTCGGTTCTTGAAGAAATGATACAGGCCTTTAACAGAAGGCGACATTTGGTGTTGAAAGCACTGAATGAGATTCCGGGTGTGAAGGCCAATGTTCCTGTTGGAGCGTTTTACATTTTTCCGGACGTTTCGAGCTATTTCGGTAAATCACTCGGTGAATATAAAATCAATACTGCAGAAGATTTGTGCATGTATCTCCTGAGCGAGGTGCATGTGGGACTTGTTACCGGTGAAGCGTTCGGTGATCCGAATTGCATCCGTATTTCTTATGCTGCTTCAGAGGAAACACTCACGGAGGCCATGTCACGCATTCGACGTGCTCTAGAAAATTTGAATTAATGGACTACGCCAGCGTATTCGATCGCTTTACAGGCCAGCGTATCCTTGTATTGGGTGACGTGATGGTGGACTCCTATTTGCGCGGAAAAGTGACTAGGATTAGTCCCGAAGCACCGGTGCCTATCGTGAATCTCGAACACCGTGAAGACAGACTTGGGGGAGCCGGTAATGTAGCGCTTAATCTGGTTTCTTTAGGCGCTGTTCCTGTGCTCTGCAGTGTGATCGGAAATGACCCTCAGGCAGCTTTGTTGCAAGAGCTACTGAAGCAAAACGAAATATCCGGTGAAGGGCTCGTGAGAAGCAATGAACGCAAAACTACCGTCAAGACAAGGGTGATCGGCAATAACCAGCAGTTGATCCGAGTTGATTCAGAGCAGACAGCCTACATATCTGCAGATGAGGAAGCCGAACTGATCACCACTGTTTGTAATTTGATCGGGACGGGAATTGATGCAGTCATTTTTGAAGATTACAATAAGGGAGTTTTATCCGAAAGGGTGATCAGTGAGGTGATCAGCGAATGTAACCGTAACAATGTGATCACTGTTGTTGATCCGAAAAAGGACAATTTCTTGTCCTATCGAAATGTCACACTTTTCAAGCCGAATCTCAAGGAACTCCGTGATGGACTAAATACACAGATCCACTTTCCGCAAGACAGAACTTCCTTTGAGAACGCTGTCACGGAGCTCGAAAATAAGCTGAACAATGTCATTAGTTTTGTGACACTTTCAGAGCATGGCGTTTATATTCGTAAAGCCGGGAATGGCAACTACTTTCCTGCCCATGTTAGAAATATTGCGGATGTGAGTGGCGCCGGTGATACCGTTATTTCCGTTGCTGCTTTGTGCCTTACTTGTGGATTGGGTATTGATGAGGTGGCACAGATTGCAAACATAGCAGGTGGATTGGTCTGCGAAAAAAGTGGAGTAGTGCCTGTCGACCGAGATCAGCTGTTGCATGAAGTGAACCGGCTTTTGAACAAGTCAAACTGACCGATCAAACCAGAACCTAGTTTGAGTGTTTAAAAAATAGAATATCCTCAATTGAGAAATGATGAAAGAAAGCAAGGTGGTAATGCCTTATGGAAAAGGAGATAAATCTAAAAAGCAGGAAGTTGCAGAGATGTTCAATAATATTTCTCGCCGATACGACTTCTTAAACCATTTTCTTTCTCTCGGAATTGACAAACTTTGGAGGAAAAAGGCAGTCAAAGAGTTTCGTTCTATTCAACCGAAGAGATTATTGGACATTGCAACCGGTACAGGCGATTTTGCGCTGGAGCTGCTTAAGTTGAAACCAGAACAGGTTGTAGGGATGGACATATCGGACGGCATGCTGGAAGTAGGAAGACAAAAAATGAGAAAACGAAAAGTCGACGATGTCATTTCTATGTTGAATGGTGATTCGGAGAATTTGCCTTTCGAGGATGGATATTTTGACGGTGTGACTGTTGGTTTTGGTGTGCGGAATTTTGAAAGCCTTGAAAAGGGACTCTCAGAAATGTTGCGCGTAACAAGAAAAGGTGGTAAGATCGTGATCCTGGAGTTTTCTAAACCGAAGCGATTCCCGGTAAAGCAAGCCTTTGGTTTCTATTCAAAATACCTGATCCCATTTTTTGGAAAACTCATTTCTAAAGACAAAAAAGCATACGCGTATCTTCCTGAATCAGTCGCCGCATTTCCGGAAGGTGACGATTTTTTGACAATACTCACTAAGTTAGGTTACAGGAATGCTACAGCGCGTCCTGTTTCAGGAGGCATAGCAACCATTTACACAGGTGAAAGTTAGTATAGTGACCGAAAACAGGAAATATTATCCTTTACATTGCGTTTCATCTTTTATGAGAAGGGTCTATCTTGTTCTATTGATGATATTACCTGCGAGTTCTTTTTTTGCTCAAAAGGAAAAACCGTTGAATTACAGGAGATTCGATGAGCGTTTGCTGCACTTCGGTTTCATGTTGGGCTTAAATACTTCCGATTTTACGCTCTATCCAAAACTCAATGCCTATTCAGAGTATGGTTTGAAATCGATCACTACCGATGCGACTCCGGGCGGACAAGTTGGGATAGTTTCAACTTTAAAGCTTGGTACACCGGTGGTCCGATTGCGATTCATTCCAACATTATCCTTTCAGGAAAAGGTGATCAACTACGTTTTTGAGAATCCGGATCCCAATGGGAAGGATATCCTCAATCAGGAGAGGATCAACTCGACAAATCTTGATTTTCCGCTAATGTTCCAGTTCAGAACGATGAGGGTGAACAATTTTGCAGCTTATGTGCTTGCCGGCGGACAGTATTCGCTGGACTTGCAATCACAGGAGGAAGCATCTCAGAATTACATTGATCCTTTCATCAAGATTCGAAAGCACGATGTACACGGACAGGTGGGAGGTGGCTTAGAATTCTTTGCACCGTATTTTAAATTTGGTATGGAGCTTAAGTTCTCCCATGGCTTTATTAATAGCTTCATCCAGGATAACACCGATGTTTCAGATCCCATCGATCGACTCTACAATCGGGTATGGTGGGTGTCTTTCATTTTTGAAGGTTAATGCGTCATACTGTTTCTTTTCAGGTTTCTCCGGAGGAGGCAAAAGATGATGATTTTTTATGCCATCGGATCGGAAAAGAGCTGGCTATAGATCCGAAGAAATTCACCTTTGTATGGAGAAAGCGTAGTATTGACGCCAGAAAACAGCGGATTCGGGTCAACTGCAGCTTTGAAGTTTTTATAGACGAAGAAGCACTTAAAGAAGTTCATTTTCATCCGAAAAAAGTTTATGAGTCACGTCCCGTTGCCATTATTGGGGCGGGTCCTGCTGGTTTGTATGCAGCGCTGAGGGCTCTGGAATTGGGATTAAAGCCTATCGTTTTTGAAAGGGGTAAGGATGTGCGTTCGAGAAGACGCGATCTGGCCAAGCTCAATAAGGAATCGATCGTTGATCCTGAGTCCAATTATTGCTTCGGTGAAGGTGGTGCGGGTACTTATTCGGATGGAAAGTTGTACACGCGTTCCAAAAAACGAGGCGATGTATTAAAGGCGATGCAATGGCTGGTGCATTTTGGAGCTGATCCGGAAATTTTGGTTGATGCACACCCACACATTGGCACGAACAAACTTCCTCAGCTTATTGAGGCAATTCGCGAGACGATCCTAAAGTATGGCGGTGAGATACATTTTGGATCGAAGCTCACTGATCTGCGCATCACAAATAATACGATCACAGGAATCACCATCAATGGTTCTGATGAGCTGGATTTCGATCATGTGATCCTGGCAACAGGCCATTCAGCGAGAGATATTTTTGAATTACTCCATAAAAAGGGAATCCGAATCGAAGCAAAACCGTTCGCACTGGGAGTGCGAATTGAACATGCACAGCAACTGATCGACCGGATCCAATACCACGGACGTGTTAGTGACGAGTACCTTCCTCCTGCGTCATATTCTCTGGTTGAACAGGTCGATGGAAAGGGAGTTTATTCCTTTTGTATGTGTCCAGGTGGAATTATTGCACCTTGTGCAACTGCTCCTGGAGAGGTTGTAACGAATGGTTGGTCACCCTCCAAAAGGAACAATCCGTATTCCAATTCAGGGATCGTTGTGAGCATCGGCCCGGAGGATTTTCCGGGAAGAGAAAATGATCCTTTTGTCTGCCTTGACTTTCAGCGCGCAGTAGAGCAAAAGTGCTGGGAAGCAGCGGGAATGACACAGAAAGTTCCTGCACAGCGTATGCTCGACTTTGTGCAGGGCAAGCGATCCCGAGATTTCCCAAGATCTTCCTACCAACCCGGGATAACAAGCGTAGAACTGGACAAAGTACTACCTGAAATGGTCTCATCCAGGTTACGCAAGGCTTTTATCCTTTTTGGAAAGAAAATGAATGGATACCTTACGAATGATGCTGTTTTACACGCTCCTGAATCACGCACGTCCTCGCCAATATCAGTGCCACGTAATGCTGAAACTTGTGAGCATACCGAACTGAAAGGTTTATACCCCTGTGGTGAAGGTGCTGGTTATGCCGGTGGGATCATTTCCGCGGCGATCGATGGTTTGAAATGCATGGAGGCGATCTATCACGACATTAATTCTGCAAAATGAGCAAGAGAAATTTTTGGGTATTCATTTTTCTCTTTCAGCTCGAATTGGTCATTTTTGCTCAGACGGACTATGCTAATACGTCCAATTGGGCGGTACTTCCAGGATCTTACCCTACAGAATATCTGGAGTATGCAAAGTTGGATTCCAGCCAGCGTGATATCGATGTCTTTTATGTTTATCCAACTTTACTGCTGGATAAACGGGATAAGCGCTGGAACGTGCCTGTGGATGATCGTGAGCAGAAAAAAAAGATCCTCGAAATGGCGGTCCGTTATCAAGCAAGTGCATGGTCTTCCTCAGGTAACATGTATGTTCCTTATTACCGACAGGCGCATATTCGCTCATACTACGATCTAGAGAACGGCGGTCGTGAGGCATTGTTGCTGGCATACGCCGATATAAAAGCGGCTTTTCAGTACTATCTGGATCATTACAATAAGGGCAAAGGGATCATCCTTGCGGGGCACAGCCAAGGAGGAACGCATATTTCCTTGCTCTTGGAAGACTTTTTTGACGGTAAGGATTTGCAAAAACAGCTTGTTGCGGCTTATTTACCGGGAATTGGTATTGACAAAGACCGCTATACTTCTCTGCGGCTCATGACATCAGCACATGAAACCGGGGGATATGTCACCTGGAATACCTTTAAAAAGCGATTTGACCGCGAACAATACACGTGGTACGAAGGCAGAGAAGTGATCAATCCCGTAACTTGGGATAGCACATTGATCGCAGACCGGATGGAGCACAAAGGTTTTCTTTTTTCGAATGGCAAGCTGTATTCGCAAAGCTTTACAACTCACCTAGATAATGGCGTGATCTGGATAACAACACCACGATTTCCTTACCGCTATCTTTCCTTTACTATGCGCAATTACCACTTGGGCGATGTCAATCTCTTCTGGGAGGACATCCGACAAAATGCGGTAAACAGAGCACGTGTCTTTTTAAAGAATAAAGGATCCTAACGTTGAATGACCAGTCTTGTGCGAATCAAACCTTTCGAATGGATTGCGATAAGCTCGTAGACTCCACTGGAAATTTCCTGTAGGTCTATTTTGTGTGCAGTACTTTTCAAGATCAGCTTTCCATTCATATCGGAAATGATCGTTTCCGTTGGTTCATTTGAATCAACAAACAAAAGGTCATAGGCCGGATTCGGGTAAATTGCGATCTCACTTGGAACGGTTGTGTTTGTTGAGGTCGTGCCAATGAAGATCGATTCTTCTTGCGAACAACCATTGGCATCTGTTACGGTCGCTGTAACCCAACCATTGGTGAGATAGACGGCCATGGGACCGGTCTGGTTGTTCGGATCGTTCCAAGAGATCGTATAGGGTTCAGTTCCACCACTGGTTGTGCATTCAGCAATGCCGTCCAGCGATCCGGGACCGCTTTCAGGAGTTGCTGTTAGTGAGATCGTCAACTCTGCTGGTTCCAGAATATTTACTGTTTGTACCGCTGTTGTACAACCGTTCTGATCTTCGACATAAAACGAATGTTCCCCAGCCGGCAGATTTTCATAAATTCCGGAATTATCGAATTGTCCGTCAATGTAATACAGATACTGTGGTGTGCCCCCTGTTGTGCTTACTTGAACAGTTCCGTCGTTATCTCCGAAACATGTTATGTCCGAACTTGTAGTCGTTAAAGTAAGTAGCTCAGGTTGGAAAACCGTAAAGATCAGCGTGTCCCTGCACGGTCGGTTATCTTCAATGATGAGCGTATATTCTCCCGAAGGAATATTTTCGAGATCCTCTGTACTTTCTCCGTTAGACCATGCATAGGTGTAAGTGAGATCTGGATTGATTTCCAATAAAATTGATCCCGAATTTTCATTGAAACACGCAACATCGAAAACCGTCGTGTCCAACCATATAGGAGCTGCCTCAGGGATAAAGACCGAATCTTGCACTAAACAACCGTTGGAATGAGTGATCAATACAGAATTATAACCTGGTTCTAAAGTCGTATTCGAAGAGGTAGCAACACCGTTTTCCCAAAGGAACTGACAGGTACTGAACATACAGTAGCAGCCACTTGAACTGACGATGGCTTTTCCATCGTTTTTTCCTGGGCAAGATTCTCCTTGTACTCCTCCGAAAGAAATCAAAAAGGGATCGGATAATGTGTAGTAAATTTCCTCAAAACATCCACTTGCATCAGTTACGGTAAGAGAGTAGGTTCCTGCCGTTAGATTGTTCAAGGTTGATCCCACACTGCCATCCGACCATAGGAATGTATGAGGTTCTCCACCAGGGATCAAGTTGGGAATGATGTATCCGGTAGCAGAATCATTGCAGTTGGGATTTACGACACTAGACGAAGCGATCACACTCCCCGAACCGCAATTCACAGGCAGGTAATCATAAACTCCATCTGAGTTGTTAGCAATGTATGCTCCCCAGGCAATTCCGGAATTCGGTATATTCTGCGTCAGCTCGATCCGATTTAGAAAAATACCTTTCCAACCCATAGGATCAATACTGTCCTTTTTCACCACATAGACGATATCGATCAGATTATCATTGTCGAGATCACTAATGAAAGGGGTTGATCCGATGTTGACTCCTGCCTTTGTTGAACCGATTTGAGTGATCATGTTATTCTGAAAATCAATTGCCTGCAACTTGTTTCTGAAACATCCTGCTTCGAAATAGTTGACTGAAGCAATAGCTTCATCTCTACCGTCATTATTGATGTCAACAGCGTTTCCTGAAGCAAAATGAATATTTCCAATGCTGTCCATGAATTCGATCGATCCATCGGTACCATTGAGCATTACCTGATAAAAATCAGAATAGGATGGTGCCTGACCTTTGTAAAGTACGACATATACATCCGGTGTCATATCACCCGTGAAATTACCGATAACAGGGGCTGAACTGGATTGAGTGTTCGATAGCTGTTGTGACCATACCTGACTCAGCGTTTGACCGTCAATTTTGTAGATCTGTCCGCCAAAAGCCTGCACGATCACATCGTGTGCATTTGATCCGGACTTTTTGTGCAGAGAAGGAGGAGCAATGAATCCGCGTGTTGGATGTGTTGCGAGCGCCACTGAACCCGAAATATCTTCATTGAGGACACTAGATAATGGAGCAGCCCAAAATGATCCACCCAAAGTTTCACCACCCGTTCCGAAAAGAACCCAAAGATTCCCATCTCCCTGTAAGTCAACAACTACCGGTGAGCAATACGTTTCAGCGTTGTCGGGTACCACCGCCATGGCCAGTAAAGCTCCCGTTGCCGAGCTAATCACCATGATGTGACCCGGAGGTCGATCAGTTTCCCAGTCTGGAAGACTATGGTCTCCTCCGTTAGCGACTAAAAGATCAGGCAGTAAATCACCGTCTTGGTCCGGAATAAATTGCGAGGTGTAAAAGTTGTAAAGACCGTCGATCGATGGATCAGTTGTGTAGGGATAGTATTCCCAAATCAGCTGACCATTCGCCCCGTTGATAGCGTACAATTGTGCCTGACGTCCTCCAATAAAGACATCATCCGTGCCGTCTCCATTTATGTCTTGAAAGGCAGCGCTGGTGAAGATCTCATTTCTGGCTGACCGCTTCCAGAGAAGTTCTCCGGAGGCGCCATTGTAGGCCATGATCCCGTTGTTGGAAAATACGCCATCCGTTCCACCTCCAATCACGATATCTATTACTCCGTCTCCATTGAGGTCACTACCTCGTGGTGAGGACAACGTAGGGATTGAATCGGTAAAAGATTGCCATAATGCCGTTTGAGTTGTACCCGACAAATAAACGAGGGTGCAAACCGATAAAACGAAGTAAGATCTGAACAAAGCCATAGTGTAACATGATTTGATGTTGTGAAATTAAGAAAGAAAGTGCAGAAAAGAAAGTGGCTCAATGGCCGGACATGCGGCGAGCGAATTCAGAGAGGATGACACCTGTGGCAACACCTACATTGAGTGATTCAGCTGATCCAAATTTTGGTATTGAAATTCTCCGATGGATAAAACCGTCGAGATCCGATGGAATTCCTTTGCCCTCATTTCCCATCAACAGGTATCCTTCCCGGAGGTTACTTGCCGTGTAGATATTTTCACCCACCATGTCAGCTGCGAAAATTGTATCTGTTCTGTTCACCAGAAACGATTTCAGATCCGTATAGTGCACATTGACCCTTAGGATCGAACCCATGGAAGATTGCAGTGCTTTTTCATTGAAGCAATCTACTGTATTCCTCGAACAGATCACTTCAGTCAATCCGAACCAGTCGGCAGTGCGCAGTATGGTACCCAAATTTCCGGGATCCTGAACATCACACAGTACTAGCCGCAATCCTTTTTCAACGAATCGACCACTTTCGGGTTTGTTCAGAACTGCGAGCAGCTTGTTCGGTGTGTGAAGTTCAGAAACTTGAGCAAGTTGATCATCAGTTGCTGTGATTATGTCTGTATCAGCTCCCAGAAGCCGGTGTGAATAATTGCTGAGTGCTACAACAGTATGAATCAGATCAGGCCGTTGCTCCAAGGCTTCTAGGACCATTTTTTCACCTTCCAAAATAAATAATCCTTCCTCATCCCTGTGCTTTTTTTGCCGCAGGGATTGGATCCATTTTATCTTGTTCTTTGAAAGTTCAGACACGCGCCGTTTTTTATAACTTTGCTGTTAGCCAATTTATCCGCTTGTTCAAACTTACGCATATTATTCCAATGTTACTGGTTTTGGTTGCCTGCCGGCAAACACGCTATGTTCCTGAAGGGCGTTATTTGCTCAAGAAGAATAAAATAGTGGTTTCCGGTGATAAGTTGGATATGGACGAAGTTGCATCGATCATAAGGCAAAATCCGAATTTCAGTACACTTGGAATCAAAGCGAAGTTGATGGTTTTCAATATGGTGGACTCATCGGCAGTGGCTGAAAAACGAAAGGAAAAGAATGACCAGCTTAGAAGAAAGAACAGGCGGCTTTCGGAAAAGGAAGATAAGATCAACAATCGAAGGATCCTTCGTGCTCGGGAGAAGAATAAGTCATTGTACACGCAAAAGATAATTCAATTAAAAGATACGGTAACTCCACGAATGTTTTTCAGGGAATGGCTGAAATACAAGATCGGTCAACCTCCGGTGATCTTTGATAGTTTACTTTATGAAAAAACGGTTGAACAACTTGCGTTGTACCTTAGGAAGAAAGGATATTATTACGGAACAGCCTCTGGAAATGTTGAATTTAACAGTCGAAGAAAGGCAATCGTTGAATACAATCTGGAAACGGGAAACGCATATAGAATTGACAGTGTATATATTATCAGTTCGAACAGTTATCTGACCCAGGAGTACCGAAAATTTTTATCCAAACAAGAGAAGGAGCCATTGGTTGGTGAAGTATTCGATATGGATCGTTTGGATGAATACCGTTCGAAGGTTGCACGTTTCATGCGCGACAATGCAGTTTATGGCTTCAGTCCCTCCCATTTGACATATGTGGCAGATACCAACAAGACAAGAATGACTTTGTCTCTCGGGCTTGAGTTCTCGGACAGACTTGTCAGGTCATCTATCTACAAAGATAGCATGGTGCGGGTTAAGCACCGGCAGACATTTGTTAAAGATGTCTTTTTCCACATTGCCGATACAACATTCTTCAAAGGTAATTTTAAAAATACCGTCGAAAAGATGGGATTGACCGTGACGCAAAACCAATTTCTCAGAACACTTGACACTCTCTTGTATGATCAGGTGATCGATAAGGAAACGGGAAAATTAGACATAAAACGTAAAGCCACTTTCCTTTACAACGGGAAGATGGAAATAGATGCGGGCCTGCTCGAATTGCAGAATTATCTTGAAAAGGAGAACTATTACAAAGAATACTATCTTGAACGAAGCTATACCCGTCTTTTGCAGTTAGGACTTTTTCAAGCGATCAAACCGGAGATCATTGAGATACCGGGAACTAAATACGTGGAGGCACATTATTATCTTGTCCCTGCCAAACGACAAACTTTTGGTTTCGAGCCGCGTTTCACGACTTCGAACGGATTCTTAGGGGTTCAGTCATCAGTCAATTACACCCACAAGAACCTGTTCGGCGGTGGACAAAAGCTGACTTTTGAGATTGGTGGTGGATTTGAATCACAGCCCCCGGTCTTCGAGGAAACACTAGATGGTGAAAAACAACAGACCTCCGGCCGAAGCTTTAATACTTTTGAAGTCGGGCCAAGCTTGAAGCTCGATGTACCGGGTCTGTTTCCGACGAAAGTTACTATGTTGTCAAAAAGACAACGTCCAAGAACGATCATGTCACTCGCCTATAATTATCAGAACCGGGAAGACTTCGAGCGACATATTTTCCAGACTAACTATTTGTGGCGTTTCTATGTTGGTAAAACACAGATCTTTCAGGCAGGTTTGCCTTTTGCTTCGATCATTAAGTTCGTGAGTATTGATAAACAACCGGAGTTTGAAGAGCGACTGAATTTGCTTAATGATCTTTTCCTGAAAAATGCATACAGTGATCAGTTTATATGGCAGGACTGGAAATTGACCTTTGAATACAACAATAAGGACAGGGACAACAAGAAGGGGAAGTCCCTTTTTTACATGACATCTACGTTTGATCCTGCTGGAAATACCTTGAGCCTTTTCAAGAGGTACCAGGACACGGTGACCAATGGTCAGCATGCGATCTTCGGGGTTGGTTATTCACAGTTCCTCAGATTGGATAACGATGTGATCTACACTTATCCGATCAAAAAGAAACAGAGTATTCACCTACGCTTCTTGGGTGGTTTTGGGGTGCCTTATGGTAATACAGTAACCTCACTTCCTTACGATTATAGTTTCTTTGGTGGTGGAGCAAATGACAATAGAGGATGGAAGGCACGACAGCTTGGACCGGGAGGGTATAAGTATTACCTGGACACCAACCGTACGGCAACTCAGATCGGCGATATCAGAATCGCTGGCTCAGCTGAATACCGATTCTCAATGGGGCAAATGATCAAAGGAGCACTATTTTTTGACGCAGGAAATATCTGGACGCTTAACGAAGATGTTAATCGACCGGGAAGTCAGTTCTCATCGGATTGGTTCAAACAGATCGCGCTGTCCGGTGGGGCAGGTATTCGATTGGATCTCGATTTTTTTATCGTCCGACTGGATATTGGATTACCCATCACCAATCCGGCTTTGCCTTCAGGCGGGAAGTGGATATTTCAGTCAAGGGAAAGTTATTATAAAGAGGGTATACCTTTGTACGGTCAGGAGGCGATCGATTTGTATTTGTCAAAGAATCCGAATGTCATTACGCCTCCCGATATCGAGGACTCTTGGATCTTCATAAAAGAGTACAATTTGATGCTTCGGCCATTTATGCCACAGTTCCACATAGGTATCGGTTATCCGTTCTGATTAAGAGGAATTCCATCAATCTTCCAGCACAGTCAGATTGGCAAAACGAAGAAGTACCGTTTTGGCTCCATGATGTGGAAAGAAGATCGTCGCTTTTTTATCAGGTCCATCACCTTCAAGTTTAGTTACTTTTCCTTTACCAAAGCGATCGTGCATCACGTTGTAGCCAACTTTTATATCTGCGGATCCTCCACTTTTATTGCTTGGACTTCGATCCAGCTGGTCCATCGACCGAAGATTACGTGATGCGGCACCGAGACCTTTGTTCAATCCTCCGGCAAAAGGCTGTTCAAACCCTCCCGTCCTTCCCGTCAATGAGCGACCTGGCCCTCGTGATGGAGTATCGAATTCCAAATGACTACTGTCGATTTCATCAATAAATCTGCTTGGTTCAGAGGTAACAAGTTGTCCCCAGTTGAAGCGCGAAGCTGCCCATGAAATGGTACAGGAATGCATTGCTCTTGTGAGAGCGACATAAAAAAGCCTGCGTTCTTCTTCCAGCTCGGAGCGTGTGTGCAGTGCCATTTGAGAGGGAAATAGATTCTCTTCAAGCCCGACAAGAAAAACATGCGGAAATTCCAGCCCTTTACTCGAATGTATCGTCATTAACGTAACGTGATTACGGTCATCTCCCTTGTCCTCGTCGGCGTCAGTCAATAGTGCTACATCCAGCATGAATTCAGCGAGCGATGCTTCATTTTCATTTTCCCGAGAAATGGTAAACTCTTTGATACCCGCCAACAATTCTTCAACGTTCTGATAGCGTTCGACCTCTTCTGGACCTTTTTCTTTTTCGTTATAAAGCTCTTTCAGTACACCGGACGATTTGGCTACGTGCTGGGCGAGATCATACGCATTCAACTTATCAAGCTGAGCGGAAAAACTCTTGATCATCGTTGTGAACTCATACAGCTTGGTCTTGGTAGAGCCATTGATGCCACAGGGATATTGCTCAAATTTTGTGATCACGTCCCACATACTAACGCCATTGTTGGTTGCGGCAATGATGATGTTCTCAATCGAAGTTTTTCCAATTCCTCGTTTTGGATAGTTGATCACTCGCTTCAGGGCCTCTTCATCATTGTGGTTAGTCGTTAATCTGAAGTAGGCGAGCAGGTCTTTGATCTCTTTACGCTGATAGAAGGAGATCCCACCGTAAATCTTGTATGGAATGTTGAGTTTTCGTAAGGCTTCTTCGAAGGACCTGGACTGTTTGTTTGTACGGTACAGTATGGCGAAATCATTGTAGCTGCTACTCTCCGAATGCTTTAGGTCGAAGATCCTGTTCACAACTACTTTTCCTTCTTCATTGTCTGTTAGTGTTCGGATGACTCTGATCTTATTGCCATCCGTGTTGTCTGTCCATACATTTTTTTTGATCTGGTCCTGATTCCTCGCGATGACTGAATTGGCTGCTTCAACAATTGTTTTCGTGCTGCGGTAATTCTGTTCAAGCTTGAATAGTTTGAAGTCCGGATAGTCCTTCCTGAAATTGAGAATGTTTTGAATATTGGCTCCTCTGAATGAGTATATACTTTGTGCATCATCACCGACGACACAAAGGTTTTCAAACACAGCGGCCAATTTTTTGACGATCAGGTATTGTGCATAATTGGTATCCTGGTACTCATCCACCAATATGTAGCGAAATTTTTGCTGGTAATAATGCAATACATCGGGAAAATCCCTCAACAGAACATTCGTTTGATACAGGAGATCGTCAAAATCCATGGCTCCAGCCTTGAAACAGCGCTGAACATAGGTTTTGTAAATCGTTGCAAGCTCAGGTCGCCTCGATTGTGTGTCCTCAAGTATGATATCTGCATTTTGCTCGTAAGCCTCCCAAGAAATAAGGTTGTTCTTGGCTGATGATATACGACCGAGGACCATTCCGGGTTTATACACCTTGTCATCTAAACTGAGCTCTTTGATAATATCTTTTAGTAAACTTTTCGAATCCTGAGTGTCATAAATGGTGAAATTTGACGGATATCCGAGCCTGTCAGCGTTGAAACGAAGGATTCGAGCAAATACAGAGTGGAAGGTGCCCATCGTGATATTCTTTGCCTCTGAAGGCCCTACGATCCTTCCAATGCGCTCGGTCATCTCTCTGGCGGCTTTGTTGGTGAAGGTGAGTGCAAGAATGTTAAAAGGGTCAACACCGATTTCGATCATGTGTGCAATCCTGTATGTCAGAACACGTGTCTTTCCCGAACCTGCTCCGGCAATGACCATAATGGGACCTTCCGTGCATTCTACCGCCTCGCGCTGACTAGGATTCAGCTCATCAAGATAACTCATCAAAGAAAATTGTTTGTTGTGTTGTTCGGATTCCGACCGAAATCTCTCAAAGTTAGCGTTTTTTTCAGATCAATTGTTCTCAATTTCAAGTAAAGCGATTTTATACAAAGTATCCACCACCTACCGCTGTTCCGATATTAAATACAATGTCCTATTCTTCACTAAAGATTTTGTCCTTTTTATTAATTTTGCCTCAAATTCACAATACTATGAGTCATTCCATAAAAGCCGGGGTAGCAACAGGAGATGAGGTTCAGGAAATATTCAGATACGCCAAGGAAAAAGGGTTTGCTCTGCCGGCGGTGAATGTGACCAATTCATGTACGGTAAATGCAGTAATGGAGGCAGCAGTCAAGGTGAATGCTCCGGTGATCATTCAATTCTCGAATGGTGGAGCACATTACAACGCAGGTAAAGGTCTGTCGAACACAAACGAACGTGCTGCGATAGCAGGAGGGATTGCGGGAGCAAAACACATCCACGAGTTGGCAGAGTTATACGGTGCAACTGTTATACTTCATACGGATCATTGTGCGAAAAATCTCCTTCCTTGGATCGATGGATTGCTTCTTGCATCAGAGCATCATTTTAAAATAACAGGCAAGCCATTGTATAGCTCTCACATGCTGGATCTTTCTGAAGAGCCCTTGCAAGAGAACATGGAGATATGTAAGCGTTATCTTGAACGCATGAGCAAGATGGGCATGACACTTGAGATCGAACTAGGGATCACAGGCGGAGAAGAGGATGGTGTCGATAATTCTGATGTCGACAGCTCGAAACTCTACACGCAGCCTGCAGAGGTGGCATACGCATACGAAGAGTTGAGTAAGGTCTCTGATAAATTCACGATCGCAGCAGCGTTTGGTAACGTACACGGTGTTTACAAGCCGGGAAATGTGAAGTTGACACCAAAGATCCTGAAGAATTCGCAGGAATATGTTCAGGAGAAATTTGGAACTGGTTCCAATCCTGTTGATTTTGTATTTCACGGTGGTTCTGGTTCAACGCTAGAGGAGATTCGGGAGGCAATCAGCTATGGAGTTGTTAAAATGAACATCGATACAGATCTGCAGTTTGCTTTTACGGAAGGCGTTCGTGATTACATGATTAATAAGATCGATTATTTGCGCACTCAGATCGGTAATCCGGAAGGAGATGACAAGCCAAATAAAAAGTATTATGATCCAAGAAAGTGGCTCAGAGAGGGTGAGCTCACGTTTATTGATCGTCTGATAAAGGCCTTTGAGGACCTAAACAATGTGAACACCCTTTAAGCCGGTGTTTTCAAATAATAGGATGGAAGAGTTTACTGAAAATACAGCGGGTATGAGTTGGTTCAAAAGGAATAAAGAGGGGATTACAACCACTACTAACGAAAAGAAAGAGACACCTGAAGGACTTTGGTCCAAATGTTCGAATTGCAAAACGTTGTTTACTGTCGAAGATCTAGCAAAAAATGCCTGGGTATGTGATCGTTGTTCGAATCATGAACGAATTGGTTCTGAAGAGTATTTTCACATATTATTTGATGGTGGAGAATACCGAGAACTTGACAAGGATATGATCTCAGGTGATCCCTTGGAATTTGAAGATACCAAGAAGTATTCTGACAGGGTCAAGTCGACTATCAGTAATTCGGGATTGAACGATGCGATTCGAACAGCTGTGGGAAAACTTGACGGCCATGATTTCGTAGTTGCAGCCATGGATTTTTCGTTCATTGGAGGTTCGATGGGTTCTGTCATGGGTGAAAAAATCGCACGTGCGATCGATGAGGCGATCAAACTGAAAGCACCATTTATGATCATATCTAAATCAGGAGGAGCGCGCATGATGGAAGCCGGATACTCGCTGATGCAAATGGCCAAGGTTTCCGGAAAGCTCGGAAAGCTGTCCGAAAATAAGCTGCCTTACGTATCCTTCCTGACGGATCCAACAACCGGAGGAGTTACAGCTTCTTTCGCAATGCTGGGGGATATTAATATTGCTGAACCGGGTGCCCTTATCGGGTTTGCCGGTCCGCGTGTGGTGAAAGAAACTATCGGAAGAGATCTGCCGGAAGGATTTCAAACATCTGAGTTTGTACTTGAGCACGGCTTTCTCGATTACATTGTCGACAGAACAAAACTAAAGGAAACACTGGCGTTATCGTTGAAATTGTTTCGCTCGTAATGGTATCTACTGGTTGTAGATGCTCTTTTTCTGTAATAATTAGAATCGTGTACGTTTCCAATTGGTTTCGGATAGGGTCAAATGTGAATACGTTTACGTTCAGCTGAACACATGGATTATTTAGATCAACTTGAGGCGGAGGCCATATACATTCTTCGTGAAGTTGCAGGACAGTTCGAACGACCGGCCTTGCTTTTCAGCGGCGGAAAGGACAGTATTTGTCTTGTGCACTTGGCATTGAAAGCATTCAGACCGGGTAAATTTCCTTTTCCATTGGTGCATGTGGATACCGGGCACAATTTCGAAGAAACACTTATTTTCCGTGATGAGTTGGCTGAACAGCTGGGAGAACGACTAATTGTCCGTACGGTGGAGGATACCATCCGAAAGAAGAACCTCCAGGATGGAAAAGGTAAGTTTCCAAGCAGGAACGCACTTCAGACTTACACCTTGCTGGATGTGATCGGGGAGTTTGAATTCGATGCCTGCATTGGTGGTGCCAGAAGAGATGAGGAAAAGGCCAGAGCGAAGGAAAGGATTTTCTCCGTAAGGGATGAATTCGGACAGTGGGACCCGAAAAAACAGCGTCCTGAGCTTTGGAATATTTACAATGGGAAGATCGATAAGGGTGAGAATGTTCGTGTATTTCCGATCTCGAACTGGACGGAGCTGGATGTCTGGAACTACATAAAGAGGGAAAACATTGCGTTGCCGTCGATCTATTTTACACACGAACGGGAGTGTATCCTCACGGAGCAGGGACAGCTTATGAATGTGAATGAGTTTGTGACCATCGAAGCTTCGGATGTGATCGTTAACCGAAAAGTGCGATACCGAACGGTTGGGGACATGACCTGTACCGCTGCTGTTGAAAGTGAAGCGTATACCGTGGACGACATCATCAATGAGATCAAGGCAACCAAGATATCTGAGCGCGGTGCTACACGCATGGATGACAGGACGAGCGAGGCAGCAATGGAGGACAGAAAAAAGGGAGGCTACTTCTAAAGTCTTGTTGATTTTGAGTAATGCATTTAGAGAGAAACATGGAACTTTTACGATTTTTTACGGCCGGAAATGTGGATGACGGGAAAAGCACGCTGATCGGTAGGCTTTTGTACGACAGTAAATCCATTTCTACGGATATCATCGAAACACTGACACGTCAGAGCAAAACAACGGGAGTGGATACTGAGATCGATCTGGCTTTGCTTACCGACGGATTACGTGCAGAACGGGAGCAAGGAATTACGATCGATGTGGCCTATAAGTACTTTTCCACGGAAAAGCGAAAATTTATCATTGCTGATACACCCGGACATGCTCAGTACACTCGAAACATGTTTACCGGCGCCTCGAATACAGATCTTGCGATCATCCTTATCGACGCGCGCAACGGGATTACAGAGCAGACCAAGAGGCATAGTATCATCACCGGGATCCTCGGAATACCTCATATTCTGATCTGTGTGAACAAAATGGACCTTGTTGGCTACAGTCAGGAGGTATTTGAGCGCATCAAAGCTGAATACACGGAATTTTCGAAAGTCCTTGGGCTTAAGAAAGTGTCATTCATTCCGGTGAGTGCTCTGGCTGGTGATAACGTTGTTAATGCGTCTCCGAAGCTTTCCTGGTACAAAGAAGGATCCTTGTTCGAATTCCTTGAAAACGTCAAGATCGAACATGAGGAAGAGGTGCAGGAAGCTCGTTTTCAGGTGCAGTACGTGATCCGTCCCCAGACAGAAGAGCTGCATGATTACAGGGGTTATGCAGGAAGTATTCTTAGCGGAACATTGCGCAAGGGGGACAAGGTTCAGGTCTTACCACTCGAAGCAGCTACAGCCATAGAAAAGATTGAAAAGAATCAACAAGAAGTGGAAGAAGCTCACGCAGGTGAACCTGTGGTGATCCATCTCTCACACGATCTGGATGTTAGTCGCGGAACGACTGTTGCGAAGGAAAGTGCGCTTCCTGTGACGGACAATACGTTAGAAGCTACAATTTGTTGGATGGATAATAAAGCCTATCAGAGTGGACAGAAATTACTTCTTCAGCAGAATTCTTTCCGTACAAAAGCGGTACTGAAGGACATCGCTTCGCGGATCGATGTTCATACGTTTGAGGACCTGGAAAGTGACGGCACCATCAACCTGAATGATTTCAGCAAAGTGACGATAAGAACGGCAGAACCGGTCAGCTATGATCCGTATGGAAAGAACCGCAAAACGGGGGCTTTTATTCTGATCAACGAGAACACGAACAATACGGTTGCTGCGGGAGTTATTCACTGACCGGATCCCTCATTTTCGAAGATAGAGTTTTACAGAATCTCATTGATTGATCAGGTCTTTTCCGGCTAAGAAACACTTTTCCACAATAGAATCCCTTTTCTCATGTAGCTTTTCGAGACTATCACCTTGAATATCCTCCGTTCCATCCGTTACGTAAAGCTCCCGAAAGCAATAACGCATCCTTGAATTTTGACCACCAAATTGCACTGAACCGCCACTTCCCGGACTAAATGCCACATGAAAGGACTCGTTCTTATGAATTGTTTTTCCGTCCACACTGTATTGCCAGTCCATATATCCGTCTTGAATTTCTCCCGAATAAAATACAATACCACTTTCAGGTACATGGATGACCTCTCTTCCTTCATCAATTTCAACCTTTTGACCGAATGATGCTGGAAAACAAATGGTAACTACACCTCGAAAATTTTCAGGTATTTCAAATTGAATTTTCTGCGCATTGGCTTTTTTGATCGCAGTACCAACCTTCATAAATAGCAACATAAAGGGAAACCAGAGTAGCAGCGGCAGAATCGTCCATAATAACTTCTCTACCGGCCTTCTCTTTGATGTAAGGATTCCGATCGCCCCAATCAGAAAGCAAGGTAACGCAAAGATTATCCAAAACGGATTTCCTGCTGCAAAGAAACTAAGTAGAATCAATGATTTTGATCCACTGATGTTTTTAAGCTTATTTAGTTTGATACGCAATGCTTAACCCTTGTGTTCTTCTTTTCCGTCTGCGTGACGTGCGAACCTGCCTAACTCACGTGCATGCACCTGGTCATATCTCGGCCATGGCCATCCGCCGAACTGTGTGCGGTGGTAATCGTCAAACGCTTGTTGTATCTCCTGTCGGGTATTCATCACAAAAGGTCCGTGCTGAACAACGGGTTCGTTTATTGGTCGGCCCTGAAGGATCAATACCTTGGTTACGGTTTTTCCTGCCTTGAGCGTTATTTCTACATTGGGTTCGAGTTCGGCAGCATGATAAAAAGGGATTTCCGTATCATCCAGGTATAATGCACTTCCCTCATAGAAATAGACTGTTCGGTTGATCCCTTCTGTGGTCGGAGATAATGTCCACTCAGCGTTGGGATCCAGATGGATATTATAGATCGCAACTTTGTTGTTTTGATCAGCAGCCCAGGAATTCGGTGGTGCACCTGCCGCCCTGTGATCTCCCAGCTCTCCAACGAGTACTTCAACATGCGTTTCATTTCCGATGGTATCACTTTCCGTAAATTTCGGTACTTCCTCAGCCCAGATCATTTTGAAATGGGGTTCAACCATTTTGCTTTTAGCAGGCAAGTTTAACCAGATCTGGAAAAGCTCCAAGGGATTTTCATCTTCCTTTTTGAGCAGTGGAAACATTTCCGAGTGTTGTACACCTTTTCCTGCGGTCATCCATTGTACATCACCGTTGCCATATCTACCTGCAGCACCAAGTGAATCAGCATGGTCAACCAATCCTTTACGGACGACTGTTATCGTTTCAAAACCTCTGTGAGGGTGACCGGGAAAGCCAGGTACCGTCATCCCGTGGTACATTCTGAAGCCATCTTTAATGATGAAATCCTGCCCCATATGTCTTCCTTCCAGCGAAGTGACCGGACCCATTTCGTCGTTTCCTTTTGGGAAGAAATCCTCGTGATGAACACAGAAAAGGAAAGGGTCTGCAGTTTCCCATTGAAAACCCAGCGCTTTTATTTTTTTGATCTTTGGTTTTGTCATTTCGTTTTTATGTTGAGTATCTTTTGAAAAACTGATGAATGGCAACGCAGCGAAGGAAGAAAGTCCCAATGATAACTTCTCGATGAAATTTCTGCGTTCGATTTTCTTTTTCATAACCTTTTGTTTGAGCAAATCTTTTTAGTTCCTTAGCATGTTGCCTTAACTACATTAATACTTTATCCGGAAGAGAATTAAATGAAGAACAAATCAATATTACTTAAGTTCTTTTAATGCGCGGGCAGTTCCAATTTTTACTGTAATAAAGTCCTTATCCGCTTTCGGACTTCTGGCGGGCGAATATTCTCTTCCATAAAAGATGATCTGCAGATGCAGCTTGTTCCAAAGTTCCTCAGGAAAGAGCTTCTTTGCATCGCGCTCAGTCTGCTCAACATTTTTTCCATTCGTAATTCCCCAGCGCGTGAGCAGGCGATGGATATGTGTGTCGACTGGGAATGCTGGGACGTTAAATGCCTGCGCCATGACCACGGAGGCTGTTTTATGTCCGACACCAGGCAAAGCCTCCAAATGATTGAACTTGTCCGGTACATTTCCGGCGTGTTCATTGATTAAAATATGGGAAAGCTCCCAGATCGCCTGTGACTTTCTTGGTGACAAACCACAAGGACGAATGATCTCCCGTATTTCCTCTACGGTTAGCTTGATCATGTCGTATGGATTGTCTGCCTTACGGAAAAGAAGCGGTGTGATCTTGTTTACCCGTTCGTCGGTACATTGTGCAGATAATAATACCGCAATAAGCAGTGTGTAAGGATCCTTATGGTCGAGAGGAACCGGTGTTTCGGGATACAATCTTTCAAGTTCCCGAATAATAATGTCCGCTTTTTCTTTTTTGGTCACAGTTTTTTTGAGTTTACAACATGCTTTATCTCGAAAACGACGAGTTCAGAGGATAGCAAGATCAATTCGCAAAGACCATCCGCTTGCTATCCATTTTCTTCCCATCTATCCAAAGTGAATACATAAAGGTGCCCGTTTTTCCATATCCATGATGATAGAAGACTTCGTTGAGTTCCTGATCAAGACGGATATCCATTTTTTCAATAACCTTACCCTGTAGGTCTTCTACAATGATAATTGCTCGCTTGTATTTGATCGGATCATTCACCAGAACACCGATAATGGTGGTTTCATCAAATGGATTAGGTCGGTTTTGCAACAGCTCGACATTTTTTGAAGCTTTGGATTCATTCTCCACCAGATCAACCTGACTATTGACGATTAGGATCTCCTTGGAGAAAAGACTTTCCAAACTGTTTTCATCCACAGATGCAATACTGACGTAGTAAACATTTGTCTCGGGCGGGAAAATGGTGTCGTGAATTCCTGCGATAGTGTAGACTGAATCCCAGTCGTTATTCGCAGAACGCACGCCTACTCGGTATTGGGAATATTGAGTTTGTTCGTTCACATGTATAATTATTCCAGGTCCACTGATCGTTTCAATGGAAAAATCTGGTTTTTTTGGACCAAGAGCTGCTATTGTTGCACCTGCTCCGTTTATGCAAGCATTTCTTGCCAGGTAATTGAAATCAACAAAGAAACTGTCGATGATTCCATCACTGTCCGTATCCAACCCCAGAATATCTTCACTGGTATGCTGACGGTCAGTGTATTCTGGTCCATTGGAGGCATCACCGTGCTCGTTGGCTGAGGTGAAACGGCATGAAGAGAATCCTTTGGTCCGAAATGGAATGTGGTCACCTCCACGTCCGGAGCGGTCTTCTCCTGACATGATCGTAACGAGCATTGGAACAGAAACCAGCGGTAGTAATTCTTCTTTGTACTGGAGTTTAATAAATCGTGATAGCTGCTTATGGCTTGAATTGAATCCGCCATAGGAGAAGATCCGAACTTGTGTTGAATCGATGTCATTGAAGCTCGGGCAGGAGGGAGGGGATGAGGTTTGACCACAGATGATCCCGCCGATCACATCGTTATTCAAAACCGCTTTAACAGGAATGCTGTTAGTTACGCAATAATCACCAAATGCGTCGGCCCCATAAAGTCCTTGCTCTTCACCAACGGTAAGCATGAATACAATGGTGTTTCGGAAGGTGCATTTACTCATTACTCTTGCCAACTCAAGAACAAGAGCGGTTCCTGAAGCGTTGTCTTCGATTCCTTCCGCAAGGCATGTTGTTCCGCATTCATCTTCACAACGGCTGTCGATGTGTCCCTCGATGATAATGACAGCATGATCGGTTGTGTCAGAGCCAGGGAGCACTGCAATGACATTACGGTGTTGCATCATCCCGCAGATGTCAAGGTCAAATTGGAAATAGGATGGTATAAGCCTGCTTTCAGCTCCTTCGCTAAAGGTCTGGAACATGGTATGTCCCCAGCGTCGTGCAGCACCTATTCCAGTCGTAAGCGATACAGTATCTGACGCAGTATTCCTGTTTTGAAAAGTCGCTAACTTGAGAATATACGATTTTAAGGAATCAGCATTGACGTTGTTCTGAATGTATTGGATGATTGCGTCATGCTGTTCCATCGGATTGGAAGAAGCAAACAAATTGGGATTGAAATTTCCTTTGATGATCTGTTCTGCCTGTTGGTTGGTGATCAGTAAGTTGCTTTGCGTCAGCCCTGAAATAGAAATTATCAGCAGCGATAAGAGTGTGTAAAATCTTCGCATTTTGGTCAATTGAGTGTATGAAAAATACAAAAAAAGCAGCTTTAAGCTGCTCATTAATCTTCATCTTCATCCTGGTCTTCGTCGTCTGAATAGTCCGAGTCATCATCCCACGCGTCATCTGTCTCATCGCCAAAGTTGAATAGACTATCATTTTCCGGATCGAAATCATCGTCATCCTCATCAAAAAAACGGTTATTCTTACCACTCTTTTTGTAAGGGGAGAGTTTTGTCTTTTTGTTGCGGTCGTCTGTATCGAATTCTTTTTTCTTTTCCTTTCCGACTACTTTCTTTCTTGGTTCCGGCTTTATCGGGTTGATCTCAGGAAGACTTTTGAATGAAGTAGGGTCATCATCATCTCCACCGCGGTTTGGGGCGGGTCTTGCGGGATCATTCTCCCTTGGACGGAAATTTTGCTCGCTTCTCGGCTGGAAAGGTCTACCCGATGTACCACCTTGTGCTGGTCGGTTGCCGTCGCGTGGTGGACGGTTGTCCGGACGTTGTTCTGCCTCTTTAACGGCGATCTGACGGCCGTTCATCGTGCTGCCGTCTAGTCCACGAATAGCACTCATCGCCTCCTCACGTTCCGCCATCTCAACGAACCCAAAGCCTCTGGATCGACCTGTTTCCCTGTCAATAGCCACAGTCGCTTTGAGCACAGTACCGTAAGCTTGAAATGCTTTTTTGAGATCTTCACTCGTGACGCCAAAATCAAGTTTGGCTACAAAAATGCTGGTCATACAAGTATTAAGCTAGGAAAGAGTTTATGTTCCAATTGTTCATTACTGTTCCGAAAATAGGATATTTTTTTTAGCAAATACAATAACAGCGCTAATTTTACAAAAAAAAAGCGTGAAAGCATTAATACTTGGTAGTACTGGAGCAGTGGGAAGTGAAATTCTTGGTTTATTGTTGAAAGACCCTTCTTGTGAGAAGATCTACACAATAGGAAGAAGGCTACCAGGAGTTACAGATCCAAAACTTACGACATTTGTATTGGACATTGAGCGGGTTGATCAATTGCCGGAAATGGATGCCGATACACTTTTAATAGCGTTCGGAACCACGCTCCGAATTGCTGGATCGAAAGAACGACAGGAGTTCATCGATGTGGAGATCCCCACGAAAATCATGAAACTGGCACTTGGGGCGGGAATTATGAAATGTGCACTGGTTTCAGCTGTTGGAGTGAGCGAAAGTTCTCCTTTCTTTTATTCCAGGATGAAGGCCAGACTCGATAAAAATGCTCAAGAAACCGGTTTCAGCAAGCTTGTAATTGTCAAGCCTTCTGTTTTGGATGGAGTCAGGGAGGACAAGCGTCTCGGTGAGCGAGTATCGATCGTAATTGGCAATTTTCTTGGCAAAACAGGATTGATAAATGCATATCGACCGGTAAAGACCGCCCATGTCGCAGCAGCGATGATCCAAAAAGTTAAAGAGGCTGATACGGGAATCTCCGAAGTTTCGAATGCTCAGATACCAATTATAGCTCAGGACTATTTTCGTTCATTGAAAGAACATTAATCTTCTGATTATTTGTTCTTCAGCAGGTCGCGGATCTCCGTAAGCAACTCAGCTTCTTTGCTGGGAGCTACCGGAGTTTCGGTTGTTTCATCTTTCTTTTTCTGGATCTTGTTCATGCCCTTAATGATCAGGAAAACAATGAAGGCAGTCACAACGAAATTGATCACAGAAGCAAGGAATTTTCCATAGAGTACACCATTCCATGCCAAGTTTTCAAGTTTCTCTACATGGAGAGCAGACATAGCAGGTTTCAACAATAGCGGTGTGATCACATCAGAGATCAGAGAGCCTACAATCGCTCCGAATGCTGCACCTATGATGACGGCAACCGCGAGGTCAACCACGTTGCCGCGTAAAATGAATGTTTTGAATTCTTTGATCATCGGAAAGTTATTTTGATTTATTCATGATTATTGTGATTTGTATTCTTGTCTGTTTACAATGGATCGGCTGAGTGTCATTTCATCTGCATATTGAAGTTCTGTGCCGACCGAGACGCCTCTCGATAATGTTGTGATCAGAATGGGTAGATCCTTTAATTTTTTATACAGGTAGAAGCTCGTTGTATCGCCCTCCATAGTAGGTGAAAGTGCCAATATGATTTCAGTGACCTTACCGGAGGCAGCTTTTTCAACCAGAGACATAATGTTTAGATCACCCGGACCAACACCTTCCATCGGAGAGATAAGGCCACCCAAAACATGATAAATTCCTTTAAAGGATTGAATTCCTTCGATCGCAAGTACATCACGAATATCCTCGACTACACAAACTGTTCCGTGATCTCTTTTCGGGTCTGAACAGATTACGCAGGTCTCCTCATCAGAAATATTGCCGCATGAACGGCACTTGTGCGTGTGTTGTTTCATTTCAACGAGCGCCTGCGCAAAATCCTGAATTTCCTGCTCACTGCGATTGAGCAGGTGCAATGCTAGACGCAGTGCAGTCCGCTTTCCGATCCCGGGAAGAGAATTGAGCTGTTCGGTTGCACGCTCCAGATGAATTGAGGAGATCTTCATGAAGCAAAAATACCGAAAGGGGATTGCAGAATTTCAAAATGGAACATACCTTATTAACAAGTTGCTGTTCTTCCACTAAAGCTGGTCTTTTGTTTGTAATTTTGAAAAGGAATGAAACCGAATGAACTAAACATACGGAATAAAAGAGCGCGATTCGAATACCACTTGTTGGATACCTTTGTTGCGGGCATCCAGCTGTCTGGAACGGAGATCAAAAGTATTCGGAATGGTAAGGCCAGTATTCTTGAAGCCTATTGCATCTGTCAAAATGGTGAGATCTGGATCCGGAATATGCATGTCACAGAATACGCCAATGCGTCGTTCTTTCAGCACAAACCGAGAGCAGACCGTAAATTACTGCTCAACAAAAAAGAGATCGCCAAGATCGAGAAATTCCTACAGGTGAAAGGGAATACCTTGATCCCACTCAGACTATTTATTTCCGATAAGGGGTGGGCCAAATTGGAAATTGCACTCGCACAAGGTAAAAAGCTGCACGATAAGCGGCAGGATCTAAAGGAGAAGGATGATCGTCGGGAAATGGATCGCGCCATGAAACGATGATCCTAAAGGAACCCAAGTGTAATGAGGTGAGCCCAGTGATTATTTACCAGTAGGAAGATCAGCATCAGGGGAGCACACAAGTATAAACAAAGATGCCAAAGTAGTGTAAAGGTAATGGTTCTGCGTTTGTACCAAACCGTAAAGACAGGCAATAGAAAGCACAGGATCATTACCAACGAAACTGAACGGAAGGTGTAATGCACCGGAAAAAAGGCAAATCCGGTTTTTTGGATCGAAACGACCTGAACCGGATCATGGAAGATCCATGATCGTTCTACATAGATGTCGGGATAGTAGGCATAAAGAGAGAAATTGAGGTCTTCTATCCAAAGAAATTGATCGTCCTCTGTTCGGATGAGCGAAATGCTTTTTCCCCTGGGGCCGGAGTAGACATCACGGGCATATTCAGCCACTCTGTCTTTTCTGCTGTGCATTGGAAGAAAGAGGTCTAGCATGATGAAAATGGAAAGTATGATCCCAATCGTAGCGCATAGACTGATGATCTTCCACTTTTTCCCGTTAATCAGGTTCTGGTAATACCTTTCGTTTTCGAGCTGCTCTTTGCGTTGCTGCTCCTGATAGCGTCTTCGAGCTTCCATGACCCGTTCTTTGTGCTGTCGCTCCTTCTCGTATTGATTCGCAGGTTCTTTTCTTCGGGTTGAATGTTCATTTCTACGATCGAGAATACTTTCGTATGCTTCCGTAATTCGAATGAATTTTTCCGCTGCTTCCGGTGATGGGTTCTTGTCCGGATGGTAACGCATGGCAAGCGTTCGGTATCTCCTTCGAACTTCTTGATCGCTCGCGCTTTCATCCAGCCCGAGCAGAGCATACTTTCTACTAAGGCTCATGCGGAGATCTGTTTAACGGTTTCTTTGCGCAGGATCTTACCGCTGCTGGAATATACAAAACGCTTCACGTAAAGTACCTGTTTTGGCCGCTCGTACCTGGAAAGTTCACTGAATACACGTTCTTTATCCAGTTCAGCGCAGTGCTCACCTTCGATCACTAGTATGACTTGTTCGCCAAGGTCTTCATGAGTCAGACTGGAAATAAAAAAAGGGACTGAGATATGTTTCGAGAGTATTTCCTCGATGTGCTCAGGCTGCAATTTAAGTCCTCCGGAATTGATGGTGAGATCTTTCCGTCCGACCCAACGGAAATGATCTTTATCGGCGAGATCAACGATATCATTGGTCTGAAGTTCAGGGATTCCAATTTCCGGGTAATGGATGATCAGACTTCCATCAAATGCGGTACTGAAGTCTATTCCTATTAATGCTGTATAGTATTCTTCCTGATCTTTGCCGATTTTCCTTATGGCGACATGGGATATCGTTTCCGTCATTCCATATGTCTGAAAGATCGATGATCCGAACGAGCTAAGCTGAACGAGCATTTCCTCACTGACGGGAGCGCCTCCGATGATCAACTTTTCGACGAGCTCGAGTTTTGAAGGGTCTTTTTTGAGTGTGTAAGCTAATTGCAACGGCACAATTGCACCGAATTCAACAGGCTCGTCTATCGATGAAAGGGCGTTAGCTGATATTGGTCCGACAATTAATGTCATATTGATCTCCAGAGCGCGCACGATCATCATCATTCCTGCGATGGTCGAGGTGGATAAACACAGGTAGGCTTTACTTCCGTTCTGAAGGTTGAAGTATTCGATCGTCTTTCGGGCAGAGACCTGCATGTTCGCCTTGGAGTGCCAAATGGTATTTGGAATTCCCGTGGATCCGGAGGTGTTGCATTCCATGAAGGCAGTGTCATCATTCCATTTTTGAAGGAAATTCTCGACTTCGTTCTTTCTCGTAAGGTCCAGGTAAACAATATTAAGCCCTTTCTTCAATCTTCTTTGGAATGGATTTTGATATAAAAGTAACACTTTACAGAAAGGAAATGTTGATGGTATTTGAGTTACGATTCCTTTTTTAACTAATTTAAGCAACACAAACAAAAGAACATGAAAAGATCGATCATCTTAGTTTCTCTGGCTATTGTAGGAATGGCGTTTACTGTCCGACAGCTCCCTGCAGAAAATGTTAAAACGGTAACAGCCCAAGCAGAGGCTGGTATAAAGTTCAAAACGATCCCCTTGGAAAAAGCAAAGGAGATGGCTGCTGAGAAAGATAAACTCATATTTATCGATGCTTACACTTCATGGTGTGGACCGTGTAAGCGAATGGCGGCTACTTCATTTCAGGAAGCTGAAGTTGGAAAGATCTTCAACGATCGGTTTGTCAATCTGAAGATCGACATGGAACAAGATGCCGACGGCCCCGAGGTAGCTCGTTTGTATAAAGTAAGAGCCTATCCAACCCTATTGGTGATCGACAGCAAGGGCAAGCTTATCAAGCAAGGAGTAGGGTTTATGACAGCCGATCAGCTGATTGCTTTTGCAAATTCGATCGAATAAATTAGGAACAAGTAGAAATGAAAAAGCCGACTCACTTGAGTCGGCTTTTTTTACGGTTGGATTATTTTCCTTTTTCCATTTTTTCCTTCAGCTCAGCAAGTGCATCAAGATCACCAAGAGTTGATTTCTCGGTATTCTGGTTGATTGCCTTTACTGCCTGAGAAGTGGAGGATCCTGCACTTTTCTTGCCTCCTTTAGATGCTGCCGGTTTGTCTTCACCTTCTTCGAACAGACGCGTGTGTGATACGACGATCTTCTTAGCATCCTTGTTGAATTCGATCACTTTGAAGTCGAGCGTTTCATCTACTTTCGCGTTAGAACCATCTTCTTTCTTAAGATGTTTTGCAGGGCAAATGCCTTCCACACCATAAGGAAGTGAAACGATTCCTGATTTGTCTTTCATCTCAATGATCGTTCCCTGGTGAACTGAACCTTCACCAAAGGTCGACTCGAATACATCCCATGGATTTTCTTCCAGTTGTTTGTGTCCGAGTGAAATTCTTCTATTGTCACGATCGATCTCCAGAACAACTACTTCCATCTCATCGCCAACTTTGCAGAATTCAGATGGGTGCTTGATCTTCTTCTGCCATGAAAGGTCAGAAATATGGATCAGACCATCAACACCTTCCTCAAGCTCTACGAATACACCGAAGTTGGTAAAATTACGCACCTTCGCTTTGTGTTTAGTACCAACGGCATACTTGATCTCAATGTCAGCCCATGGATCCGGCATAAGTTGTTTGATGCCTAAAGACATTTTTCTTTCTTCGCGGTCCAGAGTCAAAATAACGGCTTCCACTGAATCACCCACATTCATGAAGTCCTGTGCGGAACGCAAATGCTGCGACCAGCTCATCTCGGAAACGTGGATCAAGCCTTCAACACCCGGAGCGATCTCAACAAAAGCACCATAGTCAGCCATGACAACCACTTTTCCATTTACTTTATCTCCAACCTTCAGATTAGCATCGAGTGCATCCCACGGATGAGGCTGAAGTTGCTTAAGTCCAAGTGCGATTCGTTTTTTATCGTCATCGAAATCAAGGATCACAACATTCAATTTCTGGTCAAGCTGAACGATCTCTTCAGGATGATTCACGCGACCCCAAGAAAGGTCTGTGATGTGGATAAGTCCGTCAACACCTCCAAGGTCAATGAATACACCGTAAGATGTAATGTTCTTCACGGTACCTTCGAGAACCTGACCTTTTTCAAGTCCGGAGATGATCTGCTTCTTCTGTTCCTCAAGCTCAGCTTCGATGAGCGCCTTGTGGGAGACAACCACATTTCGGAATTCCTGATTGATCTTAACTACTTTGAATTCCATGTTCTTTCCTACGTAAACATCGTAGTCGCGGATCGGCTTAACGTCGATCTGAGATCCCGGGAGGAATGCTTCAATACCGAAAACATCCACAATTAGACCGCCTTTGGTGCGGCACTTCACGTAACCGGTAATCACTTCTCCAGTGCGTAGAACGTCATTCACTCGGATCCATGCTTTGTGCATACGAGCCGTCTTGTGAGATACGATCAACTGTCCGGACTTATCTTCCTGACATTCGACATATACATCAACTGTATCACCAACTTTCAGGTCCGAATTGTAACGGAATTCTGAGGCAGGAACAACCCCTTCGGATTTGTAACCAATGTTGATAATCACTTCACGTTTGTTGAGCGCGACAACTGTACCTTCAATTACTTCCTTCTCATTAATAGAAGTAAGCGTTTTCTCGTACCTGTCTGAAAGCTCAGCACGCTGTACTTTGTTATACCCGTCCAGTGCGAGGGTATCCCAATCAAATTCCGCAATTCCTTGCGTTGCTTTTTCTTTTGCCATTTGGCTTTAATTACTTGTATTCCGGATTCCCCGTTTTCCGAAAGTGATGAATACTAACTGTTATTTCGGGGTAACAGTTTAATTTTAAGGGTGCAAAGATAATAAATTAAAAGATATGCTTTTTATGGTTCAATAAAAAAGTCCGCAAATTGCGGACTCTCTATCATAAATTGAGTATCAATTATTCCTTTATTTCAGGTTTTACGACCTGGTTGTTCATTGATTTCATACGAAGCCCCTGATTTTTTTCAAGTTGCTCGTATTTCGGTTTTTGTTGAGGGGTTAGCACGTTCATCACCATTTCTCTGCGTGCATCGTTATTTCCCTGAATTGACTGGCGTTTCAGCTCGGAGGACATCCCCATATCAGCTCGGATCGCTTCATTCTTTTGAATTACGCCGAGATTGATCGCGTAAATTGTTTCTTTTTGTTCAGGTGTCAAACCAAGCTCAATAGCCATGTTCTCGGTTTGTTTGGTCGCTTTTTCCTCAGCAGTTAAAGTAGCTTGTTGTGCCAGTGCAGCTGTTGAAACTATTGTGAATAAACCAATAGCAATGATCGATTTGAACTTTTTCATTCTATCTTTAATTTTAAAAAGAGTTATTACTTCGTTAACAAGATGGTCAAAAATCAAACCAGTTGCTATTAACACACAAATTTCAGAAAAAAAACGCAGTTAACCAAAAGGTTTTAATTTGTATTCGATGAAATACCTCTATTTACTGTTAGCTGTTTTATGTGTTGTGGAGTTCACCCGATCACAACGGCAGGTTATCAACCTACGCAAAAAAGGGTTGGACAGCATACCAGGTTATGTTTTCGAAAACGACGAGCTTAGGGTACTTAAATTGTATGGCAACAAATTGAATTCTGTATCTCCCCGAATCGCAGAACTGAAAAACCTCGAAAAACTCTACCTCGGAAAAAATAGGCTCAAGGGCCTCCCTGTAGAGATCGGAGAACTGAAGAAACTGAAGGTTCTTTCTGTGGCTAACAATGAATTGGACTCTCTACCTTTGTCGATCAGTGAATTGTCATCCCTCGAACAGCTATGGTTGGATAACAATAACTTACACGATTTACCAAATACAATTGGATCACTAAAAAAACTTGAAGTACTCCAACTACGCTACAACTGGCTTGATTCACTTCCGATAAACATTGGTGATTGTAGGAATTTGCAATTCCTCTATCTGAACAGGAATAATCTGGCCTACTTGCCTTCATCAATCGCCAATGTGCGCAATCTGCGGGAACTATACTTATCCGGTGCAGGTCAGGTATTGGAGCTGCCTCAGGAACTCTGTAAGCTCAGGAATCTTGAGGTGCTTGAGATCGATGTGAATGCAATCGTTCCAGCCTGTCTGTTCGTGATACAGACAACTCGACTGAAGATCATTCAGCGCTGATCTGTTGATCCCGGATGATCGCAGTGAATAGTACTGCGTCGTAGGCAAAGTGAGCAGCGATGGCAAACCATAATCCCCATTCTTCAAAACCGTAGGAAAGACATAGTATAAATGGAAGGAGTACAATTCCGTAAAGTGAATTCTTCGGTTTTCTAATACTGAAATAACCATGTATTCCGATGAAAATTATGGAGGTAAGGGGTACGCCTAAATATGCCTGTATTCCTGCTCTGAACAAAATCTCTTCACCAAATCCTGCGCAGAATGAGATGAATATTCCCTCCGGTACCGATAGTTTCATGTTTTTCACCATTTTCTCTACTTGCATGGGCAACTTTCTAAAAATGGGGAGTTGGATCAGAAGCAACGAAATCAACGCATAACAGATTCCGAACTCAATACCAAGTAGTATCATCTGCCAATTGAAATTGGCCGGTTCAATCAATTGTATTGGTTGAATGCCGTCAATGAAATAGCGCGCGATAAATGCGGGGATCGGAAATACAATTAAGGTAACTAGGGCAAGTCCAAGGATCAGCTTTTTGCTCATTTTCCGAAATTACAGATTTGTAGGTAAAAACAAAGGTTGCCAAGAAGGCAACCTTTGTTTTTACGAAGGATCGGATCACTTAGCGGGTACATCTACCTCGGCATCTTCAATCAAACAGTTTTGTCTGGTGTAGCTGAATATCCTGCCGTTTTTACTGTTTCCAATGAATCGGCCCTGAATCCAGGCAGTGAATTCCTTGGTTTGATTGGTTGATGTATTGATGACGTTGACTGCGACAGCCACATAGGACTTTGTTTCAATGTCAGCGATAGGAATTCGGAATATCCTTTCTGCACTGAATGGTCGGCTCGTGATGTTGTGTTCGAATTTACTTGTTTGTGGATTGCCACCCCGGTCAACAGGAATGTCTGACATGTTATCACAGACCTCCATGTACGCATTGCCAAGGAGGTAGTTCTTGTAGGGGAAAAGGGCAACGTAAAAATAGTTCTTATCGTTGAACACAAAAGCTTTTCCTATTTCCGTATCATCTTGTTTTAGGATCACTTTCGCGATTTTTTCACCGCAAAATTCAGCGGGCATTGAAGAAGATTTTGTCGGGTCATCAGAAATAGCATCATCTGTAAGACAGTTCTGACGTTCGTACGCAAACATTCTTCCATTGTTTCCGAGTAATCTTCCGTCGACGTATGCGGTGAAAAGGCGATTGGGACGAGCTTCTATCTTCGACGAAACGACATCGATAGCCACTGAAACAATCGAATGGGCGCCTATTTCACCTAATGGAATCCTGAATTTCCGAAGTGTTGATGTTGGACGGTTGAGGATGTGATATTCATATTTTTCGAGTTCGATATCACCGCTCGTTGAAACAGGCATTTCATCAACAAGATCCGTAATGTGCATGTAGGCTTTGTCAAAAAGGAATCCTTTCAATGGAGTGGCAATCACATAGAAAAATTTGGTATCGTTGTAAACGATAGCCTGTCCAATTGCTTTGCCGCGCTGGTCAACGAGACTCTTTTCAATCATTTCACCGCAGATCGCTCCAGGTTCTGTGATGAATTTCGTAGGATCATCGGCCACGGCTTCCGCGGTGTTTGGCGTGAACTGTTGTTTTTCGCATGAATAAACAGAGATGGCGGTTACACCCAAAGCAACTCCGGCAGCAATGAACAAGTACTTTAAATTTGATGGTTTCATGACGTTGGTTTTAAGATGAGAAACTAATTATGCTTGTGGATTATATTGAACTGAAAGACGTAATGTGTTATCAGATTGAGATTTAGGTCATTCGTTTATTCGACAGCAGCATCGGATTCCGCAGCGTCTGTCATGCATATACCTTTAGTGTATTGAAATACTTTCGCAGGGTATTCACCACCGAGGTATTTCCCATCGACCCATGATACATTTTCTCCTGTTGGTCTGTTTTGTTCGGTACACACCACGACAGCGGCGGACATGTAATTATAGCCACTGATCTCATCGATGGGGATCCGAAACTTGCGCAATGGTGCCATCTTACCGGGCATAATCACATATTCATACTTTTCAAGATCGACATTCTGTTGATCATCCAACGGGAAATCGGTTGACTTTTCCGATATATGTAAATAAGCATTTCCCAGGTAATGCCCTTTTAATGCGGCGAAGATCAAGTAAAAGTTCTTCGCGTCGTTGTAGAGGTAGGCATCTGCTACCTGCCTTCCCTGTGCATTGAGTACTGTTTTCTTTGTGATCGCGCTACAGATGGCCCCCGGCTCTGTAATGAACTTCAATGGATCCTCTGAAATTTCCACGGTGGTATCCTGAAAAGATTCCTGTTTTTCACATGAATAGACTGAAATTGACAGTATGGTCACTGCAACGATCCCTCCGCTTATAAGCCATTTGATCTTTGAATTCTTCATGACGGTTTTCAGAATTGATTACCGTACAAAGATCTGCCGATACTCAGTCCAAAAACATGACCTTAATCATTTAA
>Ga0315902_10001047_pt1 | contig 45076 bp, 32 predicted proteins | sample LakEriMetagenome_9_FD_203523 | JGI IMG/M metagenome (GOLD analysis project Ga0315902, IMG submission 203523) | Freshwater fungal communities from buoy surface, Lake Erie, Ohio, United States - Buoy 12 MA117 | ecosystem: Environmental > Aquatic > Freshwater > Lake > Lake biofilm | place: USA...
GGTGCCGATCCGAACTTGAGCGTCGATCAGCGTCAGGCCACGACGACACCGACGCAGACGCTGTATCTGATGAATTCGCCTTTGGTCCATCAAGCTTCCGAGTCGCTCTCGAAGCGATGCATCCGTACGACTTTGGATGTCACAGCGCGTTTGCAATTGGTTTATGAGATCACGCTCGGACGGCCTGCGAGTCAAGAGGAGCAGGCGCAGTGTTTGGTCTTTTTGGAGGCCTATGCCCAGCGCGAGTCGAGCGACGGAGAGCTCAAGGCTTGGGGGGCATTATGCAGGGTTCTGATGACCAGCAATTCCTTTTTGTACATCGATTAATCCGGTGGTGGTATCTATGAAACGCAACGAATTCAAGAGCTTAAACCGACGCGAGTGGATCAGGGCAAGTGGTCGAGGCGTTGGCCAGATCGCTTTGGCCAGCATGCTAGCCCAGAGCGATGGGTTGAGGGGAATCGGGGCCGGCTCGAGCGATCCTTTGTCGGCCAGGGCAGGGCATCATGGAGCCAGCGCTGATCGGATTATTTTCATTTACTCGACCGGTGGCGTATCGCATGTCGATACTTGGGATTACAAGCCCAAGTTGTATCAGGACCATGGCAAGAAGGTGACCGCATCGCGTTGGCTCAACAAGCCAGGAGCGTTTGATCGGTACTTGATCAAGCCACGTTGGACGTTTTCGCAGTACGGGCAAAGTGGGACATGGGTCAGCGACTTGTTTCCCAAGTTAGCAACACGGGTCGATGACCTGTGCGTGTTCAATGCGATGCATTGCGAGAGCGACGGGCATGACAAGGGGACCTTGGCGGCGCATACTGGATCGGCGCAGTTTGCCAGGCCTAGCCATGGTGCTTGGGTCAGTTATGGGCTAGGTACCGTCAACGAGAATTTGCCCTCGTTTGTGGTCTTAGCGCCGCATGCTCCTTACGCGGGAGCCCAGACTTGGGGGAGCGATTTTCTGCCTGGGTGCCATCAGGGAACGCATGTGATTCCCGGTGATGAGCCTTTGGAGCATCTCAAGCCGCGTGCCAGCAGTCCGGCTCAGCAGTCGTTGGAGTTGGAGTTGCTTGGCAAGTTCAATACCAAGAGCGTCGAATCGAGTCCGTTGGATCCGATGCTCGAGGCGCGGATGCGGAGTTTTCAGACCGCTTTTGGGATGCAGCGACAAGCTCCAGAGGCATTTGATTTATCGACCGAGTCGGAGTCGACGCTCAAGATGTACGGTTTGGAGGCGGGGCAGACCAAGGGATTTGGGTGGCAGTGTTTGGTCGCGCGTCGATTGGCCGAGCGTGGGGTAAGGTTCATTGAGTTGATCGATACCGGTTCGAACAGCGGCGAGAATTGGGATTCGCATGGGAACATGCAGGACCATGAGCGGTTGGCCAAGATGATCGACCAGCCGATATGCGGGTTGCTCAGCGACCTGAAGGCCCGAGGGATGCTTGAGCGGACGTTGGTGGTCTGGACGACGGAGTTTGGGCGCACGCCGTTCCATCAGACGGCTGATCATCCTGGGCGTGAGCATCATAACTTGGTGTTTTCCTCGTGGATGGCCGGAGGAGGAGTCCGCGGAGGGGTTGTCCATGGCAAGAGCGACGAGTACGGGATCGAGGTGGACGAGGGTGGGGTCCATACACACGATCTGCACGCGACGATGTTGCATTGTGTGGGGTTGGATCATGAGCGACTGACGTATCGTCATGCGGGTCGGGATTATCGGTTGACGGATGTCTCGGGTCGCGTGGTTCGGGAGGTTTTAGGCTAGAGTGGCCCGAGCGGCACTCTGTGGCGGTATCGTTGCGCGACGTCGGCGCGGCTCAAGTTGTTTTAGGTGCTTTGTGGTTCTTTTTTGAAACACAGAGGCACAGAGAGCACGGAGGAGAGGAAGGAGGAAGGAGGAGAGGGGAGGAAGGAGGAGAGGGGAGGGGGAAGAGAAGGGGAGGGGGGAGTGTGAGAGTTGGTGGTGGCGGAACAGTGGGTTGACTCGATCTTGGGTGGCTCGTTGGGATTTTTGTCTCTTTGTCCTCTGATTCTCTGTGTTTCCATTCTGGATCGCGGGAGCATGGACTTTTGGAGCCGGATGGTCCACAATTCGATTCGCACGCCGACTCTACCGCTCGATCCTCTGAGGCAATCCTTGCAAATGAATAACAAACTGGATCAACAGCTTGCGGAATTCCGCGCGTTGCTCGCCCGCTCCGAACACCTCGAACCCGAGACGCTCGAGGCGCTCGGGGACCTCGCAGGTGATATTCAGCAATTGATCGAATCGAACGACCCTGACTCTCATGCCACCACGGGACTCTCAGGTGTCTCGGAACGACTCTCCGACTGGATCGATCGATTTGAACTCGAACATCCAGAGCTGACCCATACTCTTTCCCAAGTCGCCGAGCGACTGGCAGATATGGGGATTTGAGCCTCGGTTGCTCTTACCTGGGACTTATCTTTAACTGAACGTTTTATGCATACCGTACTTTTGGTGGAAGACGACCAGGAGCTTGCTTGTTTTGTCAGGGACTACTTATCCCAGTATGGGTATCGCGTGCAAATAGAGTCCAGTGGCTCTTTGGCTGTCGGGCGGATACTCCAGGAGTTACCCGATGCGGTGATTCTCGATGTGAATCTTCCAGGGAGCAATGGATTTGAGGTGTGCAAAGCGGTGCGGAGTCGATATCCGGGTGTGATTCTGATGCTCACGGCTAGGTTGGAGGATGTCGATGAGGTTCTAGGGTTGGAAAACGGAGCGGACGATTATCTGGCCAAGCCGATTCGTCCGAGCGTGCTTTTGGCCCGGATGAAGCTACACTTGCAGAGGCAATCGCCGACCAGCGACCCGCAGGACGAGTCGATTCGCGCAGGGGGATTGATTCTCTACCCGCAGCGAAGAGCGGTGGAATTGCGAGGTCAGCCGGTCAAGGTTTCCAGCGCGGAGTTCGATCTCTTGTTGATCTTGGCCGAACGAAAAGGCTCGATTGTCACCCGTATGGAAATCCATAACGCACTCCACCCAGCAGAAGAGTACGATTACCGCAATCGTTCGATCGATCTGAGGGTGTCTCGGCTGCGGAAGAAGCTCGAGGACGATCCGGCCCATCCTGTTCGGATCAAGTCGGTATGGGGGGATGGCTACATGCTTTCCGCCGAGCCGTGATCAGGCTTTTTTTGAAGCTCTTTGTCCTGCTGATGGTGATATTGCTTGCGATCAAATGGACCTTCGAGAAGTTCCTCGATATGCAGGTCTACTCCGATCGCGATCGCATCGTGGCCGGCTTGGTCGAGGTGCAGCTCGACGGCTTGCGCTCGTTGTCCAAAGAGCTTTTGAGCTTTGAAGAAACGCAGATCCCCCAGCGGCTCGAAGCCTATCGGCAGGAGTTCGACATACCCTTGCAGATTTGTCCTGTTTCACAACTCTCTCGGGGAGAGCTTGCGCAACTAAGAGAGCCCGATGGGTTCGTTTACAGGTACTACAACGGGATGGTCGATTTCTTAGGGGTGCCGCTCGGACCGGATACTTACCTAGGGCTCGGTCCGCTTTCCGACCAAACGACCGACATCATTGAAAACGAAGTCGCCACTTGGTTGCGAATTCAAGCTAGGAAAATCGATACGACCCCCTTGGACCCAATCGCCCTGGATTCGATCCGGCGTTTGTCACGTATTCCTTTGGAAATTCGAACGCGAGCCGAATTGCCTGCGGAGGTGTCGGATCGGTTTGCCATCGGGAGAGATGCCGCGTTTTACCGAATGGGAGGAGATTCCTTTGTCGCCCTGGCGCTGAAGGACCGGGAGCATGCCTTGTCGATGGGACCTTTGCCAACGATCATCGCCGTAGCGCAAAAGGCGGGGCGTCGATCCCTGACATTTTGGTTTCTGGTCGCCGCATGCTTGATCGGCGGTTTGGTTTTCAATGTGTCGAATAAGTTTCGGCGGATTGAAGATGCGGCTAGGCAAATCGCGTTAGGGAAACTCGACACAAGGGTCGATGTCCATCGCGCTGGGGAGGCCAAGGTACTGGCCTTGGCCTTCAATTCAATGGCCGAAAAAACCGAGGAGATGATTCGCGCCAAGAAGGATATGCTTCATGTGGTCTCGCATGAGCTACGCACACCGCTGGCCCGATTGCGTTTCGGTCTGGAGCTCATGGACACCGCAGCAGACGAATCTCAAAAAAGGGCCCTGCGAGCCTCGCTCGATCATTCCATCGAGGAATTGGATGCGATCGTCGCAGAGGTTCTCGAGTATGTCCGCAATGAGAACTCGGCCACCCAGCTCGAACGGGTTTGGATTGGAGTTCAGCAAGCGTTCATGCAGACCATGCGCGGGAGCGAGCAGCAGCAAAGCCAGGTGGAGTTCGAATGGGTATTTCCCGACGATCCACCTCAGAGCCATATCTTTGCCGATCGGATCGCTTTTCATCGCGTTTTAGGAAATTTAGTCTCCAATGCGGTGCGCTACGCACGCAGAACGATTTGCATCCGGGTCTATCGCGTGCCGACTCCCCCTGGCAAGACCGATGTTGGCCAAGTGTGCTTGGAGGTCCAGGACGATGGTCCGGGGATTGCGCCGGAGGAATGCCAACGGGTGCTTGAGCCGTTTGTCCGGTTGGAGGGGGCGGGTCGAGTCGGCGTCGGGTCCCAAGGATCGAATCACGCAGGATTGGGATTGGGGCTTGCGATTGTCGATCGGATCCTAAAGCAGCACGGCGGGCAGGTTAGGATCGACCGGGGGAGTTCGGGAGGGTGTCGGGTCCGAACGTATTGGCCTACGACTGGGGTTTGAGTATGCTCATAGGCATTGCAGAACAAAAAACCGAGGAGGGGACAAAAGGTCCCCTCCTCGGCAGCCACTTCCCTGACCGGCCCTACACACACGAACACATGAGCCGACCAGAGAATTGCGCTTTGGAACCGATTTGAGTTCATTAAGCCCAAATCGGTTCCAACTTTTCTCCCAACCGTCCTTATGAAACACGCGATTGCTGAATAGAACAGCCGTCGCGGCAGACTGGCGTAGAGCAATGCTGGTGCCAAAGCCCCGATCAAAACCGTTTTTTATCCGAGCCTTTTTGGAAGACTGGGTTTTTTGCAGGTTTTGATAAGGTTTCACGGATCGATCCATCATGATGGGGCGACCAAGCCGAGCAGGTCGACTTGAACGACTCGGGTAACTCGCAGAGAATCCCGGTGGCTTTGGATCTCAGAACAAGTGTCCATTTCTCAAATTGCGAATTGTTAGAACCGCGAAAGAGACTCAAGAGGCGATGAGCGTTTTTTCACTGGGCAGTTGGTTGACGTTGATTCCTGTAGTGCATGGCAGTGCGGCTTATGCCAGTGCGCTTCGCAAGGAGTTATTGAGTCGATCGTTTGATGCGTTGGCCGTGCCGTTGCCGGAGTCCTTTTCCGAGCAGGTGATCCGAGGGGTCGAGAGGTTGCCGGCGTTGTCTCTGGTGGTTCGAAGAAATGCACTCGGGCAAGATGGTATCGAGGAAGCTGCGGGCTGGGAGCAGGAATTGCCCGAGGCGATGCCTCGGGGGACTTATGTTCCGATCGATCCATGTCAGGGTGTGATCGCTGCGATCCGCATGGCCTTAGGGGAGCGGATTGCGATTGAGTGGATTGATAGCGAGGGGGATTCGATCGAGAATCATTCGCCGGTGATTGCTGATTGCTATGCGATACGCCACACAACGCTTGAGCGTTTCTGCAGTGCGATGTTGCCGGCCATTGGGCCGCCGAGTTTAGGGTTAGGGAGTTCCTCGATTCTCGAGCGGATCGAGACGATGGCCCAGAGGATTTTGGCGATGCGTGCTCGCTATTCTCGGATTGTGGCATTGTGCCCGCTGGAGACTTGGCCTTGGCTGCGAGAGGCGATCGGCAAGGGTCAGGAGAATGCGGATAACCGGGAGGGGGTTGTGGGCGAGGATCGCGAGGATACACGTCGGCAGGACGCACCGATGGCTGAGCTTTATGGGGTCGATCCGCGGAGTTATCTTTTTATGCTCGGTGAGTTGCCGTTTATCACGGGGCTTATCGAGCAGGCTCGTCAGGATTTCGAGGATGACGATCGGGTGGTGGCCGAGGGGCTCAAGGAGTTGTTTGTCACGGCCCGGAGTTCCTATCGTCAGGAGCTTGGGAATCGCGCTCGGCAGATTACTCCTTTGTTGATATCGCAGTGTTTGAAGTATGTGCGGAATCAGACGTTGCTCGATCGTCGGATGACACCGAGTTTTTATACATTGGCCAAGTCGGCTCAGCAGATGATGGGCGATACGTACACGAGTCACTTGGTCAATTCGGCGACGGAGTATCGATTTGACAGTTACGAGCAGGCGGATGGATTAGAGACGATCCGGATGGGGATTGGGGTAGGTCAGTTGCCTGGCACGGGTCCGACGGCGTTGGTATCTCGCTTGCCGGGTCCACCGATGCAGTGGCATTCCTTGGAGCTTAAGCGGCCCGTGCAGAAAAAAGATCAGCGTCGTTGGGAGAGCCGTTGGAATCCTTACATGCAGTGTTCGTGGCCAGAGGAGGACACGCAGATCGAGAGTTTCCGCAATCGGGTTGCCGAGCGCGCGCGTCAGATCCTAGGAGCGGATTTGGCCAGGACCGAGAAGTTCACGACGAGCATTATGGATGGGTTGGATCTACGTGAGACGTTGCGGCATTGGTATGACGGGTCGTTGTATGTGAAGGTCAATCCGCCGTCGGTCGGGCAGGTCAACGTGACGGTGATGATCTTCGATCCCGAGCCGGATCCTCGGGAGTATTCTTGGAGAGCGACATGGTTTTCCGAGCATCCCGACGAGTCGACGTTGGCCTTCTTCGCCACTCCTTTTCATCGACAAATGATTGGGCCTGGGATCGCGATGGCCAACTATGGGGGGTCGATGTTCATCTATCCGCCTAGGCCGATTGTCGACATTTGGCAAGACGAGCGATTGGACTTTACCGACACGCTCGAGCAGCGGTTGGTTGCGGCAGCATGTTTGCATTCCGAATCGCGGCATGTGGCCTTGATGAGTCCGACTCCGCCGGGTCAGGTTCTCAAGAAGATAGCCAAGCGGTATTCACGCAAGTTGGTTTATGTGCCGCTTGCGCATTTCTCGGACAGTGTGATTCAGCAGTTGAGGATCTTCCATGTTCTCAATGGTCGACACGTGCGAAGTTACGCGGCGAACTTTATCCGCAAGTCCTGAGGTCCGGCGCAGCTAGCGTCAGTTCGGTTTGGAGTTTGGGTATTGGAAGAAGCCTTGTCCGGTTTTGACACCCAAGTTGCCCTGGGCGACGAGGGGTTCGATGCGAGCGATCAGGGGAGCCCATACCTCGTCGCCTTCGACGAACCGAGCGTTGGACATTGTCTGGAGCATCAGGTCGAGTCCGATTTGGTCCATGATGCCAAAGGGACCGACGTTCATTCCGGTGGCTTTGGTCCAAGCCAGATCGATGCTTTGAGGGTCGCTGACACCTCGATCGAGGAGTTGCAAGGCCGAGAGGAGGACCGATTTGAGCATGGCATTGAAAAGATAGCCGCTGTTTTCGACGGTTTGGACGATGGGGGTTTGTCCGATTTTTCGAGCCAGTTGGCTCAGGCGTTCGAGGGTATCGGGGTGGGTATCGGGACCGGCGGCGACATCGACCAGGGTGGCTTTCCAGATTGGGACATGGAAATGGAAGTGGGCATAGCGAGCCGGGTGTTGGATGTGTTTCGAGAAGGTCGAGGGAACGAAGTACGAGCTGTTCGAGGCCAGGATCGTTTCGGCTGGGAATGCTTCGGAGAGTTGTTTGAGGAGTCGACGTTTCAGGGCGGCTAGTTCTGGGACGCTTTCGAGAACCAGATCGATGTGGGCAAGTTCGGAAGCGCGTTCGAGCAGTGCAGGGAGTTCGAGGAGTTCGAGGTTCGCTTCGATTTGGGCTTGGGAGCATTTGGGCCAATAGCCTTCGTCGCCAAAGGGGCCGAGGTTCTCAAGGATCCAGTTTTTGGAGGCTATCAGGGGTGCTCGGTAGGGGTCGCACAGCAGGACCTTTAGGCCGTGCGAGAGCATTTGGCCCGCGATTTGTCGGCCGGTCCAGCCTGCGCCGACGATCGCGACGGTTTCGCGATCCGAGGCCGAGGGGTTGATCGGAGAGTTCAGGGGGGACGATTTCACGGGTAGGGTAGGGGGGGCTTCGAGGTGGATTTCGGGGGCTATTTTGGGCGGAAGTCGGCTTTGGAGATCGAGGAATGGTGGATTTTGGGTTCGATTGGAGCCGATGGGAGGGATTTACGATTGACGGAACTGGCAGATCCGTTGTAATTCTCTCCGTAAAGGGTCGGCAAGTAAGGGGTTAGACAGACTCCGTGCGTCCCGATTTGAGAAACCTTGCGAAATTCTTTTTAGTGGCCGAAGGTCTGCGTCGTTGCGGATCTGTGGGAAATTTGGTTTTGCCGCCGAGTTTTTTCATGGCAGGATTTCGCTCATGTCTGGACTTCCGTGGGGTAACCCTTGGACTTCCGGGAATTTGAAGGAGATAAGCGTGGCAAACGAGTTAGTAAGCAAGTTGATTGAGGCAGGTGCGCACTTCGGACACCGAGTGAGTCGGTGGAATCCCAAGATGGCACCGTATATCTACGGCCGCAAGAATCTGATTCACATTATCGACATTCGCGAGACGCTTCGTGGGATGTTGCGAGCCAAGAAGTATTTGAGCCAGGTGGCCCAAGGTGGTTCGCTGGTGTTGTTTGTCGGGACCAAGCGTCAGGCATCCGAGGTCATCCAGCGAGAGGCGACCCGATGTGGGATGCCGTTTGTCAGCGAGCGTTGGCTAGGAGGTTGCTTGACAAACTTCCGAACGATTCGCGATCGGATGGGTCGACTTGAGGAACTCGAGACGATCATGAACAGCGACAAGCTCAATGGTTATTCCAAGAAGATGCAATCGGCCTTGAGCCGCGAGTATCGCAAGATCTATCGAAACCTCAACGGGATCCGCACCCTGAACCGAATGCCAGAGTGCCTTGTCATTATCGATCCGAAGAAAGAGAAGAATGCGATTCGCGAAGCCAAGGCTTTGGGGATCACGACCGTCGCCCTGATCGATACCGACTGCGATCCATCGCAAGTCGACTTGGTCATCCCCGGCAACGACGACGGGATTCGCTCGATCGATTTGATTGTCAAGCAGCTTGCTGATGCTGTATTGGCTGGCAAGTCGGAGAATCCTGAGTTGATGAAGACCGTCCCGCAGTCCGCACCGGCTTCGGCAGTCAAAGACGCCGTGAGCGAAATGGCAGCGATGGCTGAAAAAGAAGCCTTGGGCTAACGCATTCGATCCATGCTAATGAGCTAACAATTGGAGAAAAAAGATCAATGTCGAATATTTCCGCAAGTGACGTAGCCGAGCTCCGCAAGCAAACCGGAGCTGGCTTGATGGATTGCAAGAAGGCGCTACAAGAGTCCAGTGGCAACTACGAAGGGGCACTTGAGTATCTGCGCAAGCAGGGCCGCAAGGTCGCCGATAAGGTCGCCGATCGGGACACCAACGAAGGTTGTGTTGTCACGGCTTTGAACGACACCAAGACCACTGGTGTTGTTTTGGCGCTCTGCTGCCAGACCGACTTTGTCGCCAAGAACGAAGGCTTTACTTCGCTGGCCGCCCGGCTGGGCAAATTGGCTTTGGACAACAACGTCGAGAGCGTCGAGCAATTGAACGCTCTGCCGATCGATGGCATGAGCGTAGCCGAGAAGCTCGTCGAGCAGACCGGCAAGATCGGCGAGAAGCTCGTCGTATCGGAGCTTTACCGGCTCAGTGGAGACAAGCTCTCGAGCTACATCCATGCCGGCAGCAAGATCGGCGTTTTGCTTGCGTTCAAAGATGGGGGCAAGGCAGGGTCCGACGAGTTCTTCCGAGGCGTGGCCATGCACATCGCAGCGATGAAGCCATCGATTCTGAATTTCTCGGAATTCGATCCTGGATTCGTCGCCACCGAGACCGAGTCGATGGCCGCTCGGATCAAGACCGAGAACGAAGACTTGGCCCGTCTTGGCAAGCCCTTGAAGACCGTTCCGCAGTTCGTCAGTCGATTGCAGTTGACCCCAGAGGTCATGAAGGCAGCCGAGGACGCGATCAAGGACGTGCTCAAGGCCGAGGGCAAGCCCGAGAAGATTTGGGACAAGATTGTCCCGGGCAAGATCGATCGGTTTGTTGCCGACAACACCCTTTTGGATCAAGACCGCTGTTTGCTCAACCAGTTTTACGTGCTCGACGAGACCAAGACCGTCGAGGCGGCCGTCAAGGCTTTTGCCGACGCCGCGTCGATCGTCGCGTTCCGGCGCGTCGCGATCGGTTAGCCGTTTATCCCGGTTTAGTCGGTTAGGCCGGTTTGATCGGCTTGTGCCGGGAATTCCGGGTAAGACAGGACTGGGACACGAAGAATCAAAGACCCTGGGGTTTGCAAAAGCCCTGGGGTTTTTTTATTTGCGGGGTTCTTTGGGAAATCCGGTCCGAATTTGAGTACAATTCGGCGTGTTCATTGCTCGAAGCTACAGAACAATGAGTCACTGCGTTAGGGATTCATGGCGGAACGTAAAGGGAAATGCACAATGATGCGGACCACTAAACTTCGACGACCTTTGGTTTTCCAAGCCGCATCGGTTGTTTTTTCGGCCTTGGTGCTCTTGGTTGGCTCAGGCACCTTCTGGGGCGTTTCAGGTTCCGGAGTTCGGGCGATTGCGCAGGACGAGGCTTCGAAGCCCAATCGCAAGGCGACGGTTCCGGTTCAGACAGAAAAGATCGATAAGGCGATCGAGGCCAGTTGGTCCGATGCGGGGGTGCGTCCTTCGCCTCTCGAAGACGATTTGAAGTGGTGCCGTCGGGTCTATTTGGATGTGATAGGGCGCATACCGAGTTTCGAAGAGATGTCGGTGTTCATGAAGGACAAGTCGTTGGATCGCAAGTTGAATTTGGTGCGACGGCTCTTGGAGGACGATCAGTACACCGAGGAGTATGCGAACCATTGGTCGACCGTATGGACCAATGTTCTTATCGGTCGCAACGGGGGAATGGAAGAGCGATCGCTGACGAGTCGCCCGGGGATGCAGAAGTACCTGCGCGACAGTTTTGCAAGCAACAAGCCTTACAACACGATGGTCCATGAGTTGGTCACCGCGACGGGCTCGACCAAGCCCGGTGCGGAGAACTTCAACGGTGCGACGAATTTCTTGGCGATGAAGGTCAACGAGGAGAACGGGGTTCAGGCAACGGCGGCGGTATCTAAGATTTTCTTGGGGTTGCAGGTTCAGTGCACGCAGTGCCATAACCATCCGTTCAATCAATGGAAGCAGCAAAAGTTTTGGGAGTTCAATGCGTTCTTCCGTCAAACGCGGGCTCTGCGTCGCTTTGTGCGAGGGACCGACGACATCGACCACATCGAGTTGGTCAATGAGGATTTCTCAGGAGAGGGTTCGCATCCGGACAAGGCCGAGATTTACTACACGCTTCGCAACGGGGTGGCCAAGGTCGCTTATCCGGTTTTTGTCGATGGGACAGCCGTAGGCAAAAGCGGGTATGTCTCGGAGGTCAACCGACGCAGCGAGCTAGGGGACCTCATGATGGAGAGCGATTATCTCGACAAGACGATCGTCAATCGCATGTGGGCGCACTTTTTAGGTTATGGCTTTACCAAGCCGATCGATGACTTGGGGCCTCACAATCCGGTAGCCAACTTGGAGCTGTTTGAGACCTTGGCCAAGGATTTCCGCGAGAACAGTTATGACCTCAAGCAGTTGATCGTCTGGATCACCTTGTCGAAGCCTTATCAGTTGACCTCGAAGATGACCAAGGACAACGAGTCGGACGATCCGACGATGGGAGAGATGCCCAAGTTCAGTCACTTCTATACCCGTCAGATGAGCGCCGAGCAGTTGTATGCTTCGTTAGCGGTTGCCACTCAGGCCAATCGCAAGGGGAATTTGGAGGAGCAGCAACGGCGTCGCGAGGAGTGGATGCGTCAGTTTATCGTCGCGTTTGGTACCGACGAAGGGGATGAGACGACGACGTTCAACGGATCGATTCCTCAGGGGCTCATGATGTTCAACGGCGATTTGATCCGCGCGGCGATCGCGTTGGAACCCGGGACTTGGCTCCATCAACTCAGCACGGGCAAGGGGACACCGCAGGACAAGGTGCAGTTTTTGTTCATCGCCGGACTCGGTCGCAAGCCACGTCCGGAAGAGTTGTCCGTCGCGACGCAGATATTGGTCGCGCGCAAGGGCGAGGTCGGGGGGATGCTCCAGGACATGTGGTGGGCGATCCTCAACAGCAACGAGTTCATTTTCAACCACTAAAGGTTCTTATCTAGAAGAAGGTGTTTTGCTATGTGGAATCGATTTTCAACACCCAACGGGATGTCCCGTCGTCATTTCATGTCGCACATGGCCGGTGCAAGCGCGATGCTCGGCAGTTCGCTGTCGCTTGGGCACTCGCTCCGAGTCCATGCCGACACGCTCAAGAAGAACCGTAAGTCCTGTATCTTGTTGTGGATGGGTGGTGGTCCATCGACGATGGACATCTGGGATCTCAAGCCAGGTACGGACAACGGTGGACCTTTCAAAGCGATCAGTACCTCCGGAGACGTTCAGATTTCCGAGCACATGCCGCTGATGGCCCAGCAGATGCATCACATGGCGATTGTCCGATCGATGAGCACCCGCGAAGCCGACCACAACCGGGGGCGTTACTACATGCACACCGGGTATGTTCCCGATGCGAACGTAGACTATCCGAGTTATGGGGCGGTTATGGCCCACGAGTTGATCTCGCAACGACCGGATCTTGAGATCCCTCCTTTTGTCGCTGTGGGTGGGGCGAGCGAAGGACCTGGGTTCCTAGGGATGTCCTGGGCACCCTTCAACGTCACGAGCAACGGTCGGGTCCGCAACTTGGAGATGAGCGTCGATTCGGATCGGCTCAACCAACGCCGGATCGCCCTTGAAACAATCGAAAATTCCTTCATCAGTCAAAACCGAGGCGGAGTGTTGGAAGACCACCGCAAGGTCTTGGGCAAGACGTTTGATTTGCTCACCAGCAAGCAGATGGAAGCTTTTCAAGTCGACAAAGAGCCCACGGAGGTCAAGGAACGCTATGGCGTAGGCGGGTTCGGCCAAGGCTGTTTGCTTGCGAGGCGTCTTGTTGAAGCCGGCGTCGCGTTTGTCGAAGTCGACTTGGGTGGTTGGGACAACCACCAGAACATTTTCCGAACCCTCGAAAACGATCGCTTGCCGGTGTTGGACAAGGCCATGGCGGCCTTGACCTCCGACCTCGACGAACGAGGGCTCCTGGAAGACACCTGCATTGTTTGGATGGGTGAATTCAGCCGAACTCCACGGATCAATGGCGATGCGGGGCGAGACCACTGGGCCCGAGCCTGGAGCGTTGTCGTCGGTGGCGGCGGGATCAAGGGAGGTCAGGCCATCGGTGCAACGAACGAGGATGGGACCGAAGTCGACGGCGAGCCCTACTCCTCGGAGGACGTGATGGCGTCGGTTTGCCACTCGTTGGGAATATCCCTCGAGACGACCTTCACGAGCCGAAGTGGTCGTCCGATGAAGATCGCCAACAGCGGCAAGCTCATCAAGGGGCTATTTGCTTAGTGTGCGCGACGATCTGACCAATCGCTCCGATGGTTTGGAACCTGGTTCTTGGGACCCCGAGAAGCTCATCGCTGAGCATTACCTCGGGGTCTGGAGATACTTAAAAGCGATCGGATGCCCGATCCATTTGGCAGACGATCTAGCGCAAGAGACTTTTGTTGCGGTTCTGAGAAAACCCTTTGAGTTGATCAATCCGCAATCGACATCGTCGTATTTGCGACGCGTCGCGTTCCACCTGTTGCTCGAGTACAAGCGGAAGTTTGGTTCGACCGGATTGACCGATCAAGCCGAGATTCTCGATCGGTACTGGACCCGGTGGGCTGGATCCGATGTCTCCGGGGATCGGGTGCTCGATGCGCTCGGAGAGTGCTTTCAAAGGCTTACGGCAAGAGCCCAAAAGTCTTTGAAGATGCGATTTGAAGAGCGAGCATCGCGCGAGCAGATCGCCGCCGATTTGCAGATCAGCCAGAACGGCGTGAAGAACTTACAGCAACGGGCCAAGGCCCAGTTGAGACAATGCCTAGAAGAGAAACTCGGAGCGGTAGACCGGTAGATCGATGAGCAGTTTTGAGTTTGAGAATTCGAAGCGACCTGAGGACCCCGTGCTCGATGCGATGCTCGATGCGATGCTCGGAGAGTGGCTCGGGGGAGAAGCACACAGGGGCCAGGGTTCCTCGAAGGCTTTCGATCCGGGCGAGATGTACCGCTCGGTTCTCAAGCGATCTGAGGCGAGTGTTTTTACTGCCGAGCAGCATGCGCAAGCCGTATCGAATGCTCAACGAGAAAGCCTCGCAGAGGTCTTGCCAAAAGGCTTGCCAGAAGTTGTGTCAGAGACCGGACAAGACCGATCGCATGGAGCGGGTGCAAGGCCTCATTGGAGGTCTGCGGCGATTGCAGCATCGATTGCAGCATCGATTGCAGTATCGATCGGTGGATTGTCGTTGATAGGCCGTTGGGTTCAACGCGACCTTAATAAGCCCGTTGGAGTAGGGCAAGCGTCGCTCGATGGAGCACCATCGTCTGGTCCTCGAGTGGCCGAGCCGAAGGCAAACGCCAGCCAGGGGGTCGTTGTTGTAGACTCGCAGAGTAATACCTCTCAGAGTTTGGAGTCTCAGGGTTTACCTGAGCAGGGGCTTTCGACTCGGACCGATTCGGTGATCGCCGATGGGGGATTGGATCCATCGCGCCGCGAGCCGATGCAGGACAAGCTTGCCGTCGGGCGGCAAACCGAGGGCAATCAGGAGCAGGGTGGCGCACAGGCTCCAGTTCAGGGCGAGGAAATGGTGTTGGCCTTGCCGTCGGCTCGGGGCGTGAGTCTAGGGACATTGGAGGATCGCGAGATTGTCTCGGTGATCGATTCTCAGTTTCAGCAGATTTGGAAAAGCTTGGGGATGCCACAGTCGGACATGGTTTCGGGTGGCCAGGCAAGCTTGAAAAAACGGGGACTGACGGCCGACCGCATCTCGCGATTGTTGTTGCATCGGGTTGCGACCGATTCGGAGCTCGAAGCGATACGGCTCGATAAGCTCAGCGAGGATACCTCGCTTGAGAGGCTTGTGGCAAGCTGGATATCGAGCGATGAGTTCGATCGTGTTTGGTCAGCGCGTTTAGCGAATTTTTACATGGGTGGACGGATCGAGTCGAGCCAGCAGGCTCTTGTGTTTCGCGAGTGGCTCGCGACGCTCATACGCGACGACGTACCCTTAGAGCAGGTGCAGCGGCAAGTCCTTTTAGGGTTGAGTCAGGCGGATCATCCGGCGTATTTCTTGGTGGATTACTGGTCCGATCGTGGCGATCGCTGGGCCTTGCGGCCCAACAGTCCACAGGTGGCTTGGGTGGGTTATGGCGATTCGCAGGTCAAGCGATTGGAGGGACTTTCGCAGTTGTTTTTGACGGTGACTTCCAATCCGGCGATGGTCTGTACGCAGTGCCATGGAACGGAGGGGACTTCGGCGCCGAGTTGGTTTGCCGATCGCATGGCCATGGGTACTGGATTGGTTGGGTCCAAGTCGGTCGACTTCGATTCGATCGCCGCCTTGATGGTGGGCATTGCGCAGCCTGGAGTTTCGGAGTTGTTTCAGCGACAGCAGGATGATCAGGTCCGGAAGATCGCAGCGAGGTTTCCCGACGGCAAGCGGGTCGGGAGCGAGTTGTCTTTCGAGCAGGCGATCGATGGTTGGCTAGAGCAGGGGAGTCATTCTCAAAGTGGTCTTTTGAATGCCCTTTGGAGGGACTTTTTCGGAGTGGGATTGGAGTCGGCTTTTGGGTTGGATGGTTCAGTGGCCTTGGAGGCACGGCGCGATTTGGTTGGATATTTAGGCAAGCAGATCGTCGAGCGGGGGGCGGGATTGCGTCGGGTGGTCTATTGGATGTTGATGTCCGATCTGGCTCGGCAGTCCGAGGAGCCTTTGACCTATGCACAGTACATGGTGATGGATCCACAGAGGCTTCAGGATTACCTTCAAAGGCAGGAGGTGTTCAAGTCACTGGTGTTGGATGATTCGCGTTCTGCGGTGCGCGATGAGGCTTGGCTCGTTGGTTATGCATCGGCCTTGTTCCCTGAGCAGGCCGAGGGTCTGGAGCGATCGTTTTTGGCACAGCCATCGAATCAGGTCCAGGGGGGGAGCAAGCGTGCAAGTTCAGAAGGCCTAGTAGAAAGCAAAGCGGTGCAGTGGCCCCGGGGCTTGCTCCGAGCGGAGCTAGGGTATCGCGTTGCGGGCGATCGAGCCCGTCGTTGGGCGGGCTTGTTATCTGCCAGCGAGCTTAGCCAAAGCGCGTTGATCGATCATGTGTATTTGATGACCAAGCATCGCTTTGCGACGGCCCGGGAGATTCGGGCCTGGAGTTCGACATCCTGGACCAAGAGCGAGCGGGGTTCAGCGATCCTAAGGCTTCTGATGGGAGTCGCGAGCATTGAGCCATAAGCGATGCACCTTTAGCGTCGTTATGGTAGATCGATTGTCCCCAATCGATCGGAACTTGAAACCACCGTAGGCAGTAAGACAAAACAGCCGAAAAAGCCGTAAGACGCCTCCGCTTGCGCGTCGGGCGGAGCCATTGGGGACAATGGCTCTACACTGTAAGACGCCGATGTTTGCGGGTCGGGCGGAGCCTTTAGGGTTTCGAGGTTTTGGAGTTGGAGCCTACGAATCGCGTGGATCCTTCTTCGAGCAAGTCCTCTTGGCTGCTGGGTGACTGGACTGCCGCGCGGAAGCGATGGACACCGTTCTTTGAGGCTTGGCAGATGACTCGGAGTGTAACGGTTTGGTTTGGACCGATCGAAGGTAGGTTTTCGAAGAGGGCTTGCCCTGGGACGATGCGTCCGGCGTGTCCTTCGAGGGCCAGGGGTTCGATGCCTTCGGAGAATTGTGCAACGACTCGGATGTCTTCGGCGGCTTTGGAGCCTCGGTTCGAGATTTGGAGTTCATAGACGACCCTCGCACCGACTGGGGCTGGAGCTTGAGGTTCATTTACCACGAGTTCCAGATCGGCGATGGCTTCGACGAGTGTAGAGATATCCGAATGGAGATTGATGTTTTGATCGGATCGGGCTTGGAAGGCCAGGGTATGGTTACCGGATCGGTTCATATCGCATCGGATCGGGAGGGTGAATTGGGATTTCGGATCGAGCTTAGGGATCGACCAGCGGAGTTCGTTGGCTTGGCGAGTGACACCTTCGGGAAGTTCGATCAGTCCGATTCCGTCGGGGATTGCGACGGAGCAAGCCAGGTTTGCGGCGGGGATTCCGCCGGAGTTTTCGATCACGAGTTCATAATCCGCTTTCGAGCCTTGGATGAATTCCTCGGGGCCGAACCACGTCGCTTTGACTTCGATTTTTTGGACTTGGACATCGATGCGTTGGCGTTGTTGGAGTTTACCTGAGGGGTCTTTGGCGGCAGCGACGATTGGGAATAGTCCTGGGTGGTCGAAGGTCAGTTCGATATCGATGATTTTTTCGGAACCTGGAGCGATGGGTCCGATTTGGGAATCGTATTGGGATGTCGTTTCGGTTTGGAGCGAGAGGGTCAGATCTGGCAGGACCGCCGAGCCGGGGTTTTTGATGCGCATGCGGTACTTTTCGGGCGCTCCGAGTTGGACTTCGGCCGGCCCGCTCAGCTCGAGTTCGAGTTTTGGCTGGTGGACTTGGACGTTCATCTGCGTCGGCTTTGGAGCTAGGGTCCACTCGAGGTTCAGAGCGAATTGGTCGGCTTCGAGGACTTCGATTTGGAGTTCGAGAGATTTCGAATCGTTGGCTGCAAGGGAATCGAGTTCCCAGAGGACCCCTGAGTCTTCGGGGGTTTCGTCCAATTCGTAGGAACCGACCATGGTTTTGATTCCGTCGATCAGGACACCTTTTGGGGTCGAGGCCCGGACGATGAGACCTTGGAGATCCGAGGCGCCTTCGTTGGTCGCGTGGATGGTGTAGGTTGCTTTTTGACCGACTGCGATGGCTTGAGGTCCATCGACGCGCAGTCGCAGTTGGGGGACACGAACGTCCAGGGGAGTGGATGCTTGGTTGGTTTTGTTTGGACCTGCCGTCAGGATAGCGGGTACTTTTGGAGAAGCGGTCCGTGGGACCGGTGCGATATCGATTTGGGGTAGATCCGGGAGGTCGGAGATAGCGTTTGGAGAGGGAGTTTGGGTTGGGGGTTGCGATGCAGGATCGCTTGATGTGATGGGGATGGGTTTCGAGTTGTTGGTGGGAGTTTGGGGTTTTCTGCGGCTGGTGTTTTTTGGGTCGATCGCTTCGGTTGGAGCCGCTTCATAGACACGGAGTTCTTTGCGAGCGACCGGATCGATGGTCGGTTCGGGGGGTGCGGGCGGTGTGGATGCGGGGAGTTGGATAGATTCCTCGGTAGTCGGCTTGGGTGAGGAACGTTTTGCAACCCCGCTGCCGATTGCTTCGGAGTTGGCGCGGGCTTCGGAGTTGGCGGGGGCTTCTTGCAGGGAGGCGCGGCTTTGAAAGTTATTGCGAGTCGCTGGATCGTTGCGGGGGCGGCTCGGTTGCATGGCTTTGGGCAGATCGATCGGTTCGTTCAGGCTTGCTTTAGGATCGTTGTTACGGTTTGACCAGGGCATGTTGAACGACTGCAAGGGGACTTTCATCCCGCTGGTCCATCGACGATCGCGGGTTTCTGGATCGGGATCTGCGGGGTCTTTGGTGGGTTTAGGGTTCGAGTTCCGAAGGCGGCTCAGGAGGCCTTGGCCATTGCCAGGGTTGGATTTCGAGTTGGGCGAGAGCTTCGGATCGAATTCCGGCAGATCTCGTTGCGCCAAAGCGGGGTTGGCCGAGCCTAGGAGGGCCAGGAGCAGGGCGAATAGGAAAAGGCCTAGAGGTGCGAAGCGTAGTGAGCAGCGAGCCATCATGGTCGATCGATCCGGTAGTGGAGCTTGGAATTTGGCCGTAGAAGGGCTATCGGAGCGGATCGGAAGGATGGGGGTTGTAAGATAAGAGGATTTGGAAAGATTTACCGGATTTGAGGACTTTGAGGGGCGTGTTCGATAATGCAACATTCCTGAGTCGATCGCAGGCCAGGGGAGATGTGCGTGGGGGTGCTAGGGGATGGCAAATGGGCAAGAACGTTGGTGAAAACAGGGTGTTACCATTCTTTTTGTTCTTGGCATGCCATTTGCTCCATTAGGAAATACAGACGAATCCAGTGGGATTTTGGTACGGTGGAACCCGAATGGGTCGAGTGGGTGGTAGGTATTTCGATGGATACCCGGCCCAGATCGCCTAGAAGGGGAAATTGATACCATCGGTTGATTCTTTGTCGGTGGCCCCTTTTTTAATGGCAACATTTGAGGGGTGTAAATACGATAAAAAGGACCGAGGATCTTTGGATTTCGGTAAACCTCTTTTCCAACCAATGAATGTTCGGAGCGAATCGCGATGCGGATGCAACGTCTTACTTTGAGTAATAGGGCAAGGCTGCCGGAAGTGGCAGTCGGTTTTGCTTTGGCGTTTGGGCTGCCGATGGCTTCGAACGTCTTGTATGCCTTGGATTCCCAGGCGGTATCGCCGCGGTTGACCAAGGCGAGTCGACTGGCGACTTGCCAGCAGGATGGGAAGACCTACTTTGCCTTGAGTTTGGTTTCTGGGACGGTAACCGAGGCGTCTGCCGTTTCTAGGGTTGCGGTGATTGTCGACACGTCGGCATCGCAGAATGGGGTGTACCGTCGCGAGTCGATGGAGGTAGCCAGGTCGATCATTGACTCATTGCCTGAGGGTTCGATCGTATCGCTGTTGGCGTGCGACGTGGAGCCTGAGTTGTATGCGGCAGGGGCGAAGTCCGATTCGGGCGACATCGCATCGGGTTTTGAGCGATTAGAGCGCCGCGTTCCGTTGGGGACGTCGGACATTGCCAGTGCATTGCGAGCGGCGTCGGAGTCGCTTGGTGATCAGGGGCAAAAGAGTGTTGTATACATCGGAGACGGGCTCCATTTGAGTCGTTTGCTCAACACCTCGGAGTTCGATTCCTTGGTCGGTGAGTTGGTCGCTTCGCGATGTTCGGTAAGTTCGTTGGCGATTGGCCCGAAGACCGATTGTGAGTTTTTAGCGACGCTTGCCAATCACACCGGAGGGCGAGTATTGGTTCGGAGCAACATTCAAGGGGTTACCTTGCAGCAAGTTGCAAGCGAGCTGTCGAAGGTAGCTTGTGCGCCGGTATTTTGGCCTAAGGAGGCGAATTGGCCGGTGGGGATTGCGGCTCGTTATCCCGAGCGTATCCCGCCGATCCGCAGCGACCGAGATTCGATTTTGATTGGGGTCATGTCGTCAAAGAGTCTTACTGGTACTTTGCGTATTGACGGAGAGGTATTGGGCCAGTCGAAGACACTGCAATGGGATTTGGTCTCAGAGGCATCGAATCCTGATTTAGGTTTTTTGGGAGCGTTGGTCAGCAAGTCCAGCGGCAACGGTGGAGTGTTGTTGCCGACGGCTGGATCCGATGCGTTGCGGGAGGTCGGAGATTTCCTGAGCAGTTCGTCTGACACGTTGGTCAAGGACGCGAAGTTTGCATTGCATGTTGGAGATGTCGCCGCGGCGCGGGTGATTGCCAAAGAGGCGTTGGATCGTTCGCCGTCGAATCTTGAGGCCAAGACGCTTTTGGAAGCTGCCCAGGTCGGCGGTCTCAAGCCAGCGTTGGTTTCACCTAGTGACGAGGCCAAGGGTGGGGGTGAGTCGCCGCGCAAGGTAACGGGATCGAAGATTGTCAAATTCGTCACGGCGCGGGTTCAGCCACCTTCGGACGATCCGTTTGGGGATCCGGCACCGGCGAGTTCTGCTCCTGCTGGTCAGGATCCTTTTGGTGACACGCCTGCCGAGCCGGCCGGTGCGCCTGCGGCGGGAGTCGAACCGTCGAATGCGAATCCGGGTTTGGGCAACGCACCTGGGAGGGATTTTGGTTCTGATCCGTTGATGGCACCTAGCGATGGGCTCAATGCACCGGTCGGATCGGATCCTTTTGGTGAGCTATCGAATGCTGGGGACTTGCTCAACCAGGACACAGAGATGCGTCGGGTGGCGGCTCAGGCACTAGAGCGTCAGGTGATGTCGGAGCTGAGTCGAGCTCGGACATCGGACAATCCTTCGGGGGCCAAGGGTGATTTGAAATTGCTTTTGGATCAGATCCGTCGATCGCCGGATTTGGATCCGGCCAGTCGTGTTCAGCTTGAGTCGAGGCTTGGAGCTGGAATTCAAGCGACGGCAAGGTCTGAGGCGGATCTTCGGGAGCGGATTGCGCGTTCGGAGGCGGTTCAATCGGCGGCTTCAGCATCGCGTCGTTTGTTGGCCGATCGGGATCGACGCGAGGCGACGATTCAGCAGCTTGTACAGCGGTTCGACTCTTTGATTCAGCAGCAGTTGTATTCGGCTGCCAACAATGAGATCGCTCCTCAGATCCATGAGTTGGCGCACAACTCGGTGATTGACAAGGTGGTCAACTACGAATCGAGTTCGCTAGCGAATTATCGTTTGATCATGGATGTGATCAATCAGCGGAATCGGGCGTTTGTCGATGCGTTGTATCTATCAGAGCAAGCGTTGATTCCGTTTGTTGACGAGCCACCGGTTCGCTATCCACCGGCCGATGTATGGCAGGCGCTGAGCGCAAGGCGGATCGAGCGTTACGGGACGATCGATTTGTCGGGCGGGAACGAGACCGAGCGAAGGATTTTCCGGGCGTTGCGAGAGCGAGGTGAGGCGACCTTCAACAACACGCCGTTGAGTTCCGTGATGCAACAGTTTTCTGACCAATACGGAATTCCGATTGTGATCGATCAGAAGGGTCTCGAGGACGAGACGGTCACTCCTGAAGATCCCGTATCGCTGAATGTTCCTGAAATTTCGTTGCGTTCGGCTTTGAAGTTGATTCTCGAGCCGTTGAATCTGACGTATGTCATCCAAGACGAAGTCATGAAGATCACCAACAAGAAAAATTCGGCCAACGTGGTTCGGGTTTATCCTGTCGGCGACTTGGTCGTACCGGTCATGAGCGGCATGATGGGTGGCGGCATGATGGGCGGCATGGGCGGCGGCATGGGTGGCATGGGCGGCGGCATGGGCGGCATGGGCGGCGGCATGGGCGGTATGGGTGGCATGGGTGGTATGGGCGGCATGGGCGGCATGGGAGGCATGGGTGGTGGAATGGGTGGCATGATGGATGTCACCGACGAGCCGACCAAGTCGACGGCCAAGCTTCAACCTGCCGATCAGGTACTCGATGTTGCAGCATGCGTACGAAAGATGATTGAGACCGAGGGAGACGAGCGAGCCGATGCGGAAGCTCAGTTTGCTTCGTGGGTCAAGGAGAAGATGAATGTCGCCTCGAAGGCAGCGGTGGCCAAAGACGATGCGCTTGCGAAAGTCGCTTTTGGTGAAGTCGTAGAGCAATTGAATGAGGTCTTTCGCGAGACGTTACCAGCACCTTGGATGTACGAGGCGCTGAGCATTGCGATGCAGGGCAGCGGGCGGTCGAGCAAGGAGATCCGTCGCGTATTGCTCTCGAGTGTGGATTTTGGAGCGGACGTAACGTCTGCGATGAAGATCGCACAGTATCTCGAGAGCCAAGGGATGAAAAAGGAAGCGTTGAGCATTTATCGCGATGTGCATCGGGTAGCTCCCGGTGAGCGGCTTCCTTTGGATGCTGGGTTGCGATTGAGCCTGGAGCTTGAAGACCGTGATGCGGTCGTATGGGCATCGACAGGAGTATTGAGTCAGTCGTGGTCCGACGAGCATCTGCCATTGATTGAAAAAGCCTTGATGGCTGCCAAGGCGGCTTATTTGAGGCTCAACAATGAGGGGCGCAAGATGGAAGCTTACGCGCTTGAGCAAGCGATGAAGAAGTCACAGACCAGGGACATCGTCGTTCGAGTCACCTGGACTGGCAATGCCGACATCGATTTGGTGGTCGAGGAACCAGCCGGGACGGTTTGCAGTTCGAGCAATCCACGTACGATTGCTGGCGGAGTGTTGCTGTCCGACGGTTCGTCGCTCGATAAGCCAAGCAAGGATGGGTTTTCCGAGACATACGCTTGTGCTCAGGGTTATGCCGGGCAGTATAAGGTTTCGGTGCGGAAGGTATGGGGCGAGGTTGCCGGTGGCAAGGTGACTGTGAATTTGGTTACCGATTACGGAACTCCCAATCAGAAGGTGATCAGTCAGCAGATCGCTTTGGACCAGGAGTCGGTCTACACCGCGGAGGTCAAGACAGGGCATCGTGCTGAGCCGATTGCGGCGGTGCAGTTGGCTAAGGTTCAGGCGGAGAAGGCTTTTGCGGGCCAGGCGGTCTTGGCGCAGGTTGCGCCGGCGGCAGGGGATGCACAGAACGCGAACGGGAATAACGACATCGACCAGAACTGGGCTTACATGGCCATGCTACAGCGATTCGCAGCGGGTCGAGGAAGTTCAGGGGATGGGTTGGGTGGCTTTGGTCCTGGCGGTTTTGGCAACAACGGTTCGGGTGGAATCAACGGTAGGATTCCTGGATTTGCACGGGGTGGCGGGGTCGGTTACATGCCGATCGTTCAGGCGATTCCTTCGGGAACGATGATGATGGCCAACGGTGTGATCTCGGGAGACCGTCGTTACGTTCGGATTTTCAGTTCTCCGATGTTCATGGGTGTTGACAGTTCGATTCCATCGTTTGGTACAGGAATCGGTGGCGGCGGTGGCGGTTTGGGCGGGGGTGGCGGTTTGGGCGGTGGCGGCGGCTTGGGTGGTGGCGGTGGTGGTTTCGGCGGTGGTGGTGCTTTTTAGCGACCTGCTTTGTTGCCGGTCACACCGTGCCAGTCATACCGTGATGCTCTAGAGTGCTAGTCGCCCAGAGTACAGAGTTCATTCATCGATGGCTTGGAGCAACGTTTGCTTCAAGCCATTTTCTTTTGGGTTCTTCCGTTGGTTGAGTGGATAGCAACATGAGTTGCCGGTCTTTCTCGTACTCGAAAGGTATCCCGGGACCGAATCGATAGAGGAGAGTTACTCAAAAGGTTTGACATCAAAGAGCTAGAGGGTAAAATCAGCGTTTCTTTGCCTCACGCTACAAGATCTAACGAGCGTTTTCGTGAGAAAGCACGATTGGCGTTGAATGGATCGTTCGCGCGTCTAGAGATGCTCCATTCGGTTTTTGTTTGGGAAGGATTTTTCATTTACTTTGATACGATTCCTTTCGGTACGAAAATGGGTCGCTTACTTTTGTATTCGAACTCTGCAGGTTTTTGGTAAGGTTTCGTTTTTGGAGCAAGCAAAAAATCTTGGACGCAACAGCAGTCCTCAGGGTTCTAGATCTCGGGTTTCTAGAGCTTGGGGGGATGGTCGCGGCGAGAGTCTTACAAGTTTGCTCAATCGAGCGATGGAGACGGTGTTCCTTAGGTACCGTTTGGAGCAAGCGGAATTTGGTCTCGAGAGCCTCAAGGAGGGTGCGAACCTCGAAGAGGCCCAAGCTCTCGAGGTTTTCGAAAAACTAGTTCCGATTGGCAAGCAGGATATTCGGTCTCGATTTCCCGAAGGTGTGCTAACCAAGGACACGCAGGACGGTCGAACTTACCGGTCGACTTCGGGGACTTCGGGGGAGCGATTGACGGTAGTGACGAATTTTGCTCGAAGGGAATCGGGTAGGGCCAGTGCCTTGCATGTTTTGGAGGTTGCGACAGGCAAGTCGTTAGGGATGTCGATCACGGATATTCCGCCGAATGTTTGCAATTCGATATGTGGACTTGAAGGTCCACCGGAGACCTCTATTTTGAGGCATATCTGGAAAGGTATAAGTAGGAGGAACTGGAGTTCTGAAAAATTCCGAACGGACCTAAATGGTCTATTCGAGCGTCGTTTGATGTATAAGCAAGATATCTTAGCCCCGCTTGATGCGAGATCGCCGTCGGATCTTGCGAAGCAACTCAAGAATACGTGGGGTTTGATGGATAGTGGTCGACCTTATTTACTCCGCGCTTTTCCTCAGTATTTGCTTTGGTTGTCGGAGTTTCAAGCCAAGCGCTCCGAGGGGTGTGGCTATCTCAAGTATGTAATGCCTTATGGTGGATTGGCGTGTGATTCACTCATGTCGAGGGTTAGGGGTTCGTTGGGCGTTGAAACAAGAAACATGTATGGAACCAGTGAGTTAGGTTCGGTCGCCGTATCGTGTGGCAATCATCGGTCCATGCATGTGATTGAATCCTTGTTTGAAGTTGAGATTTTTCGAGGTGGTCAAAGAGTCGAGGATGGGACAGTAGGAGAAGTGGTCATCACGGACCTTACCAATCTTTCGATGCCACTGATCCGATACAAAGTTGGTGATGTTGGTAGGATTGTTCCAGGAGTATGCCCATGTGGCAGGAGTACGAAGCGACTTGAGGTTTTGGGGAGGGTTCAGGAGACGCTGGTTCAGGGGCAGCGATGGGTAACGGCCTGGGAGGTTGCTGAAATTGCTTATTCGGATCGAGGCGTGAGCAATTGTCGGCTCGATCAGATCAGCAGCTCTCATTTCGAGTTGCAAGTCGTACCGTCTTTATTGGATGTTTCGCCTGGATTAGAATCGCTGCGATTTCAAATGCTGGGTCTTTTGTCGGCGGAAGGCACCGAGTCGACGAAGTTGAGTTTACGGGTCTTGCCTTTCATCCAGCCCGAGCAGAACGGCAAATATCTGACGTGTCGATTGCGACCAAATGCTCGGGTACAATAAAAAATGAATTTTTCGAGTCTGTTACCTGCTAGTTTGAAAGATGATTTTCCAGCTTTTGCTCAACCGACGCCGTCGGGAAGGCCGTTGGTGTATCTTGACAGTGCCGCGACAGGGCTTCGACCAAAGGCGGTCGTCGATGCGGTGCTCGAAGCGATGGTAAGCAAGACAGGGGGAGTGCACCGATCGGTCAATTACCTTGGAGACCGTGCGACTGAGGCTTATGAAGAGTCTCGCTTAACGGTAGCACGATGGATCGGGGGGCTTGAAAACGAAGTTGTATTCACGCGGAACACAACAGAAGCCTTGAATCTCATTGCGCACGGATGGCCTGATCGCCGTCGGGTATTGGTCTCGGCAACGGACCACCATTCTTCTTTGCTGTCGTGGGGTGACTCAAGGACCACGACAATTCCGCCGCGGATCGATGGTCGAGTCGACGAGGAGGCGATCTACAAAGAATTGGCTCTCAGGGATGTCGCCGTTGTGTGTTTGAGTCATGTTTCGAATGTGACGGGCCAAATGCCGGATATCGAATCGATCGTGGAGCGAGCCCATCACCATGGTGCCATAGTCGTTCTCGATGCGGCCCAATCGGCTCCGCATGGTCCTCTCGAGACGCAATCCTTAGGTTGCGATTTCCTTGCTTTCAGTGGTCATAAACTTGGATCGCCGGCGGGGGTTGGCGTTTTGTGGGGAAAGCCTGAGTGTTTAAGGCGACTTGAAGTCGTCTCAAAGGGTGGGGGGATATTGCAGAGTCTGCGCGGGGGGGAGATTCGCTACAAGGACGATCCATGGCGTTTGGAGGCAGGAACCCCTGCGATCGAGTCGGTGATTGGTTTAGCCGCAGCGATCGATTATTTGCGAGGGTTGGACTGTGAACAGGTTGTCGAGCATTTGAAGTGTCTTCGGTCCTATGCGATTGAAAAGCTGTCGTTGCTGCCTAGGATACGCCTTTTGTCAGCCAACGAACAGGGTGCGATGGGGCCAGTATCTTTTTACTTTGAGGGGCTCCCATCGCACGTTATCGCCCGAGGACTGAGTGATTCCTATGGTGTTTGTGTCCGGTCAGGCTTTCAGTGCGCCGAGCCGTTGCATGAGTTTTTGGGGATTGGCCCGAGCCTAAGGCTTTCCTTTTTCGTTTACAACCAGGTTTCCGACATCGACTTTGCTATCGAGTCGATTCGCTCATTGGTTTCATTGAATGCGCGTTAGGTTTGACACTTTTAGACGATAGCGATTTGGGCGATTGAGAACCTTTACCTTTTTTTGTCTTTGGGGGCGTTTATGAAAATCCGTAATCGGAAAACCAGCTTCGAATCCCTCGAATCTCGTTTGGCTTTCGATGGTTCATGGCAAAATGTTTTCTTACCCAACGATGTCGATGGTTCGCAAGACGTTTCGCCTTTGGATGTGCTCCAAGTTATCGATGAGCTCAATATCAGAGGCCCAAGGGAGCTCGTCGGTACGAGAGCTCCAGGCGAACCGTTTTGCGATGTCAATGGAGATATGAGATTGGATCCGACGGATGTTCTCTCGGTGATCGACTCGATCAATCGCGCCCGGCTTCCGATGTTTGGCCAAGCGGCCTTGGATTCGACCCGGGATCTAAATCGCAACGGTGTGGTTCTTGATCAGAGCGTCCGTCTCGTTGGCAAGACCCTTCCCGGGTCGTTTGTGGATTATATCGACCCCATATCTCAAGCCACATTGCGAACGCAAGCGGACGCCGCAGGGGAATTCAAGATATCTTTGGATTTGGTCCCGGACGTATACGATCTGCACATAACGGCCATGGATGATCTTGGACGAAAGTCATCGGTGATTTCACCCGTTCGGGTTGGAAACGTCGTCCATGAGTGGAACGCGGCTGTTTTGAATGTTGTGAGGGATTGGCGCGGAGTGACCGACGATCCGGTCCCGGGCACGCGTTTTACCTCGGAGCCACCGAAGGTTGCGAGGAATCTTGCGATGATCCAGGGAGCGATGTTCGATGCGATCAACGCCATTGCCCCAACCTACGATGCTTTTTTGTTTCAGGGGACTGCAAACTCAGTGGGTGTCGATGCTCGAATAGCGGCCTCTTCTGCAGCATATCATGTCGCAAAACACTTGTATCCTTCCTTTTTAGGTGTCTGGGATTCCACCTTGACCGAATGCAACGCTTCGGTACCCGATGCAGGTCTTTTGGGACCAAGCATGGATTTCGGTCAGGAAGTTGCGATGGCAGTGATTGCCGCTAGGGCCAACGATGGTTCGGATGCGAAGGTAGATTACGTGCCTGGCGGCATGCCGGGGGATTGGAGCAGGACGCCCCCTGCTTTTTTGGCACCGCTATTGCCGCAATGGCCAGATGTTATTCCTTTTGCGATGAGCGCCCCGGATCAATTCCGCGCTCCACCCCCGCCGGCTTTGAGCAGCGAGGCTTATGCAACGGCGGTCGATCAGGTGATGCGACTCGGGAGCAAGACAGGTTCGACACGGACGGCAGATCAGACTCAGATTGCGGATTTCTGGGCCGATGGGGGAGGGACTTTCACGCCGCCTGGCCATTGGAACCGAATTGCGGCCGATGCATCGTTGGGTAGCGGTCAGAGTTTGATTGAATCGGCCAGAACCCTGGCACTTGTGAATATCGCGTTGGCTGACGCAGGAATCAGTTGTTGGGATACGAAGTACGCGTACGATCTGTGGAGGCCGATCGATGCGATCCGCAAGGCGGGCACGGATGGAAACGCGATGACTCAAGAGGATGCAAGCTGGACGCCTCTGCTGGTTACCCCTCCATTCCCGGCCTATACATCTGGGCATAGTACATTTAGCGGAGCATCTGCGGAGGTGTTGACAGCGATATTTGGAGCAAGCTTTTCTTTTACATCGCAAAAGGATCTTCCGACCAATACGGCTCAATTGCCTTTTGATCCCTCGAAGAGGATTGTAAGGAGTTTCCGTGATTTCAACCAAGCGGCCGAGGAGGCATCATGGAGCCGGGTCTACGGGGGGATTCACTTTTTATTCGATGGAACCGAAGGGCTCGAATCGGGCTATGCGGTAGGTGCATTGGTTTATAGCTCGATGCTTCGTCCGAAGGTATCCTGAGTCAGTTGGATCTCATGAGGCCAATCAGCGTCTGTCGCATGATGGATCCTGCCGGATGGAACTCATTTAGGCAGGATCCTTATGTTGGCAATAGAATTCAACCCGTGGCGTTGGAACTAGCGGTATAGGACCGTTGCGTACCATCCGTTTCGGCCTTTCGCTACGCCGATTCCGATGGCGGTTCGTTGGCCCCAGTAGCAGCATCGCGAGATCGCATGGTCGGCCGAGACGGTAGAGAACCCTACCCCTTCGTAGCTCCCGCTTCCCATAGTGCCGCCGACGTGTCGGCATCGTCCTTCGGAGGCTTGTTGTTGCGCTTTCTGCTTAGCGACACAGTGATCGCAGCCGATGGAATTTTCGCAAGTCCCAATCAGGACGCTCGAAAAACCCACGATAAAAATCCATGCTAATTTTCGCATGATGATCTCTCCTTCGAATCGAGTAAAACAATCCTTTGAACCCGCGTCGACGCACAGACGTCTTGGGTTCGCTTGCTGAAAACTTCCGCTCGAAGTCCGATTTCGTCAACCATCAAAAATTGTTCGCGCCGCCCCTATTGACACCTTAAGTCGTTGCGGAGCCTGAGAATAAATACCCAAGGATTTCGATCGTTTAATATTTTTTGGGGGTCTAGTAAGTCTTTTTAGGGGTTTTTATGTTTGCAAATAAGTTTAGGCTGGACTAAGATCCAGGTTCCCGCTCATTTACCAATTACTTTTTAGGAGATACATTTTGAAAAAAGGAACGAAGAGTTCTACCAGCACCTCTCAAATTGTGAGAGATTTCGCAGCGAGTAATCCGACCTTGAAGGCTTCTGAGATCATCAAGGAATTGACTGCGCAGGGCCACAAGGTTTATCCAGCGTTGGTCAGCCAAGCGCTTCGCGGATCTGCGGATGGAAAGAAGCCGGGTAAGAAGCGAGGACGCAAACCTGGTAGCAAGAACAAGGTAGTAGCAGCGGCCAAAACGGCGAAGTCGGCTAAAGCAGCCAATACCGATACAAGCTTCGGGAGCCTCAAGGCCGCCGCGGATTTCGTTCGATCCAGCGGGTCGGCCGAGAGCGCACTTCAAGCGATTCGCGACTACCAAAAGATCGCTGCATTGATCAACGGCTAGATCTAGCCTCTGGAGTTCCTGTTGGGATTCTAGCGAGCTGTTTTCTAACGACTCCCAATCCCGTCGGGCCTTTTGATACAATCGGAGCCAGGTTGCCATGAGCGATCTGGCTTTTTTCGTTTCTCTTTGTGCCGTTTTGTCCACTTGATCGAAGTGAACTCCTATGTCTATTCGACTTCTCGGTCTGGTTTCCTCCGTCTTGATTCTGTTTTGCTTTAAGCTTCATGCACAGCAACCATCGCAGGATTCAAAAGGTTTTCGCCCTGATCAGTCGGTCCTTGCGACCCCAGCTCCCCAAGGGGCGATTGTCCTGCTCGATACGACGAGCCATCAATTCTTGAGCATGAACGGTGAGAGCATCGATTGGAAAAGGCAGGACGATGGACTCGTGGCGACCAAGAGTGAAAACCGCGTCAACCACATCGTCTCGCAATGGCACTTTCAGGATGCCGATATCCATGTGGAGTTCATGGTTTCGGAACTGGCCGAGGGCAACAGCGGGATCTACATTCACGGCAACTACGAACTTCAAATCTTTAATTCCTTTGGAAAGAAGGAAATCACCGAGCATGATCAAGGTGCCTTGTACGGTTTTTCCAAACCCTTGGTCAACGCATCGAAAGAGCCCGGCCAGTGGCAAGTCTATGACATTCGCTATCGGGCTCCTCGACGCGACGAAAAGGGCAAGATCACCGAACCTGGAGAGGTTACGGCTTGGTTAAACGGTCAATTGGTCCAGGACCGCACGCGATTTGAGGAACCCCGGTCGGTTTATCATCCTTTCCGCTATGGGACTACCGATTATCTCAAGAAGATTGGCAAGCAGCAGCTAGCGACCAGCGTCGGTCCGGTCTTTCTTCAGGACCATGGCAGTCCGACACGTTTTCGAAATGTTTGGATTCTCCCCTTGGACGACAAAGCGATCCTCTATAAGAATTAGAGTCACGAGAAGAACTAGGCCAAAGAGCTTCGTTTCTGAGCACCTGAAGTTCCACTTACCCTCCAGAGAGACTCCATGCAGAACAAGAATCGCGTCAACGTCGGCCTCGTCGGAATTGGCTTTATGGGCTGGATCCACTCGCTGGCTTACCGGCGCTCGGAGTTTGCAGATCTGATTGCCTTTGCCAGCAAGGACCCCAAAAAGCGAGGAGGGGATTGGCGAGGGATCCAAGGGAACTTTGGGCCTCCTGGAGAGCAGATATCGTTGGAGGGTTTGGACGTCGCCGAGACGCTCGAAGCGTTGGTCAAGCTGCCGCAGGTCGATGTCATCGACATTTGTCTCCCTCCGCATCTGCATGTCGATGCGGCTTGCTATGCGATGGAGCATGGCAAGGATGTGTTTATCGAAAAGCCGGTGGCGTTGACCCTCGAGGGTTGCCAAAGGATTCAGGAGACCTCGCGCAAGACCGGGCAACTGGCTCTTGTTGCCCACGTTTTGCCTTACATGGGCCCTTTTGCTTACGCCACAGAGCTCGTCCGTTCAGGAAAATATGGTCCGGCGATCGGCGGTTATTTCAAACGAGTGATATCCGATCCGACGTGGATACCGGATTTTTATCAAGCTGACAAAGTCGGAGGTCCGTTGGTCGATCTGCACGTTCACGATTTGCATTGGATTCAATTGCTCTTTGGTAAGCCCAAGTCGACGCATGCGGTGGGTCGATTGCACGGGAGCGTAGCGAAGTACGTGCACGTGCTCTATGAGTTTGAATCCCCCGACATTGCCGTCAGCAGTTCCTCGGGGGTTATCGACGGACCTGGGCGTCCATTTGCTCACGCTTTTGAGCTCCATTTACGCGATGCGACGGTTCACTTTGAGTTCGCAGCCCACAGCGACGCCGCAGAGAGCATGCCGTTGAAGGTCATCACACGCGATGGCCAAGTGCTTCGTCCCGAGCTACCCGCAGCCGACGATATCGATGCCTTCGAGGCAGAGATCGGCGAGATGGCTCAAAGCGTATTGAGTCGCCAGAGCGCCCCGCGGCTGAGTCTTGATCACGCTGCAGGAGCGGTTGAATTGGCCTTGGATATCCAGGCCCAGTTGATCGCATCGCGCCGTTAAACAAGGCGATACCGATGAAAAGATCGACCGATGCGATCCTTACGATAGCAACCAGCAGACGGGTCCTTGGTTGGCTCCTTGCGATCGCCTTTGGTTTTATCGCAGGGGCTAGGCTCTTTGCGCAAAGCGATTCGGCTCTGGGGTTAAAACGCTTGACCCAAGACCAGTGGACCATCATCACCGACATGCCGATCGATCGGGAAATCGAGTCTTGGCCCAAGATGCTCGATCAGGCGCTTTTGACTTGGTGTCAGAAATGGTCGATCGACCCTGCGGCGGCCAGGAAATGGCCGCTGGTGATCCACTGGATCGGGGATCGAAAGCTTTTTGAGCAAGCGGGATTGCTTGAGGGAGTCCCCCCCTTTGAGGACGGCCTACAGATCGCCGACAAGGTTTTCTTGCGAGAACAGCCATCGGTCTATTACCGGCGTCATTTATTGCTCCATGAAGCGACGCATTGGGTGATGTATCGGGCCTTGGGTGGGGGGGGCTCACCTTGGTTCATGGAGGGCATGGCTGAGATTGAGGGGACGCATCGCTGGGAAGAGGACCAACTGACCATGGGGATTATCCCGGGCAATGCGAGCTCGGTTCCCCATTGGGGTCGGTTCAAGCGTTTGGCGGAATCGACTGCGGCCAAACGGATGCCAAGTATCAAGCAGATTCTCCGATACGGCAACGAGCGAGAGAACCGGATGGACCGCTATGTCTGGAGCTGGGCTGCTTGTGTCTACCTTCGCAACCATCCTGTCTATGGGCCTTTGCTAGGGCGTGCATCGGCAGCTCCGTTGGACTATTCGATGAAGCTCAGCGAGGAGTTCGAAAAATCGCTCTCTGCGCGTTGGGATTGGGTCGAGCGGGACTGGAAGCTTTTTGTTGACGACTTTGATTTCGGATATCAGCCCGAATCGAATCTCGTGGCACTCGAGGGTATTGCACCTGGCGTCAGCGAATCTGGGCTTAGCGAATTTACGCTCGACACGGATAGTGCCAAAGGCTGGCAATTGGCGAGGTGTTTCTTAAAGGCTGGAGAGCAGGTGGAGATCCATGCGGAGGGGACCTACGTGGTCCGCTTAGCGAATCAGGAAGCTTGGGAAAGCTCCCCAGATGGGATCACTTACGAGTACCATCGACGAATGCCGCTAGGGAAATTGCTAGGTGGCTTTGTCAGTACCGAGACGTCGGCACCGCTAGAGGTCTTTGGGGTAGGCAAAGAGGCGGTGTACGAAGCGGCGACTGCTGGGTGGTTGCTCTTTCGGATCAATGAGCCGGTCGGTCAGCGGCTCGACAATTCCGGGACGCTTCAAGTCCGCGGGAGGATCACTAGCAGTCGACCACGTTGACGGCCAATCCTCCGAGGGATGTTTCTTTGTATTTCGATTGCATATCGACGCCGGTTTGTCGCATGGTTTCGATGACTCGATCCAGGGAGACGAAGTGTTTGCCATCCCCGTAGAGGACAGCGAGTCTTGCGGCGTTGATGGCTTTGGTCGCACCCATTGTGTTGCGTTCGATGCAGGGGACTTGGACGAGTCCGGCGATCGGATCGCAGGTCAATCCGAGGTTGTGTTCCATGCCGATTTCGGCGGCGTTTTCTATCTGGTCGATGGTTCCTCCCATGCATGCGGCGAGTCCGGCGGCGGCCATGGAGCAAGCCACACCGACCTCACCTTGGCAACCCATTTCCGCGGCCGAGAGCGAGGCGTTTCTTTTGTAGAGCATGCCGATAGCACCGGCGGTTTTGAGGAACCGATGGACACCTTCTCGGTCCGAGATGGTTCGATCGAAATCTGGGTGTCCCGGGTCTGGGACGAGGTAGACGTAGTAGCCTAGGACCGCGGGGATCACCCCTGCGGCGCCGTTGGTCGGAGCAGTGACGACTTGGCCACCGGCTGCGTTCTCTTCGTTGACGGCCAGGGCAAAGAGGCTGACCCAATCGAGTTGTTGGAGGGGGTCTTTGAGTTTTTCTTGAGCGTGTTGTTCGAGCCATTGGCTTGGGATCAGCGAGGTGCCGCCGGTGAGTTTTTGGTAGATCCCCGGTGCGCGGCGCCGGATATGGAGCGAGCCTGGGAGGATACCTGGGCTCATGCAGCCTCGGTCGATGCAGGCGGCCATGACGGCCCAGAGTCGATCGAGTTGTTCTGCGATGGCATCGGGGCTGCGGTGGACTTGTTCATTCCCGTCGATGATTTGATCGATACGGCAGTTGCTCTCCCGGGCCATTTGGATCAATTCGGCGGCGGTCGTAAATGGAAAGGGTTCTGCTTGGGGGGTATCGTTAGAGGTCTTGGACAGGGATTCTCTGAGCGAGGCGAGTTCTTTTTCGTCGTAGACGAAACCACCGCCGGTCGAGTAGTACCGTTTTGAGAATAGGACGTGGTTGTGCGTATCGAGGACCGAGAATTGGATCGCGTTGGGGTGGGCAGGTAGGGTTTCGTTGCGCAACCAGATCAGGTCCCGTTTTTCGTCGAAGGGGATCGATTTCTTTCCTGCCAGTTCGATGCATTGGTTAGCGCGAAGCGACTCGACGGTCTGCTGGAGTATGTGCGGTTCGGTTCGATCCGGCAGGCAGCCGGCCAATCCGCAGAAGATCGCCGTATCGGTTGCATGACCGAGTCCGGTCAGTGCCAGTGATCCAAAGAGTTCAATGCGGATTCGGGTGCAGCAGCGGGCGATTTCGGGTTGCTCGGTGACTTCTTGGGCAAAGCGGTAGGCGGCGATCATCGGGCCGACGGTGTGGGAGCTCGATGGTCCGACTCCGACCTTGAACAGTTCGAAAACGCTGATCATGGGCAATTGCAATCTTGGGTTGGGTCGTTGAGATGATGTTCGATTAGATGATATCGATAGGGGATTTGCTCAGTTGGAAGCTTTTGATTTCGCCGCTATCGAAGGAGATTCTGGCCATGCGTTTAGGGCCGAAGCCGTCGACCGAGAGGATGTTTCCAAGGCCGTAGCGTGGGTGGGAGATTCGGCATCCGTTTTCAAAGCGGTCGACAGGGGTTCCGGCCAGGGTGATCGAGGCACCGATGCTCGAGCCGGTTTTAATTTTTGGAATGGCTTGATAGGGTTCGGTGGTTGGTTCCTGGTCCTGGGAGTATTCATCCGGGTCGACTCTTGCGGGGATGACTCGTTTGGTTGAGTTTTTCGAGGAGCTTTTGGAGGTGATCTTGGGGTGTCCTTCATCCGAGGGGACGTCTTGATTCCAATCCTCGGAGAAATCGGAGGTGTCGTTGGCCCAGTCGTCGGAGTCGGAAAAGTCTGGGTCTCGGTGATCCGACCAGGATATGTCTCTGGGGTTTGCTCCGGTGTGGTCGATCATCGACATTTCGGCTCTGGGGAGTTCCATCAGGAACTGGCTCGGGCAGCTCATGCGGCTATTGCCGAAGCCACGGCTTGCCGCAGTGCTCAATTGGAGGTTTCGTTTAGCGCGGGTGATCCCGACGAAGAACAGTCGGCGTTCTTCCTCGAGTTGGGCCGGATCGTCCTTGCTTCGGACGTGCGGCAGGACGTCTTGTTCGACGGCGGCGAGATAGACGTGATCGAATTCGAGCCCTTTGGCCGAGTGGAGGGTCATGAGGGTGACACGGTTCTCGTCGGTGATGTTGTCGGTGTCGCTCGCGAGGCTGATCTCTTCGAGGAATTGCTGAAGTCCTCCACCTTGGCCCAGCAGTGCGTCTTTGTCTTGAGCATCCGAGAGCAGTTCGCCGACGTTTTCCTTGACGCTCTCGTCGGGAGCTTCGGATTTTTTCCCGGCGAGGTATTCGATGTAGTTGGTCGCTTCGAGAAGGTGGGTAAGCATCGCGACGATCGACTCGCCCGAGAGGTGTACGAGTTTTTCGTAGATCGAGAGAAATTCGCGGGCACCCGATTGTGCCTTTTTGCTCAGCAGTCCGTGGTCGATGGCAGCCCGCAGGGCGACGAGCATGGGGATATCGCGAGAGCGAGCCAGTTCGGTGACTTGGCGGAGGGATTTATCCCCGAGTCCTCGTGGGGGGAGGTTGACGACCCGTTTGAAGGAGACATCGTCTTCGGGGTTGTTGACCAGTCGCAGGTAGGCGATGAGGTCACGGATTTCTTGCCGTTGGTAGAATCGGAATCCGCCGATGAGTTGGTAGGTGATACGGCGTCGCATCAGGGATTGTTCGAAGAGACGCGAGTGGGCGTTGGTGCGGTAGAGGATTGCAAAATCTTTGGGTTTGGCGGTCTGTTCGATCAGATGTTTGGCGATTTGATCGGCGATGTTTTCGGATTCATCTTTGGCCGATGCGTAGGAGCACAAGCGGACCTTGGCGCCATCCGGGCAGGTCGGGATGAGCATCTTGGCCTTGCGGTGGACATTGCAAGCGATCAGTTGGTCGGCGAGCGAGAGGATTTGTGGCGTGCTGCGATAGTTTTCTTGGAGTCGCACGATGGCCAGTTCGGGGTAATCCCTTTCGAAGTTCAGGATGTTTCCGATATCGGCCCCGCGCCATCCGTAGATGGATTGGTCCGGATCTCCGGTGACGTTGATATTGGGGTGATCGAGCGCCAGTCCCCGAACGATCATGTACTGAGCCAAGTTGGTGTCTTGGTATTCGTCGACGAGCACGTAGCGGTGTTTGGAGTCAAGATCGGCGCGCAGGTCCTCGTTGGTTCTTAGGATCGTCGCGGTGTGCATGAGCAGATCGTCAAAGTCGACGGCATTGTTTCTGAGCAGATACTTTTGGTAGACCGGATAGACTTTGCGGACGGCGATTTCGACGGCGTTTCGGGCTTGCTGCTGGAGCATTTCCGGGATGATCGCTCGGTTTTTGAGGTTGCTAATTCCTTTGGCGATGTCGGCGAACTTCAGGTGGGTCAGTGAGACTTCGCTTTGGGAGATGGCCTCTTCGAGAGCTTTTTTGGAATCATCGACATCGAAGATCGTGTAGTTGTCTTTGAGTCCAACGAAGTTGCCGTAGTGTCGGAGGAACCGAGCGCAGTAGCCGTGGAATGTCCCCATCCAGATGGGGTTATCGCCGACGATTTTCTCGACCCGATGCTTCATCTCTTTGGCGGCTTTGTTGGTGAACGTCAGGGCCAAAATCGAATAGGGCGAGATTCCTTGCTCGAGAAGGTAGGCGATGCGGTGGGTCACGACACGTGTTTTTCCGGTCCCAGGTCCGGCCAGGGTCAGCAAAGGGCCTTCGACGTGTGTGACGGCTTGGTGCTGCGATTCGTTCAATCCATCCAAGATCTGATTCATGCAGTAACAAAGCCTCCTGCGGTGATCCAAAGCGGCCCGAAGGGGCCGGGTCGCTATCGACGTGACATTTTGTGCATTATCCGCTAGGGGGAGGATTCTTCCAAGTGCTCGGCGGATTTACCGCCAATTCGCTTGACCGTTCCCCTAAGATGCCCAAGGAGTGATACTAGGTCAAACCGCTAAGCTTTTTGGACATTTTTGATGACGCAGCACGAATCGATCGCATCGGATTTAAAAAACCACCCCAAAACTCTCAGCGAGTTGATCGCAAGCGGCTGGCGTTCTCGCAGCGTCAAAGAGGAAATGCGGGAGAATTTCCTTCGGTCTTTGGAGTCTTCCGAGGAGCTTTATCCTGGGATTATCGGTTATCAGGACACCGTCTTGCCCGAGCTGAACATCGCTCTTTTGGCCGGCCATGACTTGCTGTTCCTCGGTGAAAAAGGGCAGGCCAAAAGCCGTCTGATGCGGACCTTGGTCCGTTTCCTCGATGAATATGTCCCCTATCTGGACATCCCCGAGGTCCCTGTCCATGAGGATCCCTTGCGCCCGATCACCCAGCAGGCCAAGGAGTTCCTCAAGACGCATTCACCCGAAGAGACTCCGATCGCTTGGTGGCATCGCCAGGATCGGTACGTCGAGAGGCTTGCCCCGGGAACCAAGTTCGCAGACATCATCGGAGAGATCGACCCGTCGAAGCTCACCGGCGGGGTGAGCATGAGCTCCGAGTCGGCCTTGCACTTTGGTCTGATTCCTCGCATGCACCGTGGGATCTTTGCCATGAATGAGCTTCCCGAACTCGATGAGCTCGTTCAAGTCGGATTGTTCAACATTCTCGAAGAGCGGGATGTTCAGATCCGCGGATACCCCGTCCGCTTCGATTTGGACATCTTCATTCTTTTCTCGGCAAACCCGAGCACCTACAACCGCAGCGGCAAGGTCATCCCGCAGCTCAAAGACCGGATCGGTTCGCTGATTCAGACCCACTACCCGAAGGATCGCGAGCAAGGGATCGAGATTCTCCTGCAAGAGGTGGGTACCGATTTGGGTGGCAAGTATCCTGTGCAGATCCCTTATTTCATGATGGAGATCATCGAAGAGATCACCTCCCAAGCCCGAGCAAGCAAGTATGTCGACCAAGCCTCCGGGGTATCGGCACGATTCTCTCTTGCGAATTTTCGCACGATGATCGCTTCGGCGCGCCATCGGGCGGTGATCCTCAAGGAACCGCTCGCCGTTCCCCGCATCAGCGATCTTGGCCATTTGGCAACCTCATCGCTCGGCAAGCTGGAGTTGGACTTGATGGGTTCGCATCAAATGTCCGAGCGTAAGGTCCTCGATGCGCTCATCGCCAGCGCCATCAAAGTGGTCTTTGAGAAGTACGTGCAGGAGTATGGGTTGGCCCAGATCTCCGAGATCTTTAGCAAAGGGGTGCGCATCGAGGTCGGGGATCTGCTGCCTAGCGAGGCTTATGCCGAGCGGCTCAAGCATGTGCCACCGGTCTGGGATACTGCCTTTGAGGTCAACGCATCGGAGCACCCGGCCATCCGAGCCTCCTGCGTTGAGTTTGTTCTCTCGGGCCTCTACGCGATGGACAAGATCAGCCGTGCCAGCAAGCATGGTAAGGTCCAGTACGAGACCTAGGCCGGTCTTCGAGAGCGATTTATTCGTCGTTCGGATCTTCGGTCTTCGAAGCCTTAGGCTTGAAGTTCATCGAGCTTGTCAGCCATTTCGAGGCGGAGATTCGAAGCTTGTCCTGCTGCTTGGCGATCGATTGATTCATCTTGATAACGAGCTTGTCTCGATACTCAGCAAGCTTTCGATCGAGGATATCCTCGATTCCTTCCCCGATCCATTCGGCCGCTTGACCATGGATCTGGCTGATCTCGTGCATCTGGAAATCCAATAACTCGATCGATGCGTTGAGGACCTTGGGCCGAAACTCCACATCCGGCGGGAACGAGATCGGCAGCAATTGAATGTCGACTTGGCAGTCGACTTTCATACGGACCGTCGCATCGGCCTTTGCCGAGAGGCTTATCAATTGGACATCGCGCGCGAATTGGTTGACCCGACCGAAGAGTTTCAATGGAGCCACGACCCAAACACTTGTCGTGAATCGCTTGCCGTCTGGGGTGACGTCGAACTTCTTGACCTCAACCTGAAGTTCCTTGGCTGGATCTACAAATTCGATCAGGTAGCGAGACCAAGTCCCATCGTTGGCCATCTTCCATCGCTGTTTGGTATCCAAGCGAAGCCCGTCGAGCTTCATATCGACGCCGTCCCAGACCCGTCGTTGCTTGCCCCACTTGCGAGTGTCCTCGACGTTTTCGGGCAAGTTCATCAGGCATAGCCAGCGGACCCATTGGCTTAGCTCCTTGAGTTCGCTGGCCGTCGGACTTGCTATCGGGCTTGGCGCAAGGTCGTCGACCTCCCCGAGGGACTTGGGAAGATCGAGTTTGCGGGGCGTGAGGATGGGGTCTGTCGTCGGCTGCAAATCGACGCGTTGGCAGGAAGCTTGGGGGCACAGAGCAAGGACGATGCAACCGGCCAGAGCTAGCGCCCAGGCGTTTGCAAGAAATCGAGATTGCAGATGCAGCATGATCAGCCAAATTCCAGCCTAAAAATCGACTATAATCCTTGATTCCGATGGTCATTGTATCTTCGTCCTAGCTCCGCAGGGAACTTGTGGACAGATGCAAACTTCCGTGCTCCTCGATCCCCGCATGGCTTGGATGATGAACAAGAATTTTTTGCTAGCAATTTTTATCTTCTTCGGCTCGGTCACTTGGGAACTGGGTGCAGAGGTCGTGGCACAGGAGGTGGCTTATTCGCAGGAGCGAGTCGAGCAGTTGGTCAAGGAGGCTCTATCGCGGGGGGATTCGCAGCGAGGGTTGCAGGCTTTTACCCGAGCGAATTTGGCTTGTTTTTCATGCCATAGGATCGGCAGTGCAGGGGGGATCATCGGTCCGGAGTTGACTCAGATTGGCAAGCAGCGTTCGGGGGTGGAATTGGCCGAGAGTTTGCTTTGGCCCAATCGTCGCCAGGAACCTGCTTACCAAGCTTATAAGATCCAGACGGACGATTCGCAGGTGTGGACTGGGTATGTCGTTTCGCTTGAGTCCTCGCCGTTGATTTTTGTGGATCCTGCGACGCGTAAGGAGCGTTCGGTGGAACGCGAGACGATCGAGCAGATTGCTCCGAGTGGCTCGCTGATGCCTGCGGGTCTATTCGAGACGTTGCCTTTGGGGCAGCAGGCCGATCTGCTTCGATTTCTCATGGGGTTGGGGAACGACCCGATCGACCTTGCGAGTCTTGAGGCTCAGATACGATCGGCCAGTACCCATGAGCCGTCGAAGTTTGCTTGGACCACCGAGCCTTTGATTGCTGAGCACTATCCGAATCACAAGGAGCATGTGAATCGGGATCGAGTCTATGACTGGTATACCAAGCAAGCGATGCATTTTGCGGCGATGAAGAACAGGCCGGCATGGGTCGAGCCATTTCCTGGGTTGGACGGGGGCAAGTTTGGGCATTGGGGCAATCAGAAAGAGGAGACTTGGAAGGGTGACGAGTGGAACCGAGTGGACCTAGGTTCGATGCAAAGCAACGTTTTGGTCGGTGAGGCTAAAGCGGTACCGCGGACCGTTGCGATTCGCATCGTTGGGGAAAAAGAGGCGTCGGCCTGCTTCAACACCGACACGTTGGCTTACGAGGCCGTTTGGACAGGCGGCTTTGTTCGATTCACGGATGTACGGCATGGGTACATCGATGGATTCAGGATCGAGGGGACCAAGCAGGCGCTTGGGGATTGGGCTGGTTCTTTCCGGCAGTTGGTCCCGGGAGCCCAGGGGGCTCGTTATCGGGGCATCTATCGCAGTGGCAAAGAGGTGATTTTCGCTGTTGAGCATCAGGGCATGATGTACTTGGATCATTTGGGCTTTGATGCCGATGGGGGATGGAAGCGAACGATCGCACCGGCTCGAGAGCATCCGAAAAAAGATGTTCTTCTGGGTGGAAAGCCTCAATGGCCGGAGACGTTTCAGACGCCGATTCGACTTGGCAAGGGGAGGGCGGGCTATGTGGTCGACACGATCGAATTGCCGACGGAGAATCCATGGAATACGTTGATCGCTGCGGGCGCCCATGCCTTCATGAGTGATGGCCGGGGGGTGGTCGTGAGCATGCAGGGGGACGTGTGGATGGTATCGGGGCTCGACACCGAGCAAGCCACATGGAAGCGGATTGCGGCCGGGATGCATCATCTCTTGGGAGTTGTTGTCCACGAAGACAAAATCTACACCTTGGGGCGCAATCAGATCAGTCGTTTGCATGACTTGGATGGCGATGACGAGATCGATTTTTACGAGTGTTTCTCGAACGCTTATACCACCTCGGCATCCGGGCATGACTATCTCTGCGGATTGGAGCGCGATGCAAACGGTTACTTTTATTTTGCTTCGGGCAATGAGGGACTCGTGCGAATCAGTCCAGAGGGTCTCAAGGCGCGTGTGATCGCAACGGGCTTTAGAAACCCCGATGGCCTTGGGTTGCTCGACGATGGCAGTTTAACGGTCCCTTGTTCGGAAGGAGATTGGACTCCGACATCGATGATCTGTTTGGTCCCATCTCGCGAAGGGGTCGATTCGGCGGCTCGTTACGCGGACGATCCGCCACCGTTTTACGGGTATCGGGGGCCAAGACCCAATCAGAAGATTGAATTGCCGATGCTCTATCTTCCGCGTGGAATCGACAATTCAAGCGGTGGGCAGGTGCAGGTGCACAGTTCGACGATCGGTCCGCTCGACGGCCAGATTGTCCATACGTCGTTTGGTACAGGAACGATGCATCTTTTGCTTCGGGACCGGGTTGGCACGCAGTGGCAAGGTGCATTTAGTCCATTGCCCGGAGACTTCCGCTCGGGGGTGCATCGAGCGCGGGTCCGCCCGCAAGACGGTTGGATTTACGCCACGGGCATGCATGGCTGGGGGACTTACACTCCTGCCGCAGGATGCTTCGAGCGGCTTCGGTACACGGGCAACCCTGAGGTTCTGCCAACGGGTTTCCATGTCCATGAGAACGGGGTGCGTGTCGATTTTTCGAGCGCTTTCGACGCGGCGACGGCCCACGATGCGAGCAAGCAATTTGCGCAGGCTTGGAACTACCGCTATTCCCCTGCTTATGGGTCTCGCGAGTACTCGGTCATGCATCAAGGGGCGATGGGGCACGACGTGCTCGATATCCGCTCGGTGATTGTTTCGGAGGATTCCAAGAGTCTGTTTCTTGAGATTCCCGACTTACAGCTTTGCAGCCAACTGCACTTGCTTTTGCACATTGGTATGGCCCGTCCCTGCGAGCTCTTTGCAACCGTCAATGCGATGGATAGGGCATATGAGTCCCCCAAGCTGGTAGCTCGCGATGCGATCGCCAAAAAGTTGCCCCATCCGATGTTGCAGGATCTCGATTGGTTGACCAAGAGGGTGGCCAATCCATGGCAAAAGAAGCTCGACGGAGCCCGAGAGATAGAGGTTCAAGCGATGGACAACTTGCAATTTTCCGTCAAGAGAATGCAAGCCAAGCCTGGGGAGATCCTCAAATTGAAGTTCATCAATCCCGATGTGGTTCCGCACAACTGGGCATTGATTCAACCCGATACTCTCGATAGGGTAGGGGACCTTGCCAACCGGCTGATCGGTTCTCCGGACGCTTATCTCAAGCAGTATGTGCCGGAGTCCGATGCGGTGATCTGTTATACCGACATCATCGAGCCGGGTGCTGAGTCGGCAATTTACTTCCGGGTACCAGACAAGCCCGGCCGTTACCCTTACCTGTGCACGTTCCCTGGGCACTGGATGGTCATGAATGGAATCCTAGAGGTCGGGTTCTAGGGACGGCAAAAGAGTCGGGTTATAGAAAGGCTGTTGATTGAATCGATGAATGAGCAAACCCAGGCCCCGCAGGGCCTTAGCCCTTATGTTTCCGTCCGATGGCAAGGCGATACGCTTGGGCAACTCGAGCTCTTGGACCAAACGATTTTGCCCGACCGTGTAGAGATGGTACCGATTCGAAGCGTTCAGGAGGCCCACGAGGCGATCGTCGCGCTGAGGGTGCGAGGGGCTCCGGCCATCGGTATCGCAGCCGCTTATGCTGTCGTCACAGGGATGCAGTCCTTGGTGAGCCGTCGGGCTTCGATTGGCGAGTCTCTCGAGCATGCAAAATCGCTTTGCGATTACTTGGCGACGAGTCGTCCGACGGCGGTGAATTTATTCTGGGCGTTGGACCGCATGCGACGGATCATCGATCGCAACAGCAATCTGGCTTCGGCCCTTGAGCTTTCCAATCAGCTTTTGCGTGAAGCCCGCCAGATTCACGACGAGGATCGACGGATGTGCCATGCGATCGGCGAGTATGGAGCTTCGTTGTTTGAACCTGGCAGTGGGATTCTTACGCACTGCAATACTGGAGGATTGGCGACTTCGGAGTTTGGAACCGCCTTGGCGGCGATCTTGACGGCGCACTATCAGGGCAAAGAGATCGAGGTCTATGCCGATGAGACCAGGCCGTTGTTGCAAGGGGCTCGCTTGACGATGTGGGAATTGCAGCAACATGGTGTACCTAGCACGTTGATTTGCGATTCGATGGCCGCGCAGGTGATGCGTGAGGGCAAGATTCAATATGTGATTGTTGGGGCCGACCGGATTACGGCGCGAGGGGATACGGCCAATAAAATCGGAACTTATGGATTGGCTGTTTTGGCTAAGCATCATGGGGTTCCGTTTTTTGTCGCCGCGCCGTCGAGCACCTTCGATCTATCGATTCTCGACGGGGCGGACATTCCGATCGAACAGCGAAAACCCGAGGAAATCACCTTGGCCTTTGGAAAAAGGACCGCACCTGAGAATGTACGCGTCTACAATCCGGCCTTCGATGTCACACCGGCCGAGCTCATCAGTGCGATCATCACCGAGGTTGGGATCATTCATCCGGTCGACGAGCAACATGTCCGGGGGATTGTCAGGCAGTGAATAATAACCAGCGAGCCTGTCCCTTGAACCTCCTTCCTCGGCAAAGCCGAAACGAATCCCTCAGATCCAACTCACCATGACGAATCGACCATCTACACCGTTTTTTGCCTCCGATCGCCAAGCGATGCTGGTGGCCAATGGTTTGTCCATCGCGATCCCTTTGGTGGTTGCCCTATTGTTGGCCATACCGACAAAATTTGATTTAGGGAGTTGGACCAAGCAATTGCCTCATTGCATCGGCGCGATCAACATGGTCACGAGTGCGGTTTTGGTCATCGGTTGGATTTGCATTCGAGTGGGGAATGTGGCGATGCATCGAAGCGCAATGCTCACGGCCTTTGGCCTCGGGGCGGGTTTTTTGGTTTGCTATGTTCTGTACCATCTGACGAACCCATCGACGAGGTTTGGGGGCGAGGGTTGGATAAGGGCGGTTTATTACTTTGTCCTTCTGTCGCACATCCTATTGTCTTTGGTGGTTTTGCCCCTGGTACTTCGAGCCTTGTGGTTTGCCCTTCTGAAACGGTTTGATCAGCATCGTCGGATTGCCAAGTTCGCTTATCCGATCTGGCTATACGTCTCGATCACTGGCGTGATCGCTTATTGGATGATATCGCCTTACTATCAGCATTGATGGTCGGATGATTGGTAGAGCCATTGTCCCCAATGGCTCGGCCCGAGGCGCAAGCGGCGGCGACTTAGATTTTTCGGTTTGGAGTGTAGAGCCATTGTCCCCAATGGCTC